>Ga0208898_1000825_pt1 | contig 22478 bp, 38 predicted proteins | sample VirMetDEL_Mar_4_FD_184513 | JGI IMG/M metagenome (GOLD analysis project Ga0208898, IMG submission 184513) | Aqueous microbial communities from the Delaware River and Bay under freshwater to marine salinity gradient to study organic matter... | ecosystem: Environmental > Aquatic > Marine >...
TCACCCAAGTATCATTAAATTGATTCCACATTTTCACAATACACTCAAAAGTGTTAGTGGGTAATTCATTTTTTACATCCTTGTACATAGTTTTTACTTCAATTGTTTTCATTTCTATTTTGTTTTAAAGGTTTCTTCATAAACTTTATTAAGCAACATCGTCCAAATAGGTAACTCCTCTTTAGTAGTTACTATTGGTGTGTACTCACATCTCTCAAGTTTCTCTGCTACTTGGTTTAATAATTCTCTATCTTTCATTTCTCTTTTGTTTTAAAGGTTTCTACTACTGGTGCATAACTTTGTACTACTTCCCCTTTCAGCCAAACTGAACCATTAAACTCTTGATGCATTACTTTGGGTTTCCAAAACTGCCACCAGCGAGGTGAAGATTCAACTACAAAGGTTGTTTCTAATCTGCTCCATCCGTTTAAAGATTCTGTTACTTTGAATTGTGTTTTCATTTCTCTTTTGTTTTAAAGGTTTTTAATTTGCGCCTATTATTATTGGTGTGCGCCTATTTTTATATGCTTGAAGTATCATTAATGTTACAAATAAGCAGATTGTAATCTGTTTATTGATACATTACACTCGTAAGGTTTTACATCTGGGATAGGTGCAGTTGTTGTTTAGTCTGCAACTCTCACCTTCTCTTTTGATGTGCTTACATTTTTTTGAGAACTCATAATGTAATTCATATCCAAGTGCATTAGCATAACGCTCCATAGTTTTTAATGTAATGCTACCATCTTGCTCTCTGTCTTCAGCTTCCTTTGCAGATTGCTTAGAAACATCCATTAAATCACCAAGTTGTTTTAAGGACATATTTCTTTCAATCCTTAGTCCTTTAAGTTTCTGCTTTGATGGGTCTATAGATGAAGCAGCAAGACCATAAAATGGTCGGAGGTCATACTGCATATTAATACTTATATGCTCTTGAATGTGTGGGCAGTCAAAAAACCATTCCCCTCTGTGAGCGTGGTCTTTAAATAACTCGTGATATTTAGCCTCCAAATCTCTTTCTCCATCAATAATGAGTAGCACTTCTAAATTGGTGGGGTTAGCCGTTTGAAGTTGACTCAATCTCTTGAGCGGACTTTCAGTAAATCCTATTTTTATAAATTCACCTTGTCTTATAAAATATACCATATACTTACCTTTATTCTATTACAACTTATTTCAATCTTTACCCTTACTTTGTTACAAACAATCAGCATTTGTCACAATAATTCGTATATTTTGTGACAATTTAAGGTTCATCGTTGTGAGGATTTGCGATTTGCGAATCACGAATAAAGGGAGGGAACGAATTAACCATTCCGTTTAGTTTTAAGTTAGTAAAAACCCCTCCCTCTATTGCCATAAGGTGTTGTCAATTATTAGGCTTAATTAATAGTTAGGACACCTTATTCTCTTGACTCTTCAACAGCTACTTTTAACATTGACAGCTCTTCAAGACTCATATCTAAGACCATGCTTATATTCTCTTGTATTGTATTAAACAGGTCTTCATTTCTTTCATCCAACTCACTTACCGGTCCAGATAACAGAGACTCTAAAGACTTCTCAAGTAAATTGATCTGGTTCTTTATCTTGTGTCTGTAGATCTTAGTTCCTTTTATCGTATCCATCTGTTCTAAAGAAAGCTGTAGTAATGCTACGAGCTTTACTGCGTTTTGAAATCTTTCTGGAGCTGACATTACAAATCTTTTTGTACGTTCTTTCTTTCTAACCATCTGCGCCACATATTAGCAGCCCAGGCTCTACGTTGCATCTTGTTGGGATACACCTTTCTTAACCTTGCATTTGCAATGCGCAGGAATTGTTTCATCTTACTCATATCAAGTTTTTTACACGTTTAAGTTCGTTCTCTAATATCTTATTGCGCTCGTTAGTGCTATTTGCATATTTAGCTAAAGACTTGTTCTCTTTTCTCAGCTGTATATTTTCTTCTTTCAACAGTGACATCTTAATTGTCCAGTCTCTATTCACTCCTTCTAAGAGTGTATCAATATCTATCTCTGGATTTCTATCTCTAACTCTGGTGAGTATAGACATAGCATTCTCATCAATGTGAGATTTAAGTATTTGAGATATCTCGTTGTGCATCCATATATAGATAGTCTCATAGCTATGGTCGTACTTTCTGTTGTGCTCGTTATTCTTAACAGCATGTATTACTGTTGCATGATCCCTATCAAGTATAGAAGATATCTGTACTATCGGTAGCGTGGATATGTCGTAACAAACACAAGAGAAGGTATGTCTGTATATAACATTGATGCGCTGTCTTGAGCCGGTTATACCTCTTTCCTTAACTATATTTTTCCAAAACTTGTCCAGAGCCATGTATTGATCATTAGCTCTAAATATTTGACTACTATTTATTTTCATTTATCATTCTCTTTTGAGATTCAGTAAGATCTTCATAAGGCTTATCTGCGTAGCCTACTTGCTTCTTGCTGTGTATTTTATCTATTCTAACAGCCTTTTGGCTCTTATATCCTCTACCGTATATCATTTGAAACAATCTATCTCTCGTCTTAGAATCTTCCCTTACTATAGAGTTTAAGTTATCGATCGTAGTTACTACCCAGGTGTCTACTGGTGTCCAGTGCTTTCTTTTTAAATAAGAAACTTGCACCTCGAGGTAGTAAATTGGGAGCCGGTATAACCGACTCCCTTTTACATTAGAACGGTAAGTCACCTGCTGATGATCTTGGTGTAAACCCTTCGGTTTTGCCCTCGTGTGGATTGTAAACAGAGATAAAGCTCTTGGTTACTTTCTCATCACGATTAAAGTGAGTCACAACAGTTAAGTTAACGTTGCCAGCTTGCGTGGCGTACTTCTTCAATTCATCAAGTTGATCAACTTTGAATGAAATGTTTTGCTGAATTTTCGGACCTTCAGCGAAGCCCATGTAGATGTTCTTTTTGTCAGCCATCTTTGATCGGATTTGTGGGATTTCTCCCGGGTTAAATAATTCCATGTAAAGCGAAAGACTCCGTGTCCTTGCTTGGTTCATCAAGCCATCTCGATATATTCTCTACAGCAGACCAGAATTTCTGTTCTCCACTTTTAAGAATTTGATCCGATGCCTTGTACACAGCACATAGGTAGGGCTTACTTTTCCCCTGGGCTACCCAGTAGAACTCTTTACCACTAACTTGAGTGTAGATGTATGCTTGGATATCATAGTCAAACGATTTGACATCATACCTAAAACCATATACACTTCTTGTACTCTTGCTATCTGTGATGAAGGTATCTCCTTCACAGTCAAAAAACCCGCGTACTGGGATTTCCTCGATCCACGTATTGAATTCAACTTGGGGTTTGCCGGTTAGGAATGTACGAACTGGCACTATCTCTCCAGTATCGGGCATTACAACCTCAGAAGCATCTAAGCGATTAATCATTGCTGTTGCTTCGTTCCAGTCGTCTTCGGATACGATTGTTTTTTTAGAATGTTGTTTTTGAAATTCTTCTTTCCACTCCTTGTATTTCTTTGTCGCTCTTGGGTTTTTACCACCAATAGTATCACAGATTTCTTCGTCATCCATAACGATAAATTCATCTGTTGCTTTTTCGGGTTCAAGCAAGAGGCAGTCGTAAAGAGATCCAAAGGTGAAAGCTTGAGATTCCTTTCTAAGTAAACCTTTGATATAAAGCTCAAACAACTTCATATCTTGTTGCTTACTACCATTCGCAGCGTATTTTATAGCCGAGTATGACAGATAGGGTTTACCTGTCACTTCAACCAGTTTACTTGCGAACTCCATTACATAAACTTCTTAAGAGCTTCTACTTGCTTCTCAGAGAACTTAGTTCCGTGTTTGCTCATGATCATCTCAAAAGACATCTCCTTCTTATCGTTAGGAGTGTTCTTTAAGTAATCAATAGATTGTTTGAACACATCGGGATCGTTACTAACAGCCGGTGTTTTTGAAGTAGTAGTAGGTGTACTATCTTGCTTCTTGATAGCCATATCTACCTCATCTGCTGTTGCAATAGAAGTATCGATACCAATACCCATAAAACCAAGAGCTCTACCAACAGCTGAGGTTTCACAGTTTTCTACATAACTTGTTTGATTAATGCGAGAGGAAGACTTGTCCTCTTGCGCCATACCGGTAGAACATACGCTACCATTCTCATCAGTAACAATAGCTTTGATTACACAGCTGTCATCTGTTAGATGTACAATCTCTGATGTTAGTGACCATCCCTTGTACTCGGATAGTGTTCTAAACGCTTTTACACGTTCGTTGACCTCAACATACTTTTTTCCTTTGATGTTGGTGGTCTTAAATTGGTGTTGACCCATTTTTAATTGAATTTAAATTAGTGGGACTACAGGGAGTTGAACCCCATAATCCCCATGCTACTCCGCAGTAAGCATTGTGTAAATCTAAGTAATTAGTTACTTATAAACAAGTATTGTAGTATCTTTTTTTAATATTTCTCCTTGTTCACTGTATACAATTCGCTTGGGGCGTTTTTGCGCCCCGCTCCTTGTTAAGAACTGACGTTCCCTCTACTGGGAACCAGCTATCATCAGATTAGAAAGAGCTTCAAGATCCCCTAAAGGGTATAAAACCCTTTATAGGAACCAGCTTACACCGAGTTATCAGTCGCACAGTCACCCGCAAGTCGGAAAGGTATAGGAATCCAGCACTTGCTTACACTTTTGTACGAGCCATTGAAACAGCAATAGTTACCAAGTATCACTGGTGCTCACGGAGTGTGTATTAATTATCTCCGTAACCAGCGTGTCTTTTACAGATTGTAAATACTCTTCTGGATGCTGTTTATCTCCCCGATCCACAGCTAAAAAAGGACAAAAAAAAGAGGATAGCCCAACGGACTACCCTCCAAATGTAATAAACTTCACGAGAAAATCAACAATCAACTGACATAAAAATATAAAAAGAATACCGGTCAGTATGACTGTCGTACCACTGATCAGTTCATTCTTCAAGATGCGCTTTAACACCTCTTCTCTCTTCTTGTTTTCCATTATGAATCTCTAAGGTGTTAATAAACTGCTCTACTTGGTCAATATACGCAACGTGCAATACATTATCCCTCATAGCCAGTGAAAACCTTACAGAATCTATCTTATCGTATACTTCTTTAAAATCCATCACGACCAAGAATATTTAGTTCCACAAAAGAAACCATCCTGGTCTTCAACTTCCTTATTGTCGTCTGTATACTTCCAAATACCGTCTTCATAATAAACCTCTCTTTGCGTGTAGTCATCAACATAAGCTGGTTCCTCTTCGTGCCAGGCAACGGTGTTCCCACCATTATGTTTTACGTAAACACCATAAGAACAAGCCTCTTCCTCACCTTCTATCTCATAGGATAAATTTGGATACTTCTCAATCATTTCCGCAATTACAGGTGAAGGAAAAGCCCAGGCAGTTTCTAAATAATAGGTAGCGTGTGTCTTATCGGAATCCATAAAGGAGCAATGGGAGTTCCATTTAGTGCCCCAGTTCTTGTTGTTCCAGTCGTACCAATTAGGTATACCTTCCTCCTCTAAGCTCTCTCTATTGTCGCTACCTATAGCCCCTCTAAATATATTATCGGGCTGAGGTATGAAATGATTAAAATCAAAATCAAGACCTTCCGTTTCGTACTGATCAGTACCTTTTACATTCTGCACAAATTCTTGCACATCTTCTTCTTTCCCACTCACATTCAATGTGAAATAAAACCAATTAGGCATAATAAATAATTATATATTAACAGATAACCGAGGTGCATTGCACCTCATACTCAATTTTGCTCTTCAACTAAGTGTTTCATAGCTCAGTTTCTTTTATGATGAATTGTTGGTCAGTACCTCCACTTGACATAAAGCAAAAGTAAAAGTCGTCTTCTTCTTTCTCAGAGCTGTGTGTTACGCCATACGCTGTGGTGAAGTCAAATGCTAATTCATTTTTAAGATTGATAGCTTCATCCAAGGACTTAAAAGTCCATACATTAACATCGCAATCTCTCTCGATGATTTGTACCAGTGTAAATACTTTCATTTGTTTTATAATATTTAAATTAACAGATAACCAAGCGCCCAATGGCGCTCTTGCTTAATCCTCTTCTTCGTACCACGTTGTGTAGTAAAACATCTCACTATTAAAATAATAGTCTCTTAGCCATTCAATGTCAAAATTATAAAGACCATCATCTTTTGCCCATTCAAGCAAATAATTGTCTAAGTCCTTCTCATACTTTATATAGATATTATCACATAATACCCAGCCTCCATACATAAATTCTCCAGTCTCACTACACTGTCTCATAGCCTAATTCTTTTCTGTACTCTTCCAGTAGTTTATTCAGCTGGTCGTAAATCTTCTCTTTACCTCCTTTTACGCCAAAGTATTCTTTGACGTGCTTTAACCTCCAGTGACGGTTAGGTGCTATCCCCTTACAGAATAGCCCTACATCACGTATGCTGATTACTAAATTCCAATAAGCTCTACTCATTGGTCTTGATCCGTTACTATCTCCGTACATGAACATCTTGTCCTTGTCTTCTTCAAACCTGGTCATAGCTCCTCTTCTTTAAATGTTCTTACATCCTCAATTTTAAAACTATCTACCTTGGGTGTTTCTATAAAATCAAAATCCCCATTGTACATAGCATCCATTACGTACTCGTATTCTTCCGCATCGTGTAGGTATGTATTAAACTTTACACGAACCTTTAGTGTAGCCTCAGCGTACACCGTACCATACTGGTATTCCATAATCTTTTATTTAAATTAACAGATGACCAAGAGCGCCTACTGGCGCTCTCTTAATTAATCAAATGATTTCTCATTCAAAGCATTTACAATAAACTCATTGTATCCCGCAATTTCGCTTCTCACAATACCAGTGATCAAACGTTCATTGCTTACGCTATCTTCTTCTGTTACCCCTGCACCTTCAGTGGTTTTTAAGGCTTCCAGCTCTTGCTTTATAATGTCTCTTACGTGGTAATCGTCCAATACCTCAAGGTTCTTTATAAAGTCTTTATTTTCGTCTACAATCTCCCACAAATAGGGTAAACTATGTTCTTCTAAACTGCCCTTTATTGAGTCTATCTCGTCCTCATTCATAGAGATATCGGTTTTTAGGTCGCTTTGTACGTTGTAAACACTGCTGATGTCTTGCTCCAGCTTTAGTATCTTTTCCTTAGCCTCGTTTAATTCAGTAGATAAATAGTCCACTTTCATTAATAGATAATTAATTGTGTGCACACCGTTTTTGTCGATTAAGCCTAATTTCTCCTTAATCCAATACTTAATACTGTTCATAATGCTTTAGTTTAAATTTACAGATAACCAGGAGCGCCCACTGGCGCTCCCTTTGACTCTACCGTTAACCAATCATTAGCTATTCTTCCGAGTCTTGAAGAACGGCTCTATCTTCTCGCATCCATGCATCGAGCTTGTAGTTGATCGTTTCAAATAAACCATCAAAAAAAGAAGGCATGATAACTGGACTTTTACCTTCCGTTATCTCTTTTTCAAGCACCTCTTTAATCTTCTTAGTATACATATCAAAAGCCTCTTGTATCCAGTAACGCTCACCTTGATTAAATGCGAAACGCTCTCTGTATTCTTCGCTCAATTCGTAGTTATTCTCTTTCATTGCTTTATTATTTAATTTAACAGATAACCAGGAGCGCCTACTGGCGCTCCCTTTAATGTTCTAAAATCCATACATCCTTATTTCCTTTGCCCTTTATACCCGAACATAACCCGCACTTTTCACAGTTGCTTTTGAAGCCTTGCTCTTTAGATGCTGGGCAGTTAACACCCATAACTTTTTTGTCTGGTAGAACAGAAACAAATGATCTAAACCCTATACTTTTTGCTCTTTTGCTTTCCAGCTGGTCGTGAGTAGAAGCCATAAAATAGTTTTTATAACCTTCAGCCCATTCTTTTTCCCATTGATGCGTATATCCAGTCCACGTCTTCGCATTCCACACCATAGCATCAATAACAGATAAAGGCATTAATGACGGCTCACCATACGTTCCGAACCTTACGTAACTATTAAACGATAGCTCGATTATTTGCTGTTGTTTGTCCCTTGTAAGTGGTGTGAGCTCCTCGTGTTTAATACTCCTTAGCATAGATAAGAAGCCAACGTACTGGTTAAACTTATGTGTGTAGCATCCCCCTTCCCCCATATTACCACTATACGGACAATCTAAACAATTCGCTTCATCCAGCGCAAAGAATTTCTTCATTCCGAAGCCTTTACTGGTTGAAGCTAAAGCCCATTGTGCAGTGCTAAAAGTGTACGTTTGAACCAATGGCGCACCATTAGAAATCTTTTTGTTTGTGGTCTTTCCTTTACGTATTACTACCAGTATATCCTTTCCCGGTATTGTAAAGACTACTCTATTTTTCATAGTAGATAGTTTAATTAGTTAACAGATAACCGGAGCACCATTACTGGCGCTCCTTAATTTAGGCTAACGATCTCTCGCCATTGTCAGCGAAGCTATAATACCCGTCTTCACAAACGATAATATGGTCTAATACTGAAATATCAAAAAGCCCTAAACTCTTTTTAAGTTTCTTAGTTGCTCTTTTGTCGTTCTCACTGGGATTTTTATTTCGGCTGGGGTGGTTATGAGCGACAATAACAGCGTGAGACGTGCCCTCAATTGCCCTTCTCGTTATAGCTGGAATATCTATACTGCAAGAAGCCCCGCATCCTTGCGTAATGGTTTCTAACCATAACACGCTATTTGCCTTATTCATATACATTACAATAAATAGCTCTTGTTCAAAAATCTTCTTTCCAATGTGCGCCTTTAATAAATTGTAAGCATCACTTGAACTCCTTATTTTCTGTTCTATGGGGTTCTTTTTAGCTTTCCATTTTACCTCAGCCTTCCCAATAAATACTGTTGTTTTCATCTTGTTTAAAGTTTAAATTAGTTAACAGATAACCAAAGAAGCGCCTAATGGCGCTCCTTGTTAGTGCTCAGCGTAAACGGACGGTATTTGTATTCCGCTTTCGCTCCATAGCTCACTCTCCCAATTCACCGAATAAAAAAGTTCTTCGTCTTGCAAGTCTTCCCAAATATCAAACACCTCGTTAATGCAGTAAATTTCCCCTGAGGAATTGAACACGAAAGAACCAATACTGTAAGGATTGGAAAGATCCAACATTTGCAGTTGTTGAACACTCCAAAGTTTTGTAGCATTTTCCATTTTAATAAGTTTAAATTAGTTAACAGATAACCAGAAGCGCCCTAAATGGGCGCTCCTTTAATTAATCAATGATGTAAACAAGTTGAGTAAGTAACTCAATTTTTACGTTGTCATTTACCAGCCCTTCGCAATATTCATCTATATGGTCAATGTAGCTCTTAGGATCAAAAGCATATTTTTTGTATTGCTCTTTAGCTTGTGAGTAAACCCCATGAAACGCTGAGTCCATAACTTCAAGGAATTGCGAATGTGTACGATAGTTACCGGTCGCAAAGTCCAATTCCGCATGGAAAAAGTTCGTCAATGTCTCCATTTGTCAAAGTTTTAATTAGTTAACAGATAACCAGCGCCCCAGTATAGGAGCGCCAGAGTTGAACGTGTGCCCGTTCATAGGTTTCGGCTTTCTTAAGCCCTGGCGCCATTACTGGCGCACTGACCCCGCACTACTGGGGTTCTTCAGATCTGTTTAAACTTTCCCGAATGTCAAAGAACGTTAAACGTTTAACCGTTCGTTATTGAATGCAATATATAAACAAATGTGAATAAACCAAACATAACGCAAGAAAATAAATGAACAGTTCAAGGTGTTCGGCTCTTTAATTGATCAGTTCGTCAACTCGTCAGCTGGTCGGCTCACACACCGGGCAAAGGGTAGCCCCTGGTTTGCAAGTACGTGCCCGTTCTGGACGTTGTACGGTTGCTTCGGTTGTCTGGGGCTGGTTGGGTTGGTATTGATCACCATACAGGCAGAACAGGAGCGCCAGAGGAGGATCAACGGTGCTAAAAGCCGAAAAAGTGCACAAAGAAGGTCAGCTGGTCGGGGTGGGGTGGTCTGGAAATCGGTTCAGGTGCGCGGTTTCTATCGGATAAACATATATATAATCCCCCCGATAGATATTTCTGGGGTCTTTTTTCGGGTTATAGATTGCTGTAAATTGGAGAAAGGCTGTGTTTTTGCTCAGAGTAGGGATTTGCGGGGGTGTATTAGGATAGATCTGTTAGGTGGTGGATACTTGCTATGCAAAGTAAATAACAGCTGTTGTAAGGGGATCCCTAGGTCTGAACGCGTGGTTCTGAAACAGGTATAGTTTGGGCGTATTGTAGTGTTTAACGTGAATTTTAGAGTGTGCCTTGATTTGGGATTTGGCACTCTGAACTAGGATTAGTTTATTTCTGAACTATAAACTGATTCACTTAAGAACATGAGTTCAATCATTCGTTTGATCTCAATCACAATGCTAAGTTAGTAAAAATATATGACATTATCAAGTCCCATATGAGACAAACAGCTGTAGTATTTTATTGATTATCTTTGTATCTATGACAGGCATTATTATATTACTAGGCATTGTGCTGTTGGTGAGTATGTTACACCGAATAGCAGGTATCAATACAACAGCAGAGCACCCTTTCTCTTGTGGTAGTGATGAGGTATGTTACTGTTCTAAATCAGAAAACTGTAAGAAGCGTGAAGAGCAAGTATAAGAAGTACGATAATGGCGGTAAGCCTGGTAAGAAAGGTAAGAAAGGTCCTGGATTCAGCCGTATGATAGGCGGTCCTGTTCGCTATAAAGGTGGATGGGAAGATAAGCTAGAGGAACTAATGCAATCTCAAGCAGATAAGTTAGCTGCACGTTACGGTTGGGCTCCCAACTATAGAGATGCAGAGCTTCCAGAAGATAGAAATAGAGACGATCTACCGTCATTCTACGACTTTGTAACAAGAGCAAGAGCAGAAGACCTGTATGATGAGGCGCTACCATTAGATAATTATATTACAACATACAACCTAGGTCCATTATCACTACAACGTTGGAAGAATGCAAAGCAATCGCCTGATGGTGTAAACTATAGAACACCTTATTGGGCTTCTGAGAAAGTAAAAAAAACAGGAGAAAGCGTAACTCTGGGGAAAACACGAGCCAATGCTGGTGTTTACTTAGGAGATGAGCAGAACGATATGCTAGAAGAAGTTAGATTTGGTAACTATAAGTTAGGACACCAAAAAGAAAAGCTAGATAACACCTTACTAGATAAGTTCAGACAATCTCTTGGTTCTGTGTTCCCACCTGCTAATACTCTTTTAGCTGGAGGTGCATCTACAGGAGGTAAGAATATTGACGAATTAGTCCAGCTTGCTTACTCAGCAAAAACTTATAATGATTTAATTAAGCAAGAAAAGATTATGTCTGAAATAGAGAATCAAATACAAGGCGCATCCGCTGCCGATCGTCCAGCTCTAATAGATCAATACAACCAAGCTTCTGAAGGGCACACAGGGAAAATGGCTGAAGCTACTTGGTTTGCCCCAACTGCTGGTCTACTTGGTATAGGTGGTCTTTCTACTACAGATGGATTGGTAATACCAACTGCTGGTCTTATGAGAAACCCACTTCAGAAAGCTTACAAGCAAGAGAAAAAAGAGTTTAAGAAAACTCTAGAAGACGCAGATGAAAGATACGCATCTGACAGAGAAGAGTATTTAATGCAAAAGAGTCAACGTGAGTTAGATAGATACCTAGATGCTTACGAGGAGGAGTATGGTTTAAGACCAGTGTTTAAAAACCCACCAGTAACAAAGACACCTAGAAAGAAAGCTTCAGAATACGTTATACCTAACGGTAGAAGAGGTGAAAACAGAAACCCTATATTTTTGATAGATGGTGGTAAGGTAAAACCAAAAAAGAAATGAAAGTAAAGTATAACAACGGAGGACCAGTAAAGCCTAGCAAGTATGACAAGTACGGATTTCCGGTATCTGATACTACAGGCACGGCTTCTTATGAGAAGATGGCTAAGTATCTTCTTGAGACTAGAGGAGGTAGCAGAGAGCGCATGGAAGACTTAATGTATGACATTGCAGCTGTTGAATCGGGTAGAACATTTGACCCAGCTATAAAACAAATAGGTGGTGGTCCAGGTCGTGGTATATTTCAATACGAGGGACCATTTACAGAGAAAAGTAGCAACCGTGCTAAAGATGCTGTTGGTAGAGCTATGCAATATTACAACGATGATAAGACTGGTTCTATGCCAAAATGGCTACAGAAGTTTATTGATGAGTCCGGAGGTTCTTATGACTTCTCTAAACTAACAATACCTCAACAAAAGTCTCTATTTCTAGCTGACTACAGCCAAGCTGAAGGCATACCTTTCAAAGCTTTTATGCAAGGCGAGGGTACAACAGAAGATATGTGGGCTGACTACCATAAAGTATCTGGTGCAGATAGACCACACTTTAGAGAGCTTGAGGAGTTAGCAGACAAACAAAAAGAAGCACGCACACTAACAGACGATCAGATACGTGCAATGCTATTAGGTAGAAGCATAATGCCAAGATGAGAAGCAAGCACAGAAAATATAATAACGGTGGACCTGTAAAGCCTAAGAAGCGTAGAGGCTCAGATACTGCAACTGTAAAAACAAATGTAGATAGAGATACTTCTTTTGTAGATTCTGAAGGTTTAATTCGTAGAATAATAGACATGTCTCTTATTAACGAGACGGATCCTTATGCGTCAGAACGAACTGAACCTGAGTTTAAACCACGTAAGATTTACAATGGTGAAGCTGTTGATCCAATGTTTGAAGAGTATAAAAAAGACATGGTCACCCCAGAAGTTATGGTAGAGCTACCCCCAAAGCTGCCGTTCCCTAATATGGATTTAAATAAACTACCTGCATTACGCAGGGTGCTACCGGAGATATACTCACGTAAGCTAAACCAGCAAACAGGAGAGTATATTTACGATACCTCTGAAGGTGAGGTAAGAAAGAAAAGAGGTCAAGAAGATGCTGACTATGTACGTATGAATAGAGCAGCAATAGATAGAATGCGTCAAAAACTAAGATAACATGGCAAAGGCAAAGAAGAAAAAGAAAATGATCAAGCGTAAAGATGGTAGCTACAGCGAACGTGGTTTGTGGGATAACATCCGTGCTAAAAAAGGCTCTGGTAAGAAACCTACAAAAGAGATGCTAAAGCAAGAGCGCAAGATTAAAAAGAAAGCTAAGAAAAAGAAATACTACGCTGGCGGCAAGGTTAAAGAATACCTAAAGGGTGGTCAAGTAAATCTTGATAAGAACGGCAACGGTGTTTTAGATGCTAACGACTTTAAAATATTACGTAGTGAAAGCTAAAAAGAAAACAGCAAAAGTAATGGTTGACGCACCCTCTGGGTATCACTGGATGGACAAAGGAGGGCGATACTACCTTATGAAGCATAAAGGTAAGTTTGTACCACATAAGGGAGCGTCACTAAAGAAGCCTTTTAAAACTATTGCTTCACACTAATAGGTTCCTCACCAGCCATTTTGCGATAGAATCTAGATACAACTAGTCTACCATTTTGGCTGAGTGCGTACCTTACACGGTAATTATATTTATTCTCTTCTCTAAACAAATGATCTTCTCTAACCGTAGACGGAGTAAGCTTGTCAAAATGCTTATAAATGTACCCCTTTTTAAGAAGCGGGTATACAAGCCTGCGTCCTATGTTTCGTTTCTCATACTTGTACTGACCGGCAATCCAGTCCATAGTGAAGAATTCCAAGTCGTAGACGAAGATCATGAACCGCATCTCTTTATCTGATAAGTCATACCTAGAAAGCATATCACTCATGACAATACTCCAGTTCTTTAGGTAGTTGTCTTTCATCCATTTTTCCTTGAGATAGGAGAAATCTCTGAACATCTTTGTTTTCGCTACTCTTCCCTTGGGCATAAGCCTTTTATTAAATTAGTATCTTTGTATAAAATTAACTAAATATACAGTTATGAGCACATTGGCTGGTCAAAAGATAAAAGATAAATACGGAAACCTTCTTCACGTTGAAGGAGGCGTAACCTCCTCAACGAAAAATGTAGAAGACGGCACAGGAGATGCAACAGCTCTTAAGCTCTCAACTACCGAGGTAGAGATTAACGGCACGCAGTCTTTTACTGCTGCGCCTGCTACAGACAACGCAGAGCTTACAGCATTACTTGTTAACGGCAGTAATGAAGTAGTTAAGCGTGAGCTCACCTCTAATGCATTCAGCACAGACCCTATAGTACCCAGCAGAATAATCGCTAGACAAGAACTAGATAGATCACTAACAGCTGGTGGTCCCGCTAGTCAAATGGGCTTTGCACCTATAGACAATTCAAATCCTGACAGGTCCTACCAAGTAGGTAGTACAGACCCGTATACATTTGCTACAACCAGTATCACCGTACGTGAAGCTGGTGTGTACCGTATTGATATAAGCTTTCAGTACGACGCTATTGCTGTTTCAGGTACAAACGTAACAACAGTGGTATTAGTAAACGGAACAGCTTTAGCCACAGCCTTGAGATCAAAATCAGCAACAGGACTATCAATGGTTTCTTTTTACTGCAGTAAATACCTAGCGGTAGGAGATATCATCACTGCTACCAGTTTATCATCAGCTGGTAATATTGTTCTTAAAGCAGGATCTGCAGTAGAGGTATTAAAGATAGCATAATGAAAGAAAGCCACAAAGATTGCATCGTAGAAGTACAGGAGTTAATGGTAGCTATTAACGAGACCATTGCTAAGTACGGACTAGAGGAGGAAGTAGTAGTGGCTTTAGCGGTTGGGTTTTTAGACCTAGACGACCCAAGTGCAACACCTGATGCAAAGGAGATTACTGTAGGTATGAACCTACTCTCCTCTATAACAGTTGAAGACGAGGATGAGCTAGACGACGTATTATCGTACGTCGCCGACGCTTACAAAATAGAACAAGAAAGCGATCCAAGCAATATAAACTATTGGATCAACCGTATGAATAACAACGGGGACGTAAATTAAATAAAATGATTCGTAAAATTATTATAGGGGAAAACCCCTTAAAAGCTATGGCTTATTACATAGGTCAGCGAGCTGGTGAATCTACTGTAGACACCATTATACTCGATGATAAGTACTTACACAAGTACGGAAAAACACAATACCTTATTTACATTAAACACCCTAAAGACGGTGTTATGCTTTGGAAGTCCGTATTGGATATGCCAGTGCTTTTAGAATACGACTGTGATTTTTCGTAAGTTTGTGTTAGATAAATAACACTACTTAAATTTAATTAACATGAGATCACTGTACGATTTCTTCGTTAGAATGCCTAAAGCTTTTAACGATGAACTAAAGGTTGGCGATAAGTCAATATACCTAGATCCAAAATGGAATGAGTTCCAAAACAGAAAGATGTCTGCTGAGGTCTATGCAGTTCCAGAAAAATACGATACTGCTGTAAAGCCCGGAGACACTATCTACTTCCACCACCATGTTGTTATATCAAATAACGGTAAGGGTCAGATCGTAGAAGACGACATTTACTTTGTAAGATATGACCCTTATAACAGCAGAAGCACACAAGCTTACGCTTATAAGTCTCAAGATACTGGTGAGATACATCTGTTGTCTGAATGGATCTTCCTAACTCCAGAAGAACAGCCAGATGAAGAAGTTACTGAAAGCGGCATTATTACAGAACTCAAAAAGCCAGAATACAATATGTTTGGTTATGTTCTTTACGATTCGCCAGCTGTACAACAACTCGGACTAAATAAAGGTGATAAGGTAATGATTCATAAAAATACCGACTACCTAATGGAGATAGACGGCAATGAAGTTTACCGCACGCATATAGATCATATTTACGCAACTGGATTCTAATGGGACGTAGAAAAAAATTTGACAGTGTAAACGCTGGCGAAGAGCTTCTACATGCTATGTCTATAGCTATTGAAAACATTACAGAGGAAATTAAAAAGCCTGTAGACAAAGAGCTTAGTGGTAGTCAACGTAGGTCAGAGCTGCAAAGTATAAAGCAATCGGCAATAGATGCTAAGGAGCTCATAACAGAATATCAAAAGCTCGAGCAAATGCTAAAAGAGCTTAAGAAAACAGGTCACATAAAAGACGAGGTTGATTACAGCTCAGGCTTTAGTGAAGAATTTGCAAAGAAATAAATGGCTGGATTAGTAAACATAGAAGGTATTGACGAGCCCGTGGTAAACATATGCCCACAGGGTACTGGTGGTGAGGTCATTAATATATCTGATGTTTACGTGCAGTTACCTGCTGTCCCTGCAAAAAAAGATATACTCTTTAATAATCTTAAAAAAGAAGAGCAATACTGGCGCAGGATAGAACCACCTGTAGATCTAATGAAGATTAGGTCTATGGATGAGTGGAACGATATGCCAAAGCCGTTTAAAGAAAGGTATACAGAGTTTATACGCAAGGAGTTTGAGAGACGTAGGAATGGTGTGTGGTTTATGAATAACGGTGAGCCTACTTACATTACTGGTCACCATTACATGTTCTTGCAATGGTCTAAGATTGATATTGGATATCCTAGCTACCTAGAGTTTCAGAATCGGCTGTCACGACATTTTGTTGCTTGTGAGCATGACCCACGGTCCATGGGGCAGGTTTATGTAAAGTGTAGACGTTCGGGGTATACGCAGATGTGTTCGGGCAATCTATCAGATGAAGGAACCCAGGTTAAAGACAAGCTACTCGGTATTGTATCTAAGACAGGTAAGGATGCCCAGGAAAATGTTTTTATGAAGAAGATAATGCCAATATACCGGAACTATCCATTTTTCTTTAAACCCATTCAAGATGGTACAACTAACCCTCGTCAAGAGCTTGCGTTCCGAGAACCATCAAAGCGTATTACCAAAAACAATAAAACAGCAAGCAGAGGCGAGGCTTTAGATACGATCATCAATTGGAAGAACACTACATCAAATGCTTATGATGGTGAGAAGTTACACTATCTGTTTCTTGATGAGGCTGGTAAGATAGAAAGGCCCGAAGATATTACTGAGATATGGCGAGTACATAGAACCTGTTTGCTTGTGGGTCGTAAGATTATAGGTAAGGCAATGGTAGGCTCTACTGTAAACCCTTTAGATAAAGGTGGTAGGAATTTTAAAAAACTCGTATACAACTCAGACCCTACAGAGCGCAATGCTAACGGCAGAACAAAGACCGGTTTATACAAGATATTCATACCGTCCTACGAAGCCCTAGAAGGGTTTTTTGATAGATACGGAAATCCCGTTATTGAAGATCCAGAAGAGCCTATACTAGGTGTAGACAACGAAATGATTGAGATAGGTGCTAAGACGTTCTTAAAGAATGAGCGTAAGGCATTATCAAATGACAGCTACGATCTTAACGAGGTTATACGTCAGTTTCCCTTTACTATGGATGAAGCATTCCGTGACTCCACTAAAGCATCTACATTTAACATAGCTAAGATATACGAGCAGTTAGAAAACAATATGGATATGTATCCTAACCCTGTGGTTAGAGGAAACTTTGTTTGGGAGAACGGAGTTCAAGATACTAAAGTGATATTTAGACCCGATGCTAACGGCAGGTTTAGAGTGTCATGGATGCCGCCTGAAGATATACGTAATAACATTTTATTAGCCTACGGAAAGAAAACTCCAGGAAACTCATGGTTAGGTGTAGGTGGTGTGGATAGCTATGACCTTGATGCTACTGTTGATGGTAGAGGATCTAAAGGTGCGCTTCATCTCTATAATAAAGTAAACATTGAGCATCCCTCAAATATGTTTGTTTTGGAATACGCTTCACGCCCTCCATTAGCTAGGATATTTTACGAGGATGTTCTTATGGCTGCTGTTTTTTATGGTTATATGATTCTCATAGAAAACAACAAGTACGGTATTGCTAGGTACTTTGAGAATAGAGGTTACGATGGATACCTCATGGATAGACCGGCACACCTAGGTGGCGGCTCACGTAGCGCTACAAAAACAAAGGGTATACCTTCCAACTCTCAAGACATTATTCAAGCTCACGCCCAGTCTATAGAGGCATACATACACGAGCATGTAGGATTAAATGAAGAGGGTAATTACGGAAGTATGTACTTTGACAATACCTTGGAAGACTGGATTAACTTTAAAATAGATGACCGTACCAAGTTTGACCTTAGTATTAGTTCTGGTCTTGCGCTTATGGCTGCTCAAAAGTCAATTAAAAAACAAGAGAAGAAAGATAACAGCAATAAGAAATTCTTCCGTAAAGTCAAAGTAATTCAGCGTTAATAAATTATCTATCTTTGTTTCTGATTAATATTCAGCGAAAAGATGAATGTAACAAAGAAAGGAAGCTTCCCAAACCCTCTAGCAAAGCACGCTGAAAAAAGCCAGAAAGAATATGGCTTAGAGTATGCTAAGGCGATGATGAATCAATGGGGAGGGTTAGACACAGAGGGAAGTTTGTATCAAAAGCGGTACAAAGAATTTGAGCAGTCACGCATGTACGCTAATGGTACACAGGACACTCGTATATACAAACAAATACTTAACAGTTTAGATCCAGGTAATGACGATGGTTCTTTGCTGTCTATTGATTGGACTCCGGTTCCTATCGTTCCTAAGTTTGTAAAAATTGTAGCAAACAAAATTATATCTTCTTATCGCTACCCTCAGATTGAAGCTGTCGATCCACTTTCTCAAAGTGAGAAGGATGTAAAGAAAAAGAAAATTGCTTTACAGATTGAAAAAAAGGAGATGATTGCGGAAGCTAAAGCCTCTGGTCTACAAACAGAAGTAGATCCAGATGCGCTACCAGATACTCCAGAAGAAGCTGAGATCTTCCTAGAAACAAATGTAAAAACAGATGCTGAGGTTGCAGGTCAACTTGCGACGCAGCTCACACTGCAGTGGAACGATTTTGAAGAACGTATCTATCGCAGGTGTGTTGAAGATATCATCAGCTGTGGTATGGCTGTTGCGAAGCGTACCAATGATCCTAATTACGGGATTACTGAGGAGTACGTAGACCCTTCAATGTTTATCCATAACTATACTGACGACCCTACATTCTCTGATTTAGTTTATGGTGGACACATTAAGCGTATGAGCATTATGGAGCTCAAGCGTTTAGCTGGTGATCAGTTTACGGAAAAGGAGTATACTGAGATGGCTCAGAATGTTATGAATAAGCATTCTAATAGCGCTGAACGTTTTACAGAAAAATACTACGACAAGCAGCTTAACAAGTATAAGTACGGCTATGATGAGTATACCATTGAAGTATTAGACTTTGAGTTTTTATCTGTAGATTCTATGATCTACGAAAACAAGATGTCTCGCCATGGAAACATGGGATTCTATTATAAAGGAGAAGAATATGAAGCTCCTAAGAACTCCGTTTATGACCGTGACCCAGTATACATGCAAAACGCTACAGTGTATGGCGGTATGTATATTATTGGCACAGACCACTTATTTAACTACGGAAAGCAACACAACATCCCTAAGAATATCCACGATATTTCTAAGGCTCGCTTATCGTATTCTGTAACTTCTGTAAACATGCGTAACATGATACCTAAGTCTTTGGTATCTGGTGTTATTGGGTTTGCCGATCAGTTGCAACTTACGCACTTAAAACTACAGCAAGCAATTGCTAAGAGTAAGCCGGACGGTATCATGGTTGATATTGAAGGTCTAGAGAATGTTGACCTAGGTCGTGGTGGTGAACTCCAGCCTTTAGATATCCAAGACATCTATGAACAAACAGGTGTCTTCTACTACCGTAGTAAAAATCCAGAAGGTGGTTTTCAGAACCCTCCTATTAGAGAGATTGGAAATACAATCCGAAATATCAACGAGCTTATTGCATTGTACAATCACTACTTACGTATGATTCGTGATGCTACGGGTATCAACGAGGTAATGGATGGTACAACTCCAAAAGGTGAAGCGCTAGTAGGTGTAAACCAAATGGCTGTAAATGCCGGTAACAACGCTATCTATGATATTACGAACGCTAGTATGATTCTGTATAGAAAAGTCTGTGAGGACATCTTAAAATGCGTTCAGATACTTCCTGTAGAATCAGTTATATTCAAGGTATATGAAAAAGCTATTGGCAAGACTAATATGTCTGTCTTATCAAGCTTTAGAGATCTTCCGATGTACAACTTTGGTGTCCGGGTTCTCAGTGATCTTAATGATATGGATCGTCAGTACCTTGAGCAAAATATACAGATTGCTTTGGCTCAAAAAGAAATAGATCTTGAAGATGCCATTGCTATCCGTCAGCTAAAAGATATTGACCAAGCAGAGCGTTTGTTAATCATACGCAGAAAAAAGCGTATTGCTCAACAACAGGCTATTGCTCAACAGAACGTACAGGCGCAATCCCAAGCCCAAGCTATGCAACAGCAAGCAGCTGTTGAAGTTGATTTACAGAAGCAGCAAGTTCTTGCACAGTTGGACATGCAGAAGAAAGAGTTTGAGTACCAGCTTAAAATGCAGTACGCTCAAATGGAACACCAGATGAAGATTCAACTTGAGCAAATGAAAGGTGAGTACGGTCTTGCGGAACAGCAAATTGAAAGTGGTGCTGAAGCTAGAGATGAAGCAATGAAAGAAGATCGCAAAGATGCTCGCGTGAAAAAACAAGCTGTAGAACAATCTAAACTATTATCTCAACGCCAAGGCAAGCGAGGTGAATTGAATAACGAGGGTCAGAGCCCTCTAGATATGCTAACTCAATAATTATTACCTTTGTTAAGTATTTGGCGCATAGCGCATTGAAACTTGACAACTTAAAATTTGATATACGATGGCTTACGAAAACGTAAACGCAACAGGTAACTTCCAACGCCAAGTTCTTGGTCAGAAGGGATTCAGAAAACTTAGAACGGGTAGCACCTCAATTTCAGGTGAATTCTACCGTGCAATTACTGTACTAGCAGATGCAAGCATTACACTTAGCTCAGAGGCTGGTGATGACTTAACTGCGGAGACTATCCCTGCGGGTGTAACTATCTACGGATTGTTCAGCAGCATTACTGTTGTTAGTGGTGATGTCCTTGCATATATAGCATAAGCTATGTTAGGTCTAGGGTTATCATTAACTACAGGAGGTGTAGCCACACCAGCGTACGTTGTACTAGCCAAAGCCTTTGTATCAAGGGTTGAGGCAGACGGCGGTACCGTAGAATCCTTTGCTTGTCTAAAGACGGATATGGCATACCTCACTTCTAATCCAGCGGCTCCTGCGGGATACACTGTAGAATGGAGTGCAGCAACTGTTGGTAGTTCAGCAGAGTTTAGAATTAATCTTGTTGGCGGCGCAGGGTACGCATATACTTATGCGGTTACGGATTCACAAGCTACAGAAGTTACTGGAAGCGGTGTGATGAGTGGAAACATCCAAGCTGTTGTTGCTGACTTGTCTACGCTTGTTGACGGGCAGGTTACATTAGCTGTCTACTTGACTGGTGCTGGAGGTAATGGTAACGTAGTAACGGATACTGCAAATCTTGTTGGATACACAGGGCTGCTAGACACCTATAGTGGTGCAGCAGCCGCATACTCATTAAGGCTGTTAGATACAAGTTATACGGGTAGTGCCGTTCGTGTTCGTAGAGCATCGGATAATGCCGAGCAAGATATAGCGTTTGCAAACAATGAATTGGATACGGCAACGCTTGAGACTTTTGCGAGTGGTACGGATGCCTTTGTAACGACTTGGTACGACCAAAGTGGGAATGGTAATGATGCAACGCAAACGAGCGCATCAAATCAGCCGCAGATTGTAAGTAGTGGTACGGCTTACATACTTAATTCAAAACCCGCTATTGCAGGTACTGGCGCAGGTCAATTATTACTATCTACGGAATTAAACATTTCTACTGATTTATTTATTGCCACGACTCTGCAATACGCTGCCCACAAAATGATTCTTGGCGATAGGTTTGGCGGAAGTAATTTTCTTTATAATGCATCTTTAGCACAATACCGAGCAAGAATGCAAAACTTCAATATTTATTTTAATTCAACAGCATTAGCATTAGACACACAATACAATTCAAATGTTTTCCGTGTTGGTGGAGATGTTGACCATTCAAGAAATGGGACATTAAATGGAGTTATAAGTGGTGCAAGTGGTAAAGTTTTTAAGATTAATACTTTAATGAATGGTTACAATAGCATAGGGTATTCAATGAGTGGCTACGCTCAAGAAGTTATTATTTGGGGCACCGACCAAAGCGCAAACCGCACGGGCATAGAAACGAACATTAACGACTTTTATTCAATCTACTAATGGAAGTAAACGGATATAAATACACGACAGAGGTAGAGGCTATTGCAGCAAGAAAAGAATGTGCTGACTTTTACGGCTTACCTAAATCACCCGAAGATGAAACATTGTATTGGGTTGACTATTCGGAAG
>Ga0208898_1000826_pt1 | contig 22471 bp, 25 predicted proteins | sample VirMetDEL_Mar_4_FD_184513 | JGI IMG/M metagenome (GOLD analysis project Ga0208898, IMG submission 184513) | Aqueous microbial communities from the Delaware River and Bay under freshwater to marine salinity gradient to study organic matter... | ecosystem: Environmental > Aquatic > Marine >...
CTCATACTTATCTGCGGCCTCTGTTTTAAAGGTTTCAAGTAGTTCTGCCAATGATACATCGGCAGGGACAGGGGCCAGAACTGTTGAATTGTTTGGCTTGGATGGTGACTACAATGAAATCAATGAGTTGGTTACCTTAAACGGACAAACTGCGGTAAATACCACACAGTCTTATCTTCGTATAAATCGGATGGTTGTGCGATCCGCAGGTTCTGGCGGTTACAACGCTGGTATAGTATATGCGGGAACGGGAACTGTGACTACGGGTGTCCCTGCAAACATTTACGCCACGATTAACGGTGACGGAACAAATCAGACTTTGATGGCGTTGTGGACTGTACCCGCAGGCTATACGGGTTATCTGATGCAGTACGATGTTTCCAACGGTACGACATCTAATACACCTGCCGTGTGTAAATTGACATTGGTAGCTAGACCTTATGGAGAGGTGTTTCAGAGTAAAGATGTTAAGTCTCTTACCACGGGGATGCACATCGAAAACACCTTAATTGTTCCGGTAAAATTTACAGAAAAAACGGACATAGAAGTACGGGCTGTTTCGTCTTCAGCAAGTGTTATCTTTGACATATCTGCGGCTTTTGAGATCATCTACATTAAAAATGGGGATACCCTTTAATGGCTGCAAAAAAGGAGAAACCCATACGTCGTACCACCTCTGGCAAAGGGGCTAATTACCGAAAGACGAAGTCTGGCGCGGGTATGACGGAAAAGGGTGTAAAGGAGTATCGCAAGAAAAACCCGGGTTCAAAATTACAGACGGCTGTTACGGGTAAGGTTAAAAAAGGTAGCAAGGACGCAAAGCGTCGTAAATCGTACTGCGCACGTTCTGCGGGACAGATGAAAAAATTTCCCAAGGCGGCAAAAGACCCTAATTCACGCCTAAGACAAGCAAGGAAAAGATGGAAGTGCTGATGGCCGATAAAAGTGTTCACGATTTGGAGTTGGAATTAGTAAAGTTTCAGACTCAACAGGATCATCTTGTGAAAAGCGTTGATACGCTTCAAAAAGACATGAAAGAAGTAAAAGTTACTCTGTTTCAGGGAAAGTGGATGATTGTGGGTGCTTTGGTCGTGGCTGGTTTGATGAATAGTGAAACTTTAATGGAAGCAATTATAGGTTTGGCAAGGTAAGCTGATGACTGCTCTTGCGTTCAAATACGGCCTTGAAAAAGACATTTACCAAGAGATTTTGGCATGGTCTGAGCATACGCTTCAAAAGCCAAATCCTTACTTTAATAACTTACCTGCGTGTCCATACGCTAAAAAAGCGTGGTCGGAAGGCCGTGTTGCGGTATTGTTTAAGTCTGAAGAAAGCTATCAGACCGTGTACAGCACGATTTCGCAGTTTGACGACGTCTTTGATTTGGTTATCGTCGTTGATTTGGCATACAAAAAAGACCCCGAAGAGTTTCACGACTACCTTGAACAGATGAACGAGGTTATTTCGCGTGGCATCTTTATTGATCGCGACGTTTGGCTCATGGGCTTTCATCCTTACGACGATGAGAACGATTATTTAGACGAAGCTACTTTTGAGCAGCTTGTTTCGGACGAATATGCTATGATTTTTATACAGCGTTTGTCAAAGGTATATAAGTCTTCTCAACAACTCAAAGCCTTGGGATATTACGAAGAATATGCTAAAGATTATGATGTGAACACTATCTTTGCTCAAAGAGAAACCCTTTATAGGAGATTAATCGATGGCGATGAAACCTAAGAAAAAGATGCGTGGCGGGCCGATGAAAAAGATGCGTGGTGGACCCATAAAGAAGATGCGCGGCGGCAAGGTTAAAAAGCTTCGTTGCGGTGGCATGGTAAAGAAAAATGGCCGCTAAGAAAAAAGGTGCCGACGGCAAAGCGTGTTGGAAGGGTTACAGATACGCGGGCACTAAAAATGGAAAAGATAAATGCGTTCCCGTAAAACGGAAAAAGTCTACGCGCAAGAAAAGGTAACGTGCAATGGCAACTTCTTTAAGCAAAGATTTTGAGCTTGATGTAGCGGAGTACATTGAAGAGGCTTTTGAGCGTTGTGGCTTAGAAGTTCGCACGGGGTATGACCTAAAGACAGCAAGGCGTTCATTGAATCTTATGCTTGCGGAGTGGGCCAACCGGGGACTAAATCAGTGGACAATTAAACAGCGCACCGTCACTCTTGCGCAGGGTGACGGTGATTACAACCTCGGAACCGATGTAATCGATGTTTTGTCTGTGGTTGTTCGTAGAGATAACACCGACTATGCTTTGGATCGCATAAGTAGGGATTCGTATTTATCAATACCAAACAAAACTACTCAGGGGCGACCCTCACAGTTTTTTCTTGATAGACAAATCACCCCCGTCTTAAAGATATGGCCGATTGCCGAAAACAGCACTGATGTTATTTATTACGACGCGCTAACTCGTATGGATGATGCGGACTATAGTCAAAATACTTTGGATATGCCGTTCAGGTTTTACCCGTGTTTAGCAGCGGGGTTGGCGTATTATATTGCTATGAAACGTGCGCCGCAAAGGATACAGTTATTAAAAGCTGTATATGAAGAAGAGTTTGAACGAGCAATGGCGGAGGACCGAGATCGTGCGTCCTTTAATGTTGTTCCTCAATATGAGTATTTCAGGACGAGCTAATGTCAAAATTCGCGACTGGTAAAAACTCCTATGCTATTTCAGATCGATCCGGTTTTCGGTATCGTTATAAAGATATGCGTAAGGAGTGGACTGGGGCTTTTGTGGGTCGTGATGAATACGAGCCTAAACAGCCGCAGCTTGGTCCTTTTCGTAAAGTAATTGACGCGCAGGCATTAAAAGACGCAAGACCGGACAGAACAGAACCCAAATCAGAAGTGTTGCTACAATACAATTCCTTTTCTTCGGTATCTGGCGGCAACACTGTGACCGTTTATGAGCCGGGACACGGTAGAGTCTCGGGAGACGTTGTCTGCTTTCGAAAAACATCTGGTTTTGCTGGAATTACTTCAGCAAACCTCAACAAGTCCACGGGTTATTCTATTACAAAAATAGACGAAAACAGTTATACTTTTGAAGTCGATGGTGATGCTGCTTTGGAAACACGATCTGGAGGTGGAGATTTTTCTTCCGCCGGACCTGTTACAGTGGAGAATTAAATGGCTTTTGATTTATTTGAACTTACCGACGCTATAAAACAATACACGGACAACGATGAAACGTCGTTTGTTAACAACATTCCGCTTTTTATTCGTCAAGCCGAAGAGCGTATTTTAAAAAGTGTTCAATTGAGCTTGTTTAGAAAAAACGCAACAGCCACCGTTACAGATGGATACGCTTACATAAACATTCCTAGTGATTTTCTGGCTCCGTTTTCAATGAGTCTAAATGGAAACCCGTTTCCAAAAACTGGTAGCGTTTATAATATTGCGACTTGTTTTAGTCTGGCATCGGTGGGTATAGAAAGCCCACCCGGCACGCGCTTAAATGTTGATGTATTAGGCACTGGTCGTATCTTAGGAGCTATCACTGATCCAGATGCTACTCAGGTAACCGTCAATGACACCAATGCTATAAACTTCTATCTAAAATATAAGGTTCAAGGACAATCACGAAACTCTACCTTGACGGATGACCAAATCACTTACATAGAAGAAACCTTACTGCCTTATATGGCACAATATCCAAGTATATATAGCACGTTATATCAGGGTGATATTATTCAAGGTTTATATTACTTAGAGTTTAAAGACGTAAGTTTTTTGCGAGATTATGGCGATGAAGGCTATAACCAAGCCACTCGAGGATTACCAAAATATTATGCTCAATTTGACAATGATAATTTCATATTATCTCCGGTGCCCGATGCTGTTTACGAAGTTCAACTAAGCTATCTGTACCGGCCTCAAAGTCTCACCGAGACATTTACAGCTACTTGGTTAAGTACAAATGCGGAACTAACGCTATTGTACGGATGTTTGGTAGAAGCGTATTTGTACATGAAGGGTGAACAGGATATGATGGCGTATTATGACAAACGCTTTAATGAGTCATTAGTAGGTCTGAAGTTGCTAGGGGAAGCAAAAGAAACCACGGATCAGTATAGAACGGGAATGGTAATAAGGGCGAAACAGTAATGTTTGAGTTTAGTGTAAATATGCCCAAGGATTCGGTCCTTGTTGACGTCAAAACTACAAATAAAAGAGGTTTTACGCCTGAAGAAATTGCAAAAGATTGCGTTGATAAGATCATGACTGTTTCTAATAACGCACACCCTGCAATTAGAGAGCAAGCAAATGCATTTAAAAACTCTATGGAAAACGTTATAGTGGATCACATGAAACAGGCTATCAGCAGTGATAGAACAACTGTGTATAACGCCCTTATAGATGCAGGGCATCCCAAGCTGGCTGAACTTATAAGGAGACTTTAACATGGCCTTTACTGGAAACTTTATGTGTACCTCTTTCAAGAAAGAACTCTTGGAAGCGAAGCACGATTTCACCGCCGCAGGCGATCTTTTCTTGATTGCTTTGTACACAAACTCTGCAACGTTTGACGCTTCTACAACTACCGCTGTTTTTGGTGGTGGCAATAACGAGGTTGCAGATAGTGGCAGTTACTACTCTGGTGGACCAACAGTTGCGAACGTTTTAAGTAACAACAACCTAACCAATGCTGCACCCAGCAGTAGCGGCACTACAGGTTTTTCTTCGTTCACAACTAAGACGTTTACATCCGCAACAATCACTGCTCGTGGCGCGTTGATTTATAACTCACAAGCAGAGGGTGGTACTACAGATACAAACACTGTTTGTGTTCTAGACTTTGGAGCCGATAAGACATCAACGTCTGGCGATTTTCAGATTGTGTTCCCAGCTAACAACGCATCAGATGCTTTGATTCGTATCGCATAAGGGTGGATAATGGTCACTTTAGCCAACCGCGCAAAAGTTGCTACAGCAACAACAGGCACTGGGACCGTCACTCTTGGTGCAGCAGAAGACGGGTTTCAAACCTTTGCCTCCGCAGGTATTACTGACGGACAAACCGTTCGTTACACTATAGAAGACGGGGCGGCGTTTGAAATAGGCACTGGTGTATACACAGCCAGTGGCACAACACTAACTCGTGTTCTTTTAGAAAGTAGTACGGGGTCTTTGCTTAATTTAAGTGGAGACGCGGTTGTGTTTGTAACTATCGCTGCGGAAGATATAGTTCCAGAAAGTGGTGGTACGTTTAGCGGCGTTGTTGGCTTTGGCAATTACACAGACTTTACAGCCATTAATCACCCAGCGCATCAAGAAGGTCGTGTGTTTTATGACAATGAGCATAAAACGCTTAATTATTACAGCGACGTTTCTAATGTATCGCATGAGATAGGTATCGAAGAACATCAACGTGTATATAACAATACAGGGTCTACTATCTTAAAAGGACAACCGCTTTACTTTAGTGGAAATCACTCTGTTGGTACATATGAGATTCCAACTGTTGGTTTAGCAGATGCTACGGATGTAAACGCATACAACGCACAAGGTCTTGCTGCAGGAGATATTGCTGATGGCGCAGAAGGATACTGTATTATTGCAGGTCAAATCTTTAACGTAGATACGTCAGGGCTAAACGCTGGCACAAACTTCTTTGTTGGTCTTACTCCGGGGGCAGTGCAAAACGCTTCACCTACATACCCCAACTTTCCTATGTGTTTGGGGTGGGTTGTTGCTTCAGATGCAACAAATGGCGTTCTTCTTGTTAATCAACAAAACCACTCTGTAAATAGTTTTAGAGTACGCACAGACACGCATATCGGTGGGGATATGCAGGTTGATGGCGACCTTACTGTATTAGGTACGCAGATAATCGCGTCTTCTGCTAATCTTGAGGTCGGTGGTTCTATCCAATACCTAAACGCTGGTGATACGATTGGTGAAGCAAACACCAACTTTACTGGTACAGGTTTAGACGATGCGTTTTACTCAGGGCATTACACTGGCACCACAACTAACTTAGGGTATTACCTTCGCATTGATGGCACTGGAACGCCGGACACGTTTGAATGGGGGCATGACCCAACTTTTGCTACGACAATAGCAACAGGCGTTGCCATTACTGGTGATGCTCAATTACTTGATAACGGTATAAGTATAGATTTTGGTGCAACCACTGGACACACTTTAGGGGATAAGTGGGACGGTACAGCCTCTCCTGTAGATATTGATACGGGCCTATTTACAAATAGAAACACTGGCGGGACTGGTGTTGGCTATACGCATATGGGTTTGTTCTATGACGTATCCGATGCGAAATGGCGGTTTGTGTCTGAGTATGGTCCTGAACCTGTTGCCCCGATTAATCCGGGGGACGCAAGCTACGTTTCAGGGGTAGTAGTCGCAGACACTTTTGAGGGAGCGTTTTCTGGTAATGTTACGGGTAACGTTACAGGCGATGTTTCTGGTAATCTTTACTTGGGCCAGTCTCAAAACATAACTTTTGAAGGTGCAACGGCTGATGATTTCGAAACAGTTGTAACTGTAACCGACCCTACGGCAGATCGTACTGTAACTATACCCGATGTCACAGGTACGTTCATAACGACAGGTAATCTTACAGATATAACTAACTTAGGTGTCTTAACTGGTGATATTGTCTTTGAGGGTGCAACTGCTGATGACTTTGAGACTACGCTAACTGTTACTGACCCCACAGCAGATCGCACGATTACGCTTCCCAATGCTGATGGTACTGTTGTCCTGCAAGACAGCAGCGGTGATATTTCCGTAGCAAATGGCGACAAACTAATATTTGGAAGCACTGGAAGCACCTACATAACGGGCGAAGACACTGGCCCAGATAGTTTTGAAATATACACTGATGGCTCAAATCGTCTTACAGTAGACCAGTATGGCATCCTAGTCGCTAACGGCTTGCCGTTTTCATATCAGAACGCAGCGGGTACATTCTATACAAACCTACAAGCAACTGACCCAACTGCTGACCGCACATTCACTTTACCTGATGAGTCAGGTACAATCGCAACACGAAGTAAGGCGTTTGCTTACGCTTGGATATTCGGAGGATAAAATGGCAAACCCTAACCTTTTAAATCTTACTTCAGTATTGGGCGAAAGTTTTATAACGAACTTAACAACCTCAACTGTGGACTTGGTTTCAAACGCAGCTAGTAGCAATAAACTGTACCGGGTTAACAGTATAATAGTAGCCAATATAGATACAGTTAACGCAGCCACAGTTGACGTAACATTTACTCGTGCGGGGGGTATTCGTTATATAGCTAGAGATGTGAATGTTCCCGCTCAAAGTACTTTAATTTTACTAGCAAAGGATTCCGCTGTTTATTTAATGGAGAATGATAAAATAAGTGGGTCCGCAAGTGCAAGTTCTGATCTAACTATTATTATCTCATACGACGTTATGGAGTAATTTATGGTTAATAGATGGCGCATAAATGGCGGGATCATAGGTAAAGAGATTAGTTATGGTGATAACGATTCAGGTGTCTGGTCTTTAGAATCTCCCTATTTAAATCTAAACGTGGTCCCTGCAGGAGAAGCTCTTTTTACCACCACAAATACAACTATTAACTGGAATGTGCCAGCAGGTGTAACAGAAATTGCCTGCGTAGTTATTGGTGGCGGAGGGGGCGGATCGGCTTCCACACTTTCTTCGAACGGTGTTTCTGGCGGAGGCGGCGGAGGTGGCGGTCTTCATTGGAGAAATCTAACAGTAGCTGCGGGAGACTTGCTGCAAATTTATGTAGGCGCAGGCGGCACTGGCGGAACTTCAGCAGGAAATAACAACGCAACTTCTGGAACTTTAAGTCGCATTCTTAATGCTTCTAGCTCTTATCTTTTGAGAGCAAACGGCGGCACCAGAGGTTCTTATAATGTAAGTAGTACTGGTTCTGTATCTGGTGGGGCTACATATTTTGGAACATATGGCGGCGGAGGCGGTACTGGCGGTGGGGGCCGCAATGGCGCAAACGGTAATGGAGGCGGAGGCGGCGGAGGAGCCGGGGGATATTCTGGTAACGGCGGTCTTGGTGGGTATTATAATAGTGTTGGCACAGGTGGCGCAGGTGGCGCAGGTGGTGGAGGCGGAGCGTGTAACGGGTTTACAGGCGCTGTAACAGCAGGTGGCGGCGGAACGATGCCTTATGGAGAGGGAACAAGCGGAGCGGTAGCAACTTCTAATAACACTGGCAGTCAGACAGCTATTCAAGGTTTTCAGGGGTCTCCTGTAAGTGGGACGTTAGCTTCTCAGGTTTATGGTGGCGGTGGAACAGGTGCAGAAGACGACTCTGGCGGTGCTGGAGGGTCTGGCGATCCGGGGGTAGTTAGGATTATTTGGGGGACAGATAGACAGTTCCCAAGCACTAACACTGCCGAATCTTTTAGTAATGGGAACGTGACAACGTACTAGATAAACATGTTAGGTTATAGCCCCATAGCATCTGCGACGTTAGCTTCTACAGGTAGTGTAAATGTAGAAGTTGTTATTGTTGGTATTGAGGCAACTGGGGTTCTTGGTACGGCAGAGGGCCGTGCAGGTGCGGATATATTTATAAATGGGTTCGAGGTTCAAGGTCTGCTCTTTCCTCCAGATGTATTCCCGGGGACGGGTGTTACTATAAATATAACAGGTTTTGAACTTCAAGCGTTGTTGGGGTCATATACTGTTTGGGGCGATATTGTCCCTGTTCCTACAGAGGATTGGCAGAACATAACACCTGTAGATAGTGCTGTATGGCAGAATGTAGCCGCGTCTAGTCCCGCAACTTGGGCAAACATACCTGTTACCCCTGCTACAAATTGGAACGATATTGCTCCAAACCCCGCAACAGAGTATACTGAGATCAAACCGTAACGGAGAAACTTCATGGTAACTTACGCAGACAACACTGGTATTACCCTTATCGGAACCGGAGAGCAGTCTGGTACATGGGGTGAAACTACTAACAACAACCTAGAAATCATTGACCGCCTTACAAATGGGGTTGGCTCAATTGAAGTAACAAACACACACGCAAAGACTATCACGACAACGAATGGTGCTTTGTCTGAAGGCCAGTACGCTGTTCTTGTATTTGCAAATGGAACTCCTGCTCCTACAGCTACTGTAACCGTAACAATTAATCCTAACGACCAAGAAAAAGTTTTTATAATAAAAAATAACTCTACAGAAACTATGCTGTTTACTCAGGGTAGTGGAGGTAGCGTAACTGTCTTTAGCGGCAAATCTGCGATCATATATTGTGACGGTGGAGGACCAACCGCTAGTATTGTAGATGTTACAAGCACATTTGATTTCCAGCCATTAAGTTCAAGTCTTACTGAAATCGCCGCGTTAGCTAAAACCTTGTCTTACGGGATTGTTGGAAACGGTTTGGCTTATGTAAGCACGAGTGATTCCACAGATGCGTTCCTCATGCCTGCAGGTACTACTGCTGAACGCCCTGCTCCTACTGAGGGTATGATTCGCTATAACAGCGATGAGACAGCGTTCGAAGGATATGCAAATGGTCGGTGGGGCGAGATTGGGGGTGGCGGTAACCAAGCTGGTGGTGCCATAAGCGTTAACAAAACTACTGCTGATGAAAGTTATACGTTTCCTTCAGGTACAAACGGTTTTTCTGTCGGTCCTATTACAGTGGCAGCGGGTGTAACTATAACAATTTCAAATGGGCAACGTTGGGTTGTGATCTAAGGAGCGAGACATGAGTAAAATATCCGCAGGAATTACAACTCTTACCGCGTTGCAAAGCGAAGCAGATGTCAGCGGTGAACTGCAACTACGCACTAATGGCTCAACGACAGCACTGACGTTAGGCACGGATCAGTCTGCTACATTTGCTGGGGCAGCAACCTTCTCGTCTACGGCTACGGTAAGCGGTGGTTTGAACGAAAGCCAAGTAGACATAACAGATGCAAGTCCTGTGATAGACTGTTCTGCGGGGAATGTCTTTGCTATTACTACTACTGGGAATCCAGTAGCGTTTACTGCATCTAATGTCCCAGCTTCAGGCACTGCTTATGGGTTTATTTTGAAGATTACCGCAAGCGGTACAGTAACCGTAAACTACGCAGGATTAGGCACATTATATTGGGCTGGTGGCACGGCACCTGACGCACCTGCTTCTGGTGAGACAGACGTACTTGGGTTCTTGACATATGATGGCGGCACAAGCTGGTATGGATTCCTAGCGGGAGACGCAATGGCATGAGCCTAACCAGCTTTATATCTATTTTATCGGCAGCATCCACAAGTGCGCTTAAAGGTCGAGTGGACGGTCAATTGGTTACATGGCCTGAACTTGGAACTTTTATAAGTAAGATGCAGTTTAATGCAGTGAGCGGTAAACACGCTGTAAGGCTTTCAGATACTAGTGGTAGGGTTCCCAATACCGTAGGTGTCTTTGGCTTGTTAGATTCAAACTGTACTGATTTTTTGTGGGCATTCTACGTTATAAACGCAGCGGGGTCAGGCGGAAAACAAGTACAAAGTTTATTAGATGTTTGTATAGATGCCTCTGACAATGTTTATTTCCTAATAAGGATAGCTACAAAGCATTTTGGTATGGGTAAAGTTTCTCCATCTGGCACTGTGTTGTGGTACGTGGAATGTGATGAATCTGCGAACGGATCATTTATTTCATTAGATTTTAACTCAATAGCAGCAAATGATACAACTGTTTTTACTTCTGGTAATGGTCGAGAAAACGCATCTTCAAATCCACATGGTGTAATACGTGCTAATGCCTCTTCAAATGGAGGAGACTATACAGGGTATGCTGGGAAAAGGGCGGGTTATTGTACATTAGGGTATTACAACTCTACCGCTTCTAGTTTTGCGAATAGATCAACAATGGTTTACAACGGAACTGAAGACCGTGTTATTGTTTCAGGTAGCGATACTGGTAATGGTTATAGTATAATTAGTAACTGGAATTTAAAAACAGTAAATGGTTCTTCTTCCGATACAAGTGCGGTATTCAGTCAAGAATTTGGCTATAATTATTCATTTTACACAGAGCCGTGTGCCTTATTCTCTGTGTTTTCCAGACCACATGATACAAGCTCTGGTGGCAAATATGTTTGCTACGCGGGTCGAGTTAGGGACAATTCATCACAGAGTTTTTATTATGGTCATGTTGCCATGCTGAATGAGGTGTCGAGCAGTACTGGTCAAACTAATAGATTTCAAAGAGGCGTTTACATTCAAGATAGCTCTAATGTAGTACCAACCACTATGCAAGACGCTGTATACACAACGGAATCGGATGGGACTGGAAGCTATCCGTTTTATTTTAGATACCAATCAGTTCTTTTTAGAAATGGCTATGCTCAAACCAATAATACAACCAACGATTACCAACTTTTGATTTCAAATTTTGGTACTATTCAAAACATGAGTGTTACATCAGATCACAACACAATTGTTTATGGAAATATGCCGGGTAATCTTACAGCTTTGTTTATACAACCAAAGGATGGTAGTACATGGACAACAAATGCGGGTCTTTCTGTATCAACATACAGCGAGTACACACTTAATCAAGTTTTTGTGCCGCTTAATAACCAAACTAGCGGTGGGCCACCTTTTAATAACAGTCAAGCCAACAGCGAAGCAAACTATGCTGGCGCAACTCAGCCTACGTTGACACCCGTATAAGGAGACGAAAATGGTAGTAACAATTAACGGCACAACAGGTATTTCGTCATCTGGTAATATCGTGACGACGGGGTCTGGTTCTATTTCATCCGTTACAACTCTCACCTCTGTGGGCGATGCGACGATGGGCGCAAACCTAATTGCGGATTCCTATCAGGAGACTACGGCAGACCTGACGGGTACTAGCCCTGTAATAGACTGCGCTGTGGCTAATGTGTTTACCTTGACCACAAGCGGGGCTACAGCGTTTCAAGCGGCAACCAACGTGCCTACAACAGGGACTGGTTATAGCTTCATGTTAAAAATCACGGCAGGGGGTACACATACTGTGGACTATGACCTGCTAGGGACAAACGTGTACTTCGCAGGTGGAACTGCCCCTGTCCCTCCTGCATCTGGAGAAACAGACATCTTGGTCTTCACGACTATAGATGGTGGTACAACATGGTATGGAGCGTTGGCTATCGACGCAGCGAGTTAAGACATGAGTCAAATCTCTAAAAATCAATTTTTTGCAGCGGCAGGAAATTCTGCGCAAGCTGGCCTGAATGTTGAGGAAGTATTTTCTACCTATCTTTATGACGGAACAGGTGCCACTCAATCAATTACTAATGACATTGATCTTAGTGGTGAAGGTGGCATGACTTGGCTTAAAATTAGGTCTCTTAATGGATATGACCACTCAGTATATGACACAGAAAGAGGTGCAAACAAACGAATTGTTCCAAACAGCACTGGTGAAGAATTTACAAGAAGTGGTGGATTAACTAGTTTTAACAGTGATGGCTTTACTCTTGGAAATGCTGGAGATGAAAACCAAAGTGGTGCAAACATTGTTTCTTGGACATTCCGCAAAGCCCCTAAGTTCTTTGATGTGGTGACTTATACTGGGACAGGCAGTAATCAAAACATTTCCCACAGCCTAGGTTGTGTTCCAGGGTTTGTAGTTGTGAAGAAAACATCTGGTACTGGAAATTGGTCTGCTTGGCACAGATCATTGCCAGATGCTAATGATTATATACTTTTAAATACAACTAACGGAGCACTTGATGGTGGGTCTTCATATAATAGGAGTGTTACTGACACGACTTATCAAGTATTTGGAGACTATCCTGACGAAAACCAATCTGGTCAAACCTACGTAGCCTACCTATTCGCCCACAACGATGGTGACGGTGAGTTCGGCCCCACAGGGGATCAGGATATTATCAAGTGTGGGAGTTATACTGGTAATGGTTCATCTATTAATGGCCCAGAAATTGATTTAGGGTTTGAGCCAGAGTGGATTGTAATAAAAAGAACAGATGCTGCTGGAGGTTGGCATATAGGCGACTCAATGCGAGGCATTTCTAATGGAAGTGATGATCCTTATTTAACAGTAAGTCAAAGCGATGAAGGTCAATCATTTGATTGGTTGAGTTTAAGCGCAACAGGTTTCTCAATAACAACTGGCAGTCAAAATATAAATTTAGTTGGAGGAAGCTATATCTATATAGCCATACGCCGTGGTCCAATGGCGGTGCCTGAGAGTGCAACTGATGTATTTGCGGTACAGCCTTGGGACGGAGCGGCAGCTATTCCTCAATTTGTTTCTGGGTTTCCTGTTGATTTTGCAATTCACAAAAATAAAACTGCTAACTCAGAAATTTTTTCAAGCGCAAGATTAACACAGCAACTCTATATGGAAACCAGCACAAGTCTGCTTCTTTCTTCAGATACAAATTTTATGTTTGATTATCAGAATGGGTATTACGATGCAGCCACAAGTGCTAACTTTGTTTCTTGGATGTGGAGGCGTTCGCCAAACTTTTTTGATGCGCTTTTTTATAGAGGAGACTCTGTAGCAGGTAGGCAAGTACCGCATAATTTAGGAGCGGTTCCTGAAATGATATGGGTTAAGCGTACCGACGGCGCAGGAAACTGGTGGGTATATCATAAAGACCAGCAGGCATCGACAGTAGGAGGGTTGCGGCCCCCTGAAAACTCTGCTTCTCGTTTAGATTTAGACAATATAGCTGTTGACGGTACAAACTATTGGAACGACACTTTGCCGTCTAGCACAGCGTTTACGGTTGGAAACTTGTCTAACACAAATGGAGTCGGAAACGACTATATGGCATATTTGTTTACATCCTTGGCTGGAATTTCAAAGTGTGGTGGGTATATTGGGAACGGAACAACGTTATCTATCGACTGCGGTTTTTCTGCTGGTACTAGGCTTGTAATAATAAAACGAACAAATGCTACGGGCGGCTGGTTTATTTTTGATAGTTTGCGAGGTATGAGTTCTGGAAATGACAGCACATTAGAACTTAATGACAGTGCGCCTGAAGTAATAAATGAAGATGTTATCGAGGCTACTACCACAGGCTTTAACGTAATAAATAGTGGTAGTACAGTAGATACAAATGATCTTAATGATAGATACATTTTCTACGCGATAGCAACATAACTCAAAGCCTGAAAGGAGAATCAACTAATGGCTGAATATCGAAACCGAACAACTGGCGAAGTTAAATCCCAAGGGGAGATTCGTCGTGACCACCCAAATATGTCTATACCTCGTGTGTGGAACGATGGGGTATGTGATGCGCTAAACGTGGACCCAGTGCTTCCGGGTACTCGTCCAACTCCGGGTCAGTATCAAACAGTGCGCCGTGACGGTGTAGAACAAAACGATGCAGGTGATTGGGTTGAGAAGTGGGTCGTTGCAGACATGTTTGCAGACGGAGAAGATGGCACTAAAGCCGAAAAAGAAGCGGCATACCAAGCTACTCTAGATGCGAACATCGCTGCTCAAAATCGCACTGCACGTAACGACAAACTTGCAGAGACAGATTTCTGGGGTATGTCTGATATGACTATGAGTGCGGAAATGACTACCTATCGTCAAGCACTTCGTGATATAACTACACATAGCAATTGGCCCAACCTAGAAGAGGGCGACTGGCCTACGAAGCCTTAAACGCTAGGAGTGACGACATGACTACACTTATAAACGCCGACACCGTATTAGGCGGAGCGATAGTGACAGGTGATGCTTCTGGGCAGCTTGGTCTTCAAGCTGCGGGGACGACATTAATGGAACTTTCGGGAAGTGTCGTCACTGTTTCAGGCGATGCCTCTTTTGAAAAGTCTATTGTGGAAAACGTATATACACTGTCGGGTACAGAAATTGATCCCTCAAACGGAACAATTCAGACAAAAGTATTGTCCGCTCCAGTGACGTTTACTGAAAGCTTTTCGTCCGGGGAAAGCGTTGTTCTTATGATTGAGAATGGCGCAACTCACTCAATTTTGTGGCCCACTGTCACTTGGGTCACAAGTGCAGGGAATGCTGCGCCTACACCTACAGAAAAAGACACCTTTGTGTTTTGGAAAATTAGCACAACACTATACGGAGCTTATGTCGGGAGCTACGTCTAATGGCTAAACTATCAAAGGCTCTACAAGCAGCTTCGGTTTCGGATGCAGCAGGTCTAAATGTTGAAGATGTATTTAGTACTTATTTGTACACTGGTAATGGTGCAGGTGAAGGCACTGTTATGCAAACTATTGAGAATGAAATTGATCTTGATGGTCAAGGTGGGATGGTCTGGATTAAATCTAGATCAACTAGAGATCATAATTTACAAGATACAGAAAGGGGTATAGCCTCTCAACTAGCATCAAATACAGCAGATGAGGAAACTGTTTTTACAAATCGTATAAGTGCTTTTAATTCAAATGGGTTTGATTTGAAAGGAAACGTAGTTGTAAATGCTAACAATGAAGACTTCGCCTCTTGGTCATGGAGGAAAGCTCGTAAATTTTTCGATATACAAACTTGGACCGGAAATGGCACTGCGGGTCGCGTTATCTCACATAATTTAGGCTCTCGCCCGGGTATGATTATTACTAAATGCTATAGCGATTCGGCCCCGGATTGGACTGTATGGCATACTAATAGAAACGGTACTAATACTCATCTAAGATTAAATGAGATAAACCTTCCCCAACCCGGAGAAGACATTTCAGCAGCAACAGATACAACTTTCACTGTTGGTAATGACAATAGAATTAACGGTGTTAGCCCACGTCAATATGTAGCTTATATATTCGGTAACAATAATGGTGATGGAAACTTCGGCCCTACAGCGGATCAGGATATCATTAAGTGTGGGTCTTATTCTGGTACAGGTGTTGATGGAAACTTTGTAGACTTAGGGTTTGAGCCTCAATGGATATTAATAAAAAACGTTACAAATAATGCAAACTGGGTGATATATGATAACATGAGAGGCATTTCTTTGGAGGGACAAGACCCTTATTTAAGACCTGCAAATGATACTCAAGAGGGCGAAAATGAAGCTTTATCGTTACGCCCTGATGGTTTCGAATTACTTGGAAGCCACATCGAAAGTAATGCATCAGCCAATACTTACATCTACGTAGCAATTCGTCGTGGTCAAATGGGTCTACCTGAAAGTTCAAGTGAAGTCTTCAATACCTTATTGAGGACTGGTAATGGCGTAGATACGTTTCTTAACCAGCAAATTTTATGTGACGCAGTCTTTACTTTGTGCCGCTCAAATACCGAACCTAAAGTTACAAGCACTAGACTCTTTGCCAGCAGTAATGGTAACGGGTTAAAAACAAGTACAGATGTTAATAGAGTGTTGACTAGTTTCGGCTTTGAGGGTTGGGACTACAACAACGGATGGCTGGTAGACGCTGGTAAAAGTGAAACAAATACACTTAATGAGGCTTATGTTAACTATGCTTTCAAAAGATCGCGTGGGTTCTTTGATATAGCTTCTTATCGTGGAGATGGGTCCAGTCAACTTACGGTTCCTCACAATCTAGGCGTAGTGCCTGAGATGATGCTTACTAAAATGTATTATAAAGACATTTCAGCAGGTTCTCCCAGTATTAGATTTTTTGCTTATCATAAAGATTTAGAAGCGACAGAAGGTTTGTGGTTTGATAACGATATAGCTGTAACAACAGGTCGTCTGTACTGGGGTAGTACTCGACCCACAGCAGAAAACTTTTATGTGGGCGGTATATCAGACAACAACATAAACGCTTGTAAGTACATAAACTATTTATTTGCATCTGTTCCCGGTTTGTCAAAAGTTGGAAGTTATCAGGGCAATGATGGGACTCAGGCTATCGATTGCGGCTTTTCTAACGGAGCGCAGTTTGTAATTCTAAAGAACATAACGGGTATTGGAGATTGGATCGTAGTAGATTCTCAAAGAGGGATTACCTCTAGCACCGATCCGTTTTTAGAGTTTAATACTACTATTCAAGAGCAAACCGACGACTGCGTATCAGCAAACAGTTCGGGGTTCAACGTAATTCAAAGTGTTTTTAATACAAATATAAATGCAACTGGAAACACTTACATCTTCTACGCAATAGCCGCTCCATAGAGGTGACCCATGCCCTTACAAAAGTTACAGTTTAGACCGGGAATAGATAGGGAGACAACTTCGTACACAAACGAGGGTGGTTGGTACGATTGCGATAAAGTACGTTTTAGGCAGGGGATGCCTGAAAAGATCGGCGGTTGGACTAGGCTTAGCAGTAACTCGTTCCTTGGCTCGTGCCGTGCATTACATACTTGGGCTACTCTATCTCTCAACAATTATTTGGGTGTTGGTACAAGTCAGAAATATTACATCGAAGAAGGCGAGGCATTCTTTGATATCACACCGATCCGGCAAATAACGGACACACTCAAAGATATATCTATAAGCGTCGAAGGTGTAGAGGCTACCGCATCTGTCGGAGAGACAACAGTAGAAGTAAACCTAGAGACTGTGACAGGTCTAGAGGCAACAACGGCTATTGGGACTGTAGGTGTAATAACTAACCAAGACATGACTGTTGTTATAGGCAACGGCCTTACTGGACTGTCTATGTTTACTTTGCTTGGTGATGTGGACATGGTCCCTGATAACACCACGGTTACAATAGAAGGCTTTGAGGCGACAGGTACTCTTGGTTATGTCGTGCCATCATCGTCTACTTCAGATTCTCAAATTGATTTTAGTGCTACAGATGGATCATCTACAATTAACGTAAGCGAACCAGATCACGGCGCGGTGCTTGGAGACTTTGTCACCTTTAGCAGTGCTGTTGGGTTAGGCGGCAACATAACGGCTGATATACTTAATCAAGAGTATAAGATTGAATCTATTGTAAACGACAACAACTACACGATTATTGCTCGTGAGGTTGCTCCATTAAGTGACATTACAGTAGACGGACAGTATACACCTACCCCTGTTCTAGCTAACTCATCTGACACAGGTGACGGGGGACGTGCAACGACGGCAAACTATCAAATTAATATAGGTATTGATTCGGCTGTTTTCGGAGACGGTTGGGGTGCCGGAGTTTGGAGCCGAGGAGCTTGGGGTTCGGCGGCTGATGTTAATGTGGTTACGGATACTTTGCGCTTGTGGTCACACGACAACTTTGGAGAAGACTTAATAATTAACGTGATAAATGGCGGCATTTATTATTGGGATGCTTCTCAACAAAGGCCGCTTACAAAACGAGCCGTGCAATTATCCGATTTAGCGGGAGCGGATGGCGTTCCAACTATTGCGACAAAAATAATTGTTTCTGACGTTGATCGCCACGTAATTGCGTTTGGATGTGATTCTTTTGCAGAACCCGGAGTACAAGACCCACTACTGATAAGGTTTTCGGACCAAGAAAATCCAGCGGTGTGGCGACCCACGGCAACAAACACTGCGGGTGATTTAATCATTAGCCGCGGCTCAAAAATTGTTACTGCGCAAGAAACAAGACAGCAAATTCTAGTGTTTACAGATAAATCGTTACACGCAATGCAGTACATTGGTGCGCCATTTACCTTTGGTGTCAGCATGTTGTCTGAAAACATTACAATATCGGGTGCCAAGGCCGCGGTTGCTATTGAAGACGTGGTGTACTGGATGGGCCTTGATGAGTTTTATGTCTACACAGGTGCGGTACAAAAGCTGCCTTGCACGGTGAAAGACTATGTCTTTAGTGACTTTAACTTTGAACAACGGGAAAAAGTTATTGCGTCATCTAATTCTTCTTTTTCAGAGGCTTGGTGGTTTTATCCTTCAGCAAATAGCTCAAACATCGACAAATATGTTGTATTCAACTATCAGCAAAACATTTGGTACTATGGTTCTCTAGCGAGAACGGCTTGGATTGATCGCGGAATTAACTCAAATCCTGTAGCAGCAAGTCCGGATAGTTACTTATATACGCATGAAAGCGGCTTCGATGATGGAAGCACAAACCCCGCTTCAGCCATTACAGCATATGTAGAGTCTAGCCAGTTTGACTTAGGTGAAGGCGATAGCTTTGCGTTTGTTCGTAGAATTATACCAGACATTACTTTCCGCAATTCTACTGCGACTACTCCTTCCGCAGACATGACCTTAAAAGCAAGAAACTTTCCCGGCGGAAATTATTTACAAACATCCGATAGCGGCATTTCAAGAAGTGCATCTGTGCCTGTCGAGCAATTTACTCAAGATGCCAACATAAGAATACGGGGTCGATCCATGACTCTAAAGGTAAGCAGTGAGGATACCGGTGTTACTTGGCGCTTGGGGTCGCCTAGAATAGAAATTAGACCAGACGGACGCAGATAATGGCAAACGCTATCTCTTTACCGTATTTTCCAAATGCGCCTTTGGAGTATGACCAGAGGTACATGTCGGAAGTTGTTCGAGCCTTTTCAATCTATTTGCAGCAAGCTCAGAATCCGGGCGATGTTGTTTTCAATACCTTAAATCTTTTAAATTTGCCTGTTTATGAAGACAATGCATCTGCAATATCCGGAGGGCTTGCACCGAATGATGTGTATAAAACGTCTACGGGGGATTTGAAGATTGTTGTTTAAAAGCAGTTCTGCTAATATAGCCTCAACTTTTGGAGTATGTGATGGCGGTTGAACAAGACACAGATATGATGAGAATGCCTGCTTCGGGCATTGGTTCCATAGCTGCCGCTGCAATGGCAGAAGATGATTACGATTACGGCGATCAAGGGATCGCGTCTTTTTCTGAGACAACAGAAAAATTAGCGGGGCTTGGGCGTGGCTCGGACAGCGTGATACTTCACGCGTCTTTAGGTGAATTAGTTATGCCTAAAGAGGTTTTGAACAGTAATCCAGAATTAACTGCGCAGTTGCGAAGTGCCATGGAAAACATGGGCCTTGACCCGGATCAGTATGTAATCGGTTCTGAAAAGAATAGCATTAACCCAAAAACTGGGTTGGTGGAGATGAAATTCAGCCTGAAAAAGGCGTTTAAAAAACTTAAAAAGTTTGTCAAAAAGAACATAAAGCCAATTGCATCGTTGGCCCTAAATGCACTCGCTCCCGGACTTGGAACAATAGCTTCTGCCGCAATTGGTTCTACGGTAGGTGGCCTAGTTCAAGGTGAAAATCTTGGAGACGCGTTGAAGAGTGGCGTAACTGGCGCATTAACTGCTGGCGTTTTAAGTGGTGTATCCGGCATGGCTTCTGGGCAAACCTTCATGGAAGGTGTGCAAGGCGGCTTACCTGCCTCTTATTCTGGCGGCATAAATATTTTACCGCAGGCAAGTGACTTCACCTCAAGATTTGCAATGGATAGCCCTCCGGGTATTTTTGATGTCTTTGGTACGGGCAACGCTTCAAATGTTGCAGCAAATATAGAACAAGGGCTGGGTTCGGTCACACCAACTGCAAAAGCTGAAGCAGCGTATAAAACAGCTTTGGAATCTACAGGCGATGAAGTTTTAGCTCGTCAGGCTTACAATAAAGCTTTAGGGACGTCTAGCGGTGTATTAAAAAGTGCCGCTAAATGGATACTTCCTTCTCTATTAACAGGTGCGGCAACAGGTGCCTTTGATCCAATTCCTCCAATACCTGTTGCTGAAGGTCTAAACGATGCGTTAGCCGGTGTTGGTGAAGAAGATGCAGGAACACAGTTAATTGAAGAAGCGTTTATCGGGGGAAACAGCAGAAGCCGTGGTCCGGGAGTCGCGGTCCGCGCACCAATGGTCCGTGCGGAAGATGTTTTAGTCCCGTCTCGGTTTGCAGCGACTAATTACCTACAGCCTGTAAGGGCCGCAACGGGTGGGGCTATGTTCCCACGGCGCACGGGCCAGATACAAGGCCCCGGAACAGAAACCTCTGACGACATTCCTGCGATGCTGTCTGACGGAGAATTTGTAATGACTGCTCAAGCGGTTCGCGGCGCAGGAAACGGAAGCCGCGAGCAAGGCTTTAAGAAGATGTACGACATCATGAGAGCGTTTGAAGGGGGAGCGGTGGCGTAATGGCAACTAATACAAACATACAGATTAGTAAACAAGACCCCGCTATTCAGGAGTATCGCGAGAATCTTCTAGCCGACGTAGAGCAGTTTATCGCAAATCAGATAGCCTTGGGTCCCTCTGCGGGAACAGATTACAAAGTAGCTGACCTAACTGCACCTGAATACGGCGCAGTTACAATGGCCAATCAAGGGCTTGGGGCTTATCTACCTTTTTTGCAGGCGGGCGAACGCGCTATTGCGTCTGGTCAGGCAGGGCTACAGGGTATTGGTGCATTTAATCCCTTTGAAAACCAAGTTGTGAGTCAAACTCTTGCTGATATTGGTAGACAGGGTGCAATAGAGCGTAACCGTTTGAACAGTCAAGCTGTTGGGGCAGGTGCTTTTGGAGGCAGCAGGCAAGCTGTTGCAGAGCAGGAATTGAATCGTAATGTGTTGGAGCAGATGGGCAGAACAGCGGGTGATCTTCGTTCTGCGGGCTATGATGCTATGATGGGAAGACGTTTAGCGGGTGCGGAGCTTATGGGTAAGCTCGGTATGCAGCAAGCGGGCATTGGAGAGTTGGCGCAAAACTTAACCAGTTCTCAAATACAAAACGCATTGACTGCGGGCGGTGTTGCTCGTGGCGTGGATCAAAGCGTTCTTGATGCAATGCGTTTGACTAACGAAGCTAGAATGTCTTATCCATATCAACAGTATGGCTTCTTGTCTGACATCTATGCGGGGATTCCGACCTCACAATCTGTAATTACATCTGGAGCGGCTCCGCAAGTTTCACCCTTCCAAACTGCACTGGGACTCGGTATCGGAGCTTTTGGTTCTCTAGCAGGCGCTCAACAAGCGGGGATTCTATAATGAACAATGTTTTCGCAAGACCTTTGTTTAGACAGATGGGTGGTCCTGCTATCCCTGAAATGCAACAAGCTGAATCGCAAGCGATGCAAATGGGCGAACAGGCAGGTGCCATGTATGTACAGGGGACTGAAGCGGCGGTTGATGCGGCGGAAGACCCTAAAAGTTTAATTGACGCTATTCGTGGAAACGAAATGCCGATTGCGCAACGGTATGCAGAACTTGCTCAGTATGTGGGTGAAGAAGACGCGCAGCAGACTCCTGAAAGTGTTTTGGCGATGGTGCAGCCCGCCTTGTTGATGACAGAGGAAGGCGCAATAGACAGTGGTATTGGCGAATTGATGCAAGGTTTGCTCGGCAACACCGGTATGTCTGAAGAAACGAACATGTCTCAAGGTGTTGGCGAGTTAATGATGCGCGGGGCGGGCAACACTCCACCCGCAAATTTTAACCAAGGCGGCGCGGTCCGCCGGTTTCAAGCAGGTGGGGACGTAGCGTCTGGTGCCGCGGCTTATATGCCAGAGTTCCAAAAGCTTTACGCCTCTGTACTTGGCGATCAATCGGCACGACAAGCAGAACTTGATGAGCAAAAGCGTCTGACACAGGCGCAGATGCTGT
>Ga0208898_1000827_pt1 | contig 22464 bp, 39 predicted proteins | sample VirMetDEL_Mar_4_FD_184513 | JGI IMG/M metagenome (GOLD analysis project Ga0208898, IMG submission 184513) | Aqueous microbial communities from the Delaware River and Bay under freshwater to marine salinity gradient to study organic matter... | ecosystem: Environmental > Aquatic > Marine >...
TACCAATCTGAAGGATTTTCATCACACTGAATTTGATAAGTTCCATATGGAATTAGATGCGTGGATAGTTGGATTAACTGAAGCATACAAATACAAGTACCTAATGGAACCATCTACATTCAGATATATGGTGAAATGTTTGGAATCATATATTGGGTGGGAGGAAAGAGAGATTAAAGGATTTAACACTAAAGAGAAATAGATTATGTATGAAGGATATTTTAATGACAGACCACCTAACCCAAAGGCAGGGTTACTATTTATTTTAGTATTCATTGCTATGCTAATTCTTGTTATTGTTAATCCTTAACCTTTAACACCAAAGAGAAATGAGTGATAAAAATAAAGAAACAGAGTTGTTAAGAGCTTCTTTAATAAAGCAAGTTAGTGAACTAACTGATAATGAAATTATATCTTTATATGATAACTTATCTGAATTCTTTAACACCAAAGAGAGATGAAACCATTAGATAATGTTCAAATGATTGAAGTCAAAAATGGAGTAGTAACTATTACTTACAAAGATGGTACTAAACTCACCACTAAAGAAGATGTTACACTTGGACTTGGGTATAAGAATGAGAATGATATACCATTAAATGACCATTGTCTTTAACACCAAAGAGAGATGAAAAATACCTTACTAATAGTACTAGCATTCTACACATTTGGACTAACTTCATTCCTGGTAGCATCAGAGATTTCATCTGAGCCAATACAGAAGCAACCAGAGATACAGAAGGTTAAGACGATTCACAACATAGACCTATCAGAATTAGACAAACTTGATTGTGTATATTGGTGGGAGATCCAAAACGATACACTTAAGATCTGGACAGCAGAAGATGAAAAGAAAAGCGAGGCTGAGAGGTACGAATATATTAGATCACTTGATCCAGACGGCTGGGAATAACGAAATGGGCTTCAACCCCATGCTCACACCCAAGCAAATCATAATGTCCGGAGCTTTTGGCGGGTGCTATTTTGGAGTTGAGGTTGAGAAAAAAGGAGACTACGACTACCAAAAATTGTTTGACGAAGCACTAGATGGGGTTGACCCAACTCTTTATCTATCAACCACTTACAAAACCAAAGTCAACAAATTTAAGACTTCTGCTGGTCTGAGCTACCAAGAGTGGAAGCAGAAAGGCTGGATCCACGAAGATGATCCCTATGGATGGTTTGAGTGGTATATTAAATATCACTCTGGAAGGAGACATCCAGACGATGCAAGACAGATCAAAAGATGGCAGAATTTCTGTGGACCTGATGGCAGATGGAGAAGAACCATCTACAAAAAGATTCATGCTACTGGCAATTGGGATGTGTCACCAAGAATACAACAGAGTCTTCTGCATTGGGGATATCGGGTAAACCAAAGAGACTATGATGAATACCTTTATAAAAACGGACTGTAAGTGAAATGATTACTGATCCAAAGAACATATCAATCAAGATTCAAAACAGGAAAATTGTTGAAATAAATGGATTGTCAGGAACAACTCAGGATTGGTATGTGGAAAATGGTGCATATCAAGTGGCCTTAGTAAATAAAGACTGGGATTATATTATAAAAATTCCAAACAGAGGTTACTTCGATGCATACAGACTCATTCGGGATAATAATGGATTTGGAGAATTGAATTTTGAAGATCCAATAACCAAATATTCTTTAGACGACATAAAGAAGATCTATGCTCTCTTCTCTTTTCATTATGAAAATAACATAGGACCCTCAGTTGGAAGAATTTTTGAAATTAAAGTCAACGATGAACCATATTTTGGATTTGAAATGGAGAGATTACCACAAATTCCATGGTATATGGATATTGTCAATAAAACTGGTATAGAAGCAAGCGATGTTGATTCTATTAACAACTTTGCTAGCAAATCAATGAATGAACCGGGCGGGATTCTGTACATTTATAGGATTCACCACGTATTAACTGATCACAATTACAGTCACTTTATGGTGTGGGACGAGGCGGAGAACCTAACACTCCCATATAAGGTTGAGACAAGTATATTCTATGGAGACGGAAATGGGAATCCTTTAATGTATGATGTTGATATAAATGATATAGAGAGACATTATAATACAGCATTCATAGAAGATCAAATAAAGCAGAGGAAAAAAGAATTTTTACAAAAAATCGTCTTATGACAAAGAATATAAAAGAATTAGAAAAAGAGCTTGAAAGAGCTTACCGGGCACAAAGCGACGCTCTGCAGGCAGGGTTGCTGGTTGGGTTTTTAGTGGGTGCAGGAGCTGCAGCTATTTTTCTCTCACTAGTCTAGGAAACCCTACTTGACATCTTGATGTAGGTCTTGTACACATCAGAGTTCTCGATACAGGAATTGTTCCACCTTTGATAGGTACCTAGAGACATTGGTCCTCCAAGATTAAACCTAGCACAGTTGCTGATTGCATCGAAGTAATCGGAGATCTGCTCATAATAGTCGCTGTCCTCCTCTATATTGTACTCCTCTGGATTGTGATAATAATCATACAGCATCTCAGCAAATTCATCAGGAGAATAGCCATGACCTCCCATCGTATTTAAGAAGTCCAACATCCTCTCCTCTTCTTGGGTTAGAGTTAGACCAAGTCCCCTAAGATCCGACTGAAGATCGTCAAAACCCTCGTTATCCAATAACTCAGGCTCTACCCTATACATATCAAGCTCCTCTTGGGTAGGAGCCCATATGATTTCTCCATTATCTGCGATATCCGAAGCAAACACCAAAGGTGTGCCTTTTGGAATAAGATAAGCCCTCTCTATACCCTCTGGCCAAGATTCTGGGGCCAGATAAGCTCCTTTCCTCACGGTGTAAGAATTTAGATCTGGTTCTTCCTCTTTTGAGGTACGATAAACCATTATATCAAAAGGAGCTGGAGTTTTGCTAGCAATAACTTTGAAATCCTCCCTAAGGATTGACTTGTTAAAGAGTGGTCTTCCACCCATTGTTGGTGGCATTTCACTAAACCAATCTTCAAACGCTTCAAATTCAGGATCATCATAGTCCATATTGAAGTACTCCTCAAGTTCACTTTTATACCTATTTCTACTTACAGTTGTCCCGTCTTCTGGTAGATTGTGATAACCAAGATAAAGAAGTCCACCCCAAGCACGGATCAATCCCTTTTCGAAAGCGTCATATCTCTGCTGCATGGATTTGAAGAAAGAATCTGTAACTTCTCCAGTCTCGGATTCAAAAAGTGCATATGTAAGTAGGTGTCTCACGTGGACTATATATCCTAAACTAGAGTTGGGGTTTGGTCCAAAGTTCTTCGTTGTGGATAAGATTTCCGCTTTCCCAGGCCTCCACATAAAGACCTTCAAGTTCACCACCACCAAAGAATGCATCTGGCGGGGCTACCCAATATCTGACACCAGGAACCACAGACATCTCAAATGTGGATATCCTTTCCCTGTCTCTAGCATTGAACACCTTCACCACAATTTCCATCTCCCTCTGTATCTCATCCACAAACAGACATCTCTTCTCTCTACTGTACGTGAGCTCAAGATCGAAGGTGAAAGGCACATTTTGTACAGAGAGCATAGGCAGATCAATAGATCTGTGTTGCCAGTACGCCTCGTTAAAAGTAAGTTCGCCTCCGCCAGACTTATACCCACACCTTGCTCCCTCTGGTCCATCAAACCTGCTTTCCTGATATACAATCTTCTCAAAACTCCTCTGGTCATCACTCATCCAGCTGAAATGGTCGATATAGGCTATGTCCTTTGGAATAAAAAGTGGAGGGCCAACCTGAGAGTTTGTTCTGCCGCTCTGGTATGTAATGTAGTTATCAAAGTGGAAGTGAGATATTCCGCCATCAACATTGGTTCTATAGATGCACTCCTTATCAAACCCTTTGGTGTAGTAAGGGTACCTAAAGGTGTAGTTCTTATACTGCACCTTGAAGGTGTGTCTGTCAGGATGTTCAGAGATAAAATCAATGATATCTAATATTTCCTGTTCAGTGTAAATCTCATCAGCATCAACTCCCCAAACAATATCAACGTTTTGCTTGTTCAGATAATCTAAGCAGTAGTTTCTGCTGCTCTCCTCGTTTAGCAAATTGGCACCAGTAGTAGTAATAAGAAAGTTAAGTTCAGAGGAGGTGAGAACTTTAAGTGTTCCATCATTATTCTCTGCAAATCCAAAATCAAGATAGGGACTGAACATCCCACTGTTGCAGGCAATTACTATGTCGTGTGACTTTCTGAGTTCAAGCCAAGGCTTTAAACACCTTGCAATATACTTCTCGCAATCATATGCGGTTAAGAGAATCCCTATTTTCATGCACTCTTGTTTAATGGTACAAAATTATATATCTGACATAAAATTAGGGGGATATATAGTCAGATCTCCTAATAGGAATATAATGAAAATACTTATTGTTGGTGGAGGAATCTTTGGGTGTTCGATAGCAATTGAACTTGCAAAATCCGGTTTTGACACCACACTCATAGAAGGATCTGATTCAATTCTAAAGAAAGCCACCAGGAACAACCACAACAGAATTCATTACGGCTATCACTATCCAAGAAGCACAGAGACTGCTTCCCAGAGTCTGGATGGACTGGTTTCATTTCTCATGGCTTACCGAAGTGCAATAGTTACGGACTTCCCGAACTACTATGCCATTGCAAAGGATCACAGTCTGGTCAGCTCCAAGAGATTTGAAAGCTTTTGCGATGCGGTAGGCATTGGCTACCACACAGAATTTCCGCCAGACGGTGTGATGAACAAAGAGCTTATCGATTCTTCACTCCGTGTGGAAGAACCGGTTTATGATTGGGACCTCCTTCACTCTATCATCCAAGAATCACTGGCACCATCAGGAGTCAAATTACACCTGAACACAAAGTTCTCTCAGGAACATCTTGGATATGATCACATCATCAACTGCACCTATTCTTCCATCAACGAGGTGAATTCCATTGCTGGTGTACCTAGATTGAGATTTAAACTACAGGACGTCATTATCCCAACATTTAAGCTTGAACACCCTAGAGTCGGGCTCACCATTATGGATGGACCCTTCTGTAGCATCATGCCCAGAGGGAAGAATGAAAACGAGTTTCTACTCTACCACGCCAAGTATTCTATCATTAATGAAACTCTAGAAGACACCATTACTCCCAAGGAGGATGTCGAGGAGCACGTTAACACCATTATTAAAGACTCTAAGAGATACTTTCCCTTCCTTGAAGGTGCAACGTTTGGCGAGAATTGGAGATCCGTTAGAGCCATCCCAATCACCACAAACTCGGAGAGACTCTCCCGTATCATCACATACCCAGATCACCCAAACTTCATCACGGTCTTCTCCGGCAAGGTTTCAACCTGCATTAAGGTAGCCAAGCAGATCAAACACGGACTTCTTACTGGAGATTTCCATAACAACATGTCTGTATGAGAGCAGGTATTATCGGGATGGGATATTGGGGAAATGTCCTGGCAAGCAAGCTGGACAACCCAATCACTCAGCCACCATACACAGATGCTGATTGGATGTTTATAGCCACACCACCCAAGCATCACTATGAGCATGTCAAGGAACAGCTGCTCAACGGCAAGCACGTGTTTTGCGAAAAACCATTTACACCAACCCTGGCAGAAGCAACGGAACTCATCGATCTGGCAAACTCCCTAGGGAAGAGACTCTATATAGACAATCTATTTCTCATGAGGGAGGAGATTGTTTCACACCCACGGATCACCACAGACATGATTACCTCAACCTGGACCAAATACGGTCCTTTCAAAGATACACTCCGTAATGATCTACTGTACCACGATCTCTATATTATTCCGCACCTCTTGGGTCCAGGCACTCCAAGAGATATTCAGATACTGAAGGACACACCAAACGTTTTCGAGGCAGACTACATGCACAACTCCACCCTGGTCAGAATAAGATACAATAGGGAGTCTGCAGAAAAAAAGAAGACATTTACTTGGGACGCCGGCGAGATAGATCTATCTTCTCCACAGCATGATCCGTTACAAGAAACCATTGATTTACTTTTAAAAGACGAGATGGATTACTCGCTCAACCACAAGACAACTCTCACCACCATAGAGCACTGGAATCTTTTCTAGAATCCTACATCATCTAGATCTCCAACTAGACCAGCTTCGTCTGCATAGCCTTGTGGCCAAACAAGCTTGGATCTTGTTTCTTTAAAGTTCTCGTCGTTCCAAACTTCTTTAAGCTTCATAGCCATGCCTGCAGGATCTTTTTGGATTTCTTTGTTTAGCACTTCTGGGGTTAACAGGGGCAGGATAAATTGACGAGCCATCCTAGTTGTCTCATCTTCATCTCCTAGGCTGAACACGCTAAGCCAACCCTCTGTATTCCACTGACCACTTAGCAATGTAAAGTAGTCACACTCGAAGGATCCATCAATTTCTAAAGGTGCGCCTTTCAGTGAGGTCATATTAGGATTGCCGTGACATTCAAAGTGACCCCGAACCTTTTTTGGTCCACCCTCTAGATTAACAAGTTCATTGAAGCCACAGTCAAAATCTTCAACAACCTCAGGGCATCCTTCCAGTGTAGTTAGCGCATTACTAAAACATTCGAAGGATCCGCCAACAATCTTTGGTGCCCCTTTGAGAGACGTTAACTGGTTCCTGCCACAATAGAAATCTCCAACAACCTCTTGTGGACAGCCATCCAAATCTATTATTTTATTATTGGAACAATCAAAAAAGCCAGTCACCTTGCCAAACTTAATGCCAGAAAAATTTTCTGTGCTACCCTCGTCAAAAACCATCCTGCTCTTATAGTCACCATCACCTTCCACGTTCACCAGACCTGTTGCAGGATCATAGGACCAAGAACCGTCTACAAATCTAAGTGTCCATTCCTGATCTTTGGTCAGACCAGTTCTGGATTCAAACAATTGATATGTCTTTAAGTGTTTCATATTAAAATCCTACATCATCTAGATCTCCAACCAGATCTGCTTCTTCTGCATACCCTTTAGGCCAGACAAGCTTGGCTCTTGTTTCCTTAAAGTTCTCATCGTTCCAAACTTCTTTAAGTTTCATTATCATGCCTGCGGGATCTTTTTGGATTTCTTTATTGAGTTCCTCAGCAGAAAGAAGGGTCAAGATAAGCTTTTGTGCTTCTGGACTTCCTTCCCGAAGCACCTTTAGCCAGCCCTTGGGGTTCCATTCTCCTTTGCTGAGTTCAAATGCACTACACCAGAAAGCTCCACCCACCTCTTGTGGTGCTCCTTTAAGGCTTGTGAGTTTGTTTTTGTTATAAGAAAAATAGAAACCCCCACCCACCTTTTGTGGTGCTCCTGCAAGACTTGTGAGACTTCTGCAGCTGTTAAGAAAATCGAAATCCCCACGCACCTCTTGTGGTGCTCCTTCCAGACTTGTGAGTTGGTTGTTCCACTCGCAATTGAAATCCCCACCCACCTCTTGTGGTGCTCCTGCAAGACTTGTGAGTTTGTTCACCCCGCAATTGAAATCCCCACTTACCTTTTGTGGTGCTCCTTCCAGAGATGTGAGTTTGTTGCGCGAACAATCGAAGCTCCCGCTCACCTTGCCAAACTCAACTCCCCTAAGGGTCTTAGCTCCTTTCCAAGAACAATCAAAATCCCCGTTCACATCCACCAGTCCTGTAGCAGGATTATAAGTCCAAGTGCCCTTGGTGTACCGGTTTAAGAATGCCTCCTGCCTCTTGGTCAAACCGGTCTTGGATTCAAACAATTGATATGTCTTTAGATACTTCATAATTTAAAATCCTATATCATCTAGATCTCCAACCAGATCTGCACTATCACCATAGCCTTTAGGCCAGACAAGCTTGGATCTGATTTCTTTAAAGTTCCCATCGTTCCAAACTTCTTTAAGCTTCATAGCCATGCCTGCAGGATCTTTTTGGATTTCTTTATTGAGTGCCTCAGCAGATAAGATAGCAGAGATAAGCTTCTGTGCCTCTGGGGTTCCTTCATTCAACACCTTGAGCCAGCCCTTGAGGTTCCATTCTTCTTCATCGAGTTGAAATTCACCACAATCGAAATCCCCACCCACCTCTTGTGGTGCTCCTTCCAGAGATGCGAGTCTGTTTTTATAACAACTGAAATCCCCACCCACCTCTTGTGGTGCTCCTGCAAGGCTTGTGAGATTGTTACGGAAACAATGGAAATCCCCACCCACCTTTAGTGGTGCTCCTGCAAGGCTTGTGAGATTGTTACGGAAACAACGGAAATCCCCACTCACCTCTTGTGGTGCTCCTTCAAGACTTGTGAGTTTGTTTTCCCCACAATTGAAATCCCTACCCACCTCTTGTGGTGCTCCTGCAAGGCTTGTGAGTTTGTTTTCATAACAACTGAAATCTCCGCCCACCACTTGGGGTGCTCCTTCCAGGGACGTAAGTCTGTTTTTATCACAACTGAAATCACCACCCACCTCTTGTGGTGCTCCCTCCAGACTTGTGAGGATGTTGCCCCAACAATAGAAATACCCACTTACTTTGCCGAATCTAACCCCACTGAGGTTCTTTCTTTTTGTTCCATTAAAACCAAAATCACCTTCCACATCCACCAGTCCGGTAGCAGGATTATAAGACCAAGTGCCCTTGGTGTACTTGTTTAAGAAATTCTCCTGACCCTTGGTCAGACCAGTTCTGGATTCAAACAATTGATATGTCTTTAAGTGTTTCATATTAAAATCCTACATCATCTAGATCTCCAACCAGATCTGCTTCTTCTGCATACCCTTTAGGCCAGACAAGCTTGGCTCTGATTTCTTTAAAGTTCCCATCGTTCCAGATGCCCTTAAGATTCATTACCATGCCTGCAGGATCTTTTTGGATTTCTTTATTGAGTTCCTCAACAGATAAAATAGTAGAGATAAGCTTCTGTGCTTCTGGACTTCCTTCCTTCAGCACCTTTAGCCAACCCTTAGGGTTCCATTCTCCCTCCTTGAGTATAAATGCATCACACGTGAAATACCCACTAACCTCTTGTGGTGCTCCTGCAAGGCTTGTGAGTTGGTTTTCACTACAATCGAAATTCCCACCAACCTTTTGTGGTGCTCCTGCAAGGCTTGTGAGATTGTTGTCCGAACAACCGAAATCCTTACCCACCACTTGTGGTGCTCCTGCAAGAGATGTGAGGTTGTTTCCATAACAACTGAAATACCCACCCACCTTCTGTGGTGCTCCTTCCAGAGATGTGAGTTTATTCCTGTAGCAAGAGAAATACCCACCCACCTTTTGTGGTGCTCCTGCAAGAGATGTGAGGTTGTTTCCATAACAACTGAAATACCCACCCACCTTTTGTGGTGCTCCTTCAAGGCTTGTGAGTTTGTTGTTCCCACATTTGAAATTCCCACGGACCTCTTGTGGTGCTCCTGCAAGGCTTGTGAGTTCGTTCTCCGAGCAATAGAAACGCCCACTAACCTTGCCAAACCTGACTCCTTTAAGGTCTTCCAGATCCGGAGTCTTAAAATGACAATCAAAACCACCTTTCACATCCACCAGTCCTGTAGCAGGATTATAAGTCCAAGTGCCCTTGGTGTACCGGTTTAAGAATGCTTCCTGCTCTGCTGTCAGTCCAGTTCTGGCTTCAAACAGTTGATATGTCTTGAGGTGTTTCATAACCGAAATTGCTGTAGTGACTTATATATCCTTACCCAGATGGTGCTTTGCTAAGGAATTTTAAGCAACAATTCTAACTTTTCTAGTGTGTAATTTTTTTATCCAATATTAAATGAGTAGATTTGCTAAAATTAACTCTAAAAACAAAAATATGGATTCTAACCAAAGACAATGGCCAGGATACCCAGAAAATGATGGGGGTCTTGTTATTGAAACAACTTTAGACCTAGCAAAGGGTTTCTTAAAAGCAAAAAGCGAACGTTCTGTAAGAGTTGGAGTTATGCTTAAAAATTTAGCTGGTGCAATGGCAGAAAACGAAAGAGCATATTTTAACATGCACGTGAGTCAGATGACCTTCAGAAAGGAAATGGAAAAAGAATGGGATTCCCTTTATCTTGCTGGTGGAGGAGAAATAGGCACAGGGGAAAAAGTAAAAATCCAGAATTCAGAGATGATAAAAAACATAACCTGCCAATACAACCCAGAAGCTTTTATGCAACTGCAGCAAATAGCTCATGGACTAAGGGATACAGTTTATCTTGAGGAAAGCACTCAATTTTCTGAGGAAGAGCTTGAAAGAATGAGCATTGTTTATAAATTTTACCTCTCTATCATATGTGCCATAGCAATGGAAGAAAAATGGTTTGATAAGGTGGAAGATTCTATTAATAGCAATGCACCAGAATTAATGCTTGAGAACTAGAGATATGTGATTTAAAATCCTACATCATCTAGATCTCCAACAAGATCTGCTTCTTCTGCATACCCTTTAGGCCAGACAAGCTTGGATCTGGTTTCCTTAAAGCCATCATCGTTCCAGATGTCCTTAAGCTTCATTATCATGCCTGCGGGATCTTTTTGGATTTCTTTATTGAGTTCCTCAGCAGAGAAAATGGTAGGGATAAGCTTCTGTGCCTCTGGGGTTCCTTCCTTCAGCACCCTTAACCAGCCCTTGAGGTTCCATTCTCCCCCTCCGAGATCAAATGCATCACAACTGAAATACCCACCAACCTCTTGTGGTGCTCCTGCAAGGCTTGTGAGTTCGTTGTCCGAACAATCGAAACCCTCACCCACCTCTTGTGGTGCTCCTTCAAGACTTGTAAGTTTGTTATAATAACACTTGAAATACCCACCCACCTCCTGTGGCCCTCCTGCAAAGCTTGTGAGTTTGTTGAAAGCACAATTGAAATACCCACCAACCTCTTGTGGTGCTCCTGCAAGGGTTGTGAGTTTGTTGTTATTACAAGAGAAATTCCCACCTACCTCTTGTGGTGCTCCTTTTAGACTTGTGAGCTTGTTGTCATGACAAATAAAATCCCTACCCACCTCTTGTGGTGCTCCTTTTAGACTTGTAAGTTTGTTGTACGAACAAACGAAACTCCCACCCACCTCCTGTGGTGATCCTGCAAGACTTGTGAGGCTGTTGTTCTGACAATCGAAACTCCAGCCCACCTCTTGTGGTGCTCCTTCAAGAGATGTGAGTTCGTTTTTCTTACAATAGAAACGCCCACTAACCTTGCCAAACCTGACTCCTTTAAGGTCTTTCAGTTTCTCATAACTGCAATCAAAATCACCTTCCACATCCACTAGTCCGGTAGCAGGATTATAAGACCAGGTTCCACCGGTGTAACTGTCCAAGAACTCCTCCTGACTCTTGGTCAGACCAGTTTTGGATTCAAACAATTGATATGTCTTGAGGTGCTTCATCTCTTGCATCAATAGATTGACTTATATATCTCACACGCAAGGGGGACTTTTAGGGCACCATCGCCAAGACCCGCCGCCGTCCAGGTAGCATCCCGTATTAAAGATAGCAAACCTTACTGTTACCCTACACACGAACAAGAGGATCCAAAGGCTTTTCCAAATACATAAACATAAAGGATATGAGATTCCTATCACTTTGTTTACTGTCATTGCTATACTACACCTCCTTGGCTCAGCCAAAAGATGCCTCAGAAAGATGGCAAGCAGAACTCGCTGCCAATGTCTCGGGATACAATTCCCTATCGATTAGCATAGAGAAGTCATTCACCTACGGCAGATGGGTGTTTGGTCCAAGAGTGGAGTTGCTAAACATCTTTGGCTCAGAAACTTACAAGGGGAAAGATTCTGCACATCAAATGTCTGCTCAGCTTAGAGTTAGACTTGCTCAGATAGAGTACAGGCTCAATCCCAATGTCAGGATAGGCATTGCTCCCTTTTGGATGCTAGGACCTCTGCCCAAGAACGGACTCTATAAAACACCAACCTCTCTATACGCACACATCAGAATCAAAGAAGGACTTGCTCTGGAAACTTCATTCACCAACTCAGACAGAGAGCTTGTGCAGCTCTCCTTCAGGAAGACCATCTAATTGCGGATCAAACAAGACACGAATGCGGATCACATAACTCAGATATTGATCTACAAACAAGACACGCGTGAGCTATAAATCTATTATAAAGGAAAAGAGCATGCCAACAGCACCAAAAGACCTAACTGCAGCTCTTTGGCACATAGCCAGAAACACCACCATCGTTGTCCTGGAAAATGGTTCTAAGAGTTGTGAAGCTTGGTTTGCTAAGCACTGGAGCAAAATAGTCGTTGAATAAGGTATAGCCCAAAAGATTATTGGCTTGTATCCCAGACGGAGTTCTCATTATATCGTTCCACTCAGGTGCGAGAGACCCACCGTCCCAGAAGGTTGACATCTCCCACATTCCCCAGTTCAATAGGTATGTGTATTCTTTATAAGCAAGTTCTGCCTGTTCGGGATCTGTTGCCCAGTTGGGTGCGTAATCACTAGGATTATACATGTTGTTGTTGATGGCTTGTGCCATTGCAAGGTGCAATTCTGTTGTTTGCCAATTTGGATTTAAAGTGGCTTGCCAATTCATCTCGACTTCTGACCCCGGAACAGCACCATAGATGCCAAATAGGTGAATGGTGTGAAAGATGTGTTCAAAAACACTTTCAATGTCTTGATCTCCAGTTGTGGTTCCACCTGAGTACCAAACCATATCATTCTGCACGTGTGAATCCAGGAATTGCACATAGCCAGCATACTGGGCAGCACCTGCCTCTGTTAGCCAATTGGGAGTGTAGTCATCACCACTTCCATAGCCAATCCTTTGGGAAGTCGGAAGTCCTGCATGCACAGTATTGGGATAGCCGAGCAAGGTCTCAATTAGGTTGTTCTGATAGGCAAGATTTATGCCTGCCCCGTTTGGGTCAGTAATTAATTGATAGGATCTAGCAACCTTCTTGGCCCATTCATCAGGCACAGCCAATTGTCCACCCACTGCTCCAGCAACAACCAAGAGCATGCCGTTCACCGAAATGCTTCGATCAAACACCGCACCGTTGGAAGCATCTGCTCCCAAAGCCTTTGCAACATAACAATCTGTGGGAGCCCAATTTGTCCAGAATCCATTGGAGTTGAGCCAGGATTTAGCAGCCGTTGTTTCCCCATTAAGAAATCTGGTCATACCTCTTCTGCCTGACAGGTTGTTGACCATGGAGATAAAGTCATATCCACCTTTGGAATCCGTTCGGATAAAACCAGGCTGCTGGTTGTCTTCCCTGGCAAACCCAAGAACCCATCCAGTGGATTCAGCAGGACCGTTAAACCATCTCACCCCGCCATATCCGCTATTCCATTTCTGGGTCGATGCACCCACAGAGAGGTTGCCAAATTTTAAAGTGCCCGGAATTTGGGCTCCGGAGTTGTAAGCAAAAGGACGTGGCATAGATTGGATTGATTTTACTTATATATCAAAGGCAGAAAGAGGGCTTTTCAGACCCCAATCACAGGGACCCGCCGCCCTCCGAAGATATTCCGTTCATATAGATGCTACTAGTACTAACACTAGACATAAGACTAAGACTAGTACTAGAGATAACACATAGACTCAGACACATACAACTACTACTAAAGATAAAGAAGCACACAGACAATAGACTAGTACTAACAACACACATACCCATAGTCATAGACATATAGGAAAGGCTATACAATAGGACACTAACCCAGACCTCTAGTACTAGCACAGACAAGGGATGCACAGAGGGACACTCATGTCCCTCACTAGACACCCCACATCTTACCACATATGACTAGTACATAGAGACTCTTTTAGATACCCTAGCCCAGACCTTTAGTACTAGTACGTAGAGAGGTAAGAAAGACCCATCTTTGGATCCCCAACCCAGACCTTTAGTACTAGTAAGAAGAGACTCTTTTGGATCCCCAGCCCAGACCTTTAGGTTCTCGGAAAAAGGGCCCATTTGGCAGCCCCTCTAGATGTGTGAGATACCACCCAGGGTGTGGGCGAGGGATTTTAGATTTCCCCGGTGACCCAGATTATCCTCGGTCCGCCCGGGTTAACCTAAACCCTGAGGTTACAGTGCGGCTAAGTGGATTTTTGTGGGGATAAGTGGGGTTAACTCCCGGATCCTAGAGTCGCCCCGGATCTCGCCCCGAACCTCGAGGCTACTAGGGGTTGGGCACCAAGTTAGCCCCGGTGTTAGCCTCACAGTCATATCTAAGAGTACTCCTCGTGTCTAAGGCTGTCTCTGCCCTTCTCTAGTACTAGTCTATGTCTCTCTCTTACTAGTACTAGTAGCATCCATATGAACGGAACTTTCATGGGCAAATATTTGGATGGCCGGTGGGTCTGGCAGCTAAGGGTCGAAACCCCCTCGTTGCGTGGGAGTATAATGATGGTCATGGATGCTAACGAGAACATATTTTCTGTGGGCGATGAGTCTGGGTCTGCCGGTCCAGCTCAAGATCCCTATGCCCAGTTCTGCGATGCCTATCTAGAACCTGTCATTCTGAGAAGAGAGTGGGAGCTGGTAATAGATGAGGTCGGTCCACAGCACTCCAATGTTTTCGAGTTCCCTTTATTCAACCAAGCCTTCTGCGACATGGTGATCGGGCTGGCTGAAGAGAGGAACGCCTGGATGACTGATAGACATAGAGCCTATCCCGCCGTCGATGTTGAACTTGGATCTCTAGGCATTGGAGAGATGTATACTCGTATCATCCATGACTTTGTAGCACCCATTGCCAAGTCTATTTGGTCTCTAGAGGGAGACTGGGTAGACCAACCCTATGCAGAGAACTTTATGATCCGATACAGGAAGGAAGATCAGAACCATCTCTATCTGCATCACGACTGGTCACACTGGACCATGGGGGTTCGACTCAATGGAGAGTTCGAAGGCGGTGGCACTTACTTCCAGAGACTAGGTATGACTATGACTCCAAAGAGAAATGGGAATGCCTTTATACATCCTGGAATGGTTACACATAGACATGGTGCCCGCCCGGTCTGGGATGGCACGAGGTACATTCTCATCTCTTTCATTAGGGCTGCTCAGAACGCCCTCTAGATAGTATGGTGGTAACATACTATGTACTACGCGACGCGAGGGGGATATATAAATGACCTAATAAAAAAAAGTAAGTACTATGAATGCACTAAAGAGATTCTGGAATTGGCTCCTGGGCAAGACCACCATCGATGAGCAGGTTGTTGAAGCCTACCAAGATGGCAAGGAGAAGGTCAAGGTCATTACAGATGAAGTGAAAGAAAGGATTGCGGCTGTCAAAGAAGAATTGGCTGATGTCAAGGAAGCTGTTGAAGAAGTCGTTGATCAGGCTGAAGATGTAGTTGGTGCCGCCGCCGGTAAGAAAAGACCTGGTAGAAAGCCCGCTGCAAAAAAGAAGGCTGCAGCAAAAAAGCCTGCGGCTGCGAAGGATGCACCTGCAAAACCCGCAGCAAAGAAAAAGGCAACTCCTAAGAAGAAGTAAACATACTATGTGAGTAACATACTCACTGTACGCGACGCCCCCGTCGGAATCCCGGTACTTCAAGTGTCTACATTGATACTCAGAGTCCGGGATTTTTTTGTGGGCTGTGTTTGAGATCCCTCGAGAAGTACATCCCAGGGGGGACGAACTTTTATGAAGTCCACGAAAACAACTATGCAGATAGACTGCACACCAGGTGGTTTTTTGAAAACCCCACTTGGAGTAACGATCGTTCCGTTGGAAACACAAGTGGACATAAAGGTCGCCAAAGGGTCGAAAGGGCGATCCAAAAAATTTTCACGTGGGGTTTTGTCTCCACGGCTTTTCTCTGTAGCTGCGAGAATTTTTCCAGTGGAGTTTTTTTGTATTGACTCTATATGACAATCCCGACGAGGGATATGGTTTTATGACCCGTACGAAACCCCAGCGCAGGTTGGAGTCTACTCTCCCGGAGTGTTACTCCCGCCCTTACCCGTTCCAGGTACTATACAAATATAGAATTAACCCCCGGGGTGGAAAAACGAAAATGGGAAACTGTCTAATTTTTTTTCAGTATAATTGTAAAAAGCATTTACCATGAAAGAACTGATCAAATGGAAGAATCAGAAGTATGCTGTCAACATTCTTCGAAAAAAGATCTTTGAGATAGATGAGGTTGAGGTGATTGGTGATGAAGTTATAATATTCGCGGGTGCAGAAACAAACTCTGCCCGGAATTTGCATACGATTGCAGAGGCACATTACTTAGAAGAGATCAAATCAGTTTTCTAAGTTTTCGTTTTTTTAGTACGCTGCCTTTAGCTATATTTGGATTATAAACAACAACAAGAGTTATGATCAAGTTAGCAACACGCCTATTCGTTATTCTTTTATTCCTGTTCGTACTGAGTCAGTTTCCAGGAATCATCGACGTATTCGTATTGCTCTTCCAAGCAGTTGGAGGGTACGCATTAGCATTAATTGACCAACACCCATTAATGTTCGCATTAGGGTTTTTATTCATCTACGGTCTTGGCCGTGCAAGAACAGCTTAATATGAGAGAGTCAAGAGACACACGCTATAAGAGAGGTTACAGACCCAAGATCGAGTTCTGGGCTTCTGAGCTTTTAAAGGCAGCCCAGGATAAAGAGACGAAATATTCCATGGAGTACATGGTAGGAAAGTTAAACTATTTCGTCTCGAAAGAGACCGAAAGAGAAAAGCATTTATAATATGAAGCACATTAAGGTAGAAGATAAGTACCGCACTAATCCTCTCAGCCACCAGCCCGGTGGATCTGAGGTTACTGTCTATACGAGAGAAGGTCTTGTCATGACATATGATAAAATCAAATCCCCACCAAACTACGTTGCAGGTTTGCACTTTAAGGAGGATATCGTTCGTATCGATATCGACGGAGAAGTCAAATGGACAAGTCAGGAGCCAGGCGTAAAGTATTGGGAAAGATAGAATTGCATTTTTTTAGTTGAAAGATTCTAAGTAAATTTGTAGAACAGAAATGGAAGCATTTAATAAATTGTTGAAGTATTTGGGTGTAGGTGGTGCAATTGCACTTATTGCATTTACACTCCTCTTAGTTTTTCTAATCGGTCCGGCGATTTTGTTATGGGGACTGAATTTGATGGGCTTTGAAATTGAATACACTATGAAGACATTCTTCGGCGCATCATTAGTCATCATCGCACTAAGAGCCGGGGCAGGATCTTCAAAAAGTAAAAGTTAATGAGTAACAAGAAAACAGTAATTTTCGACCTTGATGGTACGTTGGCTGACATCAGTGAACGTAGGGCCCTCGCGACGAGCGATGGCGACAAGATCAATTGGGCTAAGTTCTTTGACCCACAGAATGTCAAAATGGATTCTCCCAATTGGCCGGTGATTGAAGCCTTCAAAGCCTTCAAGGAACAAGGGCACGAAATGATCATCTTCAGCGGAAGATCAGATGCCACCATGGATGCAACCATCGCATGGCTTAAAGAGTACGATGTAGATTTCGATCGTCTTCTAATGAGACCTAACAAACCACCACTCCTTTTCATGAAGGATGATGAACTCAAAGAGATGTGGTTGAATGAGGAATTCCCAGGAGATGAAGGGAAGAAGAAAATTGTCTGCGTGTTTGACGACAGAAACAAAGTCGTTGACATGTGGAGACGGAATGGAATTCCATGTTTCCAGGTAGCTCCCGGAGACTTCTAATATATCTCAATTGTTGTTTTTGAAGGGCGGATCCTAAAAAGATCCGCCTTTCTTTTTTTATAAGCGTACCGTCCGGGTATATTTGAGGAACACAGGAAGGTATAACAACATAAATATTATATGAAGATGTCAAATGTTAATATAGAGGATGCAGCACATGTAATCTTTTTCCATCCAGAGTACGAAGAAGTCATAGTAGAAGATCTGATGGAAAACGCTTTTGTGCTGGATCAAGTGGAAGATAAGATTCAGGAATATTCTATGGATCTACTTTCATATGAGAAGGAAGGTAAGGAGTATCTATGTATAAAGCAATCGATAGATCACTTAAGCAATCTTCTTAACGTATTGAAAAGAAAGGAGGTATACATTGGGAAACCTTAAAGAAGAACTAGATGCTCTATTTACTTTAGTGCGTGAATTGGAAGAACGCCAGAAGAAAGGTGACTCTGCTTCTACAGAGGATGTGGAGAACGTAAAGAGTCTAACTCTCACACTAGAATCCATTGCAGAATCTATGGTACCAGAGGAGTAGATAATTTATTTGTTATTGTTGATAATATTTAATTTTACCATGATAATATTTTTTTTAAATGGGAAAACTTTATTATATTAGCTGTATAATAATAAAATAACTCTTTAAAACCTATCTCAGATATGGCAGAAAAAATGAAAAAGAAACCAGACTTCCTGAACATGCGTTGGAGTGAAGCTGATGACCAAATGTTGAAAGACCTCATCGCAAGAGGTGCAGATGGAAACTCTATTGCTCGTGCACTAGGACGCACACGTGCATCTATCTTTAATCGTAAGCATCAGCTTGGGATCGAAGGTAAGATTAAGCGTACCCCGAAGGGTAAAGCAGACCCAATCTCATTTGGGAACAAAACACCATCTACTCGCTCTACCCAACTCATTGTTGAGTTTACCCCAGAGGAGCCAAAACCAGTTAAGAAGGTGAAGGCTAAGAAAACCTCCAAAGTTAAACAGGTGGTTGAGACCAAAACAGAACGTGGACGTCTATCACAGACTGCTAAACTTGCTCAGATCAACCGTCGTCTTCGTCGTGGAGATGTTCGCAAGGTTGCTCAGAAGACTGGTTTCACTGAAGGATTTGTATCAGCGGTAATAGCGGGAACAGCTCCTAACGACCGTGTGATCAACGTTGCTTACAACATGGTAAGAGGTCGTAAGACCAACGAACAAATGATGAAGAAGTAATTCTTCAGTCTTCATTATTTGTATTTTGTATAACTCAAAAGGCCGGGTATTTTCCCGGCTTTTTTTGTGTTCGTTTTTTCCGTTCGCCGTGGATGTCTAGTTTTGAAGTCCAAAAAATTAAAGAGAGAGTATGAATGAAGAATCAAGCTTAGAGAGCTTTATTAATGAAGAGGGGACTTTAATCAGCTTTGTTAACCATCACTTCGGACCACTTCGGGGTCTAAACTTTGTGGTGAAAGGAAATCCAAAAGAACTTATCCAAGAATATCTAAATAGACAACCCAACGAAACCATTGATGAAATCTGGGAAGAGACGTTGATCTCTTCTAGAGCAATGGCTTTACCGATGAGGTTAATAGAAGATCTAGAATCCCCACCACATGTTGTAGATTCGCTGGAAGAAGGAGAGGAACAAATCAGGAAGAATGTAGTTCGTGGTAACCTCACAGGAGACCCTTTCTTTTTCAGGTCTTTCATTATCTAAGCATTTTTTCTTAGCGTACCCAAACCCTATATTTGTATTGTAATTAAAAACAACAAGTCATGGGATTGGATATGTTCGCTTACAAGATGAAGTACAACCCTTCAAAAGAGGTTGACTTTCAAGAAGAAATTCAAGATGTTGAAACAGAAGAGGTTCACTACTGGAGAAAACATCCTAACCTCCACGGTTGGATGGAAAGCCTTTACCGCAACAAAGGAGGCGAAGGAGAACAGTTTAACTGTGATCCTGTTGTCCTGAAGGAAGATGATCTTCACCAACTGGCAGCTTGTATTATTGATAATGAGCTACCACACACTTCGGGATTCTTCTTTGGAGAATCTTACGACAACGAAGAAGAAAGGGAAGATGATCTTAAGTTTGTAAAGGATTCGCTCAAAGCCATTGAAGAAGGATACACAGTCTACTACGACTCCTGGTGGTGATTTATAAGTTTGGTTACGCAAAAGGCCTGGGAGAAATCTCAGGCTTTTTTGTTGGATATATAAAACATGGCAGGAATTAATTATTTCGTAATCTCAGTTTTAGCAACGGACCAATTTTGGGACGGAATGGGATTCAAAGGACTCGGGGTAGCTATTAAATATAGAGATTATAAATCAGCAGAGAGTGATATAGAAGAAATTTCTGGCATATCAAGGATAAATTGCCTTGAAATAAGACAAATGTTAGAATATTCATAACACATGCTAACCTTCGGAATACAAATTATGAAAAGTGGGGAAGCTTTTAACACTAGGTTCCTTCCAATTATGTGGGACGAAAATATTGGCCCTGTTGAGGTTGACCCATACGGCCCAGGGGGTGGATTTACAGTATATGCTTCAGGCCCCCAAGCAATGACAGTAATGTCACAAATTAGTGGTTATGGAACAAGACTGGTTTATTTAAGCAGCTCTCTCAATCCATATAATAATGGTTTTTATAAAACTACACGAAGAACAGCAGGGATAGAATACCAGATTAGGGATGCACTCACAGCCTCCGAAAGAGGCGCACCAAATCTATTTTGGGATTTTCAAATCGGAAGCTTCGGTGAGTTTGATTTTGGTGAAACGAAAGCCAATTCTAAAATCTCAAAGTCAAACGCAAAATACCTTCGAGAAAACTTTGGTCTTACTGAAGGAATCTACGAACTTATACAACAAACTTATACAACAGAATAATGGATTATTACAAAAAGCCAGAAACTGGAGATCCTCACATCTACTATGCAGTTGGGGGAACTGCCATGTATATCTTCAGTTGGTCAGCAACAGATGGATCTAAATGGAACTACACTTATCAAACACTTCCACAAGAACAGATTGACATGATCCTGACAGGAGCAACAGCAGCTGTGAGAAGTGATTTGGATGCACCAATCAATCAGATACAAACCACATTAACAGGTCTATAACATAGTATGTCAGTAACATACTCTGCGTACGCACGTACATAAACATTATAAAGAAAATGAAAATACAAATCGAATACGAAGTAACCCAAGGCATGATAGAGAACGTCATTGTCTCTGCCCTTGAAGGTGGGTCCAACTATTGGTACTTTATAGATGTTGCAGACTTTGAAGATGATCTACCACCAAAGGGAAATCTTGCACTGACCGAAAGGATCTCAGAAGCGGTATTCAAAAACCCCGCTTTCAAAATGCCTGTCTACGATGTGGAAGACGAGGATGATATACTTGGATATCTCTCACAGAAGAATCTTCGTAGAGGATTAGAGTTATGTGCAAAGGATTATCCTGAGGTCTTCCAAAGATTCACACAGGATGAAATCGATGCTGGTGATGCTGATATTATCTTCCAGCTAACCGTCATGGGAGAAATAACTTTTGGTTAATGGATAATATTAAATCATACGAACAACTCAACGAATCTTATTACGATAGCAACAGGCTTTACAACAGGGATGCTATTGTTAGGAGATTGGAGAAAGCTCCCTCTTATATGAGGTCTTACATCAAAAAACTCCCCGAGATTCGATGCACAGATGGCGCAGGAAACCCGATGATCTGTACTCAGATCCCGCAGGTTGTGTACCAATACCTATTTGGAAATTTCTAAGTTTTTAACCCCAAATATTTTTAATTCTCGAGGTTAAGCCTTATATTAGCTGTGTAATCAAACAAACAACACAGCATGTCTATTCAACAGCAACTTTCAGATTTCAAAGGTTCTCAATTCGTAGGACTTGACACTGTTACCGATGTTAAGCTCAAAGGTGGTATGAAAAACCCCATGCAAAACAAGGTCACCAAAGTAACCAAAGGTTCAGTGGTAATGTTATTCACTTCAGGTAAAGGATTTAAAAACATGGTCAACCGCCGTTTGAAAATCCAAGCCCAAGGGGAACTCACAACCGTCGAACTCTTTGAGGCTATCGCTGCTAAAGAATTCCAGCCAGGTCCAAGACAATGGGGAAAGAGAATCGATGGCACCCCATTCGTTGAACATAAGGGCAAAACCTACTTAGAGTGTATTTTTGTTAAACCGGGTGAAACCACTTACTTCCTCGACGGAAAGGAAATTGCCAAAAAGGATATCATCGGTCTTCCCGAAAAGAAAGAAGGTGATCAAGGAGGTTTAAAAGATAAGGTTATTATTCGTACATTTGCACTCGATTCCATTATAGGAGTTAGAAAGTCTGGACAACTAATTCCCGGTCCAGCAACAGTCTGAATTCCCCTTCGAGAAACCCTAGAAGAAATTCTAGGGTTTTTTGTGTTCCCATTTTTTCTTAGCGCTAAGTTTGGCTATATTAGCTAAGTAATCAAACAAAGATCTATTATGGACAAGGAACAACTTTTACAGGCCATCTTCCAAAATGCCAAAGCAACTATCCAGTTTGCAAGAGATTCTGGAGATGACGAACTAGAAGCAATTGGTCACGCAACCCTTATTGCTTTAACTGCACTTCAACATGGACACTTAGATGAACTCTCGATGTTACTTGGTGCCTTTGTTGCTTTCAAAGTTGAAACCTCAATTGAGGAAGAAAAGCAAAATTGTGAAAATGAACTTCAGGAAATTCTGAAGTCCGCCGGAATAGAAACCGAAAACTAATTCAAGAATTCCCAGATTTTTTTTCTGGGAATTTTTTT
>Ga0208898_1000829_pt1 | contig 22416 bp, 39 predicted proteins | sample VirMetDEL_Mar_4_FD_184513 | JGI IMG/M metagenome (GOLD analysis project Ga0208898, IMG submission 184513) | Aqueous microbial communities from the Delaware River and Bay under freshwater to marine salinity gradient to study organic matter... | ecosystem: Environmental > Aquatic > Marine >...
ATCCCATCCAGCGTTCACGCCATTGCAGAAACCATAGCCAAGCGCATACGTCACCGTTATCCGAAAATATACAAACCTCGCGAGGAACGTGGACAGTGTTCACGTGTGGCACAGGTCGGTGAACTAGACATGAGCGAAGGCTCGTGGCTCATCCTCGCGCAAGCAGGATACCAGTTGCAGCCCGTCGCCACAGACCTGCGGTCCTTCGGATACCTGTACGAATATCGCGGATCACGGTCCATTGGGCAGAAGCTTAGTGACGCCGTCAACGGATGGACGGACCTGCAGAAGGGTAGAGAGATAAGCATCGACATAGTTCGTACTATATACAGCTACATGTCCACAGGCAAACGCGTCGCACGGGGATACAAAAAACTGACCGGCGTTCCCGACGACGAACTGGTCAATATCGACGATCTGCAAATCAAGCACGGCCTCATCGCCACCAAAGACATGATCTGGTCCGAAGCAATGGACCGCATCGCAGATAGAGATAGAGCCTACATCACCGCACTACTGCGCAGGGGTGAAAAATTTAACGGAACGCCCCGTATAGTAGTGTCCACGATCCACGGCTCCAAGGGTGGAGAAGCGGACAACGTCGTGTTGTTTACTGACTTGTCACCCGCTGCGGACAGTACAATGAGAATTGCGCCCGACGATGTTCATCGCGTTTTCTACGTCGGCGTAACCCGTACAAGAAAGAACTTGTATCTGGTGGAACCAGAAGACGCGACAAGGAGTTACGACATATGACACCTGAACAAAGTCGTTTCGAATTTATTGAAGCCGAAATAGAAAGAGCGTTTGTTCATGCAGATGACGAATGGAAGCAACAATACTATGAAAACGCAGCAAGGTATTTAGCCGAAAACAAAATAATCGAAGGTGGCAAAATCTGCGCGTATTGTCGGGCACAAGGAATGCCTGATCCGCATCATCATAATGTATGGGGGGCTATGATGGCGTCTCTACAAAAACTGGGGTGGGTAGAAAAAATAGGCATGGTCACCCCAACAACACGGCACACGCACATAAATAAAGTCTGCCAGTGGGAAAGCAAGTTATACAAATGACACGCGAAGAAATATTGAGGGAAGCAGAAGCCCTGATCAACGGGGACCGCGCCAATGACTACGGCGATGCAAAACAAAACTTTCAAGACATTGCAGAAATGTGGTCTATCTTTTTAGAAAAACCGATCAACCGTCAACAAGTGGCGGTCTGCATGGTTCTGGTCAAAGCAGCCCGTCTGATGAAGTCCAACAAACAGGACTCTTGGGTAGACATTTGCGGCTACGCAGCATTAGGGGGCGAAGAATGAACTGTTGGCACTGTAAGACCCAACTCATATGGGGCGGTGATGAGGACTGTATATTTGAAGAAGATTTTGATATGGTGACCAACCTATCCTGCCCAACATGCGAAAGCTTTGTTTTAGTATTCTACAAGGAAAAAGAAGATGAGCCTACAGATGGCGATGTTCACGCCGAACAGTGAATGGGTGCCACCAAGCGAGTTGCCCGATCTTACAGGCGCTAAAAAGATCGCAATCGACTTGGAAACCAAGGACCCGAACATTAAAAACTCTGGACCCGGATGGGCCACAGGAGATGGAGAAGTCGTAGGCTACGCCGTTGCCACAGAAAACTGGAAGGGTTATATCCCCATCAGGCACTTTGGCGGCGGCAACATCTGTGAAAAACAGGCCAACCGCTGGCTTAAAAAAGTGTTTGAAAGCCCTGCCGACAAGATCATGCACAACGCTCAGTACGACGCGGGGTGGGCAAGGCGCATGGGTTTTACCATCAACGGTAAAATCATCGACACAATGGTCCTCGCTTCTCTTTTAGACGAGAACCGGTTTAGCTACACGCTTAACTCGCTGGCATTTGATTACCTTGGCAAGGTCAAGTCGGAGAAAGAACTGGTCGAAGCCGCAAAAAATTTTGGCGTAGACCCAAAGGCCGAAATGTGGAAACTGCCCGCAATGTTCGTAGGACCCTACGCAGAGGCCGACGCCGAACTGGCGCTCGAACTCCATAACTACTTCTCCGTTGAAATAGCTAAAGACGGCCTGACAAATATCGTGGACGTCGAAACACGGCTCCTGCCCTGCCTGCTTGACATGACATGGCGCGGCGTCCGCGTTGATACAGACAAAGCCGAAAGAACGCGGAACGCGCTTCTTAAACGAGAAAAAGAAGTTCTGAAAAAAATACGCAGTATCGTCGGCTTTGACGTAGAAATCTGGGCGGCACAGTCGATAGCCAAGGCTTTTGACGAGGCGTCCCTGCCATACGAAAAGACAGAAAAGGGACAGCCGTCCTTCACAAAAAGTTTTCTGTCCGATCACCCGCACGAATTGGCGCAGCTAATCGTGACTGCCAGAAACCTAAACAAAACATCTGGCACGTTCATCAACACGATCCTCAAACATTGCAGATCAGACGGGCGTATCCACGCGCACATAAATCAAATTCGCTCCGACGATGGCGGAACAGTTTCTGGACGCATATCCATGAACCACCCCAACCTCCAACAAATCCCTGCGCGGGATCCGGAACTGGGGCCAATGATACGCAGCCTCTTTCTCCCAGAAGAAGGGGACCAGTGGGCCGCAATAGACTTCTCGCAACAAGAACCACGGATCTTGGTTCACTACGCACACTTGTTTGGTGAACAACGGGGCCGTCCGCTCAAAGGAGCGAAAGAGTTTGTAACCAGCTACAACGAAGACAGTAGCACAGACTTCCACACGATGGTCGCAGAGATGGCACAAATACCGCGTAAGCAAGCCAAAACCATTAACCTTGGCATGATGTACGGTATGGGCGTGAACAAACTGGCGGCACAGTTAGACATTCCGGTGGATGAAGCCAAAACTATCGTGGCCCAGTACCATGAGCGCGTTCCGTTCGTAAAAGCTTTGATGAACGGCGTGATGAACAGGCTGAATGAACGGGACAGTCGGGGCGCTTTGCGTTCTCTGCTTGGTCGTAAGCTGCGCTTTAATCTGTGGGAGCCAGACGGATTTGCCATGAACAAGGCAATGCCCTACGAAGAAGCCGTGAAAACATATGGCGACACAACCAGATTAAAACGGGCTTACACGTACAAAGCGCTGAACCGCCTGATCCAAGCGTCCGCCGCTGATATGACAAAGCAAGCTATGGTGAATATCTATGAAAGCGGTCGTATCCCGCTGATCCAGATCCACGACGAAATCGCAATGTCCGTTAAAGACAGAGATGATGCAAAAGAGGTTGCCAACATAATGGAAAATGCTGTACCATTAACTGTGCCCAGTCTCTGTGACGTGGAAGTCGGCCCTTCGTGGGGCGAAGCCGTCTAAGAGATTGATGTACTGCTCATTGGTTGATTTGCCTCAATCATAACTTACCCGCCAGTTTGACCTGTTCTCCTTGATAACTGGCGGGTTTTTTCTTGTCATTTCGCATAACATCCTATATTGTTGGACAAAACTAGAGAGGTTCATATATGGATACCGATAAATGGAAGAGCGTCCTCGTGCCGATTGAGGTCTACAAAGAGATCAAAGCGCTTGCACAGTCCGAAGGCCGCACGATCAGCGGACAACTGCGGATAATTTTTGAAAATTACAAGCGTGAGAAAGAAAACGCTTGACCTGTCGCATAATATCATATACTCTGGGCCTACCTCATAAAAGATTTGGAAGCGCCCTGAAGTTTACTTTGGGGCGTTTTCATGTCTGACAAAGACGATTACATAATCGCGTTGAAAGAAACCAACAGTTTAATAGACGAATTAATTGACGCCGAACTGAACGCAGGGGCCGCGTACACAGGTATACTGACCGCGGCCCTGTTCCGTCTTTTAAAGGGAAGCCCCGACAAACAAGACGTCTTGGGCATTTTAGGTGCCGCAATGGCGTCCGCCGCGGCACATGTAGAGATGGAACAATCTATTTTATCAGATATTCACTAATAGTATTGACATTATCTTATAGCATCGCATATACTCCTTTACACTAACTTCGCAAAAGGAGAACTTAAATGCGTAATGTAAGAGTACACTTCGAAGGTATCGCACCTTATAGTCAATCTAAAATGCATGAAGAGCCCAAGCTGCCAAAAGAAACAGCCGACGCTTACGAAACCAGAACATGGCGTTCAAAATGCACCGTCGATAAAGATGGAAACATCATCATCCCCGCTATGGCAATTAAGTTTAGTCTGTCTGCCGCCGCTAAAAAACTCGGCACACAAATTCCGGGCCGCGGCAAATCTACCTACACCAAATATTTTGAAGCCGACGTCGTCCCACTGAACGATCCAAAGCTGGATGTCAAACAAGCCGACGTCCGCGGCGAACGGCTCAACGTCAATGCTGACGGTGTACGCGGATCCGGTAAGCGCGTATGGCGAACCTTCCCCGTCGTTGACACAGGATATAAATCCTACATCGACTTTATGATTATGGATGACACAATTACAAAAGACGTTTTTGTAGATGTCTTCACCGCCGCAGGTTCTGGTATTGGCATTGGACGTTTCCGCCCAGAAAAAGGCGGCACTAACGGACGTTTCCGCCCAGTTAAATTCGAATGGTCATAATTTACACATCATCGCGTCGCGCCGTACTTCGGCGCTTCGCTGCGCTCCTCATCGCGCCGCAACGATTTGTTTGTTACTTCGCAATGTGCCGCTACGCTACTCCGCACCGCTCGCTGCATCGCTCCTCTGTGCGCCGCAACGATTTGTTTGTTACAACGCTACGAACGCCGCGACTTGGCTCCGCTCGCCTCCGCGTATCGCGCTGCGCCGCAATTCAACGCTACGATTTGTTATGTACAACGCAACGAACTCCGCTCCTCACCTCCCCTCTGTGCATCGTGTTGCCGCGCTCCACAAAGCGTCGCTCCGCAACTCGGCTCAACGATTTGTTTGTTACAACGCAACGAACGGCACTGCGCTCCTCGCCTCACCGCCACGCATTACGCCACTCTTCACTGCTCCGATCCGCAACTCAACTCAACGATTTGTTTGTTACAATGCAACTCAACGCAGCCCAATGCAACTCGTCTGGCCTCGACGCGCCGCGGCTCATTGCCTCTCTCCTCAACTCAACGATTTGTTTGTTACAACGCAACTCAACGAACTGCGGCTCGACGTACCGCCCCGAGTGGCTCCGCACCGCTCCGCGCCTCAACTCAACTCGACGATTTGTTTGTTACTTCGCTCCGCAACGCTCTTCAGCAATACGCATCGCTCCTCATCGTGCCTCGACACAACTCTGTGCAACGAACTGAAACTCTAACAAGGAAAACAAATGTTCAAACGTTCGAAACAAACTTTGGAAATGTGTGACCTGTTCCGTAATGCAAACGGACACCTGAGTTACGCAACCATAGAAACGCACTTCGGAAAAACAATTAATGAACTGCGTCCCACAATAATCGCTGCAAAGCGATACCTCGAAAGAGACGAAAGCATCGTCTTCGAATGCATCAGAGGCGAAGGATACAAACGCCTCGACGATAGCGCAAAAGTGGATAGCCTCAAAACATTCACAAGACGCATCAGACGTACCGCTAACAATGGGCAACTCCGCGCACATACCGTCGAAAAACGAGAACAACTCACCAATGACGATAGATTACGGCTCACGATCCGTGAAACCGCCTTCTACGCCATTCAATCGCAACTCCATGAAATCAACGATAAGGATAGATAAATGATTGATGATCGCATCTGCGTTTTCTACGTCGCGGACCGCGTCGAAGATATCGCAAAAGCCGCCAACCCAACCAAAAAGGCACAAGACTTTTTGCAAGAATTAAACCATAATATCGGTGTGGATGCGCGTAGGAAGCGCAACAACCCTCCTCCGCCGCCACAGAATGAAATAACTGCCCCGCGGAAACGGAGAGGAAGGCCAAAGAAAAATGGGTGACGAACAACTCTCAACATTCCAGTCAGCGCACCTGCGCTGGCTGAAACAACAAGTAAATAACCTACAAGACTTGCGATACACAAGCAAAGCACCTAATGACCTAGATCGACAACTCTTCGCCGCCCGCGAAGAACTCGACGACTACGTCAACCAATTGAGAGAGCATGGAATAAACATATGACACTCATCGAAACCATCATCAAAACACTCGAAAAAGAATACGATGATATCATCTGGGACTTCGGCGTCGATGACCCACGGCTCGCGGACCTCGGACGACAACTCATCCATTATAAAAAACTCAGCGCCGCTGGCGAACTTTACGAACCTGATTTCTAACCTTTACTTTAGTATGCGACAATTTGTCGCATTGAGCTATATGCGATTTTATGTTATTATATGTGATGGGGTAAAATGCACCCCGCGCTGTTTGACATTCAAATATCTCAACCCGACTAGGGGCAACGCCCTGATCATGTCAGACCAAATCTTTTACTGAGGTAAAGTAAAATGACAGACCATGTTCTATCAAACGGAACAACATTTCTCGCAATAACCGCCGGAATGTACGGCTCTTGGGCCAAAGCAACCGACCCAATCACCGCAATCAAAAATGCCCACCGCAATGCCGGTGGCAAAAAAAATGCAATCTACGTCATTCATGGCGTAAGCGACGAAATACAATGCACCGAATTGGGCGGTTATCAATGGGACAACAAAAATCCCCCAACACCGCTTGGGATTTTTACCGTCACAGACCGATCCATCAAACCTGTTGCAAAAGGAGATTTTAACAAAAATCACTCCGATTGTCCGGAATGGATGCAAGACCAACTGGACGAACTCGCCCGTTGGAAACGAATGCGCGAGGAAGAACAGTGACACCAAAGCCCGCAAATCGCGGGCTTTTTTATTGTCTTGACTATTATCCCATATTGTCCCATACTGGGCCACCGTTATGAGGAGAACAACATGACTAGAGAATATAGAATAGCACTCGAACACTGGGCCAAACAATTCCGCAACGGAACCCTGTCCGATGAGTTCGCAGACGAAATAGCTTACCTACTCGAAGATAAAGCGCACGATCTCAAATTGGATGAAGAAAAAACATTCGGCATCTACGATATAGCGGAGACAGACCAATGAAAAAACGATACCGCGTCGAAGTCCGCCAAACCAACGTCTTCTACATCAAAGCAAAAAACGAAGACAAAGCACGGCAAATCGCTACCGAAGATTTCATCTGGGACGAAGATCAACGTCCACCAAACCATTACGGCGTAGACATCATCGTTGAGGAAGATGGGTGGACAACATGATGATCCATATCTCACGAGACGAAGCGCAAACATTGTTGAACGCGGTCCAAGCACAAATGTCCACGGCACACGAAGAACTGTCCGATTGTTATGTGGACGCCGACATCCATTTTCATTGCGAAACTTTCATAAGGGCGCATGATTTAGAGCATAAAATAATGAGGTGGTTAGACAGTGATCAAAAAGAATGAAGACAAAGTTATCTGCGCCGCAATCCTGATCATAGTTTTGGGATGGATATTCGGGGTCAGCGTCGGAATACTGTGAACAAAGGGCGTAACATTTGTTACGCCTTTTATATATATAGCCAGAAAAATAAAAAAAATAATTTTTGCGTTTAAGGGTGTTACAGGTGTTACGGTGTTACAAACATATCTAAGTGTATATAATAAAAGGGTTTTCTTGTAACTTTTTTGTGTAACACCTTCAATTCAAAAATGTTACATTTTATACCTTCCCATACACTCACATAAACACCCACACTAGATTTAGTGGTTTTTGTTTGTTAAGACACAATTATAGCAAAATAAAAGGTGTTACAAATGTCGAAAACGCCGCTAATTCCGAAGGGTTTGGTGTTACGCGCAAAGAAAAAACCCACCGGAAAACGTTGGACAAAGCAAAATCCTGACGAATTAAGAGGCCGCAAGCGGCTCCACGAAAACTCTCCCCTGACACGTATGCAAGAAAAGTTTGTTAAAGAATTGGTTTCAAATGACGGGACCATCACAATGTCTGAAGCAGCGGAACGCGCAGGGTATACAAAAAAATCAGCGCCTGTTCGCGCTTCTCAAATGACTAACCCGCATATCAGCCCGCACGTTTGTGCCGCTATCAAACGATATCGGGATGAATTGGACGCAAAGTTTGGCATCACATACCAAAGACACATACGAGACTTGCAGCGTATCCGTGACCTTGCTTTGGAGAACGGGGCATATAGCGCCGCGGTCCAAGCAGAATATCGACGCGGTCAGGCACAGGGCGACATTTATGTAAGCAAGTCGGAAATTAGACACGGCAGCATAGATAGTATGAGCAAAGAAGAAGTCCAAAAAGCTTTGGAAGAATTGAAGCGTACCTATGGCGCAATTGATATTACCCCAGACGAAGATGGAAGCGGGCTTGTACCAGCAATTGAAGGCAGCTTCGAAGAGGTCGAAGAGGAACTTAATTCTAACTAGAATTGAGAACTGGGCAAGCCAAGGTATTCCGGACCTGATGATTTGCGATGAACGCGGGCAGTTTCATTTTGTAGAATTGAAGTTTTGTAGGGCTAACGCAGTAAATCTTAGCCCGCATCAAGTCGCTTGGCATATCCGTCATAAGCACAGTAGCACTTGGACGCTGGTCAAAAAGCAAAGCAAACCGGACGCGTCGCCATATTTATTTTTGTACCATGCAAGCCAAGCTTTGGATTTAAAAGCGGACGGCTTAAAAACCGAACCGCGATTGATGCACGAAAAGAAATTTTTGTGGGATGACGTTTTTACCTTGATATGTCCCACATGATCGCATATTCTCTTATTTATAGAAAGTGAGGTAAAAAAATGAAACAGGATGACTTTAGCCGGTTTGTGATAACTGACCTGTACCACATGCAAGAAAAAATACACGATATGCGGCGTATCGTTTCCAATCCAGATTTGGATGAATTTTTTGATTGTGTGCCGTCCGGTGTAAAAACCAGAAACGACATTCTTTCTGATTTAGATCAAGCGGGCGCTTGTTTGAACCAAGTGCATTTAGCGTGGCTAAGTGCCAGAAAAAGAAAGCGCGAGGTTGAGCATGTTTCTAATTAATTGGTTAGCTCGATTATGGTATGGTCCGGACTTCGATGAATTGATGCTGAAAGCAAATCGACGAAAATCAAAACGAAAAAAATGAAAAAAGGCCCCGCATTGACGCGGGGTTTTTTATTTGGTAGGATATGCGACATATCTTATATGAGGGTTAAACAATGTTAAAAACTGTTGAAATATCACGGGCAAAGAAAACCAAAGGAATAGCCGTAACATATCGGGCGGGCAAAAATGATATGTTTGGAACATGCCCCAGCACTTGCAAGCTTAACGATAGCGGCAAAGGTGCAAGCGAAATTGATCAAGAATATTTAGACGCCTTACTTGACGCCGTGCCGCGCAAGGGGGTTGCGTTCACTTATACGCATTTTAATTGGATTGATTGGTCGCGCAAATTAAAACGCGGTAAAACCGTTATCAATTATTCCGCGGACAACTTACACGACGCTGCAATTGCGGCGGGCGCGGTTCCGACGGTTACCGTTGTTAATGAGGCGAAATGGCAAGGAAAAAAATCATTTTGTGTTGAACTTGAAATTGAATATGCGCGGGATGACGTTCCGAACGAAAAACATACCGTTGTGAGATGCCCTGCGGAATATCGCAATATATCTTGTGCCCAATGTGGAAACGGTGAACCTTTTTGCGCAAGGCTAAAACGCGATTTTATTGTAGGATTTACCGCGCATGGTCCGAATAAGCGCAAGGCCGCGGATGAAAACGCGCAAGGCGGTTGCTATGGTGCGCAAGGAAATTGTCGCATTTGGTGGACTGAAACAAGCGAAACGGTTCAAGATGAAACGGACGCGGAAAAACTAAAGCGCTTTGTTTCTGGTTTGCCGCCGCGTTCAATTATTCGCCATCATGTGGCGGGGGATATAGGCGAAAATTAAAGCTTGCATAATATGCGATAATATAAGAGAATAGGGGCGGGCAATTCCGCCCTTTTTTATGAGGTTAAAAATGTTGAACTTGGAAAACGAAACTGGAACGCTTCAAAAGCTTTTGCAAACTGTACTGGAACAAAAAAACAGAAAAGAAGACTTTGTGACATCAACAGTGAACTTGCAAAAAACAACGGACGCGGACGGAAACGCGAAAATCGTTATTGAAGCAAGGGGCGGGGAACCAACCCGCATTTTGAACATTAATTCCCACGCGCAAGGGCAGATTGCCGCCGCCGCCGAAATTGATACAAGGACGGCCCGCCGGTTGCAGGAAAATTATCCGGTCGAATATGACGCCCTTATAAATGCGCGTTGGCAGCGCGAACCGGCCAACCGCATGGTCCGGACCTTTTTAGACGGTGACGAAACGTCCGGAACGGCGCGGGCGTTTGTTTCTGACAAATTCAAAACTTTTGACAATGCGGACCTTTTAGAAGCGGCATTGCCTCAATTGATTGAAAGCGATGCGCAATGGAAAATCGTTAATTCGACCGTGACCGAAAAGCGCTTGTATATGCGGTTAAAAAGCGAAGTCCAAACCGGCGAGGCCGCGGTTGGGGATCATATGGCAAACGGGATTGGCTTTTCTAATTCAGAAGTTGGGGCGGGTTCCGTAAACGTTTACCAAGTTTATTGGACGCTGGCTTGTTTGAACGGTATGCAAACCGAAAACAGAACGCGTTCAAGTCATATAACCAGCGCACGGGATAGCGCCGACTATGGACTTTTGAGCAATGAGGCAAAAGACGCGGACAATAAAGCGCTTGCACTTAAATTGCGCGACTTGGCGGGCGCATATGCCAGCCGTGAAAGCTTTGACCAAATTCTCGACAAAATGCGGGCCGCGCACGGCGATGTAGTAGAGGGCGAATTTACAGAAATTCCGGAGCGCGTCGGATCAATCTTGAAATTGACGAAAAAAGAAAATTCCGACGTCCTAAACGGTTTGATGCAAACCCTGCGTCAAGATGGATATAACAACGCGGCGCAACCGATCACACGTGCAACGCTGGTCAATGCCTTGACGGCGGTTGGTAATACTTGCGACGCGGATGAAGCGGACATGTGGCAACAGCGGGGCGGAAAGCTTTTGAATTTATCGGACCGTGAGTGGCAGCGCATTGCCGCATAAAACTTTTCATTTTACATAAGCGCATATATGCGTTTATATGGGGGCGGGGCAATCCCGCCCCTTTTTCTATTTATGAGGTACACAATGGAAAACGCCCAAACTTTAAACCCCGTCTTTGCTCGCCATAATGAGGACTTAGAGCGTGAGAACGCCGAATTGCGCGACAATGTTAAAATGTTAAAACAACGCCAAAAGGATTTTGGCGACGCATTTCTTGAATTGTTTGGCTCCCGTTTAGACGCGCATTTTGAAAATGCGCTCTCTGACTTCGACGTAATGCAGGAAGTGAATAACAATATCACCGACTTGGACACCAGCGGGCTGGACATTGACTTGTGGGACCATGAGGATGAGATCCGAGACATCCTTAATTCTATTTTGAAAAACAGGACAATCAAATTGGAGCTGTATTGATGAACATTGATCGAGAATATGGCACGTTTGCCGATACCGTGAACCGTGAACAGTTTGGAGCGGTTTTGCAAAAGTATTGTCAGAACAGCGACGGGGCGTCCGATTTGGCGGAAATGCTGGCCCGCGTTCAGCCTACCATAGGCATGGACGGCGCTATCGTCCTGCAGTGGCGGGGCATGTGGCTTTGCATAGAGCGCGACGGTTATACACATTCTTGACCGTTGTGGGATAATATGCGATCAAGGGGCAGGGCAATCCTGCCCCTTTTCTTTATGAGGTGAACGAAATGAAAAATTTAATCGAAGAAGTGAAACGCCACGCGGTGAAAAACTATAACAGCAACGGCTGGGACGTTTTAGTTGAGTGTTGGGACGACGGGGAACTTTTGGAACGCATAAGCGAAGCGAACGCCCAAACGCCCGACGCCGCCATCAAAGCTTGCCAGCGCTGGGTAGAACTTTACGACGAGCAGCGCCGCGCAATTAGAAATGAGGCGTTTTAAGATGAAAAGTATCACTAGACACACTGGCACACTTGAACTTGTGGAACGCATGAAAAATTCGCTTAATGGAAACCCTCAATTTATGCTTGCTCTTATTGAGCACTCAGAGCAGCGTCTAGGGTGGAAATTTCGCACAAAGGCAAATGCCATGCATGCCTATAAAGTAGAGGGTTTTTTAGGAAAAAAGGTGACCGTCACGATAGGCACTTATCGCGGCAATGCAACGCTAAACACTATTGAGGAGGCATTTTAGTTTAACCGCGAATTGATCCCAATTGATAACTGGCCCGCCTTTGCGCGGGCCTTTTTATTTGTGTTTAAGACTTGCGCCCGTCCTCCGCCTTCTTTGCGCCTTAAACCTACCGGCGGGATCCGCGGGCGGTGGGGATCGGTTCGAACCGCCCAGTTCGCGGCCCAAACCCACCGGCAGCCGGTGCGGTTCGCGCTGCAGTTTGGCGGGGATCCGCGGCCCGCGCTGGTCGTCGCCAGATCCACCGGCGGGCGTTCGCGGCCCGCGTTTGATGTCACCGGCAACGCTGGTTTGCAAACATCGCGCAGCCGCCGGATGTCGGCGATCCGGATCGGGTCCCCCGAATATCGGGTCAAAAACCGACATTTTCGCGCCAAAATCCGCCGTTTTCGCGCCGCGGCCCCGTGGCGAGCCCACGGGTGCATGGGCCATGTTTTTGACAAATAATCATGTAGAAAATAATATTGATTTGGGTTAATTTAGATAAAGTCGCATAGGGGCCCCGCATGAATGCAACCGTTGGTTCAATCGAAGATCGAATGCTAAAACTACAGTTGCGTTTGGCGCAGTTGGAGAAAAACGAATTAGCGCAAAATAATTTTCTACATTTTGTACATGCGATGTGGCCTGAGTTTATATCTGGTAGGCACCACAAAATCATTGCGGAAAAGCTTCAACGCGTCGCGAGCGGCGAGTTAAAACGCTTGATTATTAACATGGCACCGCGGCACACGAAGAGTGAGTTTGCGTCTTTTTTGTTTCCTGCTTGGATGATGGGCCGTAATCCGGGGATGAAAATTATTCAGGCGACGCACACGACGGAGTTGGCGGTTAATTTTGGTCGTAAGACGAAGAATTTGATTGACAGTGATGAGTACAAGGCGGTGTTTCCGGAGGTTCGTTTGGCGGTGGACAGTAAGGCGTCTGGTCGTTGGGACACGAGCCGTGGTGGGATGTATTATGCTGTTGGGGTTGGTTCGAACTTGGCGGGTCGTGGTGGTGATTTGGTGATTATTGACGATCCTCATTCTGAGCAGACGGCTATGAGTAACAGTGGGTTTGATGATGCTTGGGATTGGTATACTGGGGGTCCCCGCCAACGTCTTCAGCCGGGGGGTAGTATAGTTTTGGTTCAGACTCGTTGGTCGGAGAAGGACATGACGGGTCAGTTGTTACGGGCGATGGCGAAGGATCCATTAGCGGATCAGTGGGAGGTAGTTGAGTTACCTGCTATTTTTGATGATGGTAAGCCGTGTTGGCCTGAGTTTTGGAGTATTGAGGATTTAACGGCGGTGAAGGCATCTATTCCGCCGAGTAAGTGGAATGCGCAGTATCAGCAGAATCCTACGGGTGAGGAGAATGCGATTATACCGCGGGAGTGGTGGCGTCGTTGGGAGGGTGAGAACATACCTAATTTGCAGTATGTGATACAGAGTTATGACACGGCGTTTACGAAGCGTGAGCGGTCTGACTTTAGTGCGATTACGACGTGGGGAGTATTTTATCCGGAGGAGGCAGGTCCGCCTAATTTGATTTTGTTGGATGCGAAGAAGGGACGTTATGATTTTCCTGAATTGAAGGCATTGGCTTTTGAGGAGTATGAGTATTGGGAGCCTGACACGGTTATTATTGAGGCGAAGGCGAGTGGTTTGCCTTTGACGCATGAGATGCGGCAGACTGGGATACCTGTTGTAAATTTCACGCCGAGCAAGGGTAATGACAAGGTGAGTCGTGTTTTTGCGGTAAGTCCGTTATTTGAGGCTGGCATGGTTTGGGCTCCGGACAAGAGTTGGGCGGATGAGTTAATTGAGGAGGTTGCGGCGTTTCCGGAGGGGGAGTATGACGATTTGGTTGACAGTATGACGCAGGCTTTGATGCGTTATCGTCAGGGGAATTTTATTCAATTGCCAACAGATGATTGGCAAGATGAGGAAAAGTCTGTTATGGTAAGGTCGTATTACTAGGAGAGTTCTATGGCGAGATCACCTATTGGCGGATTAATGGACAGGAATGTTCCGTCTCAATTGGACATGTCTGATTTAGAGGCGGAGTTGGAGTTAGAGATACCTGATTCGCGAGAGACTCCTTTGATGCTTGACGGCGACGAGGAGATTGAGATTGTCGAAGAGGATGACGGTGGTGTTCTTGTAGACTTTGATCCGTCGGAAGATTTTGATGATATGGATTTTGGTGCCAACTTGGCGGAGGTTATGGATGACCGCGAGTTGGGTGCTATTTCTTCTGAGTTGCTGGGCGAGTTTGATGCGAACAAGGCCAGTCGTCAGGAGTGGGAGGATGCGTACACGGAGGGTTTAGAGCTTCTTGGGTTTAATTACGAGGAGCGTACTCAACCGTTTCGTGGAGCCTCTGGTGTGACTCATCCGCTTTTGGCGGAAGCTGCGACGCAGTTTCAGGCGCAGGCGTTTAATGAGTTATTACCGTCGTCGGGGCCCGTTCGGACGGCAATTATGGGCGACGAGACGCGGGCCAAGCAGGAGCAAGCGTCGCGTGTTCGTAAGTTTATGAATTACTATATTACGAATGTTATGGAGGATTACACTCCAGACATGGACCAGATGCTGTTTTATCTGCCTTTGGCGGGTAGTACGTTTAAGAAGGTGTATTATGATGAGGTGATGGGCCGTGCGGTCAGTAAGTTTGTTCCTGCGGAGCATTTGGTTGTTCCGTATGAGACGTCTGATTTGGACACGTGCAGCAACATTGCGCATGTAATACGGATGAATTTGAATGATTTACGCAAGCAACAGTTGGCGGGTGTATATCGTGATATACCTGTTATACCGCAGCAAGGTGCGGCGGATGAGGTTCAGGGTGAGTTGGACCGTATTACGGGATTTGAGCCCGGAAGTATTGATTATGACTGCACTTTGATTGAGTTTCACGCCAATTTGGACCTTGATGGGTTTGAGGATGAGGACGAGGACGGCGAGCCTACGGGCATAAAAGTACCTTATATTGTGACGATTTCGCAGGATAATGGTCAGGTTTTGTCGATTCGGCGTAATTATCGCGAGGATGATCCGTTAAAGCGCAAGATACAATATTTTGTGCATTACAAGTTTTTACCGGGTTTTGGTTTTTATGGGTTGGGATTGATCCATACGATTGGCGGTTTGTCACGGACCGCCACAGCGGCGCTGCGGCAATTAATCGACGCTGGTACGTTGTCCAATCTCCCGGCGGGTTTCAAGGCCCGCGGACTACGGATCAGGGACGACGATGATCCGTTGCAGCCGGGTGAGTTCCGCGACGTGGATGCACCCGGTGGGGCGATTCGTGACAGCCTCATGCCGCTACCATTTAAGGGACCGGACCAGACGTTGTTTAATTTGTTGGGTTTTGTGGTTCAGGCGGGTCAGCGGTTTGCGACGATTACTGATTTGAAGGTTGGTGATGGTAATCAACAAGCTGCGGTTGGTACGACATTAGCGATGTTGGAGCAAGGTACGCGTGTAATGAGTGCTGTTCACAAGCGGCTTCATTATGCGATGCGTATTGAGTTTAAGTTGCTTGCCCGTGTGATGAGTGAGTTTTTGCCGCAGGAGTATCCGTACAGTGTCGCGGGCGGTGATCAGTCGGTGATGGCGTCTGATTTTGATGACCGTGTAGATATTATTCCTGTAAGTAATCCGAATACGTTTAGTCAGGCGCAGCGGATAGCTTTGGCTCAGACTAAGATGCAGTTGGCGACGTCGGCCCCTGAGTTGCATAATATGCATGAGATTTATCGTGATATGTATGAAGCGATTGGTGTGAGCGATGTTGACCGGTTAATGAAGAAGGTTCCTGACGAGGAGCCGCGGCCCACGGACCCTGCATCTGAGAACATTAATGCTATGGATATGGTTCCATTGGTTGCGTTTCAGGGTCAGAATCATCAGGCACATATTATGGCGCATTTGGTTTTTGCGTCGAGTCCTATGATTGGGGGTATGCCGCCTGTTGCGATGGCGATGCAGAAGCACGTTATGGAGCATGTAAAGTTGCAGGCGGAAGAGCAGGCGATGATGCAGTTGCAGCAAGCTGGTCCGATGCCCGCGGAGCAACAGGAGATGCAGTATCAGGCTTTGGTTGCACAGGGTGTGGCGCAAGGTTTGCAGCAAGTGAAGCAGATGAGTGCGCAGATATCTGGTGCGGGTCAACCGGATCCGTTGGTAAAGTTGAAAGAGCAAGAGTTGCAGATCAAGGCTCAGTCGGAGCAGGCGGATGCTCAGAACGATCAGGCGCGATTGCAGCTTGAGGCCCAGAACCAACAGATGCGTATGGAGCAATTTGAGAAGCGTTTGGCGAGCCAAGAGGCTCAGACGGCGGCTCGCATAGACAGTGCGATGCAGCGTGAACTTTTGAAGCAAAGGGGTCAGTGATGGCAAAACAAAAAATTCTAAGCATGTCCCAATATTCGATGGGTCTTGTGGACGCCGCAGAGGGATCAAAGGCCGTGGCGGGCTCAGTGAAAAAACCCAAAAAACCGGGTCTTGTGGACGCCGCAGAGGGATCAAAAACGGCTGCGGACCTTACTAAACGTAAAAAAGGTAAACTTCGTGGTGGTGGGGGAGGTGCTATGTTAAATTTAAATAAGTTGGCCTCTGGCACAGAGATGCCGAAGATGAAAAAGCTTAAACGCGGAGGTCCCGTAAGAAAAAAATAGGAGTTTAAAATGGCACGAACCACGCCCTCATCCGACAAGGTTCGTCTTTCTGGTAGAGAGAACATGCGGAGAAATAAGCTGCGCAAAGAAAACCCTAATTATCCAGACAAGATTTTACGGGATCGGTTCGGTCCTCCGCCGGGCAAACCTGTTCGTAAAGTCCCTGATATGCCTTTATATCAAAGTACGATAGCAGGTTTTCTGAAATCTAACGATGGTAGCCCTGTAAAGAAGAAATAGGAGTTTAAAATGGCAAGTGTAAAGATTGTAACGAATACACCGGGTGCGGCGCAAAAGGCGCAACCGTATGCGGATATTAAGGATCAGGGCCGTATTCCATATAAGCAGATGGAAGACGTTGCTACGCCTAACACGGCGAAGGCAAAGGTAACTACGGGCAAGAAGCGTGGTATGGGTGCGGCTCTCCGCGGCTCACGGTTCGTGAATGCTTGACCTATGTCTAAGGACGATAAGTGGGTGAGTTCGAAGATAAAGAAGCTTATGGATGAGGGCTATAAGCAGAAGCAGGCGGTTGCTATTGCTTTGGACATGAACCGGCAGCGGAAGAAAAAGCCGCGTAAAAAAGTTTAGTGTGTGTACTGGTCGCAATTTTTTGGGGCCATTCGTTTTCTTTTGGGCTTTATAAGGTTTGTACTTACGATTGTGGGTATGACAGACCTAAATACCTGTGGTACGATGAGGCATACACGGTGGGACCCGACTATGTATGCCCGGCGAGGTTTTATGAGGGTTGCGCTTGCATATTTTCTTAACTTTTCTTATAAAAAGACAGAAATATAGGATTTTTTAAGGAAATGGATGAAATTTACGTTGCGGAAGCGGTGTTTCGTATTATAAGGGAACGTAGACATGCCGTTGTTGACCTGATGCAGTATGGCAACGTCAAGTCTATGGAGCAATATCGTGAGCTTATGGGGAACATGGAAGCCCTAAATCACGTGGAACAGGAACTCAAGGGCCTGCTAGATAAACAGGAGCGTAGTGTTGACTAAGGTTGACCTTAAAAGCGTCGAAGACGCGGTAAAAAATCTTTCGGACGCGTATCAAGCTCCGAAAGTTCTCAATCCCGAAGCCATTGATGGAACGTTACTTGATCGGATGCCTTCACCCACGGGTTGGCGCATTCTAATTTTGCCTTACCGCGGCAAGGGTAAGACCGAATCTGGTCTGTATTTACCCGACCAAGTTGTAGAGCAAAATCAGGTTTCAACTCAGGTGGGGTATGTTTTGAAAGTAGGGCCGCTTGCGTACCAAGACGAGGAAAAATTTCCGAATGGGGCGTGGTGCGAGGAGCGCGATTGGGTTATGTTTGCTCGATACGCGGGTTCTCGTTTTAATATAGACGGCGGCGAAGTAAGAATTTTGAATGATGACGAAATTCTTGCTCGTATAACGGATCCTGCAGATATACTTCACTATTAGAGGCAGAAATGGCAAAAGAAGATCAAATTGAACTAGATTTAGACGATTCTGAAGAAACTGAAATTGAGTTAGACAGTTCTTCGGACTCTGATGTTGAGGTTTCAGAACCGGACGCTTTTGAGAAAGCGGAAAGTAACACACAGAAGCGCATTGATCGTTTGACGAAAAAAATGCGGGAAGCGCAGCGTCGCGAAGAAGAAGCTTTACGGTACGCAAAAAGTGTTCAAGAAGAGTCCAATCAGCTTCGGCAACGATTTGACGCTTTGGACACCAGCTTTGTTAGCGAGTACGAAAGTCGGGTCACCACCCAGATGGATCAGGCGGAGCAAGCTTTGGCCCGTGCTATGGAAATTGGTGACACGGCTGCGGCGGTTGAGGCAAACAAGCGCATAGCATCTTTGGCGATTGAAAATGATCGGTTGTCTCAAGCAAAACGTCAACAGGAAAGCCGGGTTCAATACGCGCAGCAACAGCAACCTCGTCAACAGCCTCCAGAGATGCGTCGTCCAGACGCTAGGGCGCAGGAGTGGGCGGCTCAGAATGACTGGTTTGGTCAGGATGAGGCGATGACTTTTGCGGCTTTTGGCATTCATAAACGGCTTGTTGAGAGCGAAGGGTTTGACCCGGCGACCGAAGAGTATTATACTGAACTTGATCGGCGTATTAGCGAAAAGTTTAATATGCCCGCAAAAACCACCAGTAGACGGCCCGCTCAGACCGTGGCTGGGGTATCAAGAACCTCTGGGCGCAGCAGTGGGAAGAAGGTTAGACTCACCCCTAGCCAAGTCGCAATTGCGAAGAAATTGGGTGTGCCGCTTGAAGCATACGCGAAGTACGTGAAGGATTAAGCCATGTCAGATACAGTAAAGCGAACTCCTCGCGCAAATGAAATGAGAGAGAAAACGGCGCAGCGTAGGCCGTGGGCTCCTCCCTCTATGTTAGATGCACCGCCTGCACCGGATGGATTTCGGCATCGTTGGATCCGCGCAGAAACGCGTGGTTTTGATGATACTAAGAATATTAGCGCGAAAATGCGCGAAGGTTGGGAATTAGTTCGAAAGGACGAATATCCTGATTTTGAGGCCCCGGTTGTTGATTCAGGTAAGTACGAAGGTGTTTTTGGCGTAGGCGGTTTAGTTTTGGCTCGCATCCCAGATGAGACTGCAGAAGAACGTAATGCGTACTATCAACGACGTAACGCGGATCAGGTACAAGCGGTTGATTCTGAGTTGATGGCTCAAAACCAACATTCAACCATGACGATTTCTAAACCAGATCGTCAGACTCGTGTAACCTTCGGTGGCCCTCGACGGTAGTTAGGGTCGCTCTGATAAGGAGAAAAACAAATGGCAAACCAAGATACTGCCTTTGGTCTTCGTCCTATCGGGCTTAACGGCGCAGGAGCAAACACCACTGGTGTAACTCAGTATGAGATTGCATCTAACAATACAAACGCCATTTACCAGTATTCGCCAGTAATCCCTCTGGCGGCTGGGGTGATTGATATTGTTGGCAATGCCAACGGTGGTACAGTTCCCGCACTTGGAGTCCTTATGGGCGTAGAGTATGTTGATAGTTCTACAGGTAAATCAACTTGGAAAAACTATTGGCCCGGTTCAAACAACGTAAGCGTTGATACGAACCATCCAGTAAAAGCCTTCGTGGCGGACAACCCCAATCAATTGTTTATGGTTGCAGCAGACGGCAGTTCAACTGACCGCGCTACTGCACTTTCGAACATCTTTGCAAACGCCTCTTTGGCGACTGCAACTTCGGGGTCCACAGCAAACGGTCGTTCAACTGCAGAGCTTGATATCTCATCAGTTGCGACTACTGCGACACTGTTCATGCGTATTGTCGGCCTCACGGGCGATGTTGCGAACTTGGACTATGACGCAGCCGGTGTGAACTATGTTGTTCGTTTTAACTTCCACCACAACGCGCCAGTTGCGGCTTCTGCGTCGCAAACCACGTCGTTGTCAACAGGCATTTAAGGAGGGCTGAAATATGGCTATCTCTCGCGCACAATTAGCGAAAGAGTTGGAACCCGGCCTTAACGCCTTGTTCGGACTTGAGTATGATCGTTACGAAAACGAACATGCCGAAATCTTTGAAGAAGAATCTTCGGATCGTGCATTCGAAGAGGAAGTGATGCTCGGTGGATTTTCCACAGCACCTATTAAAGCTGAAGGCGCTGCCATCAACTTTGATGATGCACAGGAAACATACACTGCGCGTTACACACATGAGACAATTGCTCTTGCGTTTTCTATTACGGAAGAAGCAATTGAGGACAATCTTTATGATCGTCTCGCATCTCGTTACACCAAAGCTCTGGCTCGCTCTATGGCGCAGACAAAGCAAATCAAAGCAGCCAACATTTTGAACAATGCGTTCAACACGGGTGCTAATGCAATTGGTGATGGTGCGGCTCTGTGTTCTTCGGCACACCCATCATTGTCTGGTAACCAGCGCAACCTTTTGTCAACTGCGGCAGACCTCAACGAGACTTCTCTTGAGCAAATGCTAATTGACATTGCTGGTTTCACTGACGAACGTGGTTTGAAAATTGCCGTTCGTGGTATGAAGCTTATTATTCCGAAAGAGCTTCAGTTCATCGCGGAGCGTGTACTTAATTCAAATCTGCGTCCGGGCACAGCGGACAATGACACCAACGCAATGCGCAGCATGGGGATGCTTCCTGACGGAGCGGTTGTAAACCACTTCCTGACGGATACTGATGCATTCTTCATCAAAACTGATGCGCCAAACGGTTTCAAATATTTCAACCGTTCAGCCATCAAGACTGCGATGGAAGGTGACTTTGACACTGGCAACATGCGCTTTAAAGCACGTGAGCGTTACAGCTTCGGTGTTTCCGACTGGCGTTGTGTTTTTGGTACACCCGGCGCATAAATTGTGCTACAATAGGGGGACTGATGGTATTTCATTAGTCATCCTCCCTGTTAAACTAGGGGCTACTTCGGTAGCCCCTTTCTTTTTAAAAATTTCTGTGTATACTTTGATTATCCCTGACAGCCAATAGGCTGACACACCCAAAGACAGGAGATCAAAATGGGTCTAACTACCTTTTCAGGTCCCGTTCGTTCTGAACGCGGCTTTACGGCTGTAGGATCAACCGCAGTTGTAAATATTACGGCAGAAACAACTCTCACATATGCAGATCACGTAGGTCGTATCATTGAAATCAATGATGCAGACGGTGCGGTTACGCTTCCAGCAATCACCAGCGACACCATTGGCGCAACCTACAAGTTCTTTGTAGGCACCACTGCTTCTGACTTGGATATCAAAACAGATGGCACAGATAAGTTTGTTGGCAATCTCGTTCTTGCCGCCGCCGCCACTTCTCAAGCTAGGGGTTTCGCTCCTGCAGCAAGCAACGATGTCATTTCTATGAACGGCACCACTACAGGTGGTATTGCTGGTTCTGTTGTGGAAGTCACTGCGATTGCAACTGCAGAATATCTGGTCACTGGCACTCTTTTAGGTTCTGGTACACTAGCTACACCATTTGCAGACTCATAAGGGGGTGTAGATGGCTAATTCAGACGTAAAATCAAAACGTCTGACGGGAACAGGCGGGGCCTCAGTGGGCCGCGCCCGTTTGCGACAGGTACAGGTTTTGACAGCGGCGGGCGCAGGACGCCTTACGTTAACTGACGGAAACGGCGGAAGCACGGTTTTGGATTTGGATTTTCTAGCGTCTGATTCCCATTCCGTTAACATTCCAGACGAAGGTTTATTGTTTACAAGCGATATTTATGTTGGCACTGCCACAAATATCACTGCAATGACGATATTCTATAGTTAGGAAATGCCATGTCCCGCGAAATAAGTTCAATTTCCAGAGTTGGAACTAGCGAGCCGTTTGAGCTTCAAGTTGCTCGTGGGCAAATATCATTCCATAAAACGATATTTAAGTTTGGCTACAACAACGATGTTGGAAACACAAAAGAAACCATCTGGGAACAAGG
>Ga0208898_1000830_pt1 | contig 22411 bp, 13 predicted proteins | sample VirMetDEL_Mar_4_FD_184513 | JGI IMG/M metagenome (GOLD analysis project Ga0208898, IMG submission 184513) | Aqueous microbial communities from the Delaware River and Bay under freshwater to marine salinity gradient to study organic matter... | ecosystem: Environmental > Aquatic > Marine >...
ACCCTCCACTTTAACCGCAGAATTAAACGTCGGATACCCAAATATTCTTGATAGGTCGTATTTTATATATTGTTTATCAGACCAAACATCAATACCTCTCACCATAAAGACTAATCTAAAGTTATCACTGATATTACTGATTAGTTGCATTGGGTCAGCATCAAAATAAAACGAACTATTAATTGTTGGATTGTAATAAGGTATTCTATTAGTTCTAACTAAGTGAGTCCATAATAAACCACTGTTGTTATTCACTAAAACTCTAGCCTGTTGCAATGACATCGAATCTAAAACTTGGAAGTATTCCACTCCAGTCTTAAAAAGATACTCTTTTTCAGTTGTAGACGCAGATATGTTTAAACTTATAGTTTGAGTTTGTCCATTGGCATCAAGATATGTCAATGACTTCGTAACAGAAAGTGCCGTTGTACCTGTTATTGATTGTGAACCAAACTGATTAACAGGATTTGTTGTGGCACTGTAATTAAGGTCTTGTATATTATTTACATCATTAAACGATAAAATATCACCCTGATTAAGTGATGACCCAACGTTTACCAACATAATTACTAAATTATCAGTGAATGGCACATTATTACCTACCGTAGTTTGAATAATATTCTGACCATTGGTGGTATTATATGGGTCATTAAAGTATCTAGACCTCATATTCATAAGGTTCATAGATTGAGCAGTCGTTACTTCCTTAGATAAATAAAATTTACTATCGTTCTGTTGGTTACCATTAGAATATCTCCTAACTATAGGTGCACCATAATAATTACTGTTAGGTTCTGAGTATCCCGCCAACGCATATCTTACCCCCCATAAATCCGCAGAATACTTGGCGTTTTGTTTATTAGAATTACCACTGTATTCGTCAGGGTCAACTCCAAGAGGTAAAGTATTTGTTGGTTCACCACCTAAAACCCCCCACGTAGATGGATTATTAAGTGGAGCCAAGATTGACGGACCTCCATTGTCCCAAACAGTATATTTCCTAATCTCTTGACCCTCACCAGGTTCTGCACCACCAGGGAAACCATCTGTAATCTCATCATCAGGTAAGTCAGTACCCTCACACTCACATGCCAAACAATCAGGATAACTCATCATCGGTAGACCAAAACTCTTAAAGTTAAACTTAACAATAAGTGGAGCAATTTTTGCAATAAACAACCCTGTAATGACTCCCATAATAATGGTGGTTACCCCATATAAAATTATCAATCCAACCGCAGGAAATGCAGATACCGCAGCAATACCAAAATTAACTGTTTGATAACCTAAATAACCCGCCAAGAATATAGTTATAACCCACTTTAAAATCGGCCATAATAATGCTAAAAGGTGGACAATCGGAATTAATATTACAATTACAGGTGTTAATAATGAAATTAGAGTATTGAATAAAAAGAATAAGAAGTCAAAGTTCCTAACTCCATCATTCGTTGGGAACTTATTAGTATCTCCTTCACAACCTCGGTCTAATATTTCTTTAATACCTATGAAACGACCTCTACCCGAACCCTTTCTATATTCCTCAATTAACTGTGCAGTGGTATAAACCTTATTATACACCATCTCATAGAAGAAGTCCTCACAATTAATACCAGCCGCTTTGTCAGCATATTCATTCCAATCTAATGAGAACGCATAACTCTTTTGAAACTGCGAATACCTATAATCGTGTAATACGTAATCCAAGTTAACCGGTGTAAATGTACCTAAATTGTTTCTCTTAGTTACACGGATGTCTAGCGACCCCCCATTTGGAAAATCAATCCACGCTTCGGTTCTTAACTGACCATTCACATAAGTTTCAATGTTCTCAGCGTCAGGACTTGTCAACACTTCAACACTCGCATTAGAAGGAATTGTAATTGGTTGTGTTTCAACCTCATTTGGGTCACTAAAGACTAACGATACAGTCGTAGTATTTGATAAAGTGCTTGGGTCAGTACCTGGTGATGAGGCGTCTCCTCTCCAACCATACTCCCTAATTTGTGGGACCACAAAATTACCTCTAATAATTTCACCTTTAATTGGGTTAAACACACTATCAACAACAGGTGGTCCATTTTCTTCAGATTGATATTTTACTTTGAATCGATATTTGGCTTTAGATGGAACACCAATCGTTGGGTCGTTAGAAATTACTTCTTCACCATACTCATTAGTATATACATAGTCTAAGTTCATTGGAACCTCAGTTACAAATGTTCCGTCACCATCAATCACCTTTCCTCCGTTAGGTAAAAAGTATTGTTCCAATATTGGGTCACCGTTACTATCAACATCTATTGTTTGACGAATAGCCAAAACCTCACCAGGACCCGTAACCAAACCACACAGGTCACCCTGCTCGGTTCTCGGCTTACAATTTTTTCTCAACATCTGATTATCGGCAGATGAGAATATAGAACCCATAAACACCGCAGTCGGTTCAATCTCAATATTCAAATCCCTCAAATCAAAATCTACACGAGTGATACCAATGTTACACAAATCCTCTTGACCCCAAAACGAAGCCACATCAACATCTTTCACCTGATTGACAATCTGAGGTAAAGATGATAAGTCTGATGATGATTTGAACTGTGTACCATTAAATTGGTCCTGAACACCACGACCCATTCTGATTAGGTCCTGTGGTCTCAATGAGAAACATCCCATGTTAGATAAGTCCAAATCTAAGACCACCTTTTGCATCCCTAATGGAACACCAACAATCATAAAGTCACCCGACTCATTAGTCTTTACACTGAACTTATAGTATTTTTCGTAGATTTCTAATACCTCTTGACGTGAGATAACATCTTGGCGTGTTGGGAATGTTCCCGTTGGTGTATGTCCACCATATTCCTGAGTATATGGAAGAAGGTTGTATCTAAACCCATCCTCATTCTTCTCTTCAGGACTTCTGTATGGATATAGAGATGAGATAACAGGGTCTTCTAAGTCCATATCCTCCACAGGAACGAACACTGATACATTCGCATTAGGAATACCGTAACCACCGTTGGCTACGACCCTACCAATTACCACACCGTAATCGGCACAAAAACGAGTATAGACATCTTCTTGTCTAAGTTTCAACGATAAGACCTCAAGAAAGTCAAAATCTTGCTCAATATTGACACGAATACTTTGGTCTACCCCGATTTTGGTTTTTAATCTATACGATTTTGGCATAGGAAATTTCTTTTCAGATAAATAGCCATTTATCCAATTTTAAAATAGTTTATAAGGTGTCTATGTAAATAAACTTACGAGAAACTTACAGTTTTCAAGTTCTTAACTCTCACCTTGATATCTTTCTCAGGGAAACGAACTTGATAAACCTGTGAAGGTTCAGCAAAAATAGTATCGTCAACAAGTTGAATCTGACGTGTTGAACTGTTTGAATATGATTGTGACGTTTCTGACGAAGAATATTGACCACCAACCTTATTGTAGACATCAATAGACGTTAATGAAACAACACCCGCAACATTTTGAATATCTCTACGGAGTTCTGAAACATAAACATTCTCACCCAAATCTCTAACAGCCGGTGACATCGCATTATTCACAACATCAATGATTCTCGTAATAATTTGACCTTGGTTTTCTGAAGATTCTAATACCACTGATATATCGTATTCCAAATCAATAACCTTCGCAACATTTACTGAGATATAATCGTTAATCATACGATAGTTGGATAAGTAATTCGCAATATTTTGTTTCAATGTATTTGAAACCTGTTGTGTTAACTTACCTGACTCATCATAAGATAATATTTCAATGTTAATCTTATTGTCTTTTTCGGTAATTGCAACCTTTGCAGGTGCACCATACTTACCCGGCATTCTCTTAACCAACGCATTGTAATCATTTACTGTAACCGCTCTGTTCTGAGCTGCAAAGTTGAAAGATACCATGTTTCTCGCTTCCTCAATTGATGGTTGATTAGCACCACCAATAGCGGCAGTTACGTTTCTAACATTCAATGAGTTGATAACATTTTGGTTAATATTGTTAGAAGGACCATTCACATAGAAGTTAGTATTACCAACCTGAGTGATTGAGTTTACACCAACGTTTGAGGATAAACCACCACCAACTCTATATTTTACAAATATTGTGGTATTTGCCTTAACCGTCTTACCTAATGCAATATTGTTTTGATAATCCTGAACTCTTAATGGAATACCTGTATTTGCAAACTCAGCAAGTTGTTCGTCAGGTGTTACCGTAGCACCACCGAATTGAACCTTCATAAACCCTTCAGGAGTATATTCCGTAATAAACTTATTATCCGTTTCAATATATCTACCCACCTTAATACCTGGTTCGTCAGAAGGTTTTGAAGGGTCTTCAACAAAAACTCTCGGCTCCGCTAATGAATCTACCTCATACCATTTGTTAGGTGAATTGATAAAGTCACTGTATGAAGGAGTTGATTGGTAAGACACCCCATCCTTTTGAATGATAGAAGTGATTGACAATACGTTTTTTTCAGGTAAGAAGAACTCATAGAATGGTCTTACTTCATTTGGTGTAATAACCTTTTTGAAAACTTTAGTTGTCCCATTAACCACAACCTCTCTTTTGGTGATTGTATAATTAATGAGGTTATTGTTTGAATCAAAGTTTGGTATCTTTGTTCTGTTTGGATAACCATCTGAATTGTATTGTGATGAGAAGTCGATGTCCTCAACATTCTCAAATACCTGACCACCACCAATGGCTTGTGACCCCGCTCTTAATACTCCTAAATAACGAGTATCTTCTTGGTCACCAAAGGCAGGAACTGTAATTGAAAAATCAACTAAGGCTACGGACGGTCTGTTACCTGGTATTTTAAGACCATAAGTTCTGGCGATGTTAAAGATAGATGACCTCTGTTGTGCATATTGTAAAACAGTCTCTTGGATACTACGGTCAATATGATAATGTAAGTTATCACCAATTGCAGCATTAAGGTCCATAAATACAGAGAACACCGACGCATCATTGAAGTTATCAATAAGTTCGGGGTAATACTGTCTCGTATAATTGACTAAGTCCTGTCTTAGACTTTCAAAGTCTCTATCGGTATATGAAATTCTCTTGTCTGCCATATACTATTAAATATTGATTATTATGAAATCTTTACTCTCAAAAGTGCTATCAGTAATAGTATAATCTATTCTAACCTTCGCAGTGTATTCCTCAGTTCCTCTTCCCGGAACCCTATAAATCCCTCCAACACCTATATTGTCCATATTTATTTCTCCTTGAGCTTCTAAATCTTCTAAATAAGGAGTGATACTAATTTCGTTAATTATTAAATTTGGCAGATATTTGTCGACGGCATCACGGATATCCGCCTTAATTGCCTCAAAACTCAAACCGTCCATTGGTTCAAATATAAATTCATAGATACGTGTACCAAAATCAGGTAAATAATACCTACTACCCTTTCGTGTTAAGATTAAATGCAATAGGTCAGTTCTTATTTCTTCATCCGCATCTTGCGATAATGAAAGAAATTTACCATATCTACTGTCTCTAAATGGAAAGTTAACTCCGTATGTTTTGCCCTGTGCCATATCTCATAAATATCTTAACTGATTAAATTATAAAAAAAAGAGGACCGAAGTCCTCTTTTATATTAAATGATTGTGTTTTTTAACAATTAACCCTCACAAGCCACACATTGTAAGTCGTTCAAGTTAAGTTTCTTTCTTGAGAAAGCTTGAGCCGAGTTCATTGAGTGTTGGTAGTATAATGTTTTAACTCCCAACTGCCATGCGTCGATAAGAAGTTTGTTTACATCCTTTGTCGGCATGTCAGGTGAAATCATCAAATTCAATGACTGAGATTGGTCAATATAAGACTGACGAACCGCAGCTTGGTTGATGATAGACGATTGATTAATCTCAGCAAAAGTTCTAAAGATATCTTTCTGGTCATCAGTTAAGAAGTCCAAGTGCTGAACTGAACCGTCGTTTTGTTTGATACTATTCCACACCTCTTTGGTGTCTTTACCCATCTCACTCAACAACTCTTTAAGAATTGGGTTTTTAATAGTTACCTTCATCTTAGCAACGTCCTTAACGTAACAGTTAGACCAAATTGGTTCAATTGATTGTGATACCTGACCTAAGATAAACGCTGAAGATGTTGTTGGAGCAATTGCATTCAACGTAACGTTTCTTCTACCGTAACCTTCCAAGTATTCAGGTTCACCAAACATCTTAGCTAATTCTTCAGATGCCGCGTATGACTTATCTTTGATTAGTTTGAACACTTCAACGTTCAATCTTGCAGTCTCACGAGTATCAAATGGTAATCCTCTTTTCTGTAAGAATGAGTGCCAACCTAATACACCAAGACCCAACGCTCTTTGTCTCTTAGCGAAGTTGTAAGCTTTCTCCAAATAGAAGAATCCTCTCTTACCCTCGATAGTTCCATTGTCTCTGATGTCCTCAATCTTAGTTAAGAATTCAGTAACAACCGCATCTAAGAACATGGTCATCATCTCAACCGCATCTGTGTCTTTCCACTCATCATAGTGAAGAACATTCATTGATGACAACACACAAACAAATGACTCTTCTTCAGAATTGTGAAGTGCAATCTCAGAACATAGGTTAGAGTTGTAAATCTTCGCGTCATTGTCTTTGTAAACGTCTACTGTGTTTTTGTTCATTGTGTCAGCAAACATGATATATGGATAACCAATCTCACCACGTCTTTGAATGACCTTAGCCCAAATTGCTCGTTTTTTATCGTCACCGGCAATCATATCTTCCATAAACTCATCAGTCACTGTGACCGCATGTGTTAGGTCCTGAATAGGGAACCCTTCAGTTCCAATCTCCAAGAACTCCATAATATCTGGATGTTCAACAGGAAGATATGGTGAGAAACGACCTCGACGAGTTGAGCCCTGAGAGATGTTATCCACAACACTCTGAAATAGGTTCATAAAGTGAACCGCACCAGGTGCATGTCCATTGTCAGTAATCTCAGCACCACGACCACGAATGTTTCCGAAGTATCCTGAGGTACCACCGCCCATCTTACTCATCTCACCAACTTCAGCTTGTGTATACAAAATTGATTCAATATTATCTCCGATGTTAGAACCGAAACAACTTACAGGTAATCCTCTCTTTTTTCCGAAGTTCGCCCATACTGGTGAAGATAGTGAATACCATCCTTTACCCATATAGTCGTAGAATTTATCTGCAAACCCTTCAATACCTAACAACTTTTCTGCATGTTCTGCAATTGTTCTAATTCTTTCTAAAGGTTCTTCACCTTCACTCAAATACCCTCTTCTAAGGAATGTTATCGATTCCTCATTAATCCAATCAAAAGGTTTTCTGTCGTTCATATTTTTTAGTTTTTATATTAAAATAAATCGTTTGATGTTATTGATTTAGATTTCTTACTGTAGTTAATACTTCTTTTGTTAAAGAAATCTGTATGTTTGGTGGTTAGGATTTCGTCGTCAAACCATTCAGTTGTTTCCAACAACGGTTCATTGATATCAAAAATACTGTCAATACCGATTGAGTTCAAAGATACATTGAATCTATGTTTAATGAACTCCATTGTCTGAGATTTCGTCAAAAATCCTAAATCTCCTTTTTCAAAAATCCAGTCAACGATTTCACTTTCAGCCTCATAAGCTTCATTTGTTGCAACAATTAAATCTTCAATCAATTGAGGTGTCCACCAATCAGGGTTTTCTGATTTGATAAGATTAACCAAATCAAATCCAAACTCAGCGTGAATGTTCTCCTCTTTTGATGTTGCCTCAACAGCATTTGAAATACCTTTTAGGACGTTTTTATGTTTGTTGAATGACATAATAACTAAGAATTGTGAGAACAATGAAACATTCTCCACAAACATTGAGAACAATACTACAGACTCAAAGTAGTCTCTGTTTTCCACAGATTTTGAGTTTGAGATAGATTTCTCAAGATATTTGATTCTTCTTCTAATTGCTGGAACCTCCAATAAGTTTTCAAACTCACCATTCAATCCCAACAATTGAATTAAGTGAGAATACGCATCTGCGTGTCTTACTTCTGATTCTGCAAATGTAGCACCTACGTTACCAATCTCTGGTTTCGGCATTCTTTTGTAGATATCACCCCAAAAGGTTTTAACCGCCACCTCAATCTGAGAGATTGCAAGCATCGCTCTTTCAACCGCACTTCTCTCTTTTTCGTTAAGGTGAACTTTATAGTCCTGAATATCTGAAGTGTAGTTAAACTCCGTATGTACCCAGTATGAATGACGAATAGCATCCACATATTCATTAAGATTAGGGTAGTCATAAGGTTTTAAGTTTACTCTTTTACTAAAGATATTTGGTCTATGTTTAGAACGATAAATGATATATTCTTTGGCAACGTCGTTCAATCCGTTGTCCATCAGTTTGTTTTCAACCATATCGTGAATCTCGTCAACATGAGGGACGTGCTCTTTATTACTTCTAAAAATCGCTTTTGTAGAAATTCTTGCAATCTTTTCAGCCATCTCTGTGTCAACCTTATCAATACCATTCATTGCATTGATAACCGCTCTTTCGATTTTAGTGGTATCAAACACTTCTTTTTCACCGCTTCTTTTTACGACATAGCGGATGTCCTTACTAACTGCATTAACTAAACTTTCCATACCTATATTTTTTCTTAATTATTTTGAGACTCTCTTTGTTGACGTTTTTCCATCAACATTTTAATTCTGTCTCGATTTTTTTCTTCTTTCTGTTCCTCGTGACCTAAGAAAGTCATACTCTGTTCAGTATCGATAACTAACATTTCATTATCATACTTACAATTTTCGAAGATGATTCCATCCTTTCCGATACGAGACTTCGTAATCGCAATGGTGGCAAGATTCATCTCTTTTTGAGTTAGAGACTTAGCAACTGAGATAATTACGTGACCTACCTGAGCCTTCTTAATAGAACCACCCATTTGGTCTGTTGTTACCACCTCAGAAGAAATTGATGAACGGTTACCTTGAGTTGCGGTCCAACCCACAATATCCAATTCGTGACACATCGCTTCAAACGCTCTCATCACAGAGCCTTCACTCTTCCATTCATCACCCAAATTCTTATCAGGAGTGATACAATCAATGTAATCCAACACAATCATATCAATCTTATTTCCCTCAGCAATCATCTTGCGAATTTGGTTCTTAATTTGATTCATAGTCAAAGTATCCGAAGGTAGTTTTTTAAGAATCAAACTTTTCTTAGTGTTTTCCTTTATCTCTTTGACTTTGGTCATCACCTCGTCTTTGTGGTTAGAAAGGTTGTCAGGTGCAATTCCTGTCCATAGGGTAAAATGTTTTCTCTGAATAATCTTTGGGTTATCCTCAAAGAATACCTGTAAAACATTGTAACCCAAGTTGAATCCGTTGTTAGCAATCTTCGTTAAGAACGTCGTCTTACCAACACCTGTCGGAGCCAAAATCACACCAATTTCACCCTTAGCTAAACCACCTTTAAGTAGGTTATCAATACCTGGAACTCCCATCGGGATTGGATGACGATAATCGTCGTCCAAAACCACATCTAAGTTTGAAAAAACATCTGCAGTTCCAGTATCAACTTCGCCCACCTGAAGTGCCTCTCTAACCATCTCTTCCAAATGGTCATAAGACTCAAAATCACCTTTGTCGATAATCTTTTGAGCTTTACTCATCACCTTCTGTAATTCTTGTTGTTTACAGAACTTCAGTGACTTTTCTTGAACAAAAGTAGAACCTTCAATTGGTGCCTCTTTTACCTCTGAGATGGTATCAAGGACCATTTTTTGAGCCATAGGAGAGGAAATCTCACTTTTTGTAAGTTGTTCTAATGTTGCGAAGGTCGGAGCATGTTCATACTTCTGATAATACTCTTTGACCATTTGCATCATTAGCTTGAAATATTGATTATCAAAATACTTCGGGTCCAAAACATCTACAATCGAATTTGAGAAATCCTTGTCAACAATGATGTTATTTAGTAGTTGTAATTGGAAGGAGTTTCCGAGGTATCCGAAGTTGATTTCTTTTGACATATCAATAAAATTTCTGTTGGGTAAAATATAAATATAGTTAAGCTAACTGATAATCCATGTATTGGTAAGTTAAATCTTCAGTCGAGAAGATGTCAGTTAGAGCCCGAAGCACACTTTTTAGTTGCGGACGTATGTCTACGGTGTATCTTATTTTTGGTGGGAATAATTTTGCGTCAATAATTTTATGACAAATTGTCTCATCACCAAGTTTAATATAGATGTTAAAATGTTCCGGTCCGTCAGTATTTGACGTGTCAAGGATTGCTGGGTCCAACGCAATTTGGTTGTAATGGTCCAACATGTAAACCAATGTCTTATCCTTTAAACTCGCAATCAATTTGTTAGAGATTTCTTCTACTGTTCTGACCATCTCAATACTCTTACGAGCTTTTGGATTGTACCCACGAACATTGTAGTAACGCTGAACAACAATGTTGTCATTCAAGGTCAACAAAAACTCCATTTTAGTTACATCATTTTGATTTTTCATAATCTTACTTTTTGTTTTTAAAACGTTTTTTTTCTTTTCTAGTTAACTTCATAAAAGGTTGTAAAAAATTTACCCAAGCATCATCTCGTTTGGGTAAGTATTTGAAGATACCGTCATCCATCATCATTCTCATTAGATTCTTGTATCCTCGACCATCAGGGTCCAAACTTTCTCGGTAATAGTCCTCAACTTCTTCCTTACCTTCCTCACTAATGATTGGGTCCGACAAATCTATGAGCTTTTTGTTGATTAGAAAAAATTCTTCACCATAAACTCCTGATTTTGTTTTCCCACTTAATAAGTTCTGTAACGCTCGGTTGTTCTTATCACTTGAGTGTAGTTCTTCAGCCTGACTTAAAATATCCTCAACAGTAAGGACTTTATCAACTATCTCAGGAAATAATTTCACAAAAGTCTTTTCACCCATGTATTGAATACCATCAACATTGTCGGATTTATCCCCCGATATAATCTTAAATGTTTTAATGTTCTCGTGTGGAATTGAAATGTCCTTTAGATTAATCTTTTCCCCTTGTTTAAGATACTTTTTCTCACTCGGTGAGTAGATTGTCACCTTCTCTGAGATAAGTTGTGTAAGGTCCTTATCTGACGAAAATATAGTTTTGTGTTCATCTTCTGAAATGTTGCAATAATATGCAATCACATCGTCCGCTTCACACCCTTCGACTTCCAGTTGTCGAATGAACATATCCTCCAAATACTGTTTGATTCTTGACATTTGCCAATCATAAGACTCCTTCTTTTGTTCATTTAAAGACTGTCTACGATTCATTTTATAGTCGGCATAGATAAGTCGTCGTTGGGAGGAGTTGTTTTCTCCGTCCCAAACAACGATTACCTTATCATAGTTATCTTCTTCGATGAATCTTCTGAGGGTGTTGACGAAGTGATATAAACCACCAATGTGATTACCTTTGTGGTAATAATCACGAACCCCATGAAAACCAATTTTGAATAAATTGTTGCCGTCTACTAATAATGTCTTTGTCAAAACCTTTGTATTAAAAGGTTACACTTCTTTTTCTTCTTCCAATTTGTAATCGCCGTCTTTGCCGATTACCGCTTTCCAATATTCTGATTGCTCAGATTTGTATTCCTCAATAGATTTCTTCTCTTCGGTAGAATCTTTACCCGCCAAGAACCCGTGAGGTGTCACAATAATTTTTCCGTCCTCATAACCCAATCCGTTAATGTGATTTTTCATCACAGAAACTTTGGTTCGGACAGCAAATTTAACTTTTCTCTTGTCTTTGACCGCAGCAATTTTGTTGGTTCCCGCATTTTTTTGGTTACCAAACAAAAATACGATAGATGAGTTTAACCAAATAGACTCACCACCTTTTGCCTTAATCTTAGGTTGACCGAACGGATTGTCAGGTAATTCTACCCACGGTTGGTTTACAATAACCAATGTGTTTTCATATTTAGAGTCAGACTTACGTGACCCTGAAATACGTTGGTTGATACCCATACCAATCTTATCCGCTAATGTTGCTGCATTGTGTTGTTTACCACCTTTACCGTCAAAGGTCATCTTACATGGAACGGAACCTACAGAATCCCATAAGAATAGTAAGTCGTATTCCAACTCACCTTTTTCTTGAGCATCCAATAGTTCATTGATGTAGTCAGTGATTTGTTCAATATAATCAAAGTTGTTATTGAAAATAAAGAACCCATCCCAATCCAATTCTCCTGTTTCTTCATCAACCACTTCCTCACACTCAAATCCCATGATTTTAGCATGGTCAAACGACCATTTTTGTTCTGTAATAATGAATACAGGTAGAATACCTTTTTTCTGTGCATCAACAGCGGCTTTGACCAACGCAGTAGTTTTACCTGTATCTGAATGACCCAAGAACATATTCAAGTGACCAATCGCAGGACCAGGTAATCCAACCGCATCAAGAAAAGCGTCCCCTAAATCCAAAAATCTTTGGGGTTTGTATTTTGCAGAAGTTGAGAACTTCTTCTTAATACTTTGAAAATCTTTTTTCTTAATTGCCATATTGATTAATAAATAAAGACGGTGGGGACATTACAATCCCCACCATCAGATTAGTGTTTTTAGAATGGTAGGTCGTCATCCACCTCAGCATTTGCTTGTGGGTCACTTACCTCTTCTGTTTTTGTTGTTGGTGCCGATGTTCCACCGAATGTAGTTTCTGTGTCGTCACCGTAAACATACTTCTTCAATTCTGAATCCCAAACAGGTGTCTCTCCTCTTGCGATTGCCTCCAAATACTCAACAGGTTTTTGAGAATATACGTCTTGCCATGTTGTTTCATCCTCAACCCACTCTTTCATTTGAGCAGCATCTGTGTGAATTGGACATGGGTCGTCATACATGATAGTCTTAACAACTGTGTATTCAATACCTGAAGGAGTCTTAGCTTTAGCCAAATCAACAATCAAATCACGACCTTCGTTTGCGTCTGTGATATCTCCCTTTTGTTTCCAAATAGGAATGATTTTATCCAAAATACCTTCTTGCTTGTAGTTGTCCTTAAATCTCCAAAACTTAGGTCCATCCAACTCGTTGTCACGGTCGATTACCTTTACAATGTAGAATTTACGTGGACGGTATTGACGAGCCAAATCTTTATCAGACTCTTTACCTGTTGATATTAGTTCTTCGTAAACCTCAGTAAGTGGTGAACGTTCCCCATCGTTTTTACCTGGGTCGTAAAGTTTTGTCCATTTACCGTCTACTTGAACTTCGTGATACCATACTTCTTTGAATGGTGATGAACCGTCAGCGGTTGGAAGGATACGAATAACCTTTTGACCTGACTTGGTTCCTTTTGGTAGATACGTTGTGAAGTATCTCTTCAATCTGTCTTCTTGAGACATCTTGTTTCCACCCCCTGTGCTTTGGGTGTTTTTTTCATACTGTGCTAAGACAGCGTCGAGTGCATTTCCCATAATTTTTCTTTTTACTCTTGTTAATTGTTACTCTTGAAACTCCTATAAAAGATAGACACATTCCTGTTAAAGTCAAATATCAAAAACAAAAAAAGACCACCCAATAGTGAGTGGTCTTAGTATAGAAAAATATTAATTTACTGTCAATAGATTACTCGTTTTCCAACGGGTCTTTGAATGACTTTCTAATTTCGTCAGCGGAAAAGTTCTCAACTTCATCAGGTGTTAGAATATATTCGTTCTTACCTGTTTTTTCCATCTCCTCTTCTTTATCTGAGAAGAAATCAGTTAACTTCTGATTGTATGGATAACTGTCCAAACTTCTTAACTGTAGTTTTTCTTCAGGAGACTTTTCTCTGTATTTTTCAACTTTGTCCTCCAAAGAGTTAATCTTATCAAAGATTTGGTCCATTTGTGAAAGTTTACTTTCTAACTCACTCAACTTATCAAACATAGATTCCATATACTCATCTTGTTTGTCTGAGATTTCGTTTTGTTTGTTTACCAAATCAGTGATTTCCAATTCTTCAGTTCCACCTTCAGATGAAACTTCAACGTCAGATTCTACATCACCCGAATCGTCTACCTTCTCAACATCAGGGTCAGAATCAACATCAACAGGTTCTGCAATTTCTTCAGCACCTGTTTCAGCACCTAACTCAGCGTCTGCATCAGGAGCCAATGTTTCAGGGTCCTCTGCGTCTTGCTCAGTGATATACTTGTTGATTGAGTTATATCTTTTTAACTCTTCTAAAATTTTATTATCTACTGACATATTATATTATCTTAACCATTCAATAAAGTCTTAACCCCCTGAGGTGTTTCAACTTTAAGTGTTCTGTTTAGTTGCATGGTATTGTCCACTCTCTCAATAAGTCCGTCTTTCATACGAACAGTGTAACAATCACCAGTGTCAAGGTCACATACTTCTTTGTAACCATTTCCGGCTTCTCTCTCGGTAATACGAGTGTCTTTAGATAAATAATTATCCAAAAGTGATTTTACGTTCATAATAACATTTTCTTAATAAATATATTGAAAAACCGAATTTTCTCAATTTTATGGTTTTAACTCGTTAATTGCAGATTTATATATACCCACAGCATAATCAAATGAATCCTTACCTTCACCATTAGCATAATCAATAACTCTTTGGAAACCACCATCACGATATCCTAATCCTGTGTTCCAATGACCTAACCATGTAGCCGCATACGCCTTAGACAACCCATCACCACTGGTACCATAATAACCTTTGAATTGATTTATTCTCTGTGTTAACGATGAGAATCTATCAAATAAAATATCTACCGAAACCGTTGAACTACTGAATGACGCATATGAAAGGTATCCCTGACCATCTCCTCTACGTAAACAAGCCTGCCCAATAAACTTGTTTGAAACGGATTGGGACCATGTTAAATCACTTCTTAAACCAATCATATTACCGTTAAAGGAGTTAAATCCTGACTCCCCATTTGCCTTTTGCTCAATCCATGGTATACCAAAACAAACAGTAATAACATCATTATTTGATGTTTTAGAATTTAGATGATTTTTTACATCTTCAAAAGAAACAAATTCTTTTTCAATTGTAAGATATGGTAAATTAGGATATTTGGTTTGTCCCTGACATCTACCTTCACCACCTTCATCCGTATTTTCAAGAATACCCACATTCTGAGTAATACCTGTTGTTGATTGTGATTGATTGTTAGTTTCAGTAACCTCAGTAACTTCAGCACCTTCAGTCTCAGGGTTTGGAGTGGTGAGTGCCGCTCTTCTGTTTTTCTCGGCTTGTCGTCTAAGAATATCAATATTCACACTCATTACTAATTTATCAACCTGAGGGAATGAATATTTTGACACTCTGACACCTTCAAATGTAGTTGTAAAGTTACCAGGCTGAATACTGTGAGCAACATTGGTAATCCAATATGGTCCCGTAAACATAGGAACATATCTCAAGTTAAAATACATTGTTGGTTGAATCATCATATTACCCATCGACACAATCTGAGCAGAGTAACTTCTGTTTTTGTAGATGTTGAATAATGATGTGGATTGTTGTATGGCTTTTTGACCTTTGGCTTGGTTTGCCATGTCAGTTAAAATAGCAAAAGATTCTGAAGTGTCCTTATATTGTGCTTGGTCCAAACTTATAGATTGGAATATGTTTTGGTTTCTAACTCCAAAGTCTACATTAAATGCCACCACTTTATTTGATAACGAGTAGTCTGTCTTTCCTTCTTGGTTTTCCTCTAATGGACTACCTGGTCTTTCTATTTGGAAGGAGTCACTTTTAAATCTGTAATCAATATTTTGTGATTGGTCTGAGTGTTCTGATAACTTATCAGTATACATACAAACAAAACGAGGTCTTGTTTCTGCGGTGTCAATCTCAGTAAAGGTTCCAAATGTTTCTTGACCAGGGGATTCAGTATCCTGAGGAGACGCAGTTAGACTCGGTTGTGTAATACCGTAGAAGTTATAGTATGACGGTAACGCCATGAAAATAAAGTTGTTGTTCTGTAATAAGAATCCCAATATAGAATATATTGAGTTCTTATCATTTTTTGCGTTTAGGTATCCTGCTAACGACGTAACGTCCACAATAACTTTATCACCAATGTTTAAGTTTGCCCTATCTAAGAATAAGAAATCTTCAAATAGAGTTCTATTTTGGAAGTCCCCACCAGCAATCCATTTGTCATTTAATACTTTAAATGTTTCCCACAACTCTAATTTGGCAATATCACTATCCAATGCAGTTCTCTTATTTTCTTGAGACTCTGTTAGATTTGGTAAATCTTGATTAAGAGTTCTAAATAAGATGTTTTGAATATTAGATTGATATTTGTTTAAGGTCTGTAAGTAATTGTTGAAGTCAGACATAAACTGTGTTCCGTCGTAGGTATTGTCTTCCATCTTCTTAGAACCATACATCTGTATCAACCTATGTAACTTAATAACATTGTCCTCAGTAAACTCAATATTGTTATCAATAAAGAAGTCTGTTAAATAACTTCCTGAGTTTGAATAAACCATTCCCTGTGCTCGGTATTGACCCACATACAAATACATGGCCTCCCACGCAGCAGGATTGTTAGTTATACTTTGTTGTATATTGATTGCTCCCGTCGTATCGGGTAAGGTACCAACAACATACGTTCCATAGTTAAACGCATCCACAGGACGATAGTTAATGTCGTTAGAGAATGAGTTCCATATCTTACGGTCAAAACGAGAGGGGTTACCTCTTTTTATTAACCATTTTTGTGCAATGAAACCATATATCTTTCTGTTAAAATATAATAACTGTTTTTCCGCAATACTCTTACCGTCCTCATCTTCATTACCGGTCAATACAGGTTGGTCAATTAAGAATAAATTTTTCATCATACCCTTAATGTTTCTAAATGATGGGAAAATACTTGGGGATGGAACACCAGGCGAAACCGAAACTGGGTCACCACTATCAGGAACCGCTTGTGAGAATTTCAAAAACTCTCTCTCAAATGTGTCCAACTCTTCTTTTGTAAACACACCAAACAAATCTTCGATAGTTGAATACTCAGCCTGGTGAGATAAGTTGAACTGATTTTGTGTATCAGAGTTTGTATTAATAATTTTAATGTATTCATCATACGACGGCTTTTGAACGTTTGAATGGTCAAAATATCCATAATGTGATAACCCCCATAAAGCCTTTACCGAACCATCATATAAGGTTTGGTCAAGTGGGTTACCATTTACAACACCATTATTATTCTTTTTCTCGTAACCATATTGTGAGAAACCCAACCCACCTACAGATGGGTAAACAAGACACTTTTGATAATTTTCCTGTTCACCTGTATCTATATTGTCGTAGTAAGTATACCAATTTTGTATTGAATATGACGTAGTTAAATCATTTGTTACCTTACCAACAGGGAATGTTACTGTTGAGTTGTTATTCTTACCTATCTTCAATCCATCACCCCCTAAGTCGATTGTTCCTTGCTGAGCGTTGGTAATTTCTGTTTGTGAATAGTTAGGGAACGGAGGATTGTAACCAACCAACTTAGTTACATCATTAATGATTTTTGGGTAAAACCCAACATTACTGATATTGGAAGGGTTAAACACACCAAACTGAGGAATTGTAAAGTTCATTGTATATGTGAATGCACTTCCCTGATAGTCAGTGATGTTGTAAAATGAAGTCTTTTGCCCGTTTAATGGGTCATATAGTGAATCTTCATTGATTGAAGTCCACACACTATCCAACATATCAACACCTGTTTGGATATATGTTTTGTATCTGTGCCATATTGAACCATATTTTAATATGAAAGCATATGGAACTTTATGTATTGCAGCAAACTTATTAAATGTATTCCCAATAAAACTCGATTCTACAGTCGCGTCTCCAGTATTGTTGAATTTTTCTGTTAGTATTGAAACCGGCAATGAATTTAAGAATATATAACTCAAATTCTTATACGGGTCCGCAACACCGTTTGTTTCATTATCAACACCCTCACTAATTGCATTGATAAAGTAAGGTGTATTCAATAATGATAGAGGTTGAATTCTATTTGTATTTCCTGAGTAATTAGGTCCATAATCGACATTACCTTCCGTCACACCGTATTCGTTGTTGACCATCATATCAATACTTTCAACCCTAAATGTTTCTTTGGTTAACCCTTCAATCTTTAATGAATTAAAGTTAAACCAATCATCTGGTAAGACCGGCGAATAATCATATCCGTTCTCCGCATTATCAGGATTAAAACTTGCCAACATTTTGAGAGTCTCAATAAAGAACATATTGTTAGTCGTTGAGTTTGCCTTTTCTAACGAGTTGTAGTCCACACCACTTGAGAAATTGTTGGTAATCCATGTTAGATTGGTATATGGATAAACATCAGTAAACGTAAGTTCATTAGTTAACGGAGAAACAATATACTCTTTAAGGTTGTCTTGAGACTCATCAGCAGGTTCTGATTGTATCCTGTTAACATCATCATCTGAAAACTTATAGATACCATTTTGAGTATCTATTAATGACTTAACTGCAGTTGAAGTGTATAAATCCCTTTCAAACAACGCCCATCTCTGACCTTGACCATTCCCCGACACACTTCTCAACAACGATAAGAAGTTCTGACTGTTCAATCCTAAGTTCTTAAGTTTCATCATTAAGAATGGGTCAGAGCTAATAGCATCTTTAATGGTCTTAGCCTCAAACCTACCTAACACATTGTATAAGTTTTGACTACTCTGAGTTGGCCTGAATAAGTTTGAATAGTTACTTTGTAAGTATGTCCTCTCCCATATCTCATATAGGAACGTAATCTCGTTAAGGTCTGGATAAGCCCTTAGTAATAAAGGATATTCCATTGCACTTACAGGAATATAGTTAGCAATCTTTTTCTGGTTATTGTTTGTTAGTGGCGGAGGCATCTCCTCTCTCTGCAACTGTCCCTTAATATAGTTCTCTAAGAACCCAACCTCAGGCCATAACGAGTAGTCATACGCTCTCGTTCTATTTCTTAATTTAGGGTCACCAATGTAACGAACCACATATCTTTGGTTGTTTTGGTCATCGTATTCTTTTTGAAAATACTGAGGCCACGGATATACAAATGAGTTTTCATTCAATACATTCCCATTTTGGACCATATCTTTCGTGTCCACACCATCACCCTTTTCAGGGTCCACAATAACTCTCAACCTTTGTGGGTTGTCTTTTAGGTCCCACGCCTCTCTGTGAATATCGTCCATCAAACGATAGAACGCATCCACATTGGCCATTAAAATAGCAACAACGTTTCTAATTGTTGGTTTGAACCCTAATCCGGTTTGTGGGTCTTCAATCTTCTCGGCTAAGGCTTCGGACAGTTCCTTCTCGATTCTCTCAGACATCACATTGAATTGTTGTTCCAATATATCCATCTTAGATAAGAACGACCCGTTAAAATATGTCGGACTATCATTGTTTTCACCAAAGAAGTAGAAGGTTACATCTCCCTGTATCAACTCCAATTCTGCATTCACATAATCTTCCCCCAATTCAAAGTTAACGGCAAATTGTGTTTTGAATGTGTTTAAATCAGATTGATTTGGAACAAAGTTTTTCTGACGAATAAATGTCTTTTCAAAATCAATATCGTCCAAAGTAAGTGAATCTGGTATCAACATATCATAATTCACGTCAAAGCTAAGTGCGGACGATTGTTCTTTACCTAAAACAGTGTAGGTTCCGTTTGTTCCAAATGTTTCATTATTCCTTAACTCTTCAGAATATTTTTTAAACTTTGCCTTTAACTCCGCTTTAGCATCTATCTTTTCCTGAGTCTCATCAGTCTCAGCGTTAAATGTATATAACACTTTACCATCATTTAATACGATGGCACTTGAGGGGTCTAAGTAATTTCTAAACCACGAAGCCGGAACGTTAATTGCAACATACGACCTAAATATTTCAAGTGTTTGTCTATATGTTTTAATATCATTGATGGACCTTAGGTCAACCTCAGACATTGTGTTTGTTATAAATGTCTCAATAGCGTCCAATCTATACGCCAACTGTGAGAGTGTTAACTCGGGTAAGTTTTCATCAACCAACCCTAACCCTTTATAATACTGATACGTCTGGTGAATTTTCTGCATTCCTCGAGTGGTGGTAATACGATTGTATGTTTCGTATTGTTCAGTCCCCGACGAATCTAAAGCGTTTTGTGTTTGGACATTTCTTGTTTCACGTGTGGTAACATCACCATTATAGTCTGATACACCATCATTTTCCCTTTCCTCAAATATTGTTTCATACATATGTGGTAATGCAAACAACGCCCCCAAAGGTAAATCTGAAAGAATGGCAGCAGTCCTACCAATAAATGATAAACTTAGTTTGTAATTACCATCTGAAGGGTCAAATCTAGCATTGAAACTCTTCAACATCAACTCATACTTAACCGCCTTACCATAGTAACCTTTCACCGTTAAATAGAACAATGGATATGGCATTTGCATAAATGCAGAATATGGTGAGTTTTCCCCCTGCTCAAATAGGGTTCTCCCTTGAATGTCAACCATCTCAATATCCACAACAGGAATAAAAGATGAGTTGTTATTAATCTTAATGTTAGTAATTCCTAATAGTTGAGTGTCTTGAGAGTTACGAATTGCTCGTTTTCCCGTTTCAAAACTTGTCACCTGAGATTGATTGATACCAGCACCGTCATCTTGTCTTTGACCTGTAAACTGGTCTGTCCAACTGGTGTCCAAATAGTTTTTCCCTTGAGGTTTCAGGAAGTTAATCTTACCGTCTTCAGTCCCTCCAAAATTTGCAACCTGAATCAAATCAGACTTTTCGTCAAAGTTTTCTCCGACGGCCAATTTTGTTCTCGGTAAGATATTGGCTTGAAGATTGGCATACATCACCAAATTTTCATGTTGGACTAATCTTTCGCGTGCGTTACCTTCAGCATCTACAACGGTGTTAGGGTCTACGAGGACTATGTTGTTATATGTTGTAAATGCGACTTTCTCACTTGCGGTGAATCTCCTGTAATTTGGGTTACCTGCCATAATAATAGAAATGCGTATCTATTGCGTTTTTATAATCTTGTAGGGACTGAACCAAAGGAAACGGAATTATCAAAACAGTCCCATCAGGAATGTTATTTTCCATACTACCCAAATTAGGATTAGCCATTTGTATCAACCAACCAAAGTATGGTGTATTGTAAAATTCATAACTAATCTTATCTAAGCGGCTCATGCCCTGTCTATAAACATACTTCTTATCTGTAGTTTTTGAAGGCAATTTTACATTTGGAACAACAGTTTGTTGACCATTCAATAAAAAGTTCTGATATCTATTGTAATAATCCATTAGTCAAGTTTTACTTTGTAGTTCCATTTATTTGCAGAACCTGAGTTAACACCACTGTAAAGGTTTCTTAGACCTTCAACTTGAGTTTGTGACTGTGTAGGTGACTCAGAGAAGTTAAACTCTCTAACCTTACCCAAAGTGTATGGTTCATAGGTATTACCAATGATGGCACTGTTTTTATAGTCAGTGAATTGTGATTCCATCTTTGATTTTTGACTCGAATATATACTATTTAATGTGTCAAAAATTTTATTAATGACATCTTTCCAAATTTGTGGATTACTAAATGATTGTTCATCTATCCACTTGATTAATTCATTTTTAAGGTTGTTACTACCAAGAACATCTTTCTGAATAACAGTAAACAATCTTTTTTGTGATGAATTTGCAAGTAGTGTTTCTTCTAAAGAAAAAGACCAACTATCAGTATAATCGTCACTTATTAAATTTTTAGATTCCAGCTGTAATAAAGTCCCATTTAAATCGGCAGATATATAATCCATATCTTGTTCCATCTCTAACAGTGTATCAGTCGCGGGACCATTAGGGTCATAAACATTAGTGGTTGCTGATAAAGAATAAATCACAACCTGACCGTTTGGTTGAATGAATCCATCATTTAATGAATATACATAGTTTAACCGGTCGATGTTATAAATTAAATCTTGCTCGACAGATATTAAATCACTTTGAATATCATTCATTGTAATACTAAAATTGTCCTTATACGAAGCTAAGATTTCATTAACTTTATTCTTATATTTTCTAATTTCAGATTTTTTAAATGATGGCACTTGAGAAAACGTATTACTTCCATCAATCAAAAGTGGTGAGGTTTCATTATCTACATCCTTTTTTATTTCACTAAATAATGTGTCAATCTTATCTTGTAATTTTTCAGATTTACCATATAAATCTGTTTGATTGGCAGTTGTTTTCATTGAACCATTAATATACTTTCTATCTTTGGTGAACATAAACAATCCAGACTGACCAAATTCTTCATTGATATCT
>Ga0208898_1000832_pt1 | contig 22376 bp, 40 predicted proteins | sample VirMetDEL_Mar_4_FD_184513 | JGI IMG/M metagenome (GOLD analysis project Ga0208898, IMG submission 184513) | Aqueous microbial communities from the Delaware River and Bay under freshwater to marine salinity gradient to study organic matter... | ecosystem: Environmental > Aquatic > Marine >...
CTTTAAAATGGCAATCAAGACAGGTTTTGACGTAGAGAAAGTGCTCGACGACTATCAACACGATACGGGCGACGAGTCTTTTTTGAAGTATATGGGCAAAGATTTGTTTTTGCCTGATTCGGTTAAAGTCGATGAGGATGCCATTGACCACGACCTGTCAGACCATCTCGGAGACGGATATGATTTTAAATGGTCGGATGCGGTTTTGCAGGGCGAGAATACGCCTTTGAACAATCTGAACTTTGACAATGACAAAGACTTCGGTTTAAATGTTTCTGCATTCAACATCTTGCTGAACACAAATGCAAGGGCAGACAACACAACCTACAGCCTTTACGACCCGAATGATTTTAACACGGGCAAAGGAGAAAGGGTTACGCCTGCTGATTCAACGGGTAGTTCAGTAAATCCTGACGCACTTGCAAAGACTTTGTGGTTTTACCCGATTAAAATTTCAGGCATCATCTACAGGGTCGACGAGTCTTCGACAGGTACAGAGCCAAGAGAGCAACTCAACGATGCCAAGTTTGAGTTTCTTCGTCAAAACATCGACGGCAGTGTTTTAAGGAAGGGTCAAATTCAGCCCAACTACCTTCGACGCAATTGGTGGTTTCAAGACAACCTTGCTGTTCTTTCGGGCGATTTAACCATCACACCTGACACGCAACAACTTGTTGAGGTCTTCCTTAACAACAACATTGATTTAACTTTCTTGGTTGACCGTTTGGGTTGGTAAAATGATATATTAAAAGGGGCTTGCAATGACCCTGAAATCCTGACTTTTGGAGGAGTTCATTAAACCCTTAAAAAAATTCAGGACAATGAAAGTTGTAAATCCCGATGGCGTAAGCGCGTTTACAGTCACTTTGACCAACGCTACTTCCGCACAAATCTCTTTCCGTCTCTTTGATGCGACAGCAATCGTATCATCTGTGACAGGTGTTGCTAAAAACACCACCTACACTCCCACTGTAGCGAAGGCCGCGTTGGAGGCTTCAACCTACGGCAACCCTATCGTGTTGTCAGGTTTTAACTACCAAGTGTCTTCCGACAACTCGCAGTTCGCGGAGAACTTCGACATCATCCGTTGCTCAATCGACGGTCGTCAGGTTACGCACCCGAACATCATTCAGAAGGCGCGTCGTAACACGCAATTCGACTCAAAGCTTTTGACTATTCAGGAGCGCGTCGTTGTTGACGGACAGACCTCTTTTGACATCAATGTAAAGGCATCTGAAACTGTCACCCTCACCTTCTTTGTTGAAGGCTTCTTGAAGGGATGATTTAAAAACTACTTGCAATGACTAACGGGAACACTATGCCATTTAACGTGGCAATGTTGGACAGTGACCCGAACCTTGCAGTAGATTTTATCATCGACAACAATCCGGAGGAGGTTCAGGCTCATTTGTCGGGCTTGAACCTCCTTTCTGTTGCACCACAAAATGCAACAGTGCCTCTAATTAAAACAGATGTACGGAGAATTAGTGATGCAGAAACGCTACAAGAGGTTCTGACTGTTCCGTATGTAAATGAAAACCCCAACTACACAGGTGGTTACGAAAGCGAATTGTCCGTTGCCCCCTTCGGTTTAAACAAAACAGGTACGGGCGCGGGCGTTGCTATTGTTCAAGGCATCGCAACGTTGGGTTCTTCTATTGCGAACATTTTTATTTCGCAAAACCAAGAAGATTTGGCGGCGATTCAAGGTCAAACTGCATATGAGCAAGCCTTGATTAACCAACAAATCAATCAAGCTAACATCGAGGCAGGTAAAACGTTTGGTATTCCTACTACAGCGTTCCTTGCAATCATCGGAGCGATGGTTGCTCTCGTAGCTATCGTTCTATTCTCAACAAAAGATTAAAAAATGGCTCTAACTCCATCACAGCAACAACTTGCTGACGTGGCACAAGCGGGAGAAGCTAACGCCTGTTGCTTGGCACTTGGTGGTGACATCATTCAGTATGGTGACGAAGAATTGTGTTCGTTTGTCGATACTGAATACCCACTTGGTATGGCTTGCGGTCAAATCACAGCCTCTTTGCCCTCTGAACCTTCACCCGGTCAAGAAAGCGGTGGTTTTTGGAATTGGCTTGGCTCTAATTTTGGTGAAGTCACGTCAGGCGCGGCAAACATCATTGATTCAATTACAGGCAATCAGCCTGCCCCACCCCCTCAAATTGCAGGCAGTGGTGTAACCACTACCCCTGCTCCATCTAACAATGGACAACAAGTTCTCTACGTCGTCGGTGGACTCGTTCTTCTCGTCGTCGTTATTATGCTAATCCGTAAAAAGAAATAAGATGTTGACAAAGCAAAACCTTATGCTCGCGGGCATTCTCATCGCAGTGTACTACTTGTACAAGATGAACCAACCCTCTTCGACTCCTGCTACCACTGAACCTGCATAAAAATGGACAAGCAAACAAAGACGCTCCTTATGATTGGGGGTGGCCTTGCTGTCTTGTACTATTTTAAAAATAGACCCACGCAGAACAGCTATGCCGGCAATGGCGTAAACACCAATCAGGGTGACTACGCTTCAGGCGGTGGTATGGGAGACGCTGTGCAAAAAGGCGATATGGGCGGTTCGGGTTACATCGCTTCGGGCGACGACGACACCGATTCAATCGCAAACGACCCCTCTACGACGTACACGGGCACGATTTCAAGTGTGACCAAACCAAGTGTTGATATGCGTCCAATCGTAGGGGACAAGTATAGTGGCTTGAGTGCCAAACCCGCTGTCGGTATGCCCGACCCCAACAACAAGCTTCCTTTGGGCGGTAAAAAACTGCTTCCCAAAAAGCTTCGTCGCTAATTGAAAACAGGTAGCAATGATTAAAATGTTTACAGGACGACAGGTGCGTGGGATGCTTCCCACTGTTCTTGTTTATGCTGTTTTAGCCCTTGTAGTCTACCTGCTTATCAGAATGGTTAAAAAGGGCTTCTCAAATGTCGTTACAGGCATTGGCGATGCGTTGAACACTGACGCTCAAGACCAACTCAATTCAACTACAGCGTTGGATGGTACGTCAATGACGGCAGATGAAATTCAAGCTTTTAAAAGCACTGCGAAGCAAGTGGCTGACTCACAGGAACTTGCCTTGTACGAGACAGGCTTCTTTGGAACGGCAGACCCCGACGAAGACGCTATCTTCCGCCCCCTCTTTGATTACAATGGAGCGCAATTGCGTGAAATTTACAAGGAGTACGGACAGCGCAACGGAAAAACTCTGTTTGAGACGTACCAAACCAAATTAAATCAGGACACGATGTTCTCAAGCTTGGTTTATTGGGACGACAGTGCAGAGGGTTGTACAAGCTACTTCGACCAATGTTATGAGGTTGACTTTGCTCGTGCATTGTGGATGAAATCAGGAATCCCAATCTCTTTTTAAAATGCCACAGATAGGAGACTTTTTTTCGCAGTATCAAAATGATTTGCCTGAAAGTGTTGACAAGCAAAATTTGACTTTGCCTGACTTGAGTGGGCTTGCGATTCGCAACCCTAACGAGTACGATTGCAAAAGGTGTGGTCTTGACCACAACAAATCTGTACCGGGCGAATGTTGGAACGTAAGTGCAATACCTTACATCAATACGCTTGACTCGTGGACTACTTCATCTTATTCGCATTGGAAAAATGCAATGGACAGTGCTCAAGCAGAGGGCAATTACGGTGAAGGGGAACAGCTTGCATTGCAAGTTTACAACTTTGCAAATGACGCTCTTGCTGACTTGGCAATCCACGAAGGGTGGATTTATCATATGAAGGACAACATTTCGTTGGACAGGCGTTGTTGCGTTTCTCGAACAGGTGGCAACAACTTCAACAACGGGTATGTTCCTCACATCAACACTTTAAAAAACAAATTGAATGCTTTGAAAGGCGAAATGCAATCGTATGTATTTCAGTTTCAAGGTGTTGCGCCCCCTCCATCATCTGATGCGGGTGGAGGTGGGGGTGCTCCGCCCCCTCCTGTTCCGGGAGGAAATACCCAATATGGAGACCCGCCTCCGGTTACGTCAGGAGGAACTTCAAGTGCTGAAGACTCGCAGAAACTTGCAAAAGTTTTAATCGCGCTTGGGGTGGTCACGGCTGTGGCAATTGGCTTTATCATTTACAAGCGTCGAGGATGAAATACACTCTAACCATCGGTGCAGTTTTAATTCTGTTGGTGTTGTACTTTGTACTACGCAACCGAGGGGTTGAGGAAAACATTGGAAATTCGTAATAATGAAAACACAAAATTTATTGATTTACGGGGGACTTGGCTACTTGGCTTATCGTCTCTTTTTTAAAGAAAAGTCTCCGACCAATGGCGACTCTTCTTCAACTACCCTTCAAGCCGACACGCCCGGTATGGACACAACTCAAGTAGGTGCAAAGGGTCGTCTTGATTGGCGGTACGTCGGTGCTTCGGCACTTCGTTTGGACGACAACGGACAGCCTATCTATTGTGGAGTTCCGGGCAACCCTTTCTCTTCAAGCGGCATTGAGGGTCGGTCAGCAAAGACAGGTGTAGCACCTACAACGTACTATGCGATGTTTGAACTTGGCGACGAAAAGAGCGTCAACGAAGGCTATTCTTTGATGGGTTCAAACTCACAAGCAGAGCACATTCAAGTAGGCGACACGCTTGACTTGCGCGTTACAGGCGGTCAGTTCTCCGCTTTGGATGGACAGCGCGTTACCGTCTTGCAACTTGGCAGTGATGCTTGCACACCTTCGGGTAAGCCTGAAGGCAAAACAAATTTCTTTGTCGTCGATATGCCTATCATTTTGGAAGGGGCAGACGACTCGCAGTACCCTCCACAAGAGGCTACAGGTTACGCAATAAAAGTAAATTCTTAAAAGATGTCTAATATCTACAAGCAACAGCCCTTCCGTTCTTTTAATACGGATTTGCAGGCTCGTCGCGGGGGCTACCGTCCCGGCACAATTGGCGTTAGCCAAATTCAGGGTAAGATGGTTAACTATACCCGTCCCGGCTCTAATCCACTTCAAATGGGTGCAGGTGTTAGTTCTATGTCGGCTCGTCCGTTCCGTTCAGGCACGTTGACTCCGGCAGATTACAACATCTACCAAAGGGAAAGCGAGCAAAACCTATACGCTAACCTTTATCGAAAGCGTGGGTAATGAAGATGAAGATGGTTACTGTTGCGCTTGTCGTAACGTTTGTGGTGGTTGCTTTTTTAATTGTACGCAACCGTCGAAAAACAAGGGTTGAAGAACCCAATCTTGAATGTCCGACATTTAGCCCGTCTTATGCGGGCAAGCCTGACGTTTCAAGTGAGGGCTACGACATCGAACAAAACGTGGTCATCGGTGACTACGGAGCAGAGGTAGCGTATCTACAAGAGCGTTTAAATACGCAGTACGGTGCTTCTGTCGATGTTGACGGCAAGTTTGGGTGCGAAACGTGGTTTGCTCTCCAAGCCTTTACGGGGCTTGATGGTGGCGAGCCTATTGATTTAAATGATTTGAAATGAGTACACTCGGCAATTGTCAAACGGACAATCAAGGCAATCCTCTACCAAGCGTAGGTGGAACTTGCAACCTCGCAGGTATGCACCTTGACGCAAGCACTCTTGATACGCCTGACCCAACGTCTCTGTACGGCAATGGTCTTGTAAACAACGGAATGCTCGATTGGGAGTTTTACGGTGTTAATGGTCGTCCTTCTGCGGGCGCAAACCCGGCATCACAAAACGACTTTTACGGCAACTTGTATTCACTTGCTTCTTTTTACGGGGCACAGGGTGGTGCAATGGATTACGCTGTGAACGCTCCTACGATGAAAACAATTCCAATGGAAAAGACTGTGGTTGTTGACACGCCTTGCAATTGCAATGGAGAGGGTTCTATTACCCACTCCAAAAAGCAACTGTATATGTTTGTCGCCCTGATTGTTGGTGCATTCTTGCTCGCTAAAAATTAAAAAGATGTTTGATATTTTCTACGGAGGACGGCCTAACCGTCCGCTCAATCGGGGAGCAGGAGGTGGCAACCTTGTCTTCACCTGTGCTTGTGGCAACTGCGACTCAACAGTTCAGGTGTTTGCAAGCAACATCCGTGAGGCACAGCGTCGATGCGCTCGACGTGGCGAAGCGGTTGGATGCAACTGCACTTCTATGCCTCCCGTTCAAACCGGAATTAGACGATAAAAATGGAACAACTCGTACAAGAATTTGAAACGATGCCATCACGTTACTATGTGATGTTTGCATTGCTTATTTACATCGCTGTGAAAGTCAGCAAATAAACTTTTTAAAAATGGACATTCGCGTCGGAGGAGGTCTTATCGGTCTCGCATTTATGATTTATGTGGTAATGAAACTTCGCAAGATTGAACAGACTTGCGCTTATCACACAACCCAAATGGCACAAGCACAATGATTGTAGCACAAGTATTGGAAAACCCCGAATCAGCAATGGACGTGCGCTCGCTCGTTCTTGCTGTCTTTGCACTTTTGGAGGTATTGGTTCGACTGACCCCTTCCGAAAAAGACAACAGCATTGTAAACAAGATTGTGACGTTTGGAGCGTACATCTTGGACTTCATCATTCCAAACCGTCGGAAAGGTGGTGGTCGCCTTCCGCTAATGAAGCGAGGCGATGCTTGATGGACTTCCGGAACTGACAGCCGAAATGAGGGCTTTTCGTGAAAATGGATTGCCCCTAACCTTTTCAACAGGAGACTATATGCAAATGGGTTTCGCCATCTTCATCGGCATTTTTTTGGCTTTGGTTCTTGCAGACCAAGTGAGCAAACGACTGTGAATTTAAGCGTGAGGGAAAATATAGATTTTTTGCTTGGGGGTACCTTCCTCGCAACTGCACCTATCCTTCCCCGCGTATGTGATATTATGACAACGGGACAACTGAACGATGGGCTAACCTTATTGATTCAGGCGTTGTCTGTCGTTCTTATTTTAATTCGTATCAGAAAAGCAGGTTCAGATGAATCCAAAGACAAGACGACTTCTTGAAATTACAGCTTTGCTTGTAGGCTTGACGGCAGGTATTTTGTCAATCCGTAAACACTTCAAAGATGCCAATCAACAGACCTAACAGTTTCTCCTCGGTAGGCAAGGCGAAGATGCCCGGTGCAATCAACCCTGACGGAACAATTCAACAGGCGATAGCGGAAGACAATATCACGGTCACACCCGCTTCAGGACAGGGCAACGTAACGGTTGCCCTTTCTGTTGATACAGCCCGAACGACGTATGGTGGTTCAACCAATCCCGCAGGGTACTACTATCCCGGCAGTCAAATTCTTTTTAATTGGGAGACGGGTTCAACCCTGACGGCAGGCAAGCTTTACTATTGGTCGGCTTTGGGTTCGTGGCAACCCGCAGACGCAGGCACGGATGGTGAAAACCTGATGGCTATGTGCAGTGACAATGCCGACGGCAGTGAAATGGTTTTTAAAGGCTTGGTGCAGTCCAATCAATTGTTTGGAGCAGGCGAAGTTGGATTGCCCCTTTACATCTCCATAAGCGGAACGCTCTCTTCTTTAAAACCCTCCTCGTCAGGCGAGTGGGTGCGCCTTGTTGGTTACATTAAGTCTGTCGATGGACTTGTGCTTCTCGATGTTTCAAATGATTTTTACCAAGTACCGTAATGCCTATTAACATACCCGATACATTTATCAGTGCAGGCACAGCAATTGTCAATGGCGGTATCACGGAGCAGGTCACCCGCGTAAACGGTCTAACGGGCATTAACGTTTCTCGTGTTGACGACGTAATAACTCTTTCACAACCCGATTTGAGGCGCAAAGAGTCTACTACCCTCTCCGATGCTTCAGGGATGGGTGGAAGTAAAGGCGCAACAGCAGACCACGTAATTTATTTTTACGATTGGCCTTATGGCGATGAGTCTACAGTTACGATTACGCAGGGACGTTGCGTGGCTTGGCTTGGGGCTACAGGTTTGTGGTCAAGGGTGTCGGCTACAGAATTTAATGCAACCCTTTTGCTCGGTATGGCTACAACTTCTGATACGGCAGAATACGTCGTTAAAAGAGGGCTTGTGCGTACAGACCAAGACTTCAGTTCCCTTGCTATCGGTCAGCCCCTTTACTTGGGTGCAGATGGCATTGTGACCGGCAGTCAGCCTGTTCAGCCGAATACTTACGTTCGTATGGTCGGTTGGGCTATGGACACGGACGCTACAGCGGGATTGATGTTTTTCAGCCCTGATGTTAATTTTAAAACAGTCGCGTAATGGGAAGAGTAGGTGAATCTCCACAGCCGGGCTATCAAAGTCCTGCAATCAATCGCCCTGACAACTTCACGGTTAGCGCGTCTGTGACAACCGATGGCGTGGCTTTGTTTACCATTCGTTCGGGCACGAATGCTACTGTTGCTCCGGGAAAATTTCAGTACACCAAGTTTGTTGGAGACAACGGCAACTTGCAGAAATATGAGTTTCCTACGAACAATGGTGCTCCGCAAAGCGGTCAGCGAATTTTAAACTTCGGAACGACAAGTGTCAACACAGCTTTTGGTCGCGTAGCAACGCAATTTGGTGATGTTAATGCAGGATGGGCAAATGTCACGCAGTCAGATATGACTCGTCAAGACAACCCTGTTGGTTTTAAAATGAACGAAGGTGAGGATGTCGCCGCTTTTGTTCGTGAAGGTTGCGTTCGATTCAACAATTTGGCAAACATTGGGCAAGCCTACGTTACAGGCTCGGGTGGTGCTACAACGCAGTGGCAACAAATTTCGGGCAACATCTTTCAGATAGGCTACGGGCTTGGCGACGGTGCAGGAGGACAGGGGCGACGCTTTTACGCAGACGTTTCGCAAGAGACAAAGTACCCTTTGGATTTTTTAAAACACGACCAACGGTGGTTTGCTTTCTCTACGCGACGCTTGAGTTACGAGGCTGACTACTGTATGGAGGTGTACAGAAACAACGACCCCACAGACACGGCTCTAATAGGTTGGGATTCAAACGGTTACATTAAAGTTAGCGACCTTGCTCTTTTTTCGCAGGGCGCAATCGTGCGAGTGAAAACGTGGTACAACCAAAGTGGCAACGGCTATCACGCTGAAGTGCCTGACCTTGTAGCCAACCCCACGCGAGGTGCTGAAATTTATTCGGGCACAGCCCTGTCAGCAACTTTTGGAACAAACGCAAAGGCTTCTTTGCGCTTTCGTGGAGTTAACCTGCTTGTTGCAGATACGGGCGGTGTAGGCGATGTGCAACAACCACTGTGGGGTATCGTTTCGGGTTCTTTTGACAATACGGGGGTCACTGAATACTTTTTCGATGGAGACTCCTCCAACCGAACACTTATTTTTCAGAACGCGGGAGCACTTTCTTGGGGAGCGGGTAGCTATCCAAGCGGAGGGTCAGCACAAACGGGAGACAAGCTTTATCAGGCGCAATTCAATACGACAAACAGCGACTTGCGCGTCAACGACACCATTGTTGCTACAGCCCAAAATGTTGGGACGGGTTCAAACGACGGAATGACTATTGGTGCTCGACATACAATAGTGCAGGGGCAGTTAAATGGCACAATTGCCGAAATCGTGATGTTTAAAGCAACCTCTTCGATGGGCTTCAATGACAACTACGTCAGTCGCTATATCACAAGTACAAACAACTACTTTGGAATCTACACCTAATGCCTATTTACAGCCCCAACGTATTTTGTTTTAAAGTTCAAATCGCAGAGAAGACCACTGTGCAATCCGACGAAGAGTTTGACAGCATTGGTCAAATCGACGCGGTAGATGGTGAACCCTGCACAACGTAATTAAAATGCCTATCAATCGACCCAACAGCTTTTGCTACCAAATCATTGTAGAGCCTGTAGCAAGCATTTCATCGCCCAACTCGTTCGAGGTCATTGGTGACATCGTACCTATCGCAGGAACGGACTGTAACACAGAGTAACAATGCCTATCAATAGCCCTGACGTTTTTAATGTAATTGGTGATGCCGTTGTAACGGGGTCAGGTGGTGGTGCAGTCGAATCCGTAACGGGGACTGCGCCCATTTCTGTTTCACCTACCACAGGTAGTGTTATTGTTAGTTTGGACGACGTTAGCCCCGACCCGACAGGTTCTTACACGAATGCGGACATTACCGTCGATTCAAAAGGTCGCGTTACTGCGGCTTCAGATGGTGTCGTTACAGACGCTACAAAAATTGTAGTTACGGCAAAAAACAAGTCGGGTGGGCTTCTTTTAAAAGGAACGCCTGTCCACGCAATTACACCTGTTTCTTCGGGACAAATTGTAGAGGTCATCGCGGCAAGGGCAGATACGCCTTCAGCGATGCCTGCAACCCTTGTTTTGGACGAGGACTTGGCCGACGAAGCAGAAGGCAATGCCATCGTTACGGGATTTATTAAGAACGTCGATACTTCTTTGTTTACAGCAGGCGACGTTTTGTATGTTGGGAGTACAGGTGGCTACACCAACGTCAAGCCTACAGGGACAGATTTAATTCAGAACTTGGGCATTGTCGTCAAATCAGACGCAAGTGCAGGTTCGGGTATTGTCTACGGCTCGGGACGTTCAAATGACGTGCCCAACATTCCTCAAAACTACATTTGGCTTGGCAACGCTTCGGGTGTAGCTACACCAACGGATTTGAGCACCATTACAGCTACAAGCGTAACGGGTGGCGATGGAGTAACAGCTTCTCCAACTACGGGAGACGTTGTTTTGGGAGAAACCGATACGGGTGTTTCGGCAGGTACTTACACCAATGCCACAATCACTGTAAATACAAAGGGAAAGGTCTTTAGTGCATCTTCAGGACTTGCTCCTGTTACAAGCGTAGGAGCAACAGCCCCAATTTCGAGCAGTGGAGGCTCAACGCCTACGATTAGCTTGGACGATGTGAGTCCTGACCCTTCAGGGGCTTACACTAACCCCGCCATCATTGTGGATAGCAAGGGTAGGGTTACAGCCGCGACAAGTACGATTGCGGTTTCTAACGTCACAGCTACGTCACCCATCTTTTCAAGTGGGGGCACAACGCCCAACATTACGCACGGGGATTCAGGCGTTACATCAGGCACGTACAAGAAGGCTACGATTACGGTCAACGCAAAGGGTCACGTCACCAATGCAACTCCGGGAACGGATTTAATTACGATGCGCGGTGAAACCGACACGGATTGGAGTGCTCGCGCTACGTGGTTTGTTACGCAAGATTGGCAGACGGGAATTGCAAAAGAAACAGGTTTGACTACAGTTACACTTTCCTCTTTTGACGATTGGATTCGTTACCCTGTAGTAAATTTTAATGAGCAGTTTGACGGCAAAATTGAGGTAGAGGGGTATTTGCTTTTGGGTGCAGGCGTACCTGCAACAAAGGCAAATTATCGCATTTCGGTATGGAGTGCCACAGGCACAACGGGCGACACTTCAGAGACGTTTACTAAAGTAATTGAGTCAGGCAACCTTACAGCAGGCGGTTCAAACGCTCTTACGGTCGTTCCTAAAACGACACTTACCTACAGCGCAAGTGCAGGCGACTACCTTATGATTGGCCTAACCAACATCAGCGCAACAATAGCCTTGTCTACAGGTATGTGTTATGCGAACCTCAACGTGAGATTCCAAAACTCGTAATGGCTTACAGAATTAAACAATACACCTACCGTCGTGCTCGCACTTTGGGCGTTACGGTTAAGCCGTCAACGCGCAAAGGCAAAAAGATTGACGTATTTAAAAACGGCAAGAAGGTGGCAAGTGTAGGTGCGATTGGCTACAACGACTACCCCACGTTCATTCAAAAAAGGGACAAGGCTTACGCAGACAAAAGGCGTAAAGCATACAAAATGAGACATCAAAAAGATAGAAAAAAGGTCGGTTCACCCGGTTATTACGCTGACCAACTCCTTTGGTGAGTTTAATTTTTTAAATTTCGCAGTATGAAAAACAAGAAAATCGTGGGGATAGTGATGATTACAGTTATTGTATCAGTCCTCGTGTATCTTTTTAAGGACAAGATTATGGCGATGTTGCCGCAACCTCCGTCCGACCCATCTGACCCGTCTACAGAGCCTACGGGAGAATCCGAGCCTTCCGACCCCGGGACAGGTGATGCAGGAACACAAGTTTACGATGCCGAAGGTTGTGGTGGCAACTACACAAACAACCTTGACGAAATAAGCGAACACGACCCCGCCTCAAATGTAGGGGGGTGCGGTAGCGCGGTTGTTGCTTGGCAAGAGTATTTAAATACTGTGATGACTACATCCACCCCGCTTGTTGTTGATGGCAAGTATGGTTCTGCAACGCTGAATGCTCATTTGGCATATTTGTCTATCCTCCCTACGGTTTCAAGGGACATTGTAGCACCACTGTATGAGCAGGGTTCAGGTTCTGCCGTTCGTCTAAATTGATTAAAATGAAGAAGAACGTCAAACTCATCATCATTGCGCTCGCTGTTGCAGGCGTATTGTATTACGTGGCAACGAAACTTCTTTTAAAACCTGAAGCAACAACACCTGCGGAGGGCGATGAAAGTACACCCGAACCTGAAGAAACATCAGGCGGAATCATTGACTCCATCCAAGATGTATTTGGACTTGGAGACACGGAAACGGTAGAGGTTATCGACGAGGTGGAAGAAGAAACGACTACCACAACAGAACCACCACCACCACCACCACCACCTGCACCTACTTGTGAATTGATGTCGGCAAGTATTATTGCCCAACTCAATTCAAACGATTCGTACAAAAACTTGAACTGCATCGCAAGTGAGGGGTACACAACCTTGTGGGGCGATGGAAATTGGGAATCGGGCGGTCAAGGGTTTCCATCCACACTGAACTCAAGTCATTGCGGTCGGAAACTCGCTTCTTTGCAACAAATTTTAAACTCAAGTTCAGCGAATGGTGGTTGCATCCCCGTTGCTGACTACGGCAAGGCTACGCCTTTGACCCTTCAAAAGTGGAATGCGGCGATAAGTGCGGCGTACTAAAATTTAAACTATGACAAGAAAACTTTTGTTTGGCGCAATTGGTCTCGCAGGCGTTGGCGCATACCTGTATTTTAAAAAGAAGGGAACTCAACCAAACGTAACCGGAAACGCAGACTCGCCAACGTCCCCGCCACCCCCGCCACCGGATTGGGTTGATATTCCCGAAGACCAAGCTATTTTTAATCACGAGTACACCGAAGATGACTTGCTTAACGGTCAATGCCCGCCACATTCATTTATAGAAGGATGTACGCACCCTAATGCTTTGAATTACAATCCTTGCGCCACTTTCGGAAGTGTTCAAAATCAATGTGAATTTGCAGATGGAACGGTAATCGGTTGTGGCGATTCTACCAAGTGCAATTACGACCCAAATGTCGAGGTCAATGTACAGAGTATGTGTTACACGGACGCTTTCTGTAATAACTATTGGTCAGGGACAAGCAATTCAGTCACATACAGGGGCACAACTATGAAAAGGGCATTGCATCCACTGTACTAAAATTTAAAAGATGCCGGTAAGCAGTCAGCAATTAGAATACGCGAAGGGAATTATCCCAAGCCTTGAACTTGGGGCAGAGGCCACGTACACGCGTATGAAAAGAATTAAACCGAAAGGTTTACGTGGTTCTATGCTCAAGCACATTTCTTGGCCTACATCTTGGGCTGTTTTGTACGACTTGTCTCCCGCTCAAATTTCACAAAATCGTGAGCCTGAAAAGGCGCGTGAAGCATGGGAGGGGCTTGCTCCCGAACAGCTTTCGAGAACAAGAATTTGGCAGTTGTTGTTGCGGGGATATTTCACCAACCACCCCGAGCCTATGTCGGAATCAAACTTTCCGAATTGGCGTAAGCCTTCGTGGATGAGTGAAGGTGATGCTCAAGAAATTCGCAACGAAATTCGACGCGCTTATGAGGCTACCTCTACTGAAGAAGTAACCGATGCGGAATTGGCACAACCTATGCCCACCGAGGACGTGCCACGCGAACAGCGTATGGCAGACTTGGCACAGCGCGAAGAAGAGGCGATGGAGGTTACTGTTCCGCAACAGTCTGACGACGGAGAAGGCAGTGAGCCGTTTGAGGATGATAGTGAGCGAGAAGGCAATAGACGGCTTGAATTTGACTCCCTTCACGCCTTGTATTCAGCGTATTGGAGACGAACGTATGGCATCGAAAATTCCTCGGATTTGCGAAGTCGTTTTGAAGAAATCCCGGTTCGCAAAGGAGCGATTGCTATTTACACGCTCGAAAAACTTGGCTATAGGCACACAGGAATTAAAAATTTCCTGCAAGCAATGTCCAACCGAGGGCTTATGGTTTATGGCGTTCGCCGTGGAACGCGGAGTGGCTACAACGCTTATGCCCTCGTTGATTTAAAAGGCAATACGCCAACTGCCGGGAGATACCAAAGTTCTACGGCTTATCGCATTATGGCTGAAGCGTCTCGTGATGTTACAAGTTTTTTTAAAGGACAGTTTGAGCCTTCTACAGGCCGAAAACTTCAGGTGATGCGCTTCACAGGCCGAGGCGGAGGACTTGGCGGGTATCAAATTTTGTCTTTGAATAGCCTTGATGGACAACGCTACGCAACTACTTATGCCGAGGGCAACAGAATGATTGGTCAGGCGAGAGAAGAGGCGCAAGAACAGGTTATGCAATTGCGTGATGTACAGGGGCAACCCGGCAATCCCGTAGAAAATCTTGAACCACCTGCACCAACGGTAGAAGGGGCGGTAACGCGATACTACTATGTTGGGTATCAGAGGTTTCAACCCGGAATGACGTTCAGGTCATCGGAGGTTTTACACTACCAAGTGTCTAATATGGGTGCGACAGAAAGTCCAAACAGTTACGCTTTCTACTTTACGTCGCCACAAGACGCGGTGTACAAACTGTATCGAGCAGTCTTTAACCCAATAGCAATCACGGTAGCAAGTCTCCCTCAATTGAAGGAAAAGTGGAATGATTCGGGTCAGCTTAACACTCCTAACACAATTAAATTGCAGGAGGTTCGGGATTTGCTGAACAGGCGCAAACTGCGTCAGATGATTGTATCGGCCACAGAACCCCCCTTCTATTCTGAACAAACGATGCAACCGAAGCGTAGCGATGCTCCAAAGGTGTCCGTTCCTTTCGATTTAATTTTCTCTGTAAACGACATTCAGCCTGCGTTTACCCAAAACTTGCAACGCTTGGCACAGCAAGAACCTACACCACCCCCACTTGCAGAGGCGGTCAATCGGGTGCTTTCAGAGGACTATATGAAGCGTATGGGGCAGTCGGGTATGGTGGCGAAAAACCCCTTCGGAATTGAAATTGAAGGTTGGTTTGCAGAAAAGGCCAAGTCCGATGTTACCGACCTTATGAAGCGGGACGGAATCAAGGTCAAGTCTACGCGCTACCACGGCAGTGCGCCTTCAGGTTATTTTAAATTGGAGGACGACAGTTCTGTAAAGGCCGATGGTCAATCATACGATTCTCGCGCCTTTGAAATGGTGTCGCCCGTTCTCGAAGGCGAAACAGGCAAAAAGCGATTGCTCGAAGTGCTTGGTCAATTGAGAAAGTATGGAGCAAAGACCACGGCTTCAGCAGGTACGCACATTCACTTCCCGTTTAGCGCATTGGGCGACGGAGACGCGGGATTGCAAGGAAGAAAGCAATTGATTACCAATGTCCTTGTTCTCGCTCCATTTTTAAAAGCGACACAGGTTCTGTACAGCCAAGACAGATACTACGCTCGTGATTGGACAAACGTCAATGCACAGAATTTGCGTGAACTTCAGAACCAAACATCGTGGAGTGACGTGACAAGCTTTGTGCGTCGCAAGTTTGATGCAGGTCGCAACTTCCTTCACATCAAAGAAAGCAGTTCATATATGGGGTCGTCGAGCGGGCCTCCTACCTACGAGTTCAGATTCCCCGCAAGCAACTTTGAGGACGACAGCGTGTACCAACTCGTTCGTTTGCTCGACCGAATTTGGACAGTTTCAAAGGACGGCTACGTTCCCCACAGCCCTGAAATGTGTCAACCACGTAATGCCGAAAAATGGTTGACCGATTTGCTTGGCGTCGAATTGTATTCTTTTTGGCGAAACAGAATCCGTGATGTTTACCCCTCGCACAGGTATTTAAAAAGCAGACGAGACAGTGAATACGACTATTTCAGCGGAGACACTTCGGGAGCAAATTGGGTCAGAGAAATTCACGACGAAGAGATTGTTCCCACAGCACCAAGAACACCCGTTCCACCACTTAACGATTGGTAAAAATGAAACGCTATCTAAAAAAGAAAGGGTCGAAGCAAGGAGGCGGTACTGCAAAAGCCTCCTACTACGTTACCCGCGACTCAAAAGGCAGAATTAAAAAATGGACTCGCGTAGGTGCTTCGCAGAAAGCAGACCGACGCGGTTCAGCCAAATACAGCCCCCGCAAAAAAGGACAGGGCAATCAAGGAGACTACAAATCACCAAAACGCTAATTAAAATGACTAAACAAGAACAAAACCGATACTTGCTAATCGGTGGCTCAGTCGCAGTAGGTTACTACTTCGGAGGCAAAAACACAAAGGGCGCACTCATTGGATTGGGCGTAGCCCTTGTTTTGCTTTACGTTGCCAAAAACGGCATGGGTTTGATGGCCGCAGGTTCAAACGGAATGCCTGTTGGAGCACCTGAACCGTCTACAGGAGGTTTGCCCGCGCCCGGAACAACAGACGACCCGCTTGGAGGCACTGTAATGCCCGGTGGCAAACGAATTGGTATCTTGCGCTAATGAATCCGTTTTTGCCTTTAATGAATTACGGTGACCAACTCGCCAAATCCGATACGGCACCTTTGGGTGGTAATCTTGCCGGGTTGGGCGCAACAGGTTATTCTGCACCGGGAAACACCACTGTTACGGGGTACTACAATCAGACGGGTATTGCCCCGACTGTTCAGGGCGGTATGTCGAATATGACGATGGCTTCAGGGTACTTGCCTACAAACGGCACTAACGGATGTCCTCCCTGCAATTGTCCTACACAGAAAAGTCCTTTGGAGAACGAAACGGTGCAATACGCGCTTCTTTTCGCTCTTGCATACGTCGTAATTAAAAAGCTTTAATGGCTAACTACAGGGACGCAGTAAATTTCATTCAAGAATGGGAAGGAGGCATTTCAGGACACCCTGAAGATAACGCTTCCTCTAACCCGTCCCCGTGCGGTATTGACCCGCAATACAACGCGCCTATTCACACAAACAAGGGCGTAACGTGGCAAACATTCGTGAGCATCTACGGACAGTCTTGCGATACGTTTTTGGAAATGCCACAGGACATTTGGCTCGACATTTACAAAGCAAACTATTGGGACAGGGTAGGCGGTGATGCCCTATACAACCAAGCGATTGCAAACACTTACGCTTCGTGGGCTTGGGGCAGTGGAGTCGGTGGGGCAGACAACCAAATGCGTCAATTTTTGATGCAGGAATATGGCTACACCTACACTGACGTTGCCTTGCCTGAACAGCGAATCCTAATTTTAAATTGGCAGACACGCCAAGACCCTGAACGCTTGTTTTACGGGCTTATGGATTGGAGACGCAACTACCTCAATGGATTGTCAGACGCAAATGTCTTCGGAACGGGGTGGAACAATAGGCTAAACGCCTTTATCAAGTACAACGAAAAGTATATCACCACCAAGTCCAATAAAGATTTAAACAGGGTTATTATTGCATTGACGCTTCTTGTAATCGCAGTGTTGGTTTACTTCCTGTTGATTAAGTAACACACAATGGATAATTTAGGAACGGACTTTTACAACATCGAAGAATCCACGGGCTTCGACGGCTCTTTCAATAGCCTGTCTCCCGAGGAGTTCGGTATTAGCGCACCTGAAAATTTTAATTCAGAACCTACACAACTCACTTGCGATGACTACATCGCGCAGTGGTGTGCTTCGCAAGAAGAAAACTGTCAGTTTGTGAATGGCAAACTCACAGTACCCACGGAACAGATGCAGGAATTTGTCACTGCATACCCCAATTGCGGGGTCACCCAATCAAGCAATTCATCAAACTCTTCAGATATGGAAACTCAAGCGAACAACGGACTCCTTGATATTAAATCGCCTAACTTCTTGGGCGGTCAAAACGTTCACAACGTCATTTTGATTGTCATTGGACTTTTGATTTTGGCCTCTGTGACGAGCGGTAACATCCTTCAAGGCATCGGTTCAGCAGTTAAAAAGGCTGTGTAATGGCAGACCAAGCATCCTCACAAGGCACTGCACCACAGGAACTTCCTGAAGACGCAGTAGGAATCGGGCAACTTCACGAAGACGCGGTAAAGCGTCGGCAGTACGTGGCTATTGGGTTGGCCTCGCTCGTCGCAGGTGCGAGTTTCTTTGCAACCAACAAAAAGATGGCTACCCGAACATCTATCCTTGTGGGACTTGTGCTTGGTATCGTAGCCTACGTTGGGGCGAATATGGTTTTGCCTTCGGCTACGCTGAACCAAAGGTTCTTTGGGGAATACAAAATTTAAAAGTCGATGGACACGCCTCCGTACAAAGTGGCGTATATGGAGACAAGTTCTCCGTTCCGTCTTTACTCTGATTTTTTTTCTACTGAAAAAGAGGCGAGAGACTATGCGTCGCAACTCCGACAAGAAGGATTTGAGGCGATGACTTTTAAAAAAGAGTCCCAAGAGGGTACTCACTACGAATGGAATCTGTTGCAAGACAGGTCAACGTGGAAGTATCGTTTGGGAATCTTCCTTACATCGAGTAACTTTGTTGTGCCCCTCGTGTTAATCATCTTTGTGTATCTCCTTCTACGCAGAGGTAACGGCTTGCCGAGGGTTATTGGTTAAACAGAGAAAAGGGTTGGCATTTCGTCAGCCCTTTTTTAATTTGCTCGTATGAAGAAAAACTTACTGATTGCAGGGTACACGGGCTACAGCACTGTAGACAAGGTTGAAGATTTTGTGGAATCGTTTGGTCACGTTCGTAGAGAACAAGATGAAATGTGCGTCATCTACGACAACAGAACAGAAATCAACGAATACCTTGACAAATTCGATTGGGTCATCCAATTAAAAAAGGAGCGTACCGCAAGGTGCAATTACGTCAATCGCTTCTTGTGGTTTAGCGAGGTCATTGAAACCGCAGACCACGAAATGTTTATTACAGCAGACATTCGGGATGTTATTTTTCAAACGAACCCGTTTGTATGGATGGAAGAAAACCTTGAAAAGGACTACATCTTCAGTGACGAAGGTGTAGCCCACGTTGGAACAGAGGGTGGGAAGTGGAATATGGCACAGGCAGAGGCGGGCTTTCCTGAATTGGCTCAAGGTTTAAAAAGAAAGAACGTCCACAACGTAGGTGTAATGGGTGGGAACAAGAGACTCGGTAAAATGTGCTACCGCGTGTGGGATATGTGTCAGGGTAGACACGCGCCCCTTACACGAAAACTTGAAGAATTTATCATTGACCAAGCCGCGTTCAATGTTTTAACGCACCTAACAGAAGACCGGGCTTTTGGGCATCCAAGCAGTCCAAAAGAAGATTGGGTTTTGACTTTGGCTACGTCACCTGAAGCAGTCAAAGAGATTTATTTAATCGAAAATACCCTGTGCAACCCTGACCAAAAACCATACGCAATCGTCCACCAAGCAGACAGGCACAAAAACTTTATGCGCTACTTGGGCAAGGGCAAGTTTGAATTGTTTAAAGGGGAAGACACCTACGCAACGGCAACAATCAAGGGAGACAACTACAAGGGGTAACAGAAAAGGCCACCCCGACGTTTCGAGATGGCCTCTGTTGAATGAAACCCCTTAACCAAGAGTTATCACTCAAATTTAATTAGACTTTGACAACCTGTGCTTGGTAGGCAGGTATTTTTCAAAGGCATATTGTCCCGCAGGTTGCGTAAGCTTGGGACGTGCATACTGCATACCGTCGTGACCTTGTTTTCTGTGCTTGGCAGGTGAATACCAATCCAAGAAATCACCTGACTCGACAACCTCACCCCAATTCTCGTGAACATCGAACAGGTAGATGTCGCACTCCATAACGCTACCGTCGTCCATACGGACGTGGCAAGGCTCTTTAAAATAGTAGGTCGGGTGTCCTTCGGCACGGTCAACGATGTCCCACTGTTTTTTATTTAGCAGGTAGACCTCGCCCTTGATGGGACGCTCGAAGCCGTGCAAAAGGTCGTCAGAAGGCACACGGCCAACGTAGGGAATCTGTCGTGGCAATTCACGGGCAGTCATTACAAAGGGTTCGCAGGTGTGCGCAGTACCAAGATACTTTGCGCCCTCGATACGTTTGTGGTTGTACGCATCCTGTCGCATTGTGCCATAGGTAAAAAGGAGTCGGGGCTTGTAGTAAGTCATTTCTTTTGGGATTATTGGATTAAACTAAAAGGGACATAGGAACTTCGATGGGGGCTTCAAAGAAGTCACCTCCACTGTTGACGTACAGAACGTTTCTGTGCTCAAACTCTGACCACGGCATCAGGTAAATCATCGCTTTGGTCGGCTTGTCGTCGCCACTGATAAAAACATCAACGTACTCGCGCTTGTACCAACGAGGATGGCCTTCGAGTCTGTCAAGGTTGGCAAGCGTCAGGTCGTCTACCTCGTACACCTCACCGTGAACAAACGTTGTAATGTCTTTGGTGATTTTGTTGGGCTTGACAACGTATGGAATACTCCGACCGAGCGAAGATTCAAGCATAACGTAGGTTTTGTCCGTGATGGCATTGCCAAGAAAAACAGAATCTTGAAGCAGGTAGTGGTTGCCGAGTTCCTTCCGCAACGTACCATAAACAAATACTTTCATAGCATTAGGGTTAAGGGGTTAAACATATAGGACAAATATACGACGTATATCACAAGTATGCAAGAAAAAGGGAGGAAAAAAGGTTTCTATCTGACCTTTCATCCCTCCCACACGCCAAACGTGTATTTAAAAATCTACACGTTTGCGTCTTCCCACTCTTCCGGAGTTAGCACAAGGGCACGTCCAAAGATTACGTGACTATTGTCGCCATAGGACGTAGCGTACTCGTTAAGTGGCAGATTTAAAACCATGCCTTCCTCATTGACAAGCATCGTATCGCCATTGCGAAGGTGGATAGCTTGAACGTAGCCTTCGACGGCATTTTGCCAATCTTTGAGGGTGTCGCAAGGCCAATTCTCAAGGAATGTGCCGTCAGGGAGGATAAGCAGTGCCATTGTTATTTGTACTTTTTCAAAGTAGATTCATAGGCACTTTGAAACTGTTTGGATGTTAGAATAAGAACGTGTCCATACCTCCACGGGGGATTTCCCTTCAATGCGTTTTTAACTGCGGATGATTTAGACGCACCTTGAATCATATAGGAGCGGCCTTTGGATAAGTCGACGACTTTGTATCGGTTCATTGCTGAAGTATTTAATTACTGAATTGATTGCCAATAGGAAGCTACGAATGATTTGATTTCAGGCAAAGTCTTGTAGTAACCGTTTACCCACTCGGCACGAAGCATATTTAAAACCTCACGACGAAATCCAACCTCTTTGGTGTAGACTTTGCAGATGTCGCAGATTTGATTTTCAGCCTCAATACTGAAGGGCTTAACTGTGTCTTTTGGGGGGGAGAACAAGTCCATCACGTTTTGGTTTTGTCTGATTTAAAAGGCCACGGGTTGCGAAGTTTCTCGTTCCAATCGGGTTTGTAGTCCATAGGTACGTGGTGCGGAACAAGGAAAGCGTCGCTAATTGGAAACTTGGTCGGTTCGTAGTATTTGCCAAGAACATCGTAGGTCTTTTTGGTCACGAGGTTCTTTGCCTCCTCAAACGTACAAAGCTTTTTAAGCAAAGCCGAAGCGATTTGACCTTGCGGAGTCCAAAGCAAATAGAGCCTTTTCGTTTCCGTCATAACGTAGTGGTCGGTGTGGTAAACAACTAATGCCATAGATGAAAAAAGGGGGCTTGCGCCCCCATCCATTATTAGTACGTGATAGGGTAGGGCCAAGTTTTAATTTGGTTAATCTCGTACAGGTCAGACTTGAGTTTGTCAAAGTAATCAACCTGACTAATCCCTTCGATAGCGAAACATCCTGACGACTCCATATCGCAAGAGAAACGAGTTCGAGCATCATTTATCGCGGCAAACATCGCAAGGGAGTTTGACTTGAGGTAGGCAGAACCGAAAGTTTCACCATTGGAATCCCACACAGTGTAGGTGTTTTCTGTCTCGATGACTGAAAGGTGACGGTTGGAGAAAATGAAACGAGCCATTGGGCTTGGGGTTAAGGGGTTAAACATAGTGCAATATACAGCGTATATACCAAGTATGCAAGAAATATGCAAGAAAGTTTAAGAAGGAAGGGCAAGGAGGAGGAGGAGGAGGAAGGCG
>Ga0208898_1000834_pt1 | contig 22303 bp, 18 predicted proteins | sample VirMetDEL_Mar_4_FD_184513 | JGI IMG/M metagenome (GOLD analysis project Ga0208898, IMG submission 184513) | Aqueous microbial communities from the Delaware River and Bay under freshwater to marine salinity gradient to study organic matter... | ecosystem: Environmental > Aquatic > Marine >...
CTGCCTCCGAGCATGGCTTGCGCCATCGTTACGAAGACGTGACAGTGGAGGAGAAAGACATCATGTATTTCATCACCCTACCAACGGAACGCCTAAAGCATTTGTGTCGCACACGGCATGAAGCGATAGGTGTTCCAGGAGGGGATGAGGATACTTCGCTTGGTGTATTAATCAAAGCAGAATCACTATTGTAATGAAAGACATGGAGCAGTTCATGCGTATAGCAAACGCAAGGCTACGTTCAGTGTACAAGTTCAAGCCACAACGGGTAGCAGTAGCAGCGAAGATGTATGTAGAATGGAAGCAAAGAAAAGCAAGTTGAATACCAAGAAGAACAACATTTCAAACAACTACAAAATAATTTACAATCAAAGCAAAAAGAAATGGCAGTTATCACGAAGGGGAATGATAGTTTTCTCCGGGACAAAAGAGGGCGTACAAAACTGGATGGACAGAGTAGTCATACCAAACAATCCCATATTCTAATACACCCTGTCGCTGTATACGGTACGCTCAAGCGTGGCAAGGGCAACCATCCGCTGTTGCATGATGCGATGTTCGTAGGTGAAGCGATTACCAAGAACAAGTACCCCTTGGTCATTCGCAATTGGGGTCTTCCTTTCTTAATCAACAAGCCGAACGTAGGTAGCAATGTGAAGGTAGAACTCTACCTTGTGAGTGACTTTATCCTACAGAGGTTGGACTTACTTGAGGGACACCCCGATTGGTACACGCGCAGGAAGCGCAAGTTCATCGTGACCGAGGATGGCTATGACAACCACGAGATGGAAGCATGGGTATACTTCGGACCCGATGATGCGATGGATGAGAACTCAATCCTATACGACACGTACTGATGAAGACGCCCATTCAAATGTTATTCCGCCGTCTTGAAAACATCAACAAGACTATGCTGGACAGCGATGAGAAGAATGTAATCGCTGGGTTCTTAAAGAACAAAGACGAATGGGTAGAGGTTGAACGCAACCTAATCATCAACGCCTACCAACGTGGCCACTCATCAGATGGTACATACGTGGAGGCTAAAGAATATTACGACAACAACTTCCGTGTGCCTGGGAAATGAGGGTATACTATGATTTGTTTGTTCGTGAGAAACTAAAGATTGGAGAATGGAAGAGAGTCCATAAGGACTTCAGCACAGAGGAAGAGGCAAGGCTATTCATCCAAAGAATCAAAGACAACGTAACAGTTAAGAGTATAACACTTGACACATGGCACACAGAAAATTAAAAAAAGTAAGACAGGTGCGAGAGAGAATACGCAAGACCGTTGAAGAAGCGCACGTATTCAACAAGGCCATTGAGATATTCACCAACCTAACCAAGGTGCCGGAGGCTGAACTATACCAGAGAGGCAGACACCGCAGGGTAGTGGAGTGTCGGGCTATGATATGGGCATACATGCGCACACGAACGAACATGACATTCGCAGATATCGCTGCGAGATTTGACCTCAACCACTGCACTGCGCTACACCAATGGAACAGGCACCAAGACTATATGTCTTATGTACTTGACAAGCCTTTCCGAATGCATGAACTGTACGCACAGACGTACGAGTCCGGCAAGGATATACTTGACGACTACTTTATGGTAGACAGCAGTGACTTGACGGGGTACAAGTACAGGCTCATCGTTATGGTTGATGACTTCCCAACGTGGAACAGACAGAAAGTAATTGAAGCAGAACAGATATGATAGTATCAGACAAATTCAGATGCCTGTATGTAAGCATCCCTATGACGGGAGGCGCACGTATTGAGCAGGCTATCCTTGAGTTGGACCCAAAGGCCACAAGGATTAACGCAGACATGGATGCGAGAGGACACTTCTCTGGCACGCAGTTGGAGCCGTTCTTAACAGAGGAACAACGTACCTACTATACGTTCACCTTTGTACGCAATCCGTATGATTGGTTCGCTATAAACTACAACTACTTCGCAAGTAAGGTGTCGCAGAACATGCGCACGTGGGCAATGCTCAATGACTACCACAAGATTCCACCACTTGATGGAGAGGATGGTGTCGCTGTTGTTGATGGGCCCATGGCTATGGCGTTGTTGTCTATGATGCAGTACGATTTCTATGGTCAGTATTTACCCAAGGGTAAGCATGGCTCCATGGTTTGTCAGTCGTCATGGCTGGACATTGACATGAACTTCGTTGGTAAGTTGGAAAACTTTGAGGAGAACTGGGAAACGATTTGCCGGAACATTAAGTTCCCCGTAACGCACCCAGTGCCCGACGCGGAGCCAATCAAATCCAAGTACCACCAGGTAAACATCAGCCCACAAGCAAAGCACCTGATACAAGCAGCGTTTAGGAAAGACTTTATAGACTACTACCAAACGCTATTGTAATGGCAGGCCAAACGATATACTACTATATCGTTAAGGTCGTGTACTTAAAGCCGGGGAGAGGAAAGCAAAAGCCCATGCCGTTTAGGCAATCGGGAGTGGAGATTGTATCTCGTGCCAAAACCTTGGCCCATCTTAACCACGACAAGAAAGCGATAGAGTTTGCAGGCGCACAGCTTCGTGGTGCCACACGTTATATGAACCTTCGTGTATACGAAATCATATCACAAAAAGAAATAGGAGTTTCATCAGTTCACTTTGAAGAAGATTACACCAATGAGTTTGGATGAGAAGATTACCATGTTCGCCTCCATCACGGACACGACACGGCCACATTACGTATCGCTATCTACTGCGCTTGAGAGAATATCAAACGGCAACAGTAAGCAAACGATAGAGAAGATACGTTCGGGAGAATCATCGCTAAAGAAAGGACTACCCGTGGCGCTGTTCTCTGGTGTGTTCACCGGGAGGAGAGACGACAACATCGAGGGGCACAGCGGTCTTATCATCCTTGACTTTGACCATATAGATGTCAACGATTACAAGGCGCTGCTGGGTACGGATGATTTCGTACGTGCTTGCTGGACATCACCATCGGGCGACGGCCTCAAGGCTCTTGTTAAAATCACCAACCCCGAGCGACACCGCGACCACTTCCGTGCATTGCAGGTATACTTTGACAGGACGTATGGGCTAGAGGTTGACCCCTCTGGTGTCAATGAATCACGTGCGTGCTTTGAAAGTTATGACCCGGACATCATCATCCGTGATGACAGCAAGTCCTTCGGTCACATGCTCAAGGAGAACACGCCCGTTGAGGAGGTGGTGCAGAAGAAGGTGCAGACAGACTATGAGAAGATAGACATCATAGCGCACATGATACGAAAGGCTTCCGATGGGGAGAAGCACTTCACCCTACTACGTGCAGCCATCTTGTGTGGTGGATACATCGCAGCCGGTCGCATGGAGGAGGACGAGGCTATGCGCATTATGCTACGAGAGATAAGCAACAGAGATGTTGAAGACCTTGAGTTAGCAAAGAGAACCATTGCGGACGGCATATCACAGGGGCGGATGATGCCCATACGTGAGGTCATTGATGATGAGCAACGTATCAAGAGAGAGATGCTCATCCTTGATGGCGACATGTCGTTCATCTCCTCTGACGACAGCGACCAATCTTGGATTGAGCGATTCGCCAAGGGAGAGATACCCAAGGGATTGTCAACGGGCATGCCCGAGTTGGACCAGTACTTCCTGTTCAAGCGTGAGTTCACCATCATCAACGGGCATAGCAACGTGGGTAAGACAACCATGGCGCTGTACCTTATGGTAACCGCATCGGTACTGCACGGGTGGCGCTGGATAATCTACTCCTCAGAGAACAAGACGGCCGCTGTTAAGATGAGGTTGATGGAGTTCTTGGTAGATGTTCGCATCGATGAGATGCACTATGAGGAGAGAGTCGCTTCCTTCAAGTGGGTCAACGAACACTTCACCATCATCAGTAACGAGCAAGTGTATAGTTACACAGACCTCATTGTGTTCGCAGAGAAACTGATACGCCAGGAGAAGTACGATGGCTTCCTCATTGACCCATACAACTCGCTGAAGATTACCATGGGCAAGGCATCAGCACAGATGTCTACTCACGAGTACCACTACGAGGCAGCATCAGAGTTCCTTACGTTCTCTAACAAGAACAACATGGCGGTATGGGTTAACACCCACGCCATTACGGAAGCGATACGTCGCAAGGGTATGGATGGTCTGCCCATTGCTCCCTTTGCAGAGGACAGCGAAGGTGGTGGTAAGTGGGCGAACCGTGCGGATTCTTTTGTCACGTTTCACCGCAAGGTCCAGGCCCCGGACCACGACATACGCTCACGCATGGAGATACACGTACGCAAGATGCGTAACCAGGAGACGGGCGGTAGCCCAAGCCCATACGACGAGCCGGTGCTGCTACAGATGAACGCATCACGCACAGGATTTACGGTTGTTGGTACAGGTACAAAAAGTTTTTCGCCACTTGCTTTGAATACTAAACTTCTTGACCTACATTAGTAGGTGTGCAAGAAGATGATTACCAAGAGATTACACTTATACTACCGAAGCCGCCGTCTCTTAACCAGTTTTATGCAGGGCGCCACTATGCAGTACGCGCAAAACATAAAGCCGATTACTGGAAGGCAATTGCGGATGCGCTTGAACCGTTTGACAAGTTCCATGTGGACAGATGTGCGGTTCATGTTCGCTACAATTGTCGCTATGATGTTGACAATGCTATATGTTGTTCTAAATTTCTTGTTGATTATCTACGAAATCACGGGTACATTGACGATGATACTCCTAAATACTTTACGGAGCAGTCGACAAAGTACGATGACCAAGTAGAGAAGAACAAATTTTTAGCGACAATAAAGGGGCATGGATATAGAATCATTGAGTAGGACATACTACCTGGCCACATCACGGATACATCACTCAGCGACCACCCTGTATGAGGCGCTCCATGATGAAGGTGGCAACCCGCGCACAGACGCAGAGCGACTACACAACACCATCCGAAAATACAAGAGGGACATTGACATGGAGTTTGACATGATTCGTGCAGCCCTTCTAGAGTTCTACGACGATGACTCTAATATACCTTGACGGACTAAACGGAATCAACTACCACCGTCTTCTTACTCCATTCATAAGACTTAAAGAAGAGAACAATGTAAAGGTTCACTTCTTTGAGAACTTCAACGAGATGAAAGACTGGGACTTGACGTCCGTATCTACGCTTGTTGTATCACGAAGATGCTCTGTATCTAACCACAAAGAATTCAAAAAGTTCTTGGTGAAGAACAATGTCAAGTTGATACTTGACAACGATGACTTCTGGGAACTGGCGAAGGACAACCCTGCTCGCAAGTATTACGAGAAGGTAGAGAGCAAGCACATCCTCGGCACCATAGGTATAGCCGATGAGATATGGACACCATCAGCATACCTAGCGGAGCGTATGCGCAAGGTTCTCGGAAAGAAGGATGTCCCCATTAGGGTGATACCCAATACAGTCTACGCCAAAGAGAAACAGTGGAGAGAGATAGAGAAGGAACCAAACGAAACAGGCGCTGTTAGGTTTGGATTCCTCGGGGCCAACGGCCACTCCAACGACCTCCGTGTTATGGGCATGACGTTTGAGGACTACGAGTTGTACACCGTAGGACTCATGGACTACAAGGAGATACTCAAAGCGAAGTACACGCTGCAGCCCCTGCCTATACATGAGTATGGTTCGCTGTATAATAAGTTTGAGGTATCACTTGCCCCATTGCAGAACACCAAGTTCAATAGGTGCAAGTCCGAACTCAAGGTGGTGGAGGCAGGCTACACCAAGACGGCCATCATCGCAAGCAACACCACACCGTACAAGCAGTCCATCATTCACGGCAAGACCGGACTGCTGTGTTCCTCACCGGCAGAGTGGCGAGAAGCAGTAAGTAAGATGACGCTAGCGCAGGCGGAGGACTTAGGCCATGCACTTCACGAGTATTGCCTAAAGCACTACGACATTCACGAACTCAATAAGGAAAGGCTGAAGGGGTTGTGAACTGCAAGCGGTGCGATACCACGATGACTCCTCAAGAAGCCAAGCAAGCGAGCCAGAGGAATGGATATCCAGCCGGGTACTGCACTTCATGTCAGAAAGAATGGAAGCGTGAGCGCAACTTCAAGGCACGCTACAACATAACAGTAGAGGAGTATGAGGAGATGCTCATACTACAGGACAGGAAGTGTGCGATATGCCACCATCAACTTGAAGCAAAGAAGACAGTAGTAGACCACTGCCACGACAGCGGAAACGTACGAGGGCTTCTCTGTTTCCATTGCAACAACGCCATAGGATTCGTAAGGGAGGACATCTCTGTTGCCCTACGACTTATCGACTACATCTATGTCAACAAGGTTAAGAACCTATTCTCACCAGGGGAGGATGCCCCTACGCAGCAAGGCATAGACGAATGCTACGACTGCGACTAGTACCCAAAGGTAGAAGGACCACCGGAATATCTTGTGCTCTTCTTTGTAGACCACCTGCTCCACTGGTACTTCAACAGTGCGTACAATAGTATCACCGTCACAGCCCCCGTCGATTATCAGCGTGTCGTAACTGCGCACAATCTTCACCCGGAACTTGTCCTTTACTATCTCCACCGTATCCACCTGAGACATGGTCACCGTATCCCTGACAACAATCGGCTCGGTAACAACCGTGTCCGTGACAGTAATCGTCTTCGTCTTCAGTAGTGTCGGGTCCTTCTTGATTGCTTGTGTGAGCAGCCATTCGGGAGAGCACCCAGAAAGTATAAGGGTGGCAAAAAGCAGGGTGAGGCATCGTAATTTCATTTGGCGTGCAAAGTTACAAATCAATCTGGTAAGTCTACATCGTAGAGAATGTACATCTTCTCCGCCGGACTCTTAGAGAACTTGTTTTCAATGGTGTTAATCACATTGCGAGTCAGCTCAAAGTTGTTGAACTTGGCAGCGTAGTTGGACACGAAATTGAAAGCCTCTTTGATTTCATCAAGGCGCGCTTGACGGTTGCCTTTCTCTCCATCGCTAAGGTCTACATAAGGGGTGCGGAAATTCTGCTCCTCCATGTTGTAGTAGAACTGCTTGGCCAAATCAACAGGATAGTCACGGAAGATAACAGCGGTGCTTAACTCGGCCGCTGTTTCTAGTGGCTGCAGTTCGATGTCTGGATTCTCTTCCGCCTGCTTCATGCGCTTGCGGTACTCGCGCGCGATGTAGTTGACGTTGGGAGGGAGGAATGTTTCTTTGAATACGTAAGCACCATAGGCATTGGACCAATCGCTCAACGTACTACCCACCACCCAACGGTTGAACCAGTTCGCATCTTGGTTGTTAACGATGGGCTGACCATAGGAGTTTCGACCTTGCAATAAGTTGAACAACATACCCATAGCAAGGTTAGGATTGGTGAAGTCCTGAAGGATAGATGCTATCGCATCGTTCTTTGACACACCCTTACGTCCATAGATAAGTCCCTGCATTTCATCGTAGGGGTCTTCCGAACTGATGTTGATGAAGCGAACCTTGCCGTTCTCGTTCATGTCAGCAGCAAGGATGTTGGAGCCCACCATCCACGCAGGCAACAGGTAGTTGACACCACGGATTTGCTCTGCCAATTCGCGCTCATCGTCATCGTCAAGGAGCATGCCAGCGATTGCAGCGTATCCCGCTGTTGAAAGAGACGCCATCCCGATACCCATAGACAAAGCCTTAACCCCGTCAAGCAAGTACGCATTACGCTGTGAATCGCTAAGGTTCTCGTTGGTCATAGCCTCACGAATATCCTTAACTGCATTCTCGTAGATGCTGTAGAAACTACGGAAGGCTTCAACGCGGAACGAAAGGAAGTCACCCATAGGCAGCTTAAACAATTGACGGAAGGACGGGTGAATGCGCGACATTGTGGGCATGTTCTGCTTGATGCGCTCTGCAACAGCGAGGTCAACCTCTTGTTGTTCTGCTGGATTCAGCTCCGAGTATGAACGACCATCCGGATTAGAAGCCAATCGCTTTGCGAAGTTCTCTCGCTTAGAGAGATAGGCAATCATCTTGGTGTAGTCGTCAATGAAACCGTACTGATATGCGACACGAGCCTGGCGTACGCTCAGTTCGCGCTGCGCTTTCTGCATCTGCTGAGGCAACCAACCCCACGCATCGTTCGGGTCTACGCCCGTCATCATGTCGTAGTACGACTGGTTGATGTCGCCAAGCATACCGTAGTTGGGGGATGCACCAAGAAGGCCCAGTGTTCCCATCTTGTCAAGGACAACTTCCATCTCTGGGTCAAGTTCTCCCTCCTTCATTTTCTTAAAGCGGTTGCGCAAGTCCTTGATGATGGTAAAGCCACCACGGTCTTTGTTGTATGGCATCACGCCATTCGCTGTTAAGAAGTACCAACCACCCATGATGTTCTTACGCCACGTGGGAAGGTTATATAGTACACGAACCCGGCGCATCTGGAGCAACAAGTTGTAATAGCCCTGCCAGAACTTGCTATCCGACTGATACATAGGAGTCAGCTTCAGCTGGCTAACGAAGTCATTGCGTACAGCCTTGCCATTCATCGGAGATTTAGGCTCTTCAATCTTGGTATAGTTCTCACGGAAGTAATCGAGCAAGGCAAGAGCAGCCTCATCCTTGTTCGCATATCCGTTCTCTGTCATCCAAGCGTTGATGCTAGACGTCGCAGGGATAAGGCCCATCTGCTTGCCGATGTCATCAAGCTGACGCAGGTTCAGTGTGTTCTCTTCAAGGCCACGCCAGAACGACTTGGTGATAATCAAGTTACTCATGCCACTCAACTGCGCAATCTCATTGATGCGGTTGACCAGCGTGTACTGGCTGGTGATGTTGGCTAGGTTAGAAACCGTATGAGAGAACCGAACGAAAGGGTCGGTCTCCTCACCCATCATCTTGCGGAGTTCAATGGGCAGGTCCTTCTTCTGTCGGAACTGCTTAGTTGGTACGCGCAACTGGCCAAGGGATGGGTCTCCCGCAAGTCCACCAGCCTGACCGCGCTTTGCAGCAGACAGACTCTCTAGTGTGCGAAGCTTGTCTTGAACCTTCTTCTTGATTTTAAATATCAACTTCTTGTCTTCCTCAACAAGAACGATGTAAGAGTCAAGGTCCTCCGGGTCAAGGCCCATGGCAATCATCTCTTGCTCTTGCTCATCGGTAAGGCCCTCCTCGTATAGGTTGTTAGCCTCCTCAAAGATGTAACCCTCAACAAGCGCCTTCTCGGCCGCCTTGCGTAGCTCTGGGTCCACCTTAAAGCTGGCATCTGTGAACAGACGATAGGTACGAGTACCATACTTACCGGCGGAATCCTTGATGGTAGTCCTCAGTTCTTCGCTCAAGATGTCGAAGGCTGGACTGTTAACCATGTTCTCCTGTAGAGATGTGCGAATACCAGCAAGTACAGCTAGGTCCTTGGCTACCTCTGGGAATGAGTTGGCAAGCTCTTGAGCCGCCGCGTCACGCGCACCCTTGTCCTCTCCGTATAGGAACGTATCAGACAATTCATATGCTCGTGTCTTCTGCTCTTCGGACAAAGGCTTCATGGCTTTACGAATCCGCTGTAGGGCAAGGAACATACGGTTGATGTGCTGAATATTCATAGACTCCGAAACTTCCAGAGCCTGTAGAATCTTGCGGTTGTAATCACGGAGGCGCTCCATGCCGAACAACTTCTCAAGACGAGCGCCCATCTCTGAAAGCTTTGGATTCAGAATGGACATCATCTTCTCTAACGAGTCAAGCTCACGCTCGTACGTTTCTGGTTCGGGCTGACCTGCTAGGTTGCGAGACTCCTCACCGCCTATGACGTTACCCTCTTCATCAAATTCAACAGTGGCCTCGGCTCGCTTGAAGCGCTCCGACTGTAGACGCTCGGACATCTTAACTCCCGATATGTCAGCGCCGGTACGTATAGCCTGACCAATGCCTTCCATGTAGGAGGCGATGTCTTTCGCGAGAGCAGCCTCTTCAAAAATCTGTACGTTACCGCCAGTAATCTTGCTGACAATAGAATTCAAGAAGGCTTTCATTTCCTCCAACAGCGAAGGAGAGAATTCAATGCGCTTGTTTGCTAGTAATGCACCCAACTGAACCATGAACTCCTCCGATTTGTATGCCCCAGCAGAGCCGAGCTCGCGCTCTTCGTACTGATTCGCAAAGTCATTCAGCTCTTTTGCATCAGCCTCCTTGAGTCGGCGGATAACAAGCTTGCGGAACTGATTGAAGTCAACGGGGTTCTTATCGAAGTAAGTCATGAACACATTGTGCATGACCTCGTGGTATGCTGTGCCTACGGGTGTGTATCGGTCATCATAGCCTCGGCCCGTCTTTGATTCCTTTTGCTTGAGGTCAAAGTTCAAGGCGAGAATCTTTCCAGGCTTGCGTCCTCCACGCGTTCCTCCGGTGATGCCCGCGCTTCCTGACACATCACGGAAGCCAGCATCCTTACCGGCATTCTTATATCCCTTGTTGCCAAAGCCCACATTGAAATGAGTAGCGTCTGGATTCAGCTTGCGATAAGCCTCTGACGCAAGGATAAGCTTCTCCATAACCGACCGCTGTCCAGGAGTCATAGTGTCCATCAGCTCACGGGCAACAGTGGCATCGTATGAATCAAACAAGTTCAAGAACGACTTGCCTTTGTAGGATTTACGCGCTCTGCTTAGTGCATTGGCAACAGTGCGTGATGCTCGTGGCTTTGCTTGTGGCGCTGCGTGACGAGTTACCCCCGTCGCTTGCTCGGCTTCACGTGCTTGAAGAATTCCACCTGCTTGAGTCTGCGCTGTGCTTGCTCCCGGCTGGGATACTCCCCCAGGTTGCGCCCCAACTGGCTCACCACCCGGTACTTGCTGCCCTTCTTTTGTATCATCTGCTGTAATTGGTTGAGCGCCAGACTTTTGGCGCTGTTCATTGATTAGTTCAGTAAGTCTAGCCCCCTGTTCGTTCATCTGTTTCTCAACAGCAGCCTGTTCTGATGGAGAGAGATTCCCATTTCTAATGGCATCAGCACCAGCTAAAATCTCTGTCGTGAGGCTTGATGCCTCCTGCATGGACTCTTGACTTAAAGACATGAGGTCTTTCTGTGTCGTTAGCAAGAGTTCATATTTCTTTTGCTTCAGTTCAGCTAATGATTTTTTAGTAGCCTCTTTAACAACGGGGTCTGTTTGGCTTTTTAATCCCTTCTGAAGTTCGCGAATGTCAGTATCAATTCTAGCAATAGCCCCATCGTTTGCAGCCATTGCTATTGGCGTAGTGGCAGAGAGGGTGCGTTGATTCTGCGCCTCAGCCCATCCAGCATACTCTCGTTCGGAAGCGGACATCCCTTTGGTCTTAACCATGTTGTACGCAATACCAGGCGCAGCGGGACCTAGTTCCGCAAAGCCCTCCAACAGAATCTCTCTTGCTTGAATTGGGTCGCCAGATAGAATCTGACCAGAGAGTTCACCTCCTGAACCTAGAGCGCCCTGAACAAGTGCTTCCTTAGCCATGGCTCTAGGCACAGACTTGCCTCCAATAGTAGCTGATTTAACAAATCGACCAGCAGTGCCGGCGGCAATGCCATCTAAAACGCCAATAGGAATACCACGTGCAAGGCCATACTCTCTAGCCTTGGCTAGTTTCTCCTCATCTTCGGGAGTCTCAGGGCGCAAGACAGCGCGCAACTCATCTTCGTTGGTAACATCCACTCCTGCTTCCTGAAATGAAGCCATCATAGAGTTGGCGTATTCAGAAGCCAAAGATGAAGCGCCAAAGAATCCACCAAGAGCGCCTGGTACTGCACCAAAGCCACCGGTTAGAACGCCTGCTCCTGCTCCTGCTGCGGCTCCGGCCAACCCGGGTTCAAGCGTAGCAACAGAGGAAACCATAGACTCAGGAAGGACGCGGATAATATCCAAGATGAATGAACCAATAGGATGTTCATCGACATTTGCAGCGAGCCAGTCCTCATCCCTGGGTGCATCGCGCTGTAGGATTCCATTGTAATAAGCAATGTCCTCTACGTTCGCAAGACCTCCGGTCTCCATGTCTGCCATGATGGCGCCAAGGCGACCACGAGCAACGGCACGGTTCCATAATCGCTGTAGCTCATTGGGGTTGTCGTCGGCAATCAACCAAGTGGATTTATCCTCTCGGTCTTCAGATGTTTGAGCGGGTACAAACCCAAGGGAAGGACCTACATCACGCCAAGTCTGGGCCTGTGAGCGGAACTCAGATGGGCTAACGTACGCGGGAAAGGGTAATCCTGAGAACGAGGGGACCGAAGGAGAAGATTCTTGAACGGCTCCAACGTCTTTTTTTTTTTTGTAAAAGTCCTCTACGATTCCGACCTGGTCCCCCATGCCGTTGGCAATAGCGGCCTCTTTGATTTGCTCAAGAGATACGCCGCTGTTGTAGGCTTTCTCTAGTTCTAATAAGAGTTCGTCTTCCATCTTGATAAATTTACTGATTGTATCCTGACATTCCAGGGAATACCATCTGGCTTCCGTAAGGAGTTGGAATCATCTTTGGCATACCGGATGTTGGTGCTGATTTTTGACCCATCATTTGTTGTGCAATCTGCTGTTGCTCAGGGGGTAAGTTTTGGAATCGTGTTTGTAATTCCATAATCTCATTCACGTTGCCAGAACTATTTCGGAAATCCTCCACGTAGGTAAGGGTTTCTTGCGTAGGAACAACAGGCGCTGGACCTTCCTCTTTTGGTCTGTTCACAGAACGAATAACATCAGTCAATGAAGCTGGAGAAGATTGCGGAGAAGTAGAGACTCCCATACGGTCAAACGTAGCCTGAATCTTGGAGGCCTGCTTCATGTTACTAAGGCCACTGCCTGGGCCTTGGATTACATCCGCCCACGGAACCATGTCCCTTACTGGAACAGACGTAGAGCGACTTGTCAATGGGTCAATAACGTCTTGGTCAAAGCGAACCATAACGTATTGATTTCCATTAGCATCAACAGCGATTTGCTCTATATACTTCTTGGTTCCGTCAACGTCAACATAAGAAGGCTGAGTATCGGTAACCTTTGCAGACATTACAAAGCGGTCATCTGTTATTGGCTTGGCACCCGTTTGAAGGATGAATTGTCCCTTGTCGTTAGCCTGAACTGGAGGCATGTATGTGACGGGGCCCTGAGATATGGAGAACGAAGGGGCAGCGCTACCGCCCCCACTAGTGCCCGAGCGAGAGCCCGCAGAACGAATGGCCGTCTGAGCTCTTAGCATTTGCAACTGGGCAGCCTGTTCTTCTTTCTGAGTTTGAATATCATTAGCAATAAGACTGCTGAGATTCTTGCTTACGAATGAAGCATATTCATTCATGTATTGAGCGCGCTGCTCATCGCTTAGCTTGCGAACTTTTTCAATGTCATTGACGGAGCCAGATAAAGCGCCCTTGTTGCGAAGAATAAAGACAATAGCCTGGTCTTCTTCGTCTTGTGAGAGCGAGTTGACACCAAAGAAATCAAGAACTGTTTGGTCAACAACTTCGGGGCGCAAGCCTCCGGTGCCTTCCATGTCGTAAAAGTTCTGAATACCACCTCCAGTTTTTAACTGGGACAATATGGTTTGAGCAGCAGCATTTGGAGACATCTCGGCCATGCTGAATCGGCGGAACGTACCGAGCGAAGGATAAGAAGACAGCTCGGTTCCCAATTGAGAGATGGGCACGGGGCGAGAACGGTCCTCTTGAATCTTCTGGAGCAACAAGTCTGGAGTGTTGTACTGCGATGGGTCAGCCAAGATGGATGCTTCGTAGTCATTCAGCTTGTTTGACCACTCAAGAGCAAGAGATGATTGGTCCCTGTAATTGTTATACATCTGCTGACGGCGAGCCATAGCTTCAAAGGACATGTCTCCGCTGTTGAGGTCCTCCTGCAATTTGTTCCACATAGACTGAATCTCATCCTGAACGCCTGGGGCAAAAGCACCACGTTCTTTCTGGAATGAGTTCAAGTATTGTAGCTTACGCATCTCAGACTCTTCGCGCCTAGCCTTTGCGTTCTCATAAATTGCACCGTAATCAACGATGGGCATTTGCGCATCCGATGCGTAGAATCTTGTATCAGCCATCAGTCCTCGTCTTCTACTTCGTTAAACTCTTCCTTGGAAAGCAACTCACGAATGAACTGATGCAAAGGACTGTCGCCCTGCATGGATAATTCACGAAGCGTTTCAGCTTGCTCTGGATTAAAGATATACTCTCCTCCGGTCATCTCGCCAATCTTCTCCCCATCTTGAATGATGTCAATAGGGTTGGTGTCGTGATTGAATTCCCCGGGAGTCTCTGCTGCTTCTTCATTTTCAAACATACCACCTTCAGAGAATCCAAATTTGTCTTTAGAAGGGTTTACATCCAAAAGGTCATAACCCGGGATGAAGTCAAAATCGGAGCTACCTTTTTTAGGAGAACCGAAAGCGCGTTGATTCACTCCTTGAGCAGCTTGATATGCTCGGTCTAAAGCTGAAGGGGCTGCAGTCTGGACTGAAGGTGCGCCCAAGTCAACTGATGGAATCTGACGAGAGATTCCAGATGAAGGAGCGCCGGAAGATGGGGCCATCGCACCCATTCCTTTAGACTCAATAGCCGTTGCAGCCCCGGCTTGTGCTGGTGATTTCTTGGGCAAGCTCCCAGCAATCTGGGCCACGCCACCTACTGCCTGACTAATACCTCCAAGCATAGATGAACGCCCGACATCTGCTGCGCGTTGAAGGCGGTCAAGTGTTCCGCTTGAGCGCTGATTAACAGAGGCTAAATCTTGTTGTTCTTTAAGAGCGCCGATTTGTGCGCCTGTTGTACCGAAGCGGTCAAGGCCAGCCATGACTGCCTCTTGTGTTGTGCGTTGAAGCTGGGGTGTAGCAGCTATTTGTGCACCGTATCCACCGGATTCACCTAATGCACTGGCCGCTGTGGCTTCCGCCCGAAGTGCGGCATCCGTAGCCGACTGAGCATCTCCTTCCATTCTTGCAATCCTCTGTCGAGCGGCCTGAGAGCGGACGGGACCTGCAGCATCCTCTTCAGCTTGAGCCATTTTACGAAGAGCCTCTCGCTCTTTGGCATATCCGTAGGCTGCCGTTCCAAGGCCTGCCGCTAGATTTATGGCTCCGCCCACCCAAAATTTCTTATAGTTGCTCATGTTACAAAAGTACTGATTGTCACTGACCTTGCTGGTTGTGTAGGTTAGACTTAGAGTAAATAAAGTTTACAGCGTATAACTCGTGCGCAGTTGTGCTGGGATTCGTGAACCTCGCCTTGAGGTAGTAGTCCCGGATATTGTCCCCTTCAATTGCTGAATTAGCCACCAATACAATCTCATCATCAGCAGACACACCAGACACCGTACCGCTGCACGTAAGCGCCTTTTCTCCAGAGATGGATGAGGCATATAGGTTAAGTGGTTCTAAGCGATTAGAAGCTGAATTAAGCAAGAACAAAGCAGTGGTATTACCTAATGGGAATGACATATTATTGATGGCATTCTTAAAGGTAATAACGGATGCGCTTACGGAGGCAACTACACCAAGAGAAAACAACTCAGAGGTTCCACTTACAGAAGTAACATTCGCTGTTGCCGTGTATGTTAAGTTGTTACTTGAATCCTGATGGATGGGGGCATAATAGAATCCTTCTTTGGCTTGCCAAATCGAAGATGCAATGCTGCTTGTCTGGTCGCTTGTGTTAATGACGCAAGACCAATTAGCGTTGTTACCCTCAAGGCTTACCGCTTCATAGGCCTTTACCATTGACGGATTAAAGTTTGAAACAACCTCTATTACCGTGTCGCCTGCCGTTCCATAAAACGTATTCTTGGGCGCATCGGGATTGTGTTCGTAAATCAAGCCGTTTTTAAACGTATACAATCGGTCAGATAAGGATATAATCTCCTCAGCTATGTAAGAATATCGGGTACTCCACCATGTGCTTCTGATATCGTATGCAATTGTAAATGCAGGAAGCGTTTCACTCGTCCCACTAATTGTGCCAGAAGAATCTGGTGAAGCGGTCAGCGTAACGGTTGCTTCCGACTGCGAATATTGCGCCGTAGTAAAGGCATTAAAGGAAGAGGTCATCGCTGGCAAGTCAACATCCAAAGCGCTTGTTTGCAAAGACGGAGATTGGTCAGCACTCAATGCAACAATTGGAGTGTTAGTCAGCTGGTCTAAAATGATAAGGCCCTTTCCGCTGTTTTGAACCTGGTCTTGGTTGACGTTAAACGAACGGGGGTCAGAGTCCCATCCGAATGTAAGGTCATCACTATAGACTGGCCCAACCTCAATTACGAGACCGGAAGAATTTGTTCTTCCAGTTCCTGTCACTGTATTGCCTGACAAATTATCTACAATTGTCAAGGTAGAAGTTGACAATGCAGGAGAGCTCACAATGTATTCAGTATTCTCTCTATCAACACCTCCAATGTACCTTCGGTTAGCCGCAGTGGTGCTCGTCGCAAACATTTTATCCTTAAAGAAGGAATCTACTAGCTGCTCACTGATTATGTCGATACCAGTTTGTGAGCTTAAACGACAAACCTTTCCAGCCTTTGCGTCTACAAAAAACACATAACCACGATACGAGTCAACCGATTCAGGATTGTCATTACATCCATACTCTCCAACATAATACTTGGCAGGACCCAAAATCTGTTGAGAAGCAATCATCTGGTCGCCCGCATCTGTTGTAATCAGGTTGCGCTGAATAGGAACAATTCCAGCTCGGCGCTCATGAATAATGTACATGATTTCATCATACGGAACCATTGCTCGGATTGAACCGTAGTCATAGGAAAAATCTTTATAGTTTAGCTTTGCAATACTAAACGAAGAAAGTCCAAGGGTAGTTCCGAAGATGTTGAATCTATCGCTGTAAATGATTGAACCATAACGCTTTACTCTCTTGGCGTCTGGCGAATAAATGAAGCGACGCCCTAAAGAAGTAAAATCAGAATTGTAAAAATCACTAATCCTTGGGTCCTCTATCCAGTCAACCAAAGCATTTTGCGTAAATAAAGCCGCGGTGTTCTTCCATACGTCTCCGTATTGTGGCGTAGCCCCGTAATAGAGCAAACGCAAACGGAAGTAAGAGTCCCCTTGGTCTATATTTAAAACACAATCAGGGTTTGTTACCGTAATTGAATGAGTAGTGCCAGTCCAGGTGACTAAGGAGGTTCCGTAAAACTTGTAGGGGAAACCACTAACCGCTTGACTAATGTCCTCCATGACGTTGCCAACCTGTATTTGGTTGCCACTTGAATCCACAATGATGTCCCCTTTGTAGAGTCGCTGTTGGGCGTATCCGACTACGGTACCAACAGCCTGCGCACCACTAAAGTAAATATCAAAATTGGTTGAGTTACGTTCCCCTACGTGGGCACCATTTGTAATGGCTTTGTTTTCTCCAATCTCGTAATAGAAAAGGTCATCAAAGGCCTTGTTCTCTCTGTAGATTTCAATGATGCATTTATCATTCCAGTTGGAGGAGCCCTTCATTATGCTCTGTTGATTCCAGCCCGCATAGCCTCCATCTTCAATAACCAAAAAGTCTCCAGTTGTATTCTGAACGGATGCCTTGGATGAGCGGTCTAACAGCGGGTTCGTCAATTGGTCTGCAAGAAGCGAAACCATCTTTGATACACGCCAAGTGTACGTTGCCTTTTCATTGTCCCCATAGCTGACAACTCGAACACGGTCACCAGGAGCAAAGCCATAGTTTATAAGAGAGCCATTCTGGTTGTCATACGAATTTGATTTTCCCTGCAATGTATTTAGCGACAGATAAATAGTTTTCGCAGAACCAAAAGAACCATTTGCATCGTCGTTAAACGCAAGATGGGCGCCGCCGATAGAATACTGAACCTTGTTTATCGAACTGCCCTTGCCTGAATACACAACCGAATAACGAGCAGCCCAAGCTGGTGGAGTGTGACGTATGCGCATTGTCGCAATAGCCGCCCCATCTAAATTGTTTTGGTTTGCTCTGTCGTTTGTATGTTGAACAAACATCTCTTGGTCAATAGGCTGAACACCTCCTGCGCGGCCCCAGTTGTCAAAGTAAACAAGGCCAAACTGATGTGTCGAACCAGACTTAAAACAGCGAGAACCATTCATGCTGTTGTTCTCTATCATAAAGCAACCGCCCTGGCTTACGTAAGAACTAATACGCTTTACTGTTGCATCGCGACTTTCAGGTTGACGAGCGCCAAAATTCATCGTGGTATAAAAGCCAGCCAGTGTTGGTTTTTTGTCCACCTTCATGCTGTTGCTATACCCCTCCACGTTGGAGCCCTTCTCAATGATATCAAACATAGAAGAAGGGTCATAGGGAGACTCAACTTCCGCCTGCTTGGTCCCGAAAACAAACTTGTCTACATGGCATGTAAGCTGGTTAATGCCAACTCTAAAGTAATCAATGTTAGCGCTGGAGGAATGCAAAACAACAGAAGCAGTTCCCTTCCCCTTGAACGCCGCACTCTCTGTGGTGGTAGGCGAATCGCCCCCCGTCCATAGGTTGCTAAATCCGGAATTGCCATTTTGAGGTTCATATTGAACTGGATATAGTTTCACAACTGCATTTCGTATCATGTTACGAATAACTGAAACAGGTGTGTTTGCGGGAATGTCAATCGTTTCTCTGAATTGAATTCCACCACTAACCAATTTAATTCCGCCCTTAATTGTGCGAATAGGAATGTCCTCCTGTCTTGTATCGGAAGTTCCCTTCTGTGAGGTAAATCGAATTGTTGGAGGACCACTTAATATACCAGTACCATCAGAAGTTGGAACGCCATTTTTGTCGAAACGCATTCCACTCAAACCGGTAAGACCAACGTATAAACTGTTACCAACCTGCAACGCCTGCGCAACGGGCCCAAGGAGGTAACCAAAGTTCCCAGAGAAAGTCATTGGCATTGTGTCGTCCTTATTCTCGTAGGTGGCAAACGCAGAGGTAGACGTAACAAACGTATAATCCTTGTTAGTCCCCATTTTGTTCTGAATCAGAACGCTTCCATCATTCCATATGAAAGACAAAAACAATTTAGAGTCGCGCTCGGGAGACGTCAGCCCGCTGTAATCTATAGAGAACACGCTGTCCTCATAGTCTTCTATGCCGCCATATTTCTGAACGACAATATTTTGAACTGTTGGTTTATCGGTATAGTTTGGCAATGCTGAAACACTCATTTCAGAAATGTTGTCATAGCCAGAAGTATATCCTCCATAAAACAATCGTCCAGCAGAAGACGCTTGGCTGTCTGCTTTCTGTGGGACGTTGTCGTAAATATTATCCTGAACGTCTGCTGAAAGACCAATGTAGTTGCTGTCGTTTCTAAACGAAACAACCTGCGTTCCGGCATTGCTATTGTTATCTATAGTGTCAATCAGGAAGAAGGGGGCATCTTTATCTCCCAGACGACCGTATACTTTTATCTTGCTTACATCTAAAAGGCTGTTCGTTACGGAGATGTTTATCTGATTGTAAAAATTTCGCTGTCCGTTGTTTATGAATCCATCCTTTAACTGAGAAGAAGAAACAGCAAGACGAGAGTATGGACTCAGTACGCTCTGCTCTCCATCGTAATATTCATACTGATACGCAAATTGAAAGTTCTTTTCAAATATGTCGTTTTGAGGGTAGGCGCTGTTGTTTACAAACGTAACCGTCGGAGGCTGTAAAGGGGGAACCTTAGCGACAGTGATATATTCTAACCTCTGCTGGTCGGTACCCGTTAAAAAGGTAGATGGGTAGCCGCCGTTGCCAGTGACACTCTCTTCGCAGGTTGTGGCATTTATCTTCTTTGGGGCCGTACGTCCATCGTTGAAATACAACAGGACGTCCGAGTTGGATAGCCTTATGATAGAGGCATCGACATGACCGTCGGCTGAAAACTGCAAAACCGAATCTTGATAAACCAAGTAAGTCTTCTTTGCGTTTTGGTCATAGCGAAAAATGCTGTGGTTGCTGTTGCTGTTGTATACGAAATAGTATATCTGCGCAGAAGCGTCGTCACCAATTGCACCGATGGTTATGTTTGTTCCGCTCGGCATTGAGCCATTCTGGATAGTACCAGAGCGCAACGTGTTTCCCCAGGCATTCTTGAGGACAAGGCTGTCATTCTCAACGTCAACAGAGACACGCACATTCTGTGCGTCAGTCATCTCTGTTGCTTTGACTAGGCGCTCGTCATCGTCTTGGTTGAGAGACCGTGGAAGTAGCTTATCAATAGACGGCATATGTTACGCTTTAGGACTAAGACGGAAGTTACGTCGGCTCGTACTAAGCGCATCAAACTTATTGAAGGACTTGAGGCGAGCATTAGCAAGGCGACGCTCGTTGTAATATTCTGAGCGAGCACGTTGCTTCTCCCCCATGGGTACGCTTGACTTGCGCTCAATCGTTCGGTAGTATATGTATGCCCGCAGGGCTTGCTCCGCATAGACGGGAACAGCGGGGTTGCTGCTCTTTGCTTCATCAGAGATGTACTCAAGAACAACCTGCGTTGTGTCAGATAGCATGGATATCTCAATGCGGTTCTCTGGAATGTTGATGCGGTATTCGCCAGCACCCTGTCCACCTCCTAAACCATACAAGCGACCCACCGTATTCTCGTACAAGAAATTGCGGAACACATAGGAGTCAAAGCCAAGGAGGTAGTCGGGAATAGCTTCCGATGGTTGGTCGGGAAGGATGTTCATGTTCTTGTTTTCTGCAAAAACATAGATGAGTCCATCGTTACCAAGCTGACCAAGCTTTACCATGTCCACATAATCGCAAGGCAACTCAACGGTGCCTAGCTCTTGGTTTACATCAAGCATAACAGTCTTGATGTTGTGGCTTATGTCAAATCCAAACTCACGAATACCACGCAACGCATACTGGCGAAGCATGTAGTCAGAAGCGTTTGAACCGTAATCGTCGTCATCAATGCTGATAATGTAGTCATTGACAACCTTGTCTATCGTGATGTAATTCTGACTCATTAGCTATTCTCTTCTTTAGTAACCTCTTGCTGTCCGTAAACGAATACGTCCTGGTCACGGAGATTAATGCCCACAAGAACGAGTATCTCCTGTACAAGGTCAGCAAAGTATTGCTCTGGCAATTCAAAGTCCACGCTGTTGGCGGCAGAGTAAAGCTCTACGCCAGCAACAGCGCTAGTGTATCCATACTTGGGAGATGCCGAAGTCTTGGCTCCAGTAGTAGGGACAATACCCTGGGGTAGTTTGTAATAACGGAAAACCAAAGATGTAATAGAGCTGTTTGCATTGGCAAACAATTCAATCTGGTTACCGATAAGGACAACGGGCGACGTGTCGGATGGTGCAGACAAATCGCTGTTGAGTAGTTTGTCAATGTGGTCTACGTTGTAAACCAACTGCGCAATGTACTGCGTTTGATTGCCTAGAATCTTCTTGCCCAATGTAGACACAGAGATTACCCGAGCAAAATCAGAAGGCTTGTCTGCAACACCAGAGGTGAGAGACAGAGTTATCTTCTTAGCAAAGGGAGAAAGGTCCTCTTGCGTGTTCTTTGAGCGAGAGAACTGACGGGTACCATCAATCTGAGAACGGCGCAAACGGTTGGCCATGCTCATGCCGTCAAACAAACGATTGAACACGTTCATCTGCGCCACACTTGCGAACTCATTAAAGATAGCGGGAGTAATAAACCCGCGCTGGTCTTTGTTCGCTATATCTTTTACTGCTTCGTATACTCTTTGTACGCTTGCCATAGTCTTTGGCTTTGTAGCAAATATACGAAAATAAAGAAGGGGGGTTCCAAGCGTAACCCCCCTCCATACAGGCATGTGCGTATAACCAAATCCAAAAAACAGACGCCTGCTTTAGTGGTACAAACTTATGAAAGTTTCTCCAGTCGGGCAACTACTTCTTCGTAGACCGACACACCCTTTTCTGTCAAGCAGAAACGCACCATGATATCCACGGGGTCCTGGCCAGCAGGCACAGACAGAATCAAACGTCCGCTGTCGAACCAGTAGACGCCATCAGGCTTACACGCAATGATTTGGAAATCATTCGCCTGGATAACAGCGGAGCGCGTCTTAACGCGGGGGTCATCAAACATGGCGATGAAGTTCTTAGGATTAGCCTTAGCCTCCTTGAGTAACTCACGACGGATGTCAATCATCTTCTGGGTGATGTCAATACCAAGTGACAAAGCAACAGAGAGAATCTCATCGGACTCCTTGTTGCGCACCAGAGATACAGCATCGTGGGTTAGGAATTCGTTTTCAACTTCCTTCTCGTGGTCACGAGTGTTGTCCACCAATCGGAAAAGACCACCACCGTTGGCTACATTCTCTG
>Ga0208898_1000836_pt1 | contig 22296 bp, 20 predicted proteins | sample VirMetDEL_Mar_4_FD_184513 | JGI IMG/M metagenome (GOLD analysis project Ga0208898, IMG submission 184513) | Aqueous microbial communities from the Delaware River and Bay under freshwater to marine salinity gradient to study organic matter... | ecosystem: Environmental > Aquatic > Marine >...
AATTACAACGGCTCGGCGGTAATAGTCACAATCGGTTTTGCCTGCCTTTTCAAGTCCTTCTTTTACTTTTCTCCAGTTTTCTAATTTTTGCGGGTCCATTTTAGCGATTACATACTGTCCATGGTCCAGGACGAGCCATTGCCAGACTATCGACCTTGACCCCGGTAGGCTTTTTGGCCGCGCTTGGGCTTGCTGCCTTTGCCAGCACCCTGGCGCGTGCGCTTGCGGATCGGTGCCTTGTGGGCTTCGGCGGTAAGGGATTTTTTGGGCTTCATGGATCCATGCTAGGGGTCTTCGGACCCCCTTTGTTGTGGCTAGAAAATGCTGTAGTAGGTGTTGATGTTGTCGACAATTGCAGACCTGCTCGCACTTAAATCGCTGTAGTACAAAATGGCCTCCTGGATGCGTCCCGACAAAACAAGAGTAGGTGGAGAAGCGGCATCAGGGTATTGTGATAGGTAAATTGAGCTGTTGTTAATTGCTAGCGAACCGGCATTAGTGGCAGTTACTGCTGCGTTGTTGTTGACAAAATTGCTCATCGCTGTTCCATTCACAATGCCTACATGAAGTATCCTGCTTGTAGTTGTTGTGCTGGCGGGTTCGCTGCCGGAAAAAATAAATAGTACTGGTTGCTCTGAAGAATTAAAAGTAAGGCCAGCAGATTGGTTAGTTGCGTTAATGCCTGCAGCCAAAACAAACTTGGTATTCCCCGCGTTGTTAGCCTGTGACACAGCAATTGCGGTCAGTTGAGACGTAGAAGCCATTGAAGAACCAGCAAAAACAAGGTTATCGTTTGCACCATCGAAGTTAAGAGTTGGCTTTGAGCCATCTAAAATCAGCGCACCGCTGCTGACGATCTGCGGCTGATTGGTTGCTGTTGTTTGTTCTGCATTTCTAGTGTTTCCACTCTGATCATACCAAGTCCGCACAAATCCGTTATTCCCAGCACCTACCCATGCAGCAAGCGTTCCGTCGCTAACTTCTGTGGCATTGAAGTCAGATTCAGCGTTGTCACTGCTGCGGCGAACGCGGACTACTGGACCTGTATAAGCAGCACTAAGAGATCTAAGACTATAGGCTGCTGCAGCACCACCGTAGAAATCTAAAGGTCCAATGCCAGAATAATTTTTTCTTAATTGAACCTTCCCCGGAATAGAAATCGGACTCATGGTATTGCAGCTCCTATATCTGTCATAAGGGTGGTGATGCGGGAGTCGAGCAGGGCGAGGTCCAGGGATTCGCCTATGGAGTAGAAGGTTGCGCGACCATTGAAGTTGGTAGAATTAGCATTACCCAAAAGCCGGTATTCGTAGTTTGATGGTGCCACAGATGTCGAGCTGGTGGTTGCGGTAGTTCCGTAATATCTTGTCTTGAACTCGGTAGATGCTGACCTTGAAATACCTAGAAAGGTAGCTCCACGGCCGGAAATGTTTGGACTTACAAATGCGGTTGTTCCACGGCTTCTGCTTCCCATTGAATTATTAGTCCAAAACAGCTGGGTCGAATCTGAGCCAGATTGAACCCATGCAATAACATTATTTGAACTTGTTGTTCCCTGTGCGGTAACATAAACGGATAAGTGGTGATTATCTTGCGGATCGTCGCTACTGAGTCGATTTGCAAAAAGAGTTGGGAATGGAGAAGATTTGCTTCCTTGCAATCCCAATTTCCTGTCGTAATTAGCCTCTACAAATTGGAAAGAACTCCCACTTCCGTTATCCGGTGCAGCTCCCGCCAATGGAACCAACGCGCCAGCAAGTGTCCTAGCACCAGCAAGGATGCAGCTTGCTTTAATCGCATCCCAGATGCCATCCGCCTTACAACCAATGATGAAGTTATGGTAAGCAAGTTTAACGCCAGATTCTAGGCTTTGTCCATCAGCAGTTTCGACCGCTGCAATGTAGTTGACAACATCGCTGTCTTGACTAGCTAGGATCTTCCAAGTCATAACACTACCTCCATAAGAAACGACACCGCGCCGTAATACGGGTCAGCGGGTTGGGATGTGTTGGTTAGTTTGTAGGTCATGGTATAGCTGCTCCGATAGCGGTGATTAGAGCTGACACGCGGGTGTCAAGTAGGGCGAGATCAAGGGATTCGCCAATGGAGTAGAAGGCGGTACGCGCCCTCATAGTGGGATAAAGACTGCTGAAAACTTCAAGGTTCGAAGCGTCGTCAAATGCACTGGCGTGATTTAGGGTGTAATTGACGGAATTAGCACGAGATACATAAGAAGAAGAGTTATCCCTAGATGTACCCCAGAAATTTAATGCAACCCCAGAAGCTATTTGCGTGACCTTACTAGCTCCACCGGCTACATGAATTTTAGGTTGGGTGTTTGCTCCATTTTCGGATTGGTATAACTGGGACTGTCCATTGAACGAGACCGTCCCCTGACTACCAAGTAATGATCCTCTATAAGTAAAATCTGATACCCAAACAGAAAGATGCTGATTGTCCTGTGGATCGGCTGTGTTTGACCTGTTGGTATCAAAAGACGTTGCGTCAACGGTCTTAGCCAAGCCTGTTTCTCTGTTGTAGTCCGAAGAAGTAAAGCCTGATACTGTAGGCGCTGTCCCCTTAAGCGGCACTAAAGCTCCACTCAAAGTCCTAGCACCAGCAAGGATACAGGACGCCTTAATAGCGTCCCAGATCCCGTCATCTTTGCAGCCAACCACAAAGTCGTTAATCGCCAAAGCGACCTCACCTTCGATGGCTTGACCGTCAGCGGTTTCGACTGCAGCAAGGTACGTCTGGGCGTCAGGATCAGTGATCCCGTTGTAACCAGACGCCCATACCAACGTCATACATCACCTCCATCCACAACCGGATCAGGAATCACTTCTCCTTCTTCCAATTCCGGCGCAGGATCCACATAGTCAAACGGTTTGCCATCAGCGCGGAACTGCGGATCAACCGGACCAACAAAGTAAGGACCAACCTTGTACAACTCAGCACGTTGCCTTACGGTCTCGACCACGCTGGCAGCAAAATACTCCTCAGCAGTTGCGGCAGAGGTACTTCCTTGCACAATGCTGAATTCAGCGGCGAGAGCGGGAAGCAGTTCGTCAGGAATGGAAACGGTGAAGTCCATGGTGAAGTCCTCAGGCTTTGATGACGGCGAAGCCGATCACGATGGCTTCACTTAAGGAACCGCCCGTGATGTTACGGACGTTGATGCTGGCAGAACCAGCAGCGGCTTGTGCGTTCAGCAGGTATGAACCAGCCGTGCCACCAGAAACATGGTTGAGAACCAGCAAATCAGTCGCCGCGATACTGCTGTTGGTCAGTGTAAACGAGACCGTGGTGTCTGCAGCTAATGCTGCGCCGTTCATAGTGATTGCACCACTCGGAGCGTTCAGTGTGACGCCGGTGCTCTTGTTGTTAGTTTGAGTTTCAGTGTCACGTCCGGCGATGTAACCGAAGGTGCCGGTTGTGGTGCTGTAGCCAAGATTGCCGCCACCACTGACACCAGCATTGTTAAACAAGACAGCGCCGTTGATGCCTTGAACAAGAGCTACAACACCAGTGGCATCGGGGAAGCTGATAAAGCGATCAGCCGTTGCCGTGATGCTTTGAATGGTGGTGCTATACGTTCCACCGTCATCAAGGTTGATGTCACCTGGAACGTCTAGCTCAGTGTTGGCTGAATCCCAGATGAAGTCAGTTACAGCACCAAGAGCGCCTGCACCGTCGTTAATCTGGATAGAACCAGACACACCGGCAGGAGTAGCGCCAGCAGTTGCCCAAGTATTGTCACCACGCAGATAGGTACTAGCGGAAGGAGTACCAGTAGCAGAAAGTTCGTCTAGACCAATAGTATCGTTATCAATGGTCCAAGTAGCACCACTACCAGATACGGTAATGTCACCCTTATCACCATCAGTAACACCACCACCACCAATGGCGCCCCAAGCGCTGCCGTCGTAACCCTCAAACGTGGTGGCATCCGTGTTGAAACGGATCATGCCCGCACTTGGCGTGCCCGGTCTTTCCGCAACTGTTCCAGCGGCCACATCAATGGCGCCGGTTCCAGTCATTAAAATGTCGCCGCTAACCGTCAGGTTGCCGCTAATCGTTCCACCTGCAGCAGGCAGCGCAGCATCAGCAACATCCTTGGCTGACTTGACTGCAGTGCTGCTAGCAATTGTGGTTGAGCTGGTTGTGCTCGTCGAATCTGAAACCTTGGACTGGAGCGATGCCGGGGTCACGGCACGAAGCGTGTCCGTTCCAGTTTGAGTTTCTGCGTTGGTGGCAAGTTCGACAATGCCAGCTGTCGTGGTCGATGCGACCGGCACTGGAATGGTATCGATCCAGTTGTCGGTGGTGTCTTTGTAAACCTTGAGCTTGGCCGGGTTAGTGTTGGTGTCAAGCCAAAACTCACCAGGCTGCGGGCTAGATGGCGCAGTCGTGCTGATCCAGACGCCTGCAATGCGGCGTACAACGCCAGCCGTGTCCTTGCAGCTGATGAACGGACCATCGGCGTGATAATTCAGCGCCAGTTCGCCATTGGCCAATTGACTCGCTGTGGGCTCTTTGCCCGACACAGACGAGTTCTTCAGGATGATCTGCAAAGACATGGCTATACAGCCGAAGGACACCCCTATGCAGAGGTGCCCTCAGTCTAAAAACAGAATCAAGTCTGGTTCTTGCCTGCCGTGGTATCCCTGTAAATAAACGCTCGGGTTGTCGTGTCTGCCGTCAACAGCAGATTAGGGTCGGCAAGGCTTAGTGCGGTTTCAACTCGTTTGTAAAGCGAGAATGGACCACCTTGAGTGCCAACCGAGCTTGCGTCAAGCGTGCAACCATTGCTCAGCTGAATGGGGTTGTCTACAAGGCTGTTGTAGGTGTCAACGCTCATGTTGTATTCGGCTTGGACGCCAGCTGCAGATGCAGTCGCAACTGCTCGAATTTGGAAACTGCGTCCAAAGAAGTTTTGGCTGCTTATGAAATTATCGTGACACCAGCTAGACAAATTCCAGGCGTCGTTACTGAAATCAAGGTCGACGACTGGAGCTATCCGTCCGCCAGCGCGGCAACCACCTCGAGCGCCACATGCCAGCCAGTTCAAGTTGATCGTATAGGCGCTGTTGTTTTCAAATGCAAGAGTCAGCTGCTCTTGGCTTGCGCCCCCAGTATCCGCTTGCCGAACATCAAACACAAGCTCTGCGCCATGCCCTAATAGACCGCCTACTTGACCGTAATAACTAATTATTGAGTTGGCATCTTGTGCAGATTGAACAATGATGCGGAACTCCAAATCTGCAGCGTCTTGGTTGTATGAACGGAAGATCTGTTTCTCCCCGTAAGTATTGGTGCAGGCTGCTGCAACAACGTTGATGTTGCTCCACTCCAGAGTTGTGTTTTTGCCGCCGACAGCAAAACCGCCGTTCAATGTGGCATAGACGCTACTTACGTTGTTTGCGTCAATTTTTAGGTAAACATCTGCAAAAACAACACCTGCTGAGAAGATATTGCCTGGATACTCAGGCATTCGATCTGTGGCAAAAGCAGTTGTACCCTGTTCAATCTCAATGATTGGGGCGGTTGATGCACCTCTTGCACCTGCCACGACCACAGACGCATAGCTATTCGCCAGCTGCAACGGACCTTCTTCCACAGCTCCGATGTCACCGTGAACGCTGATCAAAATTGACGATCCAGTCGGTACAAACAGACGCGAAGCCAAAAGCATTGCTTCGGTAATCGTCTCTGGTGCGCCGTTTGGATAGTCGCTTGCGCTATAGCGCGTCCCGTCGTTTGCACCGCTGGGATAGCCGTAAGGGACAGAATCCGCTCCAGTCAATGCCGTGACGCCGTTTGGCACCACATGAACGACCGTAATTTCAGCATCAACAGCTGGCACGGTCACTACATTGTTCGAGTCAGCCCAATACTTCAGGCCGCCAGGGGTGACAAACGCCGGGCCAGCACTGTTCAGCTGACTGTCTGTAGTAGCCGTACTGGAGTTGTCAATGTCGTCGATGCTGGCAATCGTACCGACGCCAGAGTTTGTTGTCGTGGCGTCAAATCCGCTGGACAGCGTGACGTTGGTGGCATTGACAATCAACTCCTCGTTGATTGTTGTTGTACCATTCAGAGTCAGATTGGTGAAACTGGTCGGCTCATCGAGCGTGATGTCGTTGGCGCCAAGGTTTTCAACGCTGAGGGTTTGGCCGGTTGCAATGTCCTCTAAGCCGCGTGGCGTGACTTGATAGCCCTCTTCGTTGAAGCCGGTTGCATAAACGCGACCGCCGTCAACGTTGGTGAAGTAATAGGTGAATTTGTTTTGGTCGGACAGCTCTCCTTGGTACTTGGGGATTGCCTTGGTGTAGTTGAGGTAGCCAGCCCACTCCCAAGCATGACCAAACAAGCGGATGACACTAGGACGACGGAATTGAACGGCCCAGTTATCCAATGCATTGGCCGCTCCACTTGGGACAAAGCTGTCCATGTCCCCGCTGTCTGACGGGTCCAATTCACGGGATGCGCTTGCTTGCGGGGTCAGCAACGTGTGAGCTTGTGCGCTGGTGAAACCAATCGCAGTCAAGAACAGATGCAGCGCCCGATAGTCAGTTGCCGCCCTGTACTGATCTTGGATCAGTGTGTTACTTCCCCACAGCGTCGAGAAGTTGTAACCAAGGGTGGTTGACGATTCGGTACCTGCGGTGTCGTCGTCAAAAATCAGGATTGGCGACTCGTTTTTGTAAAAGTCCTCGGGGTTGAAGGTGGAAGCCATGTGGACATAGCTTTCGCTCCACTTGGTTGCGGTAAAGGTTGCGTCCTCGTTCTCTTCGATGCAGGTGAAGTGCTTGTTGCTGCGAGTGACTGTTTCACCCTTCTTGTAATGAGTGTTAGCCGCCCACGCTTGCAAAGTGTTTCCGCGACGCAGAATAACTTCAGAACCTAAAGATGCTCCAGAAATAGAAGTTTTGGCGACCCCTTGTACCAGCAACACCTCGGTTGCACCAAACTCGGTGTCGATAGCAGGGTCAGAAGTGTCAGTCTGAATTACATAGTCACGAACCGGAAGGCGAGCAGCGGAACTGGTGTTCGCCAGCTTCAGGGTGTAACGACGCTGCTCTGGGGTACGAGTATCGACAAAGCGGCGGATGTAAACGCGTTTGCCGATTGCTTCGCTGTTGCCAGCGGCAGTCGTGCCAGGGGTTTCGCCATCTTCGTCCTCAATAGCGGCACTGATATTGAGTCGATCAGTGTCGGAAGTGCTCCAAGCAGAAGCCGTGAAGGTGGTGCGCCAGTCTTTACCGAGCGGGTTTTCAACCCAGAGATAGCTGTCCTCGCGCAAGGTGTACCCGTCCTTGGCAACAATGTCGGGCACGCCGGAAACCGTTGCACTTTCGCCAAGCGGCGTGGTCAGATCAATCGTGCTGGCTGTGATCGCAGAAACAGTGCCCAGGTAAATCCGGCGAACGTTGTTGCTGAGCCCGGAAAGATTGTCCGCAACCTTGATGGTGCTGACGTTCCAGTCGCTGTCCGCCGCAAAGCTGCTGGTGCGGTAGCCGTCGGAAATTGCAGCACACCCGCCAAAGTTCGAGTTGCTGTTGGTAATGGTGATCTCGCCGCCGCTTTCGGTCCAGTGGTGAACGCCTTGCCCGATGGCAAAGACCGACACTTCTTGGATGACTGCTTCGTTTACCGCACGAATGTGGAACGAACGACGGTTGGGGTCCATCCGAGTATCGTCTGGACTTGTTGCGATGTAGTCGTCGTAATCGGCAAAGGCGCCCCAGTTGCCAGCGGAATACTTTTCCCAGCAGTTCAGATCACGCTGCAGGCTTACGCCAGTGAATTGAGCAGTAACAATCGAGCGGAAACCTGTAGGGACTGCGCCATCAGCGTAAATTCCGCACAGACCGTAATTACTGCGAATTGAAGTGTTAAAGATATAAGGGCTAGCAGAAAGAGTAGTATCTGTGTCCTCGGTTTGCGAACCACTGGCAGGCTGTGGGCCAGTGATTTGATACTCGGAGATATTGGTGACGGCTAAGGCGTTATCAAGGCCACCAGTGTTGTTGGTGCCGCCAAAAGCTTGCCGGATCTTGCCGTAAAACTCGTCAAGCTCAGTCTTGCCTGCAAACTGGAAGCAATCAAGGAGGTGATGGCTAGCGGTGCTGCCCTCCTTGTCCATAAAGGTGAAGCCGAAGTAGTACCCCGTGCCAGTCACCTTGAAGATGGCTCGACGGTTGCTTGCGTCGGCTGCTTCATCCGCAACAGCTGGAACGCTGTCGGGCTTAAAGATCGTTTTCCGTAGGTCAATGCCGCACAGGGAAACGCCACGAGGCAACAGCACGCCTCCGTCGGCGTTGGGGTTGAACTCGGTCAACTCCGCGTTAGTCGGCTCTTTGCCGTCCTGCCACTCGGAAACAGATGCAGCGCCAGTGGCGTTGTAAACGGTGGTGACGCCAGGCATCAGGATGATGCTGACTAGATCGTTATTAGTGAGCGGGCTTGTGTAGTACGACTTGGCGGTGATGATCCCGGCCTCGATGATGGCTCGGTTGACCGTTTTGAACGGGCGAGCTTCGGTGTAGCCGCATTCCAGACGCTGCAGTTCAATGCGTTCGGTCGCGGTGCCGCTGGTGCTGTAGCTGCCCGAAACAAACGTGTCCTTGCCGATAAACGGGTTGACGTAAAGGACGTAAGGGGCACTAAGCGGATCGTTGACAGTCGCGCCAGCGGCAATCTCAGCTGCACCACTGAGCTGCCGAACCGCGTCGGTCAGTGCCGCAATCTGGGTGCGGAAGGTGGCTTGCGAACTGTCGATGTGATCGAGTGAGCCCGTTTGACCACCGCGAACGATCTCTGCCACTGTCCGACAAGCTAAATCTTTCCGTCAGTGTAGGGCGCCCTGTCTTTTACGGTTAGTTGGTGCCCATTCGCAAGGCAATCTCCCCGACCGTCACAAAGTTTGCTGAACCGGCGATCACATCCGTTGAACGGGTGTTTACGGCGACCGAGGTAATCAAAATTTGAGTGTCGTAGTACAGGTCACCCGGCATAACCCCAGCGCGGTCCTCCGCACTGTCCACCATCCAAAACTCGGCGTCGGCATTACACCCTTTTTCGGTCAGCAATAAGAGCTGCATTAACGCTGTAGATCCCTGTTCGTTAGTAGCAGTGTGTTTACGGTCAATAAAAAAGTCGATTGAGCCGCCTCCGCTGACAAGTGATTTGACTGACTCGCCAAACTTTTCGCCTACTGAAGTCGTATCAACCTCAGGTGCATTCATATTGAGTGACCACTGGGCCATGTCGCACTGCAACATCCATAACGCATTGGTAGGTCCGGCATTGACGTAATACCGAGGTGTAAGGTCCGCGTTGTCGTACTCCGTTATGTACGCCGGAGGATCTGTGTAGTCAGGCGCAAAATCACAAATAGATTCGAGCGAGACCTCATCTTGTGCATCACTAAAGCTGTAATCGCCAATATCTGTGGCGCACTCCGTAATCGCGCTGTTGTACTCTGTCGTACCAACCGCGGAAATAATCAGCGAGTTAAAATCAACCTTATATAGCGATACGCGGTCAGTTGTGCGCCCCAGCAGGGCAGCTGCTCTAGACGAGTAAAAACTTACCTTGTCTAACTGATCTCGATAAATGTAGTAGTTTTGGCTTGTTGTTAAACCACACTCTTCCGAGCGCATGTAAAACTGGTCTGTATTTGTGCCGGTGTAAAAATTATCTTCTGTGCTCGTAATGTGGTTGCGGTTTGTTCCGAGAGTCCACTCGGATTCGTAGTACATGGCATAGCCGTTAGGGCAGTCCGGTCCATCCGTACCGTCGTCTACGTCAATTGGAAGGCCGTTTGCTGAACTAATTGTGATGTAGTCGCCGCTCCAAAAAGCGGGGTTACGTAAATAAATTGAGTTACCACTTGTCTGAACGTCACCGGGACGCAGCACCGTAGGCTCCGGCGCTTCTCGCCGTAGTCGAATCTTCCCACCAACGCCGAGGACAGCCATCAGAAGGTTCCGCTAAGGGATCCACTCGCTTGGAAATTAATGCTGCACGCCGTCACCGCACCAACAGAAACTGGCGTGGACACTTGGGTGATAAAAGCGTCTACTTCAATCTCTGTGTTTTCAGCAGTGTCAAAAACAAACTTCACTTGGCCAATGTCCGTGGAGTTAGTAAACACGCTGTTAAGAATTGCGACTGTCCCGAAGTCGTCTTTGTCATACAGAATTGTCGCGCTTCCGCTTGTTCCACGGATTCCAGGAACATACGTTCTGTCGTAAGAGCCAAGCGTTGTTGTTTCCAGGGAGTCGCGGGCGATATTTAGGGTGTACTCGCGGCACTTTCCGATTCGGACGCCGTTGAAACGCAGTTCACCACTAGAACCAGTAAGCACTGCCATTAGCCGTCCCTCTGACCGCTCAGTCTTACAGAGATACTACTCACACCTGGCCGGACAGAACTAATGCTGGGCTGCCCGGAAAAGCGCCAAAGCAAGCTGCCAACAAGACGGTTTTTCAAATCTGCATCCATGCCTTGCCACACTTCTGCGGGAAGGCTCAAATCGTCTTTCTCGCCGCGAGCGTTGTCATACGCTTCTGCGATCAACAGGGTTTCTGTGTCGCTGAGATTGTCGAACTGTAGAGCTAGTTCTGCGTTAAACGGTTGACTGCCGTAAGCACGGGTTGTGCCAGTGCCGGCAATCGAGGTAAACCGTTTGGTGGCGTACTGCCCTTGGGTCACACGCCGGGATGTGGGCACTAGAGCGGGAAAGGCGGTGGTCATGACACGGTTACGGTGTGAGTGTCGGACTGTGGACTGTCGCTTGCTGAAGGCGAACTGACTGTGCAGGTGAGGACGTAAGTACCAGCTGTCTCAAATGTAATTGTGGCGCGGGGAGCGCCTGAATTTTCAATTGAGGCATCTGCGCCAGTAGTGCTGGAATCCCAGCTCCAGCTGGTAAATGCTGCCGACAGTGCGTCTGCCGTGCCAGTGCCGCTGCCCGCTCCAGTTGCGACAAACACTTCACCAACTGTGTTGGCATCAGCGCCAATGGCCGTGAAGTCGGTCGTTCCAACGCTGACGATTTGGTAGCTCTTGCCGACAACAAAATCGCCTGCATCCGTGGCGTCAGGTTTGCCGTCGTAATCCACGGTGTAGTTCTTGGTCTGACCAGCGGTCGCAGTTGTATCACCGGAAATCGTCACCGTGCCAATCGTGGTGACCGTCGGAGCAGTGACCGCAGTGATTGTTTTGCTGGTTGCGATTGAGGTAGAACCTCTGGTCACGGTGCAGGTGATCGTCTTGCTGCCAGCACTTGTTGCAGTGACAGTTGTGGTCGCTGAACTGCTGCTGCCAAACGTGACGCCAGAACCACTCCAGGCATAGGTGTAGGTTCCTGTGCCGCCGCTAACCAGTGCGCTATAGGTCGCTGCCGTGTCAACAGTGACGCTGCCCGGACCAGTAATCGAAACACCCGTGAAAGAACTGGTGGTCGTACCGCTGTCCTCGCTGGTGCCAATACGACCTTGAATGTTCCAGTTGGAATCAACGTCCCAGCCATCAACGATGGCGCTATAGCCGTTGGCGTTAAGTGGGAAGTAGATCGCGTCAACTTGGATGTTGCCGTCTTCGTCCAAGCCCAAGCTTTGAACCTTGTAGGCGCGGGTTTCAACGCTTGCTTGCTTGAGGCAGAACGCTGCGTTTCTGTACTGACCAGTTGACTGGCCCGTCACTTCAAGATCGACTTCCCGCACGGTGGACTCGGTGCCAGTCCACAGCAGCACCTCATAAGTACCGTCCTCGAGCGGAGTTGTCGTGGTGATCTTGCCTTCGGAGTCGATTGCGCCGTTATTCGGCTGCAAATACGACACGGTTTCAAGTCCCAGCTTGAAGCAACGACCCACCTCAAGTGCTGCTGCGGTCGGAGTCGTTTTGAAGCGGACGGCGTGAGTGGTCAACCTGCGGCCTCGGCAGATGTACTTCGCCACGTCGATTGCGTGGTTCTCGCTGGTGCAAAAGTCGCTTAGGTCGATTGACTCCAGTGGCGCATCGTTAGGCGTGCCAGCCTCGCGGACAGTGACCTCACGAATCACTGGGAACAGGCCCTTGTTGTTGTCATCGGTGGATGCACGCTCTTCGCGCCATTTCACCGACACGCGGTTGGGAATGCGTTGATCAACGTCGCTGTAGACCAGCTCAAACGAGTCTTCAAGGATGTTGCCCGCTGTGTACAGCGCGGTAATGGTCTCTCTTTGATCGAAGTAAACGGCTGGCTGCAGCGAAAATTTGCCGTTACGGATGACCAAATCCAGCAAGAAGAAACCGGCGGTCTGGCTAGCCCATTGCCGCAGGTTCACTGGCGCGGACAACGCACCATCGAAGAAGTAACGACGATCTGATGTCCAAGTCGCGCACTCGGCAAATGCTGCAGTATCGACCTGCAGTTCGCTAAGCACCGATCCAGCGCCATAGCGCTCATTGGTAAGCAGGTCTTCCAACACTTCGGGGAAGGTGTGGATGCTGTTGATGCCCTTGTTGACGTAGACGCTGAGCTGGTTAAGCTCACGCGCTTCAGTGCTACTGCGGATGTTCATCCCGACCAGCGCCATGTTGTCGTAAGTAGGGATGTTGGGATTGGGAGTCAGCAGGTTGACGTAAACGACTTCGTGCTCAGGGTTGCTTGCGGACGAGCTGATTTCGTTAAAGACAAACGCCTCGGCCAACTTGCCCCAGCTATCGGCGTAGCTATCACCTTCCTGCAGTGTGACGCCAAGATTCTGGTTTTTAATTGCTGGAATGCCAAAGGTGTTCGAGCTTCGGGCTACTGGCTCACCCGTAAACACCGCAGTGACCAAGCTGGTGCCAGAACCAGAAGTAATGGTCCGAGTTCCCGAGATGTGTGCGTCCAGTACCTCAAGATTGCCTGTTACCGCGTTGTTGCGGATTTCGTAGCCCGACAAAGGCTCAATCCGAAACTCCCATCGGGCCACTGATGGCATTTGAAGTCGCAGGTAGTTGTAGCTCGCTTGGCGGGTGACACTGCGAGTGCCGAAGCACTGATCGATGTAGGTGTAGTTGTCGCCGCTTCCAGCCTCGCGGTAACCAATGCGGAAAAAGCTGTAGCGCGTTTCAGTGCCGCTAAACGATCCAGATTGATAGTTGCTTACTTCAAGACTCTGGTCTGGACGGTAGGTCTTGTTATTGAAGTAGGTGCAAGCTCGCCCATCAATCTCATCTTGACTCAACGAGTCGCGGAAGTTGCAAAGACCGCTGATTTGGATGCCCAAAGAGCTGCGAATGCCTAACTCCAAAACCTGCGCCGGACGGGGCAACGCGAAGTTTGAGATCGCCACCTTCATGATGTGGCTAGTTTCTGTTGCAGACTTAGTGCCGCCTGTGCCCTCAAGTAGGGCCGTACCAGCTCGGACAACGCGGAACAACACAGAAATTTGCTGGCCGCCACCAACGGGATCTTGGTCAATCTCGGATGAGAAGATCTCGTTGTCTGGTGTGCGGGATTCGCAAACCATCAACGCAGTGCCGCACTTATACAAGTCGCCGATGGTGATGGCATCGTCCCAACCGTGCTGCCGACCTGCCACCGACTGGGCAACATCGCGGCAAGTCTCCTCATGGTCTGGACCTTCCTGCACACCAATGAAGGTTGTGTTTGCGTCGCTGCCGTTGCTCAGGACATAGGTAACGGTGTCCCCAACAGCGAGGGATTGAAAGCCACTAGCCCCTGAACCGTTCTTCTGCGTAAGGCCGGAACGACTTGAAAATTTGTTGTTGTACTTATCGCGTTGGGCTTGGGCGACTCCATCGGTATTACAACGAATACGAGTGTCGGTTTCACCGGCTGGCTCAGTTTTGATCACAACTGCCGGGCGAAGCTGCGGGTTCACGCGGAAGCCCAAGCCGTTACCGATCAGCTGGTAAACACCAAATTGGGTTTGGGTGCTGGGTTTAAAGGCGTAGCAGAAGTCAGTGGTCCAGTCGTCGTTCAGACCACGGATCTGATAAACGTCATCCGCACCATCGTTTTCAGAGTTGCCGGGATCGTTGGCGGCGCTACGACCAGCGACACGGTCTGCAGCAACAAGGCGCCCGCCGTCCTTACTTACATAAAAGGTGACGCGGCTAGATGCTGAGTTGGCCGTAGAAAAGTCGTAGCTGCCCAATACGTTGTCGCCCAGGGCAAATTGATCTGGGTCGATTTCGTCAACCGTGCCCTCGCCAATCAGGAACACGGCGCGAAGCATTTGACCGCCGCCTTGGCTGATCATCTGCGACCACAACAGATTGGTGTTGACGCGAACTCCGCCGTAAGTAGTGGTGCCTATCGTCTCGCGCTTGGCGTACACCAGCGGAATGGTGCTGCCTAGCTCGACGACGTTCTGCAGTGAGTCAAAGCCGGCCTTGGGTGCGTACTCGCTGCGGTTGACAACGTTCTGACCGCCTTCAGAACTTTGTCGAATTTCAATTGGTTTATTAGGTGGTTTCGGCCTAAACAGCAGTGCGGCTGCAGCACTAAGTGCCACGCCGATAACCAAATAAAGGATTAGTACATCAATGGCAATGTTTGTGATCGTGCCGGGCTGAATCTTGCTGTGCTTGGCGCACTCTCGAACAAATCCGCGATATTCAGCCTCGCTTAGCCCCAGTAAGCGCATTAGCTCGCGGTCTTCGGGCAGAAGAGCGATCGGATGGCCTTTGGGATTCAGCATTAGACGAAAGAGATGCTTCCAGTTGTAGGCAGGGAGCCGACTAAATACTGGGACAACGTGCGCTTGGGAGCTTGGCCCGCTACAGCGTCTAAAGGACTGCCCAGATCAAGACCCAGCCTACTTCCGTCGTGCTGGTAAGCCGTGATTTGGAACGTCTCGTCGGTATACGTTGAAGTCTCCTCGTAGGTATCAGTATCCAGCCAAACAGTGCGGATCTGGACGACCCAGCGATCGTCGGCTGCCTGCTGCACAAAATTCAAGGACAGCTGATTTACGCCAAAGATGAGCTGGGCTGAAATGTTGGAACCGTCCAGGCTCACGGTCGTTCCAGTGAAGCCAAAGCCCGAGAAAACGTAGTTGACGCCGCCGTACTCGCGGGTCTCGCCAGCGTGGAAGTTTTGGAAGGCGTAAGTGGTGGCACCCCCGCTCGGAAGGAAAAAGCGGATGTAGGTCCCGACTGCAACTTCACTCATGGTCAGATACCCACCGAGCGACGAGTGCCGGGATTATTTTTTAGTGCTGCCAACGTGCGTGCCTGACCCAAGCGTGCGCCCTCTTGTGCTGCAACCCGTGTTGCCTGCAGCATATTCTCCTCGGTCACGAAGGGCAGGTCGCCAGAGCCAACGCGGCTGTAGCGAATTTCGGTGCTGGTGGCGCCGGAAGTAAGCAGGCGTTCGACCTGACGCTCACGGTTGAGGGTAGTGACCGAGTTCAAGGCTTCGCGGTTTTCGTCGAAGGCTGCCGATCCACCGCCGCCACCGCCAATTGCACTGCGGGTTGCCTCGAACATGTCGTTGGGCACGACGTTGCCACTACTGCCCGGTACAAACAGTTCTGGGCCTTTCTCGCCAACCACGTAAGGCTGACCAGCGGAAACCGGACCGCCTTCTGCTCGAAACTGGAAGGGTCCTCCCCCCGTAAAGATTCCTTCGCCTGCAAGCGTGCCTCCCATGTCAAAGCCGGGAAGTCCGCTGCTACTTGAACCTGGAAGCAATGCTTTAATCACAGCCAGTAACGCCGCCTGTGCAAGCATTTCAGTGACCATATTGATAAATGCTTTGCCGATGTTCTCAAACATCTGACCAAAGGCTTCTGAAACAGTTGTTGTACCAGTGATAAGGCCGGTAATAGAGTCCGAAAACGCTCTGGACATTTCATCAGCAATAAATTTGTACCGCTTAAAAACTTGCTGTTGTTGCAACAGCTGTTTTTCCTTCTGGCTTAGTAAGTTCAGTGCTTGAGTTTCCAACTGAATTTCAGACTGCTTTCCTGCAATCTGTTGATCCAAATCTTTTCTTCTTTCTTCGTCTACATCGGATGTAAGGTTGGCTCTGCTAAGTTGCAAATCAGCAAGTTCACGTTCGAGGGGGGTAATTGTTTCGTAGTAACGGGCGCTTTGCTCTTGCTGCTGGTTAATACGCTCAAGCTCGTCACCTCCAAACGGGAAGGCAAGTTGCGCCTCAACACCAGCGATCTGACCAGCACGAGATTGGCTTATGTCCTGCTGACGACGAGGGCTTTCCAGTGCGGCAAGTTGGCGACGTACATTTAACTCAGAAATAGCCAACTGAAGCTGCTGAGCTTTCAGACCCGACTGGTCCTTAAGCAATTGCAACTGTTTCGTGTAAATACTCTGCAGCAGTTCACGTTCTTTATCTGTAATACCTTTGGCGCTAAGTGCTTTTTTTAGCTGTATAGCTAGGATCTGTTCTTCAATAAATAGGCGAGCCTTATTTTGTTCTAATTGCGTCTGTAATGCGGCACTTTCTCCCTCAACAACACGGGCTCTTTCAATATCGTAATCTCCTACTTTTTTGGTTACTTCAAATGTTTGGCTAACGAGACTTAGTTGCCTCATATAGGCCGCGTCTTTTGCTTCAGCACTAGCTATATCTATAGATTTAAGTTTAGCGGCGTACTGCAGATTTGCAGCTCTAATCATTGCAAGGTTCTTTTCCTTGTCGAAAATTTTTCCAATCCAGCTGTTTTGAATTTCAGTAAGTTTATTATTGTATTCTTGTAAAGCAACAGCTTTTGCGGCTTCAATGTAACGTGCCCCATCTTTTTCAAGAGTTAGTCCAACAAGAGTTAATTGTTTTCCGGCAAGTTCGACTTGATTTTGTAGTTCTGCTGTTTGAGCGGCGCTTCTCAAGGCAGGCGTCTGATCTGTCGTAGCTCCAGGGACTTTAATGGTCGCTCGAGGCTCATACTGACGGTAAAGGCGAGATACCTCTTCTCGTTTTTGAGCCTCATTAAAAATTGTCATACCACTCAATATTTGCTGCTCTTGTTGTTTAACTGCTGCCTGATCTTCAGCACTAAGGCCGGCAAAAATATCTGTTTGTTTAGCAGCTTCCCGACCAACTTGATTACTTAAAGACACAACGTCGGCTAACCAGCTGATAAACGCAGCCAAAGGGCCGGCAACTGCTGCTTGCATCTGCAAGCCTAGTTCTGCCATCGCTCGGTTTAATTCTTCGCTGGCTGCACCTGCGTTTTGTAGATCTTTTACCCCTTGAACACCTATTTTTCTTACTAGTTCCTCTTGAATAGTCGCTGCAGCTTCATTTACACGGCCCGCTTCTATAAGTTTTTCTATGTATCTCTCTTGACTCTTACTCGCTAGAAGTGCTTTCTCCCTTAACTCATCAAAAGATGCAATAGGATCTTGTAAAGCCTTACCGACATCTGCAGCACTTTGAATAAAAGCATCGACAGGAGCGCCTAAAGCACTACCTACAACACCACCTAAAGGACCGAAAAACTCGCCAACGAAGCCACCTAAAATACCTGCAGGCCCGGCCCCAAATAAAGCTGGAAATGCAGCTCCAACAAGGGGGGAGCCTTTTCTGGAAGTGCCTGTTTTTGTCTTAGGTCGAGCAGATAGAGGTGAGCGAGGAAATCCTGTGGCACCTGCTTCCGTAAAACCTGGGGGTAGCGCCGGACCTTGCACGGGACCTATACCCCGTGCAATGTCTAGTTGGCGGTTTACTTCGGCTATGGCCTGAGCTAATTCACGGTAGTCGCTGGAACCACTAATAGCTTGTCTTTGGGCTTCCCGAAGCTGTTGTTCATATAGCTCCAGGCCGGCTATAGACTTAGGGATAATTTTGTTTAAATCTATAATTTCTTGGGTAGCGGTAGTTTTTCCTATACCCTGCTGTTGCGTATAAATTTTACTAAGTACTTGTAGTCTATCAATTTCAGCTTCCGTCAGTTTGCGGGAGGCTTTTTCGGCGGCTGTGATGCTAGCTATAAACTCGTCTGAACCCGCGTTGGAGTTGGCGGCAACGGTATTAAACGCTCGCATTTGAGCGTTCAGTCCGGCCATTGTTTTAGAAAAACTATCACCCTTAGCTGTTCCTTTTGCTACCTCCTGTACGTATAAACTTAATTCTTCTTTTGCCGCTTTTACTTCTGCTGACGCTCTTTTATCGAAAATAGACGGGATAGGCTTAAGTCTTTTTTGTATGTTTTGTACTGCTTTTACACGATCTTCAATTTCCTTGAGCTGCTCCAGGCCATTGACGCGGAGGTCGATTACAGCAGAGTAAGACGCCACCGCTTTTGTCTGGACTACTAACGAGTCTAGCGGCGGCGTTTAGCCTTTTCGATCTCCTTTTGTTGGTCCTCGTTGAGGATCTGGAAATAGGCGCTCCAACCGATTAACTCTTCGGCGGTCATTGTTGCCCGAACTTCGCTCAAACTGATGCCTAGCTCCTTGGCGACGCCAAATTGGAGCATTAGCCAATTGTCCTTGCGAAGTTCGGCGCTCAGGCTTTTGGGTCGATGGGCTCGTCGTCCGTGATGACGGCAAGCATCAAGGCTTGCAGATCCTTGTCCTTGACCTCGTTCTTGAGCACGTCGATCTCACCAGCGGCAAACAGCTTGCTGCCGTTTTCGTCCAGTGCCTTTGCAATCAGCAACTGGAGGGCAAAAGCGTTGGCATCATCCGACTTGGCTTGCTTTTGAGCACGCTCGCGCTCAGCGGCAGTCAAAGGAGTGACCCACATCTCAAATTCACTGCCGTCCGACAAAGTGACGACTTTTTTAGTGGGCTCTAAATTTGCTGCCTTTTTCAGGCGGTCAATAGCTCGAATTGGGACAGGCATAACCGTTTGTGGTTTGTTCTACTGTAGCGGACTAGAAGCAATAAAAAACCCCGGCTTTCGCCGGGGCTCGTCCCCTGTAGGCAGACTATCAAGCAGAAGTGCTGAAGTCGAAGGTCGGGGTGCCGGAAGGACGGAAGTTCACGGTCACAGACTGGGCATCGTCGGGGTTGATGTTCAGGCTGGCCGAAGTCAGCACTGCATCAAACTCGATCGAACGGCTCAGGCTTTCGCTCAAGGTGCCACCGCTAAACACTTGATCGGTGTACAGCTTGAAAGCGGCGCCGGTCTGTTGACGCTGGAGCACGTCCTCGATCATCCGGTTGGACAGAGCAGCATCCTCATTGGTCATGTAGACCGTTGCGGTGCCGGTGCCATCACCGAAGCCGGAGATGTAGCTACGGAAAGGAACGTACTGACCGGGGGTTTGACCGATGGTGGTCACGTCGATTTCAGCACGACTGATTTCGAAGCTCCAGTCGCGGACTTGACCGACAACAGCGAAGGAGGCGTAAGCAACCTGGAACTCGTTAGGAGCAACTGCGGTGCCGTCATCGGTGATGTCAACAGCAGTACCGCCAGCGGTTGCAGAAACCTGCAGCGCACCAGTGTTAGCGGTGTAGCTGATGACGTAGTAGGTGGTTGACAGTGACAGACCTGCGGGCAGGGTGCCAGTGCCGGAGCCGCCGGTCTGGCTGTTGATCACGCTGAACTGGACGGGATCACCAACCTTCAGGTTGAGGTAGGTCTGCACCGTGATGGTGTCAGTGCCGATATTCACGTCGGACTCACCGAAAGATCCGGTGGTTCCAGCGGGTTTGTAGTAGAGGGCGCCGGACGTGCCGGACAGAACGGTGGTGGCCATTGGCTTACCAGAGACGACTAGTGGGCGGGCACTGCCCGGCTTAATACAGGTTAGCGCTTGTTTCTAAACACTTCCTACGACAACACAGTCGCAACGTAGGAAGTATCAATGCGGCCCACAAAGTGTGGTGCGTCGTCCGTTGCGGAAAACGTAGGACCGTTAATTTCTCCAACGCGGAAGAAAACGCCGCTAGTGGTTTTTGCGGTGTCGTTCAGTGTCTCCAGTACGTTGACTGCAGTAGTTAGCAGCGTTTGGTTGCGGGCAGGTCCGCGTCCTTTTTCCGTAAAAATGCGGATAACAATTGCACCACGAGCGTTATCGACGCTGCTTGTAAGCGTGGGCTCGTTGGTAATGCCGAAAGTAACATTGACGCGAACGTACTCGGTAGTGGTATTAGGCGGGACGGCTGTGATGTTGTCGAAATAGACAGGAACAGCAGGACTTAAACCGCTAAATGCAGAAAGCAGCGGGTTTTCGACGGCAGCGCGAATTGCTTGGTAGTTCATGCCTTAAACCCTAGCCTCACACCACGGCGTAAGGCATCTTGCATACCGCCGCCATTTGTGTACGTCACATACCAGTCAAGCTCGGCTGTACTTTTAGCTTCTCCGGGTCCCGCAGTCACTGCGCCTCGTTTGGTTAAACCCGCATCTCGACTGCCTTCTTGTACTGGCGTTTTCAGCGGTCCAAATTCATCGGGAGGGTAAAAACGTCCTTCTTTGAGATCAAGTGCATACTCTGCGTAAGGTTGAGTATTTTCAATAGTAAATTTTGTGGCCCTTGCAACCTCTCTGCGAGAAGCAGACAACTCCGGTACATCTGAAATCGTGTAAGGGTATTCGCCACCCGCTGTACCCCCTGCTCCAGCTCCTACAGGTACAGCGATCCAACTGTCCCGAAATTCCCCTGTGTAAGCCGGACTTCGATCGCCCAGATCGTTAAGTATTTCTAAGGCTGCTTGCCGTGCAGCCTGATTTATTGCGTTCAGAGCATCGGGACCAAGGTTTCTAACGTCATTACGGCGTGTACCAATGCGTCTAGCCATTACTGCGGCCTCACGATCAGGGTGTGCATGACGGGGTTGTCGCCTCGGTAGCTGGTGATGGCGACAATTTTGGCTTCGCGGGTGATGCCAGCTTGGGTGTACTGGATGCGATCGGCTTCGGTTGGGTAGTAAGTGCCAAGCTCGCTAGAGCCAATAATGACGCGCACGTCAGTTGCTTGGTACAGCCCCTCGGATTCACGCGGATTAAGGCGCATAATCACGCCTTTTACGGTGACAGTCGTGTCATCGCCAGTTACGGCACCAGTTGTCGGGTCGTAGGTGCGGGGCGTCGTGGTCTTGATGTACGTGATGTCTTGGCCCCAGTCAGCAAGGATCGCTGTAGGCAATGGGGCAAACGTGGTGTCGATTAGGCCCATGTCACCCCCGGAATAGGCGGACCGCGTAGTTGGTGGCGCCGCCCATGCAGTACGGACCTAGATAAGTTTGCAGCCAGGGATAGAGATCAAAGACGTTGTTGACCATGCCTGGGGTCATGGAGCTGTCTTTGTACTTAACCTTCAGTTCGCCCAGCTCTACTTCGTCGTAGAGGCCGGTGGTGCCAGTGCTGCCGGTGATGGCGTCAGTGTCGTTGGCAAAAGCACGAGCCAGTTCGTAGGTGGCGACTTTGATTCCCGAAGGAATCAGCGTGCAGGCCAGGGCAATGCCGTCAACCTTGTAGTCCTCGCGGGGCCATTTCAGCGCTTGGGTTTCGGTGCAACGGTTGCCGTAAAAGCTCAGCGCATCGATCCAGCGGGTGGCGGAAATGATGGCGCGGTTTTTCTGGTCGTCGGTTTTGTCCGTCCAAGTGCTCGAATCCGGCACTGTCTCGAAGTACGAGTTGGCTTCCGCCAGCGTCACGTAGCTGTTGGCCGACGCGCCCTTCAGAGTGGCATCAATAGTCGCGGCCACAGTTACATCAGTCTTTGTTTGAGTCTAGCGCCGCTACGCGATCTTCTCGCTTTAGCCGGTGGAGCAAGCATTTTTGCGTGGTAAACATGTGCTCCATCCATTTCAAGCTCGGCAACACGTTCCAGATGGTCGCCGTAGGTAATGTCCTCGTGCCAACGGCGATTATTCTGTAACACGTAGAGCCTTACCAGTTTCATGCCCGCTCGCAAAATCTCCGACGCTGAAACCAGCGTAAAGGTCGCAGCACCTAAAACCAATCCTGTTCTTCCTGGTAAGGAAGTAAGGAAACTTGAAGATGTTGCACTTGAGGTGCGGCGGCTTCGGGAAGAAGAAGGTCTTGATATTGCTGCCATTGGTCAGCAACTTCAGGTCAGCTACGACGTGATGAACCAGCTCATCCTGCAGTCGTACAAGAGCACCATGAACACTCCTGTGGTGTTTGAGGTGCAGGAAAAACTTCGCCTCGGTATTGAGGAATAGGCAATAAAAAAGGCCCCCGTTTGGGGGCCTTCTGCTTGTCCTGAAGATCAGGAGTAGGCAGTGGTGTCGAAGGGGGTGTTGACCAGCAGACGGGCCACGGGGACCATCTTGGTGGTGCTGAACACCAGGTTCCAGGAGCCGGTGGCTGCCAGGTTGCCGGTGGTTGCGGCGTTGGTGGGG
>Ga0208898_1000837_pt1 | contig 22282 bp, 9 predicted proteins | sample VirMetDEL_Mar_4_FD_184513 | JGI IMG/M metagenome (GOLD analysis project Ga0208898, IMG submission 184513) | Aqueous microbial communities from the Delaware River and Bay under freshwater to marine salinity gradient to study organic matter... | ecosystem: Environmental > Aquatic > Marine > Coastal...
GGTCTTTTAAAGACTCTATAGCTTCTTTTTCAGTCATGCCATCATCCATTAGCTCTTTTATCTTTTCTGCCCTTACAGCCTCGTATTGACCCTGTATTGCAGCCTTCTTACTCTTGTCTGTAATTTTAAAGCTACTGTCGCTAAAGAATCTATAAGATGTATGTAGGTAGCTTCCAAGATTATTTCTGATGATGTCCTTTATACCAGCCTGCTGTTGTTGTTTCTCGGCAGCAGCTTTTGTTAAGTCTGCAGCTAAAACCTCTCCAGTCTTTGTATTAACAACCCTGTATTTAGTTTCGCCTTTGTTTTTGCCTTTCTGAACAACGTAAGATTCTACTTTTTTACTAGCCACTTCTGGAAGAGAATCAAAGTAAGGACTATTTAAGAATTTTTCAGACATACTATCTATGTAAGACCTCATTCCATCGGCAACCGCTAAAATCTTACTGCCTTTTTCTAACTTTTCTATCTGTTCTCTTATAGCTTGCTTTTCATTAGGTTCAGCTACAAGATAATCTTCTACAAGTTTTAACTTCTCTGGAGAGTCTGCAAGCTTTCTAAGCATACGACCCTGTAGTCTAACTCTAAATGCTGTTCTGGAGAGCTGAGAATTCATAGCCTCCAAGAAAGACCTAATGTTTTTTTGAGTTTCAGTGTATGCAAGACCAGTAGACTTTGTGAACTCTCTAGCCCTTACAAAAGTCTCTTTTAAAAACACAAACAAATCTTTAGCAGACTTAATCTTAGCTATTTTGTTTTTTTCTTGAGGAGTGTTTCCTTGATTCTGTTCGGCTGCGGGCTGCTCAACAGAGTCTGACTCAACCGCCTCTTCTTTAAATTGAGAACGCTCTTTTGTAGTCATCTGAGAACGCTCTTTACTGTAACCACTTAAAGCCTTTTCATTTTCTTTTTTCCTTTTTGCTCTGTCTTTTAGCTGACTTTCATCCAAAAGCTCTTGGTACGCTTCATTTACATTGCTGATTTTAGATTTGTCACCGTTAAAAATTACAGGCTGGCTAACCCCAGAAGTTGGGAATATTGTATCTCTTATATTTTTATAAGAGTTTTCGTTATCAAAGTAATCGTTTACATTAAAATCAACATCTTTAGAAAGGTCGTATATTTTTCCTTGTACTGGATTCTGAGGTTTTTCCAAGAATTTAACCTTAACAGACTTAGAGCTGTCTTTTAACCTAATCTGGAAAGGATAAGAAGGATGCATTCCCTCACCCGTTACCTCAACCGCTTCTACTGCGCTGTCTGTTTCTAATATAGCATAAGCCATTCCAGCCTCAATCTTCATAATTAAAGGCTCTGTATGCATTTTTTGAATAGCAGCTTGTAATTCTGTGTTTCTTAAAGCTACTGGCGTACCAGTTTTAGTGTATCCTAATTCTAAAATTTCAGACAATTTTCTATTCTGAACATAAGAAAGCTCTTGAACAAAAGCAGTTGTCGATGTTGTTGAAATTAATTTTCTCGTGTCAAAAGTAGAGTTATCTGGGTCTAAAAGAGTATCAAACCTTGATTCGTATTCTTCAGATGTCTTAAACTTCTTTTTAATTAGTTTTAGTTTTCCGTTTTTTAGTTCTTTTACTTCTATAAGACCGACCTTTTCCATAGAGTTATATAAAGCCCTACGTTCTCTTAATGTCTTTTTTTCAGAATTTGTAAGTTTCTGTGTTTTTGATTTAAGATTTAAGTCAGAGTATCTATCAAAATAATTTACCTTTACTTTAAATAAATTTTCATATTTTGTTCTTTGTATTTTTAATCTGTTTCTTTCTGAGAGATTAAGCCTATCAGCATAATTATTTAAAACAGAAGAGACGTTTCTTGCTACTACGGTAGATGAAAGCAGCTTGTCAAGTGGTGCTGCGGTTAAAACCATTCTGATTTTACCATCAAGTTTCAACATTGTGTTTAGCTGGTCAGCCATTTCTTGAGCTTTAGCTCTAGTTGAAGCCCAAAAAGCACCTTCAAATTTTAATGGGAACAAAACACCACCAAAAGCATTTCCTATGGTCTTCCCTTTATTGTCTCTAATCGTATTTACAGCAGCGTTGTCTGGCTGATGCATTAAGAACATCTTGTTGTTTAATTCTTCAAGCTTGTGACCCGTTGTTATTTGACCATTCTTAATAGCCTTTTTTATAATCTGTCCCTTTTCAAAAAAGTCTACAACCATTCCCCCTATTTCGTTTTCGGTATTTTCGGTAAGGTTAGACATTTCAACAAGCATATCTTTCAAGTCATAGTCTTGAGACTTAAACTGAGGCATACTTGCTATAGGGTTTTGAAGAGGATTAACAGAAGAATCTTCAACAGCGTTTACAAAAGACTTCATAAACTCTATAGCTTCCGCTTCTTCCATTCTTTGCTTTTGCTCAAACTCTAAAAGTCTGACAAGTCTGTTGTCTATTTTTAATTTCTTAGCAGTAGCAATCAAAAAGTCTTTTATCAAGTTAGCCAGCTTAATGATAACAGGCTTAGAAAGCACAGCGTTAGACTCAGACATAATAGCTGCAAGCTCTGCAAGCATCTCTTCAGACTGAACATCTACATCTTTATATTGCTTTATAAAGTTCTGTAGTTTAAATGCAATTCTCCTGTCTTCTACTCCGCCTCTTCTTAATGCTGAATAAAGTCTTCCAGCTAAAGCTCTTGCTATATTAGGGTCTTGACCGTATGCGGTATCAAAGAAAGCATGAAACGCTTCGTGAATAGCTGTAGTGGCTGTTGCATTTTCTAGGTTTATATGTATCTCTTTTACACCTGTGTTTTTATTCTGTATATATCTACCAGCTTCAACACCAGAAGCAACACCGTTAACAGACTCTCTAGCCATAGCTTCATCAAAAGCCTTTCTGCTTTGATGTATTACTATCCTTACGTTAGGAGAAAATAATTTAAGTATTCTTCTTGCACGATTAACAGACTCTTTAACTTGTTCGTTTTCAATTGTTGCATCAACCTCTTCGTCTGTCAATAATCTAGAACGCTCTTTAGACTGAGATTCAATCTTGTATCCAAGATTTTTTCCCATGTATTTGTTAAATATATCTTGAACTCCATCTACATAAATATTGTATGCTTTAACGTAATCTTTATTTGCTTTAGAGTTTGGCTTATTACCCATAAAAGCATAAGTAGACTTTTTAGAAGCAGGTTGCAAAACTTCTTTAACGTGTTTCTGAAGATTTTTAAGCTTATTAATGTCTGACTTAGACATAAAGTCAATTTGGTCTTCTTTAATTGACAAGAATTTGTTTAAAGAGTTAGGAAGAATTGCAATTTCTTTTGTAATTAATTGCAAGAAATTAAAAACTTTTCCCTTTTTTGTTTCTGGAATTTTATTAAGTATATCTTGATAACCTTCTGTCAAAGACATTTTTTTGAAACCAAGTCTTTCTAGTATTTTTTTTCTTTCTTCGTTTTTTAAACTTGCTTCATTATAAGCGTTTACAGCATCAATTACTTCTTTTCTTTCTTGTAATTTTTTTACCGCTTTTGTGCCATCAGATTTTTTATCATAAGTGTCTATTACTACATCGTCTGTTTCGTTGTATAACTCATAACTTCCATCATCGGTAAGTTCTAAAACATAAGTTTTAGAGTTTATTTCATAGACTAATCTTGAACCATCTTTAGCTTTAGATATTGGTTTAGCTTTTTCAGCTTCTACTTTTTTTTTACCTTTTTCTTTAGCTTTAGCTTTTTGTCTCTGTAGTTTTTTTATTTCAGAGTTATTAGCCTTAAGGTCTTCTTTGTAGTTTTCAATGTTACCATTTAAATCATCTACTTCGTCTTGTAACTCAGCCTTGATTTCTTCAATAGCTTCAGCTTTTTTAGCTGCTGATTTTTTAGACTTCTTGACTTTAGCTATTTTTTCACGAGCAGCTTTTTTAGCTTCAGAAATGTTTCCTTTTTCTATTTGAATTTCTTCATTTAAGTTTACATTTTCAGAATCTAAATATTCTATTTCGTTTTCGATTTGGTTAACCTCATCGTTTACTTCAGCCTTTTCTTTGTCCTTTTTTTCTTTGGCTATTTCTTTAAATGTTTTTTTAGTTTCCGCAGGCTTTTTAGCCGCTGGTTTTTTAGCCGCTGGTTTTTTAGCTGCTGGTTTTTTAGCTGCTGGTTTTGTTTCAGCTTTAGTTTCTGCTTCTGATTTCTTTTTAAAATCAGATATAGCTTCACGAATACTGTCGTAAGATTTTGAATCTTTAACAGCACCATACTCGTCTCTTGTACCTTCTATAACTTTAACCTCTTGAATTTTTCCGTCAATTTGTTTCTGGAAAAACACCTCAGAACCGTCTGGAAGCAAAATTTTAAAAACAGCAGGTTCAAAGTCTGTTCTAGCTTTTACTATTGTTCTTTTAAACGGTTTAACATTACTAGGTAATTTTTTAGCTCTAGGTTTTCTTTTGCTTTTTTTAGCTACCTCTGGTAATATCGGCTCTGTGCTTTTTAAATCTTCACTAAGAGTTTCTGTTGCTCCAATAGTCTTTTTGCTTTCAGATACTAACTCTACTTTTATATTGTTTCTACGTTTTAATTTACCAACAAAAACATCTAGTTGTTGCTTGCTGCCAATTTCTGTATCTTTTCTTTTATCTGAAAAAGTAATCTTAGCAGCAGGCATACCTCTTTCTTTTTGCCCTGTATAAGACGTTATGGTTACTACAACCTCTTCACCTTTAGAATTTTTGTATGTGTATTTTGTAATTCTTTTTGTGTAAGTTTTTTCCTTTTTTTCTTTAAAAGGAACAACTCTTTCTAGTTCAGATTTTTGTTTATCTCTGGTTACTTGAGCGTCAACTTGAGACTGAAAAGATTTACTAACAACAGCACCAGAAGCAACTCTTTTATTAACAGCATCTATAAAACCTTTAGCATCCTTTAGCTCTTTTGTGTCTTTCTTTTTGCCATCAACAAATTCAGTAACACTATGAGTTACAGCTCCAGTTTTTGCGTTTACAAAAATATCGAACTCGTATCTTGTTACCTTTTTTGTTCTTTTGTCTGTTTTTTCTACAACAGTAGTGTATCCGTTAGCAGTTCTAAGTAACTCTACTTTAAGCCTTTTGTACTTTGAACGAGGAGCAGACTCGTTTATTTTTTCATTTTTTCTTTTTGCCTGCTCTATTTTTTTAGTGTCTGTTTTTTTGGTGGCTTCTTTTTTTTCTTCAACTTTAGCCTCTTTAGTTTTAGACTTTTTAGTAGTAGGTTTTTTAGTTGTTTTTTCAGTCTCTGAAAGTTTCTTTAAAACAGCTTTACCAGTAACACTTTTAGGGTTTATAGATTTTCCTGTTTTTTTATTAGTAATAGTTCCGTCTGGATTTACTAAATAAACATTATTTCTATAAGAAACCTCTTTTGGTTTTTCTTCTGCTTTAGTGTCTGTCTTTTTAGTAGCAGGTTTTTTAGTGTCTGTCTTTTTAGTAGCAGGTTTTTTAGCTGCTGGTTTTTTAGGGGTTGCTTTTTTAGTAGCAGGTGTGCCTACTACAACCTTTTTACCTGTTTCAGAGTTTACAATTTCACCGTTTTTAACAGTGTATTTTTTACCGTTTAACTCTTCTACTTGACCTTCTTTAGCATCTTTTAAAACTAAATTTAAAACAGACATATCTGCACTTGTTACAGCTTCTGAATCTTCTGGAACTGCAGTTTGTTCTTGTTGAGTCTGTTTAGGTGTTTGTTTTGTTTTTGCGGGCTTTTTAGTGGTTTTCTTAGGTGTTGCAGGTTTTTCAACTTTAGATTCCTTAGAAGCCTTCAAAACAGATTTACCAGTAACGCTAGTTCTTTTTATAGCCTTGCCACTTTTCTTATTGGTAATGTTTCCTTTTGAATCAATTACGTATTCGTTTCCATTAGGCAATTTAACAGACATAGCATCTGCTTCTTCTGCAGTAATAACTTGTGCATCAGTTGTAACAGGTGCTTGTGCATCTGCTTCTTCTGCCATAGCATCTGCTTCTTCCGCAGTAATAACCTGTGCTTGAACAAATTTTTCTTTCTTTTTTTCCTCTATATTTTCTTTAGTGGCAGCTTTCCCTTCTTTATTAAGCTCTTCTATAGCTTCTTCGTCTGTAGTTTCTTCGGGTGCAGGTTTTGTTTTTTTCTTTTTTGCAGGAGGTGTAGTTGCGCCTTCTGGGTTTTCTAGTATTTCATTAATTTTTTCTTTTATTTCAGAGCTTCTTTTTTTACTTGCTTCTGATTTTTTACCTTCAAGGCTATCTAACTCTGTTTGTAGATTGGTTACTTCTTCTACTTGTTTATCAGATAAATTAGGGCTAGACTTTTTTACTTCAGAACTAACCTTGTATTTTTTTACTTTTTCGTCTATTTTATTTTGTCTTCCCTCAAAGTCATTTTTTATTACTATATCTGCTTCAGCTAAGTCTTCTGGAATCATAGTCTCAATAAGACTGTCTACAGTTTCAGCATTTACTCTTTTTCCGTTTACATAGTATTTAGGAGAAGATATCTGAGTAGTAACTACGTTACGAATACCCATTGGCAACTCGGCAATACCTTCTAACGCAATTTCAGAAACGTCCATTTCTTGACCAATTGCAGCTCTTGCTGTTGCTTCACCTGCCGAACCACCAATACCCTCTATAAGAGTAGATGCTGCTGTTGCTTGTGTAAATCCTTTTTTACTTACCACACCACTTGCAGACTTAGCTGCAGACCTAGCTGTAATTAGCTTTGAAGCACTACCACCAAGTTTACCTGTAATAGTGTCAATAACACCAATAGTAACACCCCTAACAACAGCCTTGTTTCTGATTCTAGTATAGGCTTCCTTATCGTTTAGTATTTCTTTAACTTTTGCTTCGTCTAGTCTGACGTTTTCTCCCGCTTCTTCTTGTAATAATTCTGCAAACGTAGCACCTGCCTCAAGAGCAGCACTAGCTGCACCAAAAGCATAAGGAATTGCAGCAGCAGCACCAGCTACAGCCCCAGGAGCAGCACCTACACCGCCAGCAGTAGAACCTACAGCAGCACCACGAGCAGCACCTAAACCTATAGCAGTTCCTCCAGCAGCTAAAGCATCAGTATTGCTAAACATAGAAACTAAAGAGCTGAGTATTAACTCTGGAACTATTGTTACCCCGCTTTCTAACAAACCCATAACAACGCCCTTCATTCCCTCTCCGTTTTCTTCATATACTCTGGTGAATTCTTGCATTTCTGCAGAAGCACCCAAAGAGGCGGCTTTTTCGTTTGCTTTTAAAAACTCTTGAATTTCTTCGTGTGTGGCTAAATTACCTGCTTTTAAAAGGTCTGAAGAATTTTCAGCAGCTATACCTTGAAAGTGACCAGCGACTGCCGCACGACCCATATCGTCAATCCAGTCCCCTAGTCCTATTGGAATTATTTTGTCAAAACCTTTTAATATGTTACCAAAAGTTCCTGTAAAAAAATCTTTTTCGGTAGGTTGGGCTTGATTTAACTTAGAGTCAAGTTGTTGTGTATAAGATGCAAGTTTATCTCCTGCTTGTAATTCCGCAGTTGAAGCTTGAGTTTCCCCAGCAGAACTTGATTCCGTAAAAATTTTTTTTTTACGTTCTTGTTCCTGTTTTTCTCTTACGTCTCTAGCTTCTTCGTTAGTATAAGGTGTTTCTACTTTGCTTTCGTACTCTGGATATTTTTCTAATATCGCTTTAGTAAGAGAATTATTATCTACTTCTTTGTATTCTGGATAATTCGCTTTGATGCCTTCAGCAAAAGCATCTACTGATAGTTTTTCTGATGAAAATGGACTCGTTACGTTTTCAACACCTTTAGCCATAACTGTATTATTCTTTGAAAAACAAAGATACTAATTAATCTTTACAGCTAAAACAGACTTAATTATCTATTCTAGTAAGCTTTGTAGGGTTTTTAGAGCGACCACTAACTCTTTCTTTCTTTTTCATGTCTTCCATTAAATCTCTAAGAGTTCTTGCTTGTTCTGCTGTTAATTCTTTCTTTTGTCTTCCTTCGTCTTCATAAGAAAAATTATTACCCTGCTTTAATTCACTAAGCATTGCTTTTCTTAATTTTTCAGCTCTATCACTCCAGCCATCTCCAAAATCTTTAAATTCATCTAAAGTTGTAAAGTAAATCTGTTTTTTGTCAAAAAACTCATTGATAAACCTTTCTGGATTTTCATTATAAAAATCTTCAATAGCCTTAACGTCTTCAGCACTTAATGTTCTAGCGTTTTTAAAATCTCTTCCCGTGCCTTCTTGAATCCAATCTAATAAACTTCTATATTCTGGACTTCTACCTTTTTTAAAGTCTGCTGCAAAAACTTTTCCTGTTCCCCAAGCATTCTGAGTAAACATAGAACGAAGTATTTTAGATTCAAATTGGTCAGCTCCAGACTTTTCTGCAAATCTGTCAACTACGGATAAAGCTTCTCTTTCTGTAAGATTTAAAAATCTTTCTTGATAGTCTTCTTTAGAGATGTTGCTATCTTCAGCCCACGCTTTAAAAGAGCCATAGGTAACACCTCTATTTGTATGTATTAGCTGCCCTACTTTTGGTTTTCTACCTCCAAACATACCCTTATCTATCATAGCTTGTGTTACTTTAGGTGCGTCTTGATTTTCTGGTTTATTGGCTGCTCTGTCATCTGTGCTGGTTGCTAATCCGCCTTCAGATTTTAAAGTTTCTGTGTAAAAAGACTGAGGTAACAACATATCAGACATATCTAACTCTGGAGCTGGGGAGTCTGCTGGAGGAGCAACACCAGTAGGTTCGTTTCCTTCATAATTCATTCCATTCATTTCGGGAATGTTTAAATCTAAACTACCAAAACCTTGTTGAGAATTGTCTGTTCTTGGTAAAGCCTCTCCTCTAAGCTCTGCTTCTGTTTTAGGCTGAAATCCTTCTGAAGTTTCTTCTTCTGTGTTTTCTTCTGATGCTTGAATTGAATTATCCGAAGCTTGTGACTCCTCTGAAGTCTGAGTCTGTTCTGAAGTCTGAGTCTGTTCTGAAGTCTGAGTCTGAGCTTCTGCTGGAGATAACGGGAAGCTTCCTGCTTGGTTTTCTACTAAAGCAACATCTGAAGCAGAGGCAGGTATTGGGTCAGAATTTATACCGTCCATTTCTACTACTTTATAGTAATTTCCATTAGCATCTTTTCCTAAAGAAACAATGTTTCCTGCCTTTTTAGTAAGGGGATAAAGTGTTACTGTTTGTCCGTCTTTACTTTCTTCTTGATATGCTTTTTCAGAAAATCCTGCGCCCGCAGACTTAAGATAAATTCCAGACTTAGCTGCTATTTCTTTTTTATAGCTTTCAATTGCAGCTTCTCTAAATTCTGGGTTTTCTGCAAATCTTTTTTCTGCTTCACGAACATCATCCGCACTATACCCCTTTCTGCCATCAGCAAGACCTAAATCTTTAACATAATAATGCATAGCTACATTACTAGCAAAATCTGGCTCTTCAAGTCTAATATTAAAGTCTTGATATATTTTTTCTAATTTTTCTTCAGTGGTACTTCCAGACACGTTTTTTACTAAGTCCATATAAGAATCCACTAAAAAATATTTTCCTTTGTCAATAGTTTTTGGAATTATGTATACATTGTTTGCGTTTGGAGCAGAAGAATATATACTTGACTGACCTAAAGGAACAAAATTGTCACCTTCTTTTACCATAAGTACACCGTTTTCCATTTTAGACTCCCATTGTCTATTGTTAAAATCTGTGTAACTTTTTTCAATTTCCTCTTTAGACATACTGTACCCTTGAAACTGATTAGTTAAGGCTGTTTCGTATGCTTTTCCCGCCATGTCTGTCTGAGTCTTTCCTGCTGCAATTACTAATTTAAGCTGATTTGCAGCATCTTTCATTGCTAGTCTGTCAGACTCGTCTCCAGTTTTTTTATACCTAATACCTGCTTCTTGAAAAGCTCCAAAAGCCAAACCAGCATCATCTATAAAGTGACCTTTTAACAAGTGCTTAGACTGCATATATGTGTCTTCAGCCATTGTTGAGCCAATTTCAGCATCTCTTTCTTTTTTACGTTCTTGCTGAAGCTCAAAGCCTTGTTTAGAAAAACTGGGCAGTTTGTATACGTTGGTATCTAAAGACATTATTTATTTTTTTCTTGCGTTTTTTTCAAATTTCTTAAACAGCTTACGTGCAAAGCTGCTTTCTTTTGCTATTTTTTTAGCTTGAGTAGGATTTAAAATTACCTCATTACCAGTAGCTTCACCAACTTTAACTCCATTTTGTACAAGGTCTATAGGATTAGTAGAGTGATTAAACTCACCTTCAGTCATCATGCCTCCTTGTTTTAAAAAGCGTTTATTAACAATTTCAAGATAAGGTAGATAAGGTTTTATTTTGTTGTATCTTTTTTCATCGGCAATATGTGCAGCAGCAGTACCAGCTTTTATGCCGCCTGCTCCAATTCTTCCATACCTATTATACATTTGACCAGCTTTTGTCAATGCTTGGCGTTCTTTTCTTTTTCTTTCTTTTTCTTCTACAGACTCTACACCGAATATTTCTTCGTTAGTTTTTCCATAGTCTGGGTTAGGAACACGCATCATTTCTCCAGTTTCTGGGTCTATTACATCAAGTTGAATAAACTCATCTGTTGTGTTTACACCTTGAATTCCTGTGTTTGGGGTGTCTAAAATAATTTGTTGTGCTGGAGTTACGTCTCCTGTTTCTCCAACGCCAGAAACCCCGACAGCATCTGTTCTAGGAACAGCTTCAGCTTCTTGAGATTTTTCAAATTCTGCAGCTTGCTGTTTAGCAATAGCGTCTTGATTAAGATTTAAATCTGGAGTTGTTTGTGGAAAGTCTGGCACAAAATCTGGCACAATTTCTCCATCATCAAATTCAAGCATTTCTGGAACAGAAAGAGTAGGTAAATCTGTTTTTACTGCGTTTTCAAGAAAAGTTTGTTCGTTTTTACTTAAACCGTTTAAAAAACCTAAACCCTTTTGAAGTCCAGCTCCTATTTGTCCTACACCACCAAACATTACTCCAGTGGCTATATTTGTTAAACCTCCTGCAATGTTTTGTCTAGCTGCAGTAGCTGCTGCTTGTGCTTGCTGCTGTTGTCTTATGTTTTCTTCGTACTTTAAAGTTCTTGTTTTTTCTTCTGCTGAAGCCAAACTTGCTCCTGCAGTAAGCCTAAGTTTTCTTTCGTCTGCAAGCATTTTATTTCTAGCTGCTTGGTTTGCAGAAACAGAAGCAGACAATCCGCCCACTAAAGCTCTACCACCAGCACCTTGAAGTGCTTGAACTGATGTAGCAAGGTTAGACTGCATAGCTTCAGACTCTATTCTAGCAAGCTCAGAGTCGTATGCGTTTTTATAATTTTCGTAATATTGAGAAGGAGTTTCTAAAGAAGGTGCAGAAGCAACAGCTTTATCGAAAGCTTGATTAGCTTTTCTTAATTGCCTCATTCCATATAACGCAGAAAGACCACCAGTAAACATATCAGCACCTGCTCCACCGCTGGTCAGCAATTCTGCCGTGTCTCCACCGTTATTAAATTTTTTAACTTTCATATTGCAAATTTAAAACTTTTTAATTCACCTTATCATTATGTAGCCTAGACCTATCAAAACTTACAGACAATGCGTGTACCTCAAATGGCGATGTGTCTGAAGATGTTAGCTTTATCTTTAAAAATACGTCTCTCATTGGGTCTCCACTTACTCTTGCGTTGTTTTTTACAAAAATTTCATCATTAACACTAAACGGAGTATCATCTGAAACGCTAATTTTATTTCTTGAAACAAGACCAGTAATTGTTTCGTTGCTATTATTTAATGAATTTACATCAGCTATTCTTAATGTGTCTCCTTTTACAAAAGGAACTTTATGAACAGGAGATGTAAAAGTAATTTCATTGTTGCTGACATTAGAAATTTTTCCCAAATATGTTTTATTAGACTGAGAATCAACCGTATCTCTAAATATCATAGAGTATTTATGACCTTCTCTTTCGTCAAAGTCTGTTGTTTCTATAGTAGTGCTTTGGTCAGAAGTGGTAAGAACGCCACTCCACACGCCATTACCCTCTATGCCTAGTGCTTCAAACACTTTAATCATAGATGGATTAAAATTAGACACAGCTTCAATAATAGAGTTGTATTGCGTACCGTAGAAGTTATTTCTTGTAGAGCTTTCATTATGCTTCCACATTAATCCAGAGTTAGTATAAAAGAAACTGTAAAGCTCGTTGTTTATGTTTACATACATTGTAGGTCTAAAGCTGTATTTACTGCCCCATACACCATCTTTATGCTTGTAAGCTATAGTAAACCCTTCCTCTTCTTCTACAGGCTCGGCAGGAACAGTAATAGCAACCCCTGTACAAGTTTCGCTAGGCATAGTTACTTTCATGGTAGAAAGGTCTAAAGTACCGATAGCTGAAAAACTGTAAGCAGTGTCTGTTATAATTACATTTATAACTCCAGTGCTTCCTTGAAAAACATTATCTACAAGAATGCTTTGTGTGCCATAAGCAGCATCAACGAAAACAATACCATTTCCTATATCTTCCCAGTTCCCACAAAACTCTTCCCAATTATGTCCCCATAAACCCCATATTACAGGATTGTCTACAAACTGTAACCCAAATCCAGAAAGACCACCATTTATATCTGAAGGAACATCTAGCGGTGAGTCTGTACCTATAGTTATTGTTGTTTTAAACACAGGTTCAACGGTAACTAAATACTCTTCTGCATCTGGGTCAAATCCACCAACTACTCTAGCACTTTTAGAGCTAGATACAAGTTTTTTAAATTCTGTTTCAAAGAAACTGTTCATTCCTTTGTCGCTAATAACTGTAATACCGTCTGCTGAAAGCCTTATTACTTTCGCAGCTTTGTAGTCTACATAATACACGACTCCAAACCTTTCTACAACAGACTCTGGATTTTCTGTACCAAAGTCTCCAGCATAGTATGATGGAATACCTAATACATTTTTAGAAACAGACACGCCAGCATCACCACTAGCATATTCTAATAGTTGTCTGCTTATTGGCAATTGAGAAGCTTTATTTTCTTGTATAACAGTAAGAGCATCTCCCCTGTTTACCATTGCTTGTACACCACCAAACATAATGTCTAAGTCTGTCCAATTAGCTAAAGACAAATTAAAAGAACTTAAATTAAGCCTGTCTGAATCTAAACTATAAACATCTGAATAGGTTATAGATGACTTTCTACGAATTGTTTTTGCATCTGGAATGTATGCGTATGGTTTACCTGTAGTAACTCTTTTAGAACTAAAAAAATCACTAACAGATTTGTCTTCTACATATCCTCCAGTATAAGAATACCTGTTTCTTTTTAATTTTTCTGGTAGTTCTTCATAATTAAAAGTGTCTGATATTCTTAATCTTCTTACTCTAAAATAACCGTCACCTTGTTTTATTGTAATTACACCGTCTTCATAGTTTAATACGTTTACAGAAACCGTTTGTTCAGAAACAGCTGTTGGGCTTGTGTAATTGTAAGAATAAGTTCCGTCTGTTTCTACAAAAACATCTGTAACTCTTATAGTCGTAGAGTCTACAGACATCGTGTCTCCTACAAAAAACCTAGTAGTAGAAGTAAATGTGCCTCCAGCTGTTTCAGAAGACGGAGTTATAGTTATACTGCCACTAGGTTGAGAAGAAACACTTCTGTCTCCTTCATGGACTGTTTCACCACTAATAGTTTTTATATCGTAAGTTTTTCCTAGTCCGTAGTATATTTTTTCTTTAATTTCTTTTTTAGGTTTTTGTATTTCTATAATACTTTCAGAAGACCAAAAGTCTGTATTTGTTATTACGTCTTCGTAAGAAAAATTAGTATGATTTTCTGAATTTAAAATTAAAAACCAACCAGCATTAGTATTAGCTCCTGTTCGGTTTAGAAAAATTTTAGCTTCTTCTTCTGTAAAATATTTATAATCAACAACATCAAAATTATACCTAGCAGGATATACAGTATTTCCATTAGCGTTTTTGTAACTAATTATTTTTGCTATATCTCCCTCTTCAAATTTATATTCTAAATTAGCACCAGTCTGTTCTTTAAAAGAAGATTCTGAACCTTCTAGTGTAGACATAGATATATAAAGTCTTTTGCTTAAACCAGAGCCACCTTCTTCTCTTTCTGAAAGCGCAACATAAGCTTCACCTGTAGTGTATTGAATGTAGTCATTGTATGTAGCATTTTCTGCATATACAGGCATCCATTTTTTAGCCCAAATTGGAGGAGTGTTTTTTATTCTAAAATCTATTTCTGTTTTTCCTTTTTTGTCTCTATTATAAAAAGGTTTTACAAAAACATCATTAATTTTATTTACCCCTCCTGCTCTTCCTCTGTCATCTAAATAAACTATACCAAAAGAGTGGTTTGAATTAGATTTAAAAGTTTTTTGACCATTAAGGCTGCCACCAAAAGAAGCGTTGCCAGAAACCATATAATCTTCATATTTTCTGTATCCAACTTCTTTAGCGTCACTATTTGAATCGTATTTATTGTAAGCACTTTCTCCTCCAATAATAAGTGTTGATGAATTTAAAACCTCAACAGGTTCAAAATTTCCAAAGGGATTTAAAAAAGCACTTCCATCAATATTTAATTCATTAATAAAAACTTCAGCTCCAGAAAAATTAAGATTTACAGTAAGTATATCTGAGCTTTTTGATTGTTCGTTAAAAATAAAATAAGAAATTCCAGCTAACCAAAAAGTATTATTTGCACTAAGCAAAGGATTATTTGGCGTTCCGTATTTTAATTCTTTATTAGAACCAACAGCACCTGCAAAATAATTTGAAGAAAGATAACTTGAAACTTCAGTTATAAAATTAGCTTTAGATGTTGTCTGACTAAAACTAAAAATTTTAGAAATATTTATTTCTTGAATAGATAAAGTAATAATACCTATACTTGAAGCACAGGGTATTGTTTCTTGTTCTAACCTGTCATGCTCTGGGTTTTTAAAATCTACTTCAATATCTCCAAAACTATCACCAGAAAAAAACCCAGCTCTTTGAAACTCAAATTCATCTATTAAAACACTAAACTCTAAAAAAACTTTATCTGTAGAAGAAAGAGAACTTGGCAACTCTGAAAAATCTATATCAAAGTCAACAATTCCTCCAATTCCTGCAGGATTTTCTTTTGTTCGCAAAACATCAGATGTTCCACTATGAGAAACTTTTATTTTAAATATGTTTGTAACATCACTATAAACAGGATTTGTTTCAACATTTAAATCTACATTTTCATATCCCTCTTTATAATTCCCATACATAAGTCTGTTTTTAGCTATTGCTTGGGATTTAGCTACTTGAGGAACATTGTCGTATATTTTGTTTACCTCATCAACAGAAAGAGCTGAAGATATTTTATCATCAATAAATTTTACTGTTGAAATTCCACCAGATACACCTGTGTTTATTATTTTTTCTATTTCATAAAAAGTTTCTGTATTTACATTTTTAGCATATAGTATTATTTCTTTAACGTCTGCTGAAGAGTTTTGTACAAAAACATTTATTTGATTGTAAAAATCTTTTGTAGACTGCTCTATAAGACCATCCTTAAGTTGAGTAATAGAAACAGACATTGCAGAGTACGGGGATAAAGCAGAAAGCTCTCCGTCTTGGTACTTGTACTTATATGCAAACTGAAAATTTTTTTCGTAAATATTATTAAAACCTAAAGAAGAATTATTTACATAATTAAAAGTAGGTGCGTTTAATGGTGGTTGCTTTGCCACTGTTAAAGACAACAATTTATCCTCATCAGTTCCACTGTATCCAGTTGCTTGAAATGGATATTCTTTACGCATTAATCTGTTGATGTTTACCTTCATTGGAGGATTGACATCATCCGTCCAATAAAAAAGAGTTTCATTGTCTTCGTTGACAATTACATCGCAGTCTGTATGTGTATACTTTCTAAAGTTTAAAACAGAATCCTCGTATACCTTTTCATACTTACCAGTAATCATATCTAACCTATAGATACCGTGATTTCTGTTAGCGTGTTCGTTGTATAATAGAAATATTATTTCTTTGTTTGTTTCATTAGCTACAGAACCTATAACCCTGTTTGTTCCAGTAGGAAATGCATCATCGTTAGTTTTAGCCCCTACTACAGTTGTTCCTTTAATGTTCTTTACTACACCAGCCGTACCCTCGTCATCATTAGACACACGAACATTTAAGTTGTCTGTCATCTCAACAGACTTTACAAGTTTCTGGTCAGTATCCGAGTTTAGATACTGAGGTGTAAGTTTATCAATAGCCATAGATTAACCTTTAGGGCTTTGCTTGTAATTCTTTCTAATAGTTTTAAGAGCTTCCTCTTTGGTAAACGACTTGAGCCTAGCGTTAGCTAATCTTCTTTCGTTGTAATACTCTTGTCTTGCTCGCATCTTTTCTCTTGCAGGAACATTTGTTTTACGCTCAATAAGTCTGTAGTAAATGTAAGAGCGCAGTGCGTTTTCTGCATAAATATGTATAGATGGATTAGTGCTTCTTGCTTCATCTGCAATGTATTCTACAACAACTTCTGAGTAACCTGCTGTTGAGTACAGCTCTATTCTGTTTTGCTCGTGGTTTATTCTAAACTCTCCAGAATACTTACCGCCTCCGATTCCATAGGCACGACCTATATTCCCTTCGTATAAGAAGTTTCTAAACGTGTAGCTTTCAAAATCTGTAAGTGATGCACGACCAACGCTGTCTCCTTTAGCGTCTTCTCTATCAAACACACCGTCAGAGTCAGAATCAATCCTGTTGCCACCAGAATCGGTCTTATATTTCATAGCCATGTTTTGATTCTTGTTTTCTCCAAACACATAAATCAAACCATCACCACCAACAATTCCTATTTTAGTATAATCCACAAAGTCATCTGGCAACTCTACTGTGTCATTCGCAGTATTTACAGACAGTTTAAGGGACTTAATTCTTTTCTGAATATCAAAGCTCATTTCACGAATACCACGCAACGCATAGTTGCGTACAAGCATTCCGTTAGCATTGTTAGCGTAATCATCACCATCTAAAGTAAGCATGAAGTCGTTTACAATTTGGTCTATGGAAATTGTATTTCTAGCCATCTATTACTGCTTTTGTGTTTTTTGTTCGCCTTGCGTGTATGCAAATACGTCTTTATCACGTAAATTAATACCAATCATTTTACCGATTTCTATTACTAAATGAGGTAAATAATGGTCTGGTAATTCAAAATCTACAGAATTTTCTGCTTGAAATGTTTCTGATGAACCACCTAAGTCTGTAGCATCATATTTAGGTGAAGAAGGTGTTCTAGCGTAAGGAAATTCAGCGTTTTTTCCTTCTGGATACTTGTAGTACCTTATCTTAATTTTAGATATAGTAGTTGGAAACACTTCTATGTTTTCCGTCATAATTGCTACAGGGTGAGAGGTTGAAGGTGCAGACAAGTCAGACTGTAGTATGTAGTCAATCTTTGATTCATCGTAAATTACATCTATAGGTGTTGATGTAGAAGTGCCATACACATAAGCACCTGCTGTTCTCATAGATATAACCCTAGCCATATCTTCTGGCTTTGCAAACACACCATTAGATTTAGTCTCTGTAGACTCTTTAGAGAAATATGCTAAATCTTCCTCTAGTCTCTTGATGTAAGAGTGGTGCGTTTTTGCATCAACATTACGCAACCGCAATGTCTTAGCTTTAGCCATTTCGTTAAATAGGTCGTTAAATATCTTATTCTGTGCAATAGAAGTAAACGTGTTGAACACCTTTGGGGTGATGAATCCACGTTCATCTTTATTAGCCAGACTTTTGAGTGCTTGATAAACTTCGTTTACAGATGCCATAATATTTCTGTTCTATACGCAAAGATACAAAAAAGAAGGGGCTGCTTTTATGCAACCCCTTCGTACACAGTAACTTATCGTTACCTTATATTTTAGAAAGCTGTCTTTCTATTTCTTCGTAGACTGTTGCTCCTTTTTCTGATAAACAGAATCTAGTAGCAATATCCAGTGTGTTTTGACCTGCTGGAGTAGAAACAATTAAACCATTACTGTCGTACCACTTCAGACCATCTGTGTCTGCTTTTAGTATTTGGAAATCAACAGCACTCATTATAACGCTTCTTGTTTTAACAACAGGGTTGTCAAACATTTCAACAAAACGCTTTGGATTGCCCTTTGCTTCATTAAGAAGCTCACGCTTAATTTCTATGTTTTTTTGATTAGTGTCTATGCCTAAATACATAGCTACAGGAAGCAGTTCGTCTATTGACTTATCTCTTACCATACCGACAGCATCCAACACTTCAAATTCTTTCTCTAAGCTTACTTCAGCTTTCTTCTCTGTATCAACTAAAAAGAAAACATTACCACCGTTAGCAATGTTGTCTGGGTGCAAGTCTAAATACTTTGAAAGATTAGGTTTGCTGTAAGGAACAGTAAGCATCTTGTTTTCAAAAATAATCTGTTCTCTAATGCTGTTTTTAGATTGCTCGTCTGCAAAAACAGAGTTTTCATTTGGAGCGTATTGCAACAGCCTAACCTCTCCAGCTTGCTCGTCAAAGATAGTTATATCTCTTTGTCTAAGCTTATACCAAATGCCACCGCCTTTTTTAATGGTGTATACTTTTGGTTTCTTACTGTCGTCAGCAAGGTTTCTTTTTATTACAGGAGTAGTTGTTTTTGCGACTGCCTGAGGTGCAGACTTAGGGGCAGACTTAGGTCTACCAGTAGATTTTTTAGCAGTTTGTGCCATTTTGAATATGTATTAAATAGAATTAAAAAATAAAAAGAAGAGAGAGGCTTACACCTCCCTCTCTTAGTTTTAAGCTTATGCTTCTTTAATCAAGATGTGACGGTTAGCCGCACGGGTGATTAAGTTACATTCAGAACGGTAGTGGAATTCTACGTTATCTTTAGTTGCATTAGATGCACCCAAGATAGAACCTACTAGCCAGTGTTCCATTTCACGAGAGTATCCGTTAGAGGCTTTGTAGTTCATTTCTAAAGCAGGTGCTTTATCACCAGTTTTAGCATCAGCTACAGAAGCCATAGGTACACATACACCAGCGAAACCAGAATCAGCCAACAATGTTGGGTCGTTCATTAGTTTCCAGTCGTGCTTGTGGAATGTGTATCCTGCACGGTTAAATGAACGGAATCCTAAAGACAATGCTGTCTCTGGGCTGTTGTTAAACGAACCGAATGCAGCAGCACCTGTAGTTACAGAAGCACCTACACCTTGAGCAAGAATGTCGTCAATGCGTAAGTCTTGCGCTCGGTTGATGTACATAGCGTACTCAGAAGAACCACCTTCTTTATCCAAGACTTTAACCATATCGTCAATGTCAGACAAAGATGATAAAAGGTCAGAAGCAACAATACCTCTGTCTTCAATAGCAGCAAAGTAACCTTCAGAACCACTAATGTCACTAAGACTAGAAGCAGTTACTTTTTCACCCAACAACATCATCATCTCTCTCTTGTCCATAAATCGCTGACGAGTGTCTGCTTCAGACTTCAAGTACCAGCGATAGTCACCGTTACCCAAGTTAATCCAACCAATGTTAGTTGCTTGAGAACCAGTTACGCTGTATACGTCCTTCATAATCATGAAAGGATTTGTACGTTTTACAACACCAGACTCAATAAATTCTGAAGGCTGGTCAGAACCTTGAGCAAACAAGTTACCAATAATTGGACAAGTCGCACCAGAAGTAAAAGAAGAACTACCGTCTAAAGGAGTAAGAGTTACGTTTCTTTTTGTTACGTCAGTATTGACAGCTATAGAAACATAAAATCTATTTCCGTTGTCTAAAACTACATCGCCATCACGAACAATTAAATCCGTAGCAGTAATACCAGTTAGTGTGGATGGAAAAGTTTGTTTTTGGTGCAAACGAGTTTCTTCCCAGTATTGTACTTCATCGTTAGTAGCGACAGCTTTAGTAGCTCCTACTAATTGAAGGAATCCAGTAATACCTTGATTACCGTATGTTTTAATAAGTGCATCACGATTGTCTGGCTTGTTTACCAAGTCGTACAATGAGATGTATTTTGCAGCATCTAACTTTTGATTAGTAAATCCTCCGCCAGCAACTGTGTTTGGAATAGGAGTAGTTGCTCCGTATGAGAATGCTGCTCCTGCGCTATTGGTGTCTCCACCTACTGTGCTTTTTGCCATTTTGTTTTATTTTTTAAATTTTGAACGTAAGTCCATTATCGTTTAATCCAAGAGCTTGTCGAACCTGTTCTTCTACGTTTGGTACATTTGAACCACCAATGTCGCCAACTTGAGATGGGTCTGAATACTGCACGTTAGCAGCTTTGTTTACCAACCCTCGTTGACCATCTCCGAGACCTTGAGAGTAAGCGGTTTTGACTATCGTTTCGATATTGTCTAGCACTGTTTGGTGCATATTCCACTTTTCAAAATCCCATTGACCATCGTTGTCCACGTATGAACCAAAGAAGTCTTCGATTTGCTCGTTTTTAGACTTTAACTGAGACTTGTAAGAATCTTCTAATCCGAAGGTAAACGATTTGTCTTTTGACACTTGAAACTCGATACCATCCAGCGCATCGACTTCAGCAGACATAGTGCCTAACCATTCATCATTTACGATTCCTTCAAACTCTTCTTCTACAGAAGTCTGTTTTTTTACAGGTGTAGAGTATTGAGTTCTTAAGTTTTCAATTTCTCGTCTAGCTTTGTCTGCATCTGTTTTTAACTGCAACTTAGATAACCTAATTTCAGACTCATCATACAAATCTTCGTCAAGGCTGTATTTGTCTTCAATTAATATTTCAAGGTCTTCGTTAGTTATGTCTTCCCCATATTGAGATTTTAATTGAATTTTTACCGCAGCTAAATCATCCATTTCGGATGTATCCATAGCTTGATAAGAAAGCCAATCTTCGACACTTCTACCAGTTTCTTGAACAAATTTATTTAAGCTATGTAAGCTTTCGTCAATTTGTGCAGACGTATTTTGATTTTCTTCAAATTCATCAAATCCGCTTACCTCTCTACCAAGCCTTTCGCTTAAGTATGAAAGCATAACAGATTCCATTTCTTCTTCAGAAATATCATCATTATTTTCTTGTAAAGAACTTTCTTGAGTCTGTTGTTCAGACTCAGTTTGTACATTAGTCTGCTCAGTAGTCTGCTCAGTAGTCTGTACATTTTGCATTTGAGCCGATTCCGTTGCTGGTTGTGGCTCATTTATTTCTTTTTGTTCGGGAGTCTGCTCATTTTGTTGAACAACCATATCCCCTAACATTGATTCTAAATCGTTGTTTAAATCACTCATGTTAAATTAAATTGTAATTATTTTACAAAATTAAACAAAAAAGGGATACGTTTTAGCGTACCCCTTTGTTAATCAGATTGTTATGTTACTTCCTATATCGTCTAACCTTTTTGGCTATCTTTTTAGGTTGTCTCACAAACTGTTTTCCTTTTTTGTTGCCTGTTGCCTTCGCTCTATTAGTAGCTCTTTTTTCCGCTGGACTCAGTGCCTTCCAAGCTGCATCTGGTAAGTAACGCTTTTTTCCTCCAGACTTCTTTCCGTCTGATGTTCTCCACTTTTGCTTCGTCCACTTACTTAGTTTGTTGCTTTTTTTCTTAACACCTCTATAACCACCTCCTGCTTTCTTATATCTAGCTACAGCCAGTTGTGCCTTACGAGCAGACCACTGACCAGCACGTCCGCCTTTCGTACCAGCTTTTACTGCTGCTACAATACGCTTCCATAATGCAGGATTTGATTTTTTAGCGGTACTCATAATTTAGCTGCCACAGGCTTCACAGTCTTCTGGATTATGAATCCCACAGGTTGGTTGTTCTGCTGATTCTAATTCGTTTACGAAATTTGCAAAGCTGTCGCTCATTGGAAAATATTTATAGGTTAAACAAAAACGAGCTACGAAGTTACGAATATTTGTCTTTGAGTCTTTCGTTCTCTTTAGTCAAGAAATCTACCTTTACACGCAGCGCATGAACTTCAGCAGTAAGCTGTAACACTTGGTTGCGAAGTTCGTCTTTTTCATCTGCGCTTGCCGCTAATAACGCTTCGAGATTTCTTACTCTATTTTTCAAGTCGTCCCTGTATTGCACCCCATCATTGTTTTCTAGTTCTACTTTCTTTTCATCGGCTTTTGATTTCAACCTAGCCTCTAAGAATTTCCATATACCAGCAGAACCAGCAACAGTAACAACGGTTATTATTATCTGTGTTATGTTATCCATTTCTATACAGCTTTTCCA
>Ga0208898_1000838_pt1 | contig 22281 bp, 22 predicted proteins | sample VirMetDEL_Mar_4_FD_184513 | JGI IMG/M metagenome (GOLD analysis project Ga0208898, IMG submission 184513) | Aqueous microbial communities from the Delaware River and Bay under freshwater to marine salinity gradient to study organic matter... | ecosystem: Environmental > Aquatic > Marine >...
CAAATCTCCGATAAAAAGAGGTAATGGTGACCATAATTACAATAATTTGAAGTCACAATGTTACTTTATGTTGGCAAAATACGTAAATGAACGCAGAATATACTTTATGCCTCAAGATACAGTCATCAAAGACGAATTGATGCAAGAATTAGAGGTTGTAAAGAAAGATAACCTGTATAAAGATGGAAAGAACGCAGTATTGAAGAAAGAAGTAATAAAAGACATGATAGGGCGTTCTCCAGACTATTCTGATGCTCTAATGCAGAGAATGTGGTTTGAATTAGGAAGAAACGAAACAACTATTGGATTTTTATGATAAAGATTAAGGTTTTAGACGAAGAATATGATGTAATTGACTCTTGGAGTGATATTACACTAAGAGAATTTATTGAGATTCAGAAATTATGCGATAATGCACCTAAAAAGCTACAAAAGTTATTAGGTCATGTATATTTAGGACAAACTGATGAAATAGAGAGCATGGAGTTCTCCAATAGAGAGCAACTAAAGACTTTTCCTAAGTTTTATGGTAATATGCTAGGATTAGTTAGTTCTATACCTAAAAAAATCATAAACCAAATAGATTTTGAGTCAAGACAACAGTTTTTCAATACTTACTTGTTAAAGTTTGCTATTGGAGCATTATATACGCCTGTAGACATACCTGACGTAGCTGTAGATAGCTTTGACTTTGAAGGAGATACTTATGTACTACCTAAGTCAAGAAGTGTGCTAGGAGAAGAAAGACCGATGGGTTATGCTTCTACCGTTCAATTCACAGAAGCATCAGATATTGACATCTACATGAGAGACTTAGATAAGAAAGATTATTCGGTACTAGCTAATATCGTTTCGATACTTTGTCTTAAAGAAGGGGAGGAATATGATGAAGAAACTTGTCTGCGTAGAGCAGAGAAATTCACGGAACTAAAGATGGACATTGTTTGGGATGTTTTTTTTTACTTGGGAGAACTGTTAGACACATTCACGAAAGCTACCCTCAACTCTTCTCTGGTAAAGGTAAAGCTAAATATGAGGGAGCAGCTAAAGCATCAGGCATTAACCAATATGGATGGTATCTTCAATTAAAGGCTGTAGCTGAGAAAGGAGTGTTCACTTTTGGCAACTATTCGCCTATAAAAAGCGTAGAAAAGACTAATCTTTACGACTTTTTGACCTACATTGCTGCAAACGCCTCAGAAGCGTTGTATCAAGAGAAAATAAGAGAATATGAAACTGGAAGAACTCGTTGATAAAATTGAATCACTTGTAGACTCAGACCCTAACATAAACACATTTCTTTTCGACGACCCTGAAGCTGTTAATGAATTTGCAGCACAGAGTTATCCTTTATTACTCTACACACCTGTAGAAGATACCGTAGACCCACGAGCAGACGAGCAAGAATACAATATTGAGTTCTATTTATTGCATACTTACTTTCAGAATGATATAAAAGCATTAAGGAAGAAGTATTCAGATATGCAGACTTGGGGATTACAGTTAATTCAAGAGTTATATGATGTAGATGCAGTAAAGGATGTGGATGAGGTAACTGTAGTTAGAGGCACAGAGCAGTATAATGATAACTTAGCTGTTGTTCAGTTTAGTTTTACTGTTAGAGTATTTGACTGCATGAGGTTACTTAGAAAGCCTAGTAACTTAACTGCTACGGCAATATCATCTTCACAAATAGACTTAGCTTGGAATGACAATGAATCGTCTGAAACTAACTACGAGGTATCTAGGAGCATTGATAACAGCACATGGACTACTGTTGCTACAATCGCTGCTGATAGTACAACATACTCTGACACTACTCTTGATCCTAGCACTTTATATTATTATCGTGTTAGAGCAACAACATCAACTAACAGGTCTGCCTTTTCTAATATTGATTCAGCTACAACAACTGCATAATGGCTATAATTGATTGGTATAATACACTAGCAGGTATGACAATATTGCATAAGAAACTAGCTGATGCAATGAGAAAGACTTTGTTAGACCAAGAACACGTAGCTTCTGGTAAGTTATACCGAAGTGTTAAGGCTGATACTTTTGAAAGAGCAGGTAAGATACGTTCATTAATTAAGTCTTTAGCTAGAGGTGAAGATATAGACCAAAGGCGATTGAGTGTTGTCCTGAGCATCCCACAGATTCTCACTTGGATGACAAGAAAACAGAAAACTGTTTATGCTACTAAGAAGTTTGAATTTAAAGGCGATACAAGAAAAAGAACTAATCTATCCAAAAGGCAAATTGCATACGCTATAAAAAATACACTACAAAACGAAGGTACTCAAGTTGTTGTTAATGGCAAGGTAAAGATAGGATGGATTACAAGAAACTACAATAGACATAAGATAGATATAGACAAGAGATTGACAAAGTATGTCTTAGAAGATTTTAAAGAGAATATAGATAGAGTATTAAGAGAGTTAGCAGCGAAAGACCCTAATATAAAAATTATAAGATAATGGCAATTACAATAACTCAACAACCAAATATAAATGATTTATTGAGTCCTTATAGACCTTTAGAAATAAAAGCTACGTCTAATGATTCTAACATAAAAAAAATGAAATGTTTTATAGAGTTAGATTTGTTAGGTACACCAGATAACGCTAGTAGTCCTTTAATTCTTGATCCAGACATAGGAACAACTAATGAATTTACTTTTGATATATCTAGTTATTTAGGAGGTGTTGGCACATTAACAACAACAATACAAGCAGAAAATCAAACTGTATCTATATTAGATGCTACTGCAAATTCATTAAAAGTAGTAAGAGTAAATCTTACAGAAGTTGTATTAAATCCATCTACAGGTCAATTGCAAAATGGTGCAAGTTCAGGAAATTCTAATCAATTTCTAATTATAAATGGTGTTTGGCAGCATACTGAAGTTACAGGTTCTTATGCTGAATTTGATGATTATAAATTAAGTACAGTAACAACAGAAGGAAAATTTCTAACTAATTATAGAGAAGCTAGAGTTATTGGAACAAATGATAGTGAATATATTTCTGCTGTTTCTGTAAATAATGCTACTAACTATTTAAAAGTAAATCTTTATACAAAAAGAAATAGAAGAGGCTCTGTAAGTTCTTTCTTTTATCCTTTGTATTTTGGAGTTGATAGGTTTGATATACCTGTTGGTTCAAGAAATATTAATGACACAAATGGTGGATGGACTAATTCTGCTGGTACTCCTGTATCAGACCCAGATATTGATAGTTCAGTAGGTTCTTATACTGTTCAAGTTGTAGATTTCATAAGTCCATTTGCAACTAAACTTTCTGAAAGGCTTACATATAATTTAGACCACACAATTTGTGAAGATGAATCTACAAGAATTAAGTTCCTAAACAGATTAGGTGCATTTGAATACTTTACATTTAAAGGGTACAGAGATAGGTCTACAATAGTAAGAAACCAATACTACAATAGGGCGTTAGATGCCTCCTACAGCATTCACGAAGGTGGAGATAGGGTTTTAGCCTCTGACGTAAGAACAGAGTTTACTGTGTACTCTCAGGCAATAACTGAGGCACAAAGAATATGGTTAGAAGAGATGCTTGATGGACATGAGTGTTTTGTTTTAGAAGATGGCAACTACATTCCTATCAAGATAAGAGCAGGTAAAACTCAGATTATACAAGAGGCTTCTGAATTATTTACCATTAAGATGACATACCAATACGCAAACCCTATAAGACGACAACATGGCGGATATTAAATTACAATTAGTAGATTTAGGTGTAGAATTAGATGTACCACAAGACAGACAGTTTCCTGTGGCTATTACCTTTACTTCTGCTACATTAAAAGACATAGAATCACGTTCATCTGACTACACATTAGAATTTAGAATACCAGCTACTAAGAGAAACAAAAGTGGACTAGACCATTTAGATTCTAGTAATGTGCAAGATGGTAACAACATACTAAAGAGAACTCCATGTGTAGTTAAATCTGATGGTATGCCAATATTTAGAGGAGACTTTAAATTAATGGGTATAGTAGACGACAGAGGATATAAGGAGTTTAAATGTATCATTCTAGGTCATGCTCAAGACTGGGCAGATGGAATGAAGAACAAGACCTTACAAAGTTATGATTGGGGAACTAACTTTACATTAGATGAATCTAGTGTACAAGGTACATGGACTAATGACTATACAGATGGGTATGTATTCCCATTAATAAATTATGGTGCATGGAAGTATAAAAACAATGTAAAACCAGAAGAATTTAGACCTGCCATCTTTATGCGTTCTCTATTTGAAAAAGCATTTAAAGCAGAAGGATATACTTTACAGACAGATACTGATGCAAATGACTTCTTTCATAGTACCAATAATCGGTTAATGGATTCTGTTGTTATTCCATTTACAGGGGATGGGTTTAAAATACAGGAAAGTATAGTGCAAAATAACACTTTTGAGGCAGTTCAAGGTGATAATACAAAACTATATACAGGAACTAATAAAGTTGAAGAAGTTTTAACTGTATATCCAAAATCAGTTAGAAAGAGTGGTACGAATGTTACTACAATAAAATCTGGATTAGATAGAGCAGGTGCTGCTGTTCGTAATGACAAAATTAGAAGATTCTATTTAACTTCTGCACCTACAACAACATTAGATGAAAATAGTTTCATTGTAATACATACTGCTATAAATCAAACAGGTGCTGGAATTCCTTCTAATGTTGGAGATATAAATACTCCTAAAGGAATGGTTTATTCAATTGCTGACTATGGAACAGATTATGTTATAGACCCTTATGGTGTAATTAATCAATCTTCTCCTTTATATGAAACAGGTACATATAATTATATAGATGTAATAACAAACGATATAGATAGAGATGTTGCTGCCGTTCTTACTAACATAAGTGAGCCTCCTTATTATACACCTGAAACATATAAAATGCAAATTGTTAGTTGTGTATCTGGAGATGATAATCCTATTACAGTAAGAACAGACAGTAAGTCGGGATCAGGTGCATCTAAATTTGATTTAGCAACATATAAATACACAGCAACAGAATCAATAAAATCAAGATTTGAATTTGATTGTAAGTTTTTTGCAGACCAAATTTATCTACCTGAACAAAAACTATCAAATAAAAATATAGCTGATGTTGAATTTAGAATTATACATAAAGTAGCTGGAGTTTTTACTAGAGTTGTTGGTACTACTAGGATTACAAATACATCGTCTGTTTCTAATATAGGTGAGTATAGTAGCTTGTTTGGACATGAACTAGCTGTAGAAAAAGTAGATGTAAATTCAGGTGTAATAGAATTAAAATCTGGAGATGAAGTTTATGTAGATGTATTAATTAGATTTGGCGATAAAATTACTAGTGCTAATAATGCTTTAAGAACAACTAGAGTAGGAAGAGGCTTCCAACAAAGAGTAGCAGTATCAGAGGCTAAACTTGTATCATTTCCTCAAGCTGATGTTATAGATGGTGCTATATTTGATATAGGAGATATATTAGACGATAGATATTCTACTTTAATGTATATAAAAGGATGCCTTCATGCTTTTAACCTATTAATACAAACAGATGTAGCAACTAAGACTGTTAAGATAAAGACTAGGGATGATTTCTATGGAGATAAAATAAATGCTATAGATTGGACAGACAAAGTAGATACTAAGAAGCAATATGTTATTGACTACTTAGATTATTATAAACAATTCCTTGATTTTACTTTTAAGGATGATAGTGCTGATGGTCATGCTAATGCTATTAGCGATATAGAAGAAAAGAAGTTAGGTTCGTATAGAGACGATATAGGTGAAAGATTTGCAGAGGGAATACAAAAGATGGAGAATCCTTTATTTGCTTATACTTATCATATTGCTGATTTATCTGTAGGTGATGATAATTTAACTCAACCTATATATTTGTCTAGATTATGGACAGAGTACTCTGCTAACTCACTTGCACCAACAAGAAGTTATAATTTTAGACCTAGACTACTTTTTTATAAGTATTCTGCTCAACATCCAGATTCTTATTTCATATATGCGTTAAATAAGAAAACAGTAATACCAGCAGCATTGCCTTGTAGCTTTGGAAGTAGCACTCCATATTTAAATATTGATGGACACTTAGGTTACAACTCAACGGCTAATGCTTCAGGATTATATAAGAAGCATTATGAAAAGACAGCTAATACAATAGAAAAAGGTACTAAGCTAACTTTACCTGTTATATTGACTAATACTGATATATTTAATTTTGATATATCTAAGATTATTTATCTGTCTTATCCAGAAGAGATAAAAGGATATTGGATTGTAGATTCTGTTAAAAACTATTTACCTACTACTAATGTTTCTACTACTGTAGAACTAATTAAGCTAGAAGAGTTTGATGCAAGAATAGAATCTCCAAACAGTATAGTAATAGAAGAAGAACCAAAGTTTAAAGAATGGAAAGAGGAACGCGAGGATTATACTGCTCATCGACCTAGTGGTGGTATTGGCTCTGCTAAATGGAAGTGGGAAGAAGAAGAGCAAGTAACTCAATGGAAGGACTCTCAAATTGTAGATGAAGGTAGTAGAGGTGGTGTTACTCAAAAACAAGTAAGCAATATTAAAGATTTAGGAGGAAGAGGTTATACCGCAGATAAAGGTAATAAGGCTTGGCAAACATATAAACGAGATGAACAAGCAGAAGAAGATGCTGCTGAAGCGTCTAGACAACTTGATTATGAAAATGATAAAGGTAAATTGATTGCTAATGGCTCTATAGTAGGTGTTTCTGACGAATTTAGAAAAAAGGCATATCAAAAGAAATTAGGTGAAGATAATGTTAATTCTTCAGTAGTTCAAAACATAAAAGAAAATATATCTGTTGGTCGTGCAAATACTGTAATGGGAAGAGGTAATGTTGTTGTGGGGGATTCTCAAACAGTTGTTGGACAATATGCTCAAGCAAGTCCTTCTTCATCTTTTTCAGTTGGTACAGGTACAAATAAGTACGATAGAGCAACTGCTTTCTCTGTAGACAAGAAGGGTATTGTAAGAGAGTCAGGTGGTTCTATGATAGAGGAAAGACCCGATGGTGGATACGATCAAGTTTGGGAAGAAGTAAATGGTGAAATAGTTAAAGTAAATTTATAATAACATAACATGGCTGAAAATAGGAAAATATTAATAGAAGTAGTAGCTAGAACTTCTGGTGCTGAGAAGAACCTAAATAAAGTAGGTACTCAAACAGAAAAGACAGGACAACAAGCACAAAAAGCAAGTAAATCATTTCTAGGACTAGGAAAGACATTTACTGCAATAGCAAGAGGATTTGTTATTGTTAAATCTTTTCAGTTATTAGCTAAAGCAATAAGTCAATCTGCAAAAACATTAGCAGAATTTGAATTTGAAATGGCAAAAGTAAGAGCCATAACTGGGGCAACAGATGAAGAGTTTGCTAGGCTAACTAAATCAGCAAAAGAACTTGCACTAGGTACTATGTTTACTGCAAGTGAAGTTGCTAACTTACAATTGGCATATTCTAAGTTAGGTTTTACTACTCAAGAAATTGAAGCTGCTGCTGCTGCTACTTTAAGATTAGCGACAATTACAGGAGATGATTTAGGTGGTGCTGCTGATGTTGTTGGTGCTACTATTAGAGGTTTTGGTTTAGATGCTTCTGAAGCTGCAAGAGTTGTAGATGTAATGGCTAAATCTTTTACTTCTAGTGCATTGAATTTAGAGAACTTTAAACAGTCCATGAAAACTATTGCTCCAATTGCTAATGCTGCTAATATTGATTTAGAAACAACTACTGCAATGTTGGCTAAATTATCTGATGCTGGGTTAAGAGGGACTAGAGCAGCCACAGGTCTTAAAAACATATTCATGTCACTTACAGATGAAACATCTGACCTTGCACAATTTTTAGGTTATACTATAAATAATTCAGAAGGTGCATTACAAGCGTTTCAGGATTTAGGAGAAGAAGGTTTAAACTTAGCTGTTGCACAAGGCTTAATATCTAAAAGAGCAGCAGCAGCGTTCCTTATTCTTGGTGAAGGAGTAGAAGATGTAAATAAATTAAAAGGTGCGTTAGATGATGCAACAGGAGCATCAAACGATATGGCTGACGTTATTGAAAATACATTAACTGTTGAGGTTAAAAAGTTTTTCTCTGCTGTTGAAGGATTTGTTTTAAACGAAGGTGATTTCATGTTAGACTTTTTTAAAAAATTAGCTAAATTATCAACATTTACTTTAAATCAAATGAATGAGGAATTTAAAATAATGGCTGCAACACAAGAATTGCAAAAACAACAATTTTTAGGTCTTGCAGATTCACAAGTTCCATATATTCAGTTATTAGAAACACAAAGTATATTAGAAAAAGATTTAGCAAAAGATAAACAAGAATTAATTAGATTAGAAAAGGAGATACAAAATACTAGAAATCTTGCTAAACTAACAGATTTAAGAAAAGAGATTGCCGAATATGAATTGCTTACAAAATCCTCTGAACGAAGATTGGAGGAGTTAGGAGCTGAAATTAAAAAGAGAATAGAATATTTACATTCTTCAGAGCAAAACACAGAGCAAATAAAAACAGAAATTGCTTTAGCTGAAAGATATGTTAATTATGTAAAAAAAGAAGGAGCAAGAGAGTTTGAAACAAAAGCTATAGAGGAAGAAATAAAAAGATTAAAAGAATTATTAAAATTAAAGGGTGAGGAAGTAAAAACACCAACAACAGAAGTAAAACCTCCAAAAGAAGAGATAGATAAAGCCAATAGAATTGCTGATGCTAAGACAAAAGCATTAATGAGGCAAAATCTAGCAGAAGCTAAGAAAGGTGAAGATGATGAACGTAGATTTGAGAAAGTTGTACAAGCATTTGAAGAAAACATAGAATTAGTAGATAAATTGCATATAAAAAAAGAAGAGAAAGCAGCTATGGTAGCCGATCTTGAGTTAAAGCAATTTAATGTAGTACAGAAGTTCATTGGTAAATTAGCAAAGGTTAGAGACGAAGCTAGAGAAGATGAAAAAGAAAAAGATGAAGAAGCTGCAAAAGCAAGATTTGCTTTACAAATGCAAAGCGTTCAACAAGCAATGCAATATGCTTCTCAACTAACAGAAATCTTCCAGACTATTCAACAGAATAGATTGAATAGAATGACTGAAGAAAATGATGAACAATTTCAATTATTTCAAGAAGAACAAGAAAGAGAGTTAGCAGCTTATGATGCTGGACAAAAACGACAGTTAGAATCTTTTGTTGGTACACAACAAGAAAAAGCAGACTTTGAAAAGCATTTAGCATTAGAAAGAATAGAAGAAGAGAAAAGACTACAAGATGCACAAAAGGCTCTTAGAAAAAAACAATTAGCAGAAGAAAATAAACTTGCTAAGAAAATCTTCATGGTAGATAAAGCCAATACTATAGCACAGATTGGTGTACAAACTGCTTTAGGTGTTGCTCAGATAAATGCTAACCCTGCTGTAAACTTAGATATTACTCAAACTCTAAGAACATTATTAACTGCATTAGTGGTAGGTACAGGTGCTGCACAAATAGCTACTGTATCAGCACAGCAGTACACACCTAAGACATTCCAAGATGGAGGTAGTATTGTAGGTGCTAGTCATTCTGATGGTGGTGTTCCATTTACTGTTGCAGGTCAAGCTGGTTTCGAAGCAGAAGGTGGAGAGTATATCTTCTCTAGGTCTACAGTAGACAGGCTAGGAACAGGTCTGCTTGATGCAATTAACTTTGGTGGTGCTTCACCTAGATTATTTGCAGATGGTGGCTCTGTGGCAAGGAAATCAATGGAATCTGTAGTAATGGCACAAGCTGATATGGCAGAGCAAATAGGTGATACTATTGCACTAAGAATAACAGAGATTCCTGTAGTAAATGTTGCCCAAGAAACAGTAGATACAAGCAGATTAGTTGAAAATGCAGCAGCAATGGCTAGATTGTAAAATTTTTTAACCTATACTGTATACTTTTTAGTACATTTTGACGTATAAGTGTATAGTATTTAATACATTATAATATGAAATTTAGAACAGACGTTTCATTTTCTCAAAACATAGATGACATCAATGAGGAAATTGGAATCATCAAAGGCGTTACTTTAGCTAGAGAAGGGATTGCAAAAGGGCATGGTGTTCATTTGGATTCTAAATTTATCTCTGACTTAGTAGAACTAGGTAACAGTCAAGAACAAGGTGTAAAAGCAAGGTTCGGTCACCCTAGCATGACTTCAGATGCGTTCGGTACTTACATAGGTAGATTCAAGAATTTTAGAGTAAAAGGTAAGAAAGCAAAAGCTGACTTATATATGGATAAGGTTTCTAAGAAGTCGCCTAAAGGTGATTTATATAGCTATGTATTTGCTATGGCAAGAAGCAATCCAGATATGTTTGGTAACAGTATTGTTTTCAAAGCTGGTGAGTCTAGATATGAGAACGAATTAGATGAGAACGAGAATGTAATTACTAAGGAGTACGTTTCTATTGTTGGACTAACTGCTTCTGATTTAGTAGATACACCTGCTGCAACAGAGTCTTTATTCTCTGCTGATATGCAATTAAGAGAGTCTTACAGCGATTATCCTGAAGCTGCTGTTAATAATGCCAAGAGAGGAATTAAATTAAACGAGAAAGTAAATAATAGATGTGCTACTGATGTTGGTAAACAACGTGCCCAACAGATTGCTAAGAAAGAAGCACTATCTATGGATACTATAAAAAGAACTTTTTCTTATTTGTCAAGAGCAGAGGAATACTACAATCCAGATGATCCTGAAGCCTGTGGTACTATCTCTTATCTTTTATGGGGAGGTAAACCTATGAAAGCATGGGCAGAGAGAAAAATTAATGAAATGGAAAATAATTATAAACAAAAAAATCAAGAAATGGAAAAAACATTTAGCGAAAAAGTTCTTGACGTTCTTTCTTCTGTTGGAATTAAGTTTTCTGCAAAAGAGGAAGTTGAGAATACAGAAGTTGCTGAATCTCAAGAAGTAGTGACTGAGGAAGTAGTTGAAGAAACTACAGAAGCAACTGTTGCAGAAAATGCAACAACTGAAGAGTTCTCTGCTGAAGAGTCTCAAGAGGCTATCGCACAAGCTGTTGAGAAGTTCGAAGAAGAAAGAGAAGAATTAGTAAAAGAGTTCAGCACAAAAGAAGCTGACTTCACTCATGCTCTTGCTGAGTTAGGAGAGAAAGTTAAGTCTTTACAAGCTGAGTTAGAAGCAAAACAAGTTGAGTTAGATGCTTTATCTGTAAAGCCTACTGCTGTTGAAGGTTCTCAAGACCCATCAATCACAGGAGAGGAAGTAAAGTTAAGCGAAAACCAAAAGGCTTTGTTGAACTTCTTCAAGGATATTAAAGGATAAAACTAAACAGAGCAATTATGGCAAACATTAAAATTAAGTTCAAAGTAGGAGGCGTAGAGAGAGAAGCTGAAATTCCAGAGGCTGACTTCCCTAACTTCGAAAAGGCTTACGGAGCAAAAAAGGTTGGTGGTTCTGCACCTAAAAAAGCTGCACCTAAAAAGGCAGCAAAGAAAGAAGAGCCAAAAAAAGACAAGTAAATAATTAATTTTTAACAAAACAATTTAAGAAACATGGCTGATTTAATGTCACACGCTCTTAGTTACTCAAAAGAGTCAATTAGAGAGTATTTTATCAAACCTTTGTTCGTTCAATCGGACATCAGAGACATCGTAACTGTAAGAACAGATATTAAGAACTCTGAAAAATTAGACTTCATTGATAACTTAGACAAGATAACTAAGGCTTATGCTCAAGGTTCATCTTTCACAACTTCAACTGGAGTTACTATTACACAAAAGACTTTAGTTGTAGCTGATATGAAGGCTGAGATCGCTCAAAACGGTAAAGCGTTCTTAAACTACGTAAAAGAGTCTTTATTAGCTAAAGGTGTTAGCGAAAACGACATCGCTGAAGGTGATGGTCTATTTGAAGAGATTGCTATGGATATTTACATGGCTGGTCTAGCAAGAGATTTACAAAGACAAATCTTCTTAGGAGATGTATTAAAAGAAGGAAGAGCATCAGATGCTCCTAACGGAACTTTAGATGCTGACTACAAAGAGTACGATGGATTCTGGACTAGAATCATCAAGGCTTTTGATGCTGCACAAATCCCTGCATCTCAGTATTTAGACATCAACTCTGCTACTTACCAAGATACTGTTGCTGTTAAGCAAGTTGATACTGGTGTTGTAACAGGTGGTTCTGGTGCTTTAGGATTGTCTATCAACGGTGTATCTTACACAGAGGCTTTCGATACTAATATCGCTACTACTATTGCTAACTTCGTTGCATCTCACGCTGCTACTGTTGCTGCTAGAGAGAACGGATTAGTTGTATCTGGTACTGCTACTGACATCGTAGTTACTGCTGGTGTAGCTGGTGCTCCACAAGTTGTTGCTGATGCTTCTACTGGTGCAATGGATTCTAATGTTGCTACTACTCAAGCTAACGTTAAGAACGCTGCATTAAAAACTGATGCTGCTTTAAATGCTTTCAAAGCAATGTGGTCTAAAATGCCTGCATCTTTAAAAGGATTAATGCAACAAGAAGGTAGAATCATGGTAACAGGTTCTGTTGGTGATAACTACATCGACACTATTGAGGACTTAAATGGTTCTGATGCTGCTTACTTCACTTTAAGAGATGGAGAAAGAGTTAAAGCGTTCAGAGGTATTCCAATCGTAGAGAGAATTGAGTGGGATGAGCATATTGAAGCTGACTTCTCTGGAGTTAGACCTCACAGAATCCTATTCACTATTCCTAGAAACTTAGTTGTAGGAACAGATGGAATTTCTGATGATACTAAAGTTGAGTCTTGGTATGAGAAATTAACTCAGAACAGACACATGAGAGTTGAGTACAAAGCTGGTACTCAGTTCATTCACGAAGATTACATAGTTGCTGCTTACTAGTATATTCTTTCATGGCGAGGAGGGAGTTTTCGGACTCCTTCCTTACTTTTTTTAAACAAAACTTTTAAATTATAATATTATGGCATTAACGGCTGGATTAGCAAAAGATTGTAACCCGAATAGTGGAGGGATACAAAGGATTGCTTTAGCGAACGTTGCTGATATTACTACTATCTCTCAAACTTCAGGAACTATTGATACTATCACTATGAATGGTGGGGCTGTTTTCTTTGAGTTTCAAGCTGAACAAGATACTGTTGAGTGGAGAGAGAATGGTGAATTAGTAAACGGTTCATTAAAGTATACTGAAGAAATTGAAATGTTCTTCAGAAAACAAAACGCAACTACTGCTGCTGCTCTTAGAGAAATCGGAGAGAACTTATGTGGTATGGTAGCTGCTGTAAAAACTACTAACGGTGAAACTTTCATCGTAGGATGGTCTGAAAACTTAGGATTAGAAAGACCATTAAAATTAGCTTCTGATGCTTCTACTTCAGGTAAAGAATTGACAGACCTTTCTGGAGGTACTATCACTTTAGCTGCAATGGTTGATGAGAAAGCATACCCTACATCAATAGATGTATTCGGTACATTATTATAATAAATAGGGGAGGTTCTCACTTCCCCTTTTATATTACTTTTAAATTTATAGTATGGCAAGTAAATATGTTGTTAAACAAGAATGTGAAGGACTTAAAGTAGCTAGACCTGAAGGTTTATATATTTTAGGTGAATGTTCACAAAAAGAACTAAAACACCTTTACGACCTAAATCTAGGTTTCGTAGAAAAGATTGAAAGTAAAAAGGCTGAGTCTGAAAATTCAGAAGATGGAGAAGGAAAATAAGCAATTCGATAACGATCCTAAAGAAACAAGTTTCTCATCTAGTGTAATCTCTACTACTAGTGCTTCTACTATAAAAGAGCCAAGTAAAGTAGATTATAACTCATTAGATTATATATCTTTTGGTACAGACAACTTATTTCCACAAGGATTAGCTATACTTAATAGAAGAGCATCAACTCACAGAAGTATCTTAAATAATAAAGTTATTTACTCGCTAGGTAGAGGGTTCATAACTGAAGGTAATGCTCCTTTAGAAAACTTTATTAAGCAAGTAAATAATAACAGAGAATCTTTAAGAAAGGTACTCAAGAAGATATTCAACGATTATTATAGCTTCGGTAACGCTTATTTAGAGGTTGTATTGGTAAATAATGGACAGCCTCAGTTCTATCATCACGATGCAACTAAAGTTAGAATACACAAGGAGAGAACTCATGTAATCATTCATCCAGATTGGAAACAATATGAAGGCAAAAAAATGTTTGCTAAAGTGTTACCTTTATATCCTGAGTTCGAAACGATTGATGGTGCTAAAAGAGCTATATTCCACTTTAAGCAATATGAACCTGAGTTCTGTGATTACGGAATACCTGATTGGGTGGCTGCACTCGATGCTGCTGCAATAGGGTATAAAACAACTAGATGGAACTTATCTAGATTAGAGAACAGTTTCCAAGCCTCTGGTGTACTAGAGATAGTTGGAGATATGTCTGCTGAGGACATGAAAAAGGTTAAGAAAGACTTAGCTAAAGAGTTCTCAGGAGAAGAGAATGTAGGAAAGCTGTTGGCTATCACAAGGAAGTTCTCAGAGCAAGGTGGAGGTACAACATTTACACCACTAATACAAAACTCTGAAGGTGAATGGATTAACTTACATAATCAATCAGACAGTGATTTAATTATTGCTCACAATTGGTTTAGAAGTTTAAGTGGTATTGCTGATTCTACAGGTTTTGATACTAAGAGAATTAGAAACGAATATCAAGTAGCTAAGAACACAGTAATTGGTGAAAATCAAGATGCCATTTTATCTGAGATTAAATATTTGCTTGAGATGCACTCTAGCATCGACCCTACGGCATTATCTTTTAGAAATGAATCCCCAGTATCACTTATTGATTTAATTGACGTTAATTCAATTATTACTGTTGATGAAGCTAGAGAGAACAGTCTAGGATTAGCTGCTTATCCAGATGAAGAGAAAGGTTCTATGCTAATATCTGAAGTAAGAGAAGCAACAATGTTGAGAGGAAAACAAAAAGACACTCCACAACAACAGAAAGATGGCGATACAGATAACTGATAATACAGATACTATTGACATAAGTTTTGATGGTAATGCAGACTTACGTTGCATACATAAGACCAACTGTTCTTTAGAGAGAAGTGGTGAGTATGTTAGCATATTTGATTCTGGTATTACTCCTCCAAAAGAGTATGTTATTAAGTATGATGAAGTTACTAACTATTCTTTTACAGATGGTGCAGACTTCTTTCATCAGATAAACGCTATCCTAAATAATAAGTATTCTACAGCTACATTAATTGCAGGTGTAGAGTTAGATAATCACACATCAACAAAGATTATAGATGCTAATTCTTCAAGAAGAGGATTAGTTGTAAGCAACAGTAGTAATCATGGCTTTTATATAAAGTTCCAAGCTGCAACAGTAGATAATGACCTAAAAGGAATATTTATTCCACCTAGATCAAACTATGAATTAACAAGTAAATTTATTTATACAGGTGAAATATCTGCAATAGCAGAAGAAAATTCACCTATAGCATACATTCAAGAATGGTAAAATGGGTAATATAAAAAACGACATTTACGTAATAGTAGGCTTTGCAGGTAGTACGGCTGGAAAAATAGCTAATGAACTAAACATGGAGTTAGTAAATGACGTACTTTATAGTGGCGTATTACTAGTTACAATGATATATACTGTTTATAAGATTAGAAACGAAATTAAAAAGAAATAAAACATTAATAATGGCTTGGATTATCACAAACAAATCGACACACTTGGAGTTTGCAGATGGAAACACTAAGTATTTATTACCTAAATCTGATGTTAAACTAAAATTAGTAGACGATAAGGTAAAAGTTTATTCAGATGCAAACGAAAGAGATGAAATATCTTTGAACTATCAGAATGTTTCAAGTCCTTCAGAGGCTTCTAACGCAGCTTTATATGCTTCATTGGTAGATTACATGGAGACTGCTGCTTCAGGTTCTTCTAGTCAAACTGAGGTAGCTTATAACAACGCTTCTACTCAGTTAGTAGCTGAAAACTTAAAGAGAAAAGGTGTGTTAGTTGTAAACAAGACAGACGTTGCTTTAACTGTTGAGTTAGGTGATGTTACTGTTGTATTGAATGAAGGTGTACAAGTAGAAACTGACAAGGCTACATTCATTGAAACAACAGAAGAAGTTAAGTTTATTTGTAACACAGCAACATCTGGAAAGGTGATTGCAGTAGAATATTTATAATATGAGAGTTAAAGGTGATGGAATATTTTCTATAAACACATCTGCTACGGGTGGTTTTGGTAGTGCAGGGATTTCTTTGCCAGAGGCTGTTGTAGAGGCAGGTGGAGGAACATTCGACCCAAATCCTCCAATAAGCACATCATTAACTTTTTATTTTGATCCAGATACAGAGGCTTATTCTGATGCTGGTACAACATTGGCAGTTGATGGAGATAACATTAGACAATGGAATGACCAAAGTGGTAATTCTATAAATGCATCAGAAACTACTGCAAGTAGGCAATTGGTATATTATGAAGGTAATTTAAACGGATACAATAGTCTATATAAAACTGGTACATTACAAAGGATGCAAATAGGTACTGCTCAATATCTTGGTACTTCTGAAGATTTTACACTATATACCGTATTTAATAGAGCAGATTTGAATAATCTTGCTCACGTATCAAGATTTTATGCAAGTAAAGTAGTTGATGGTTCAACAAGTGTATCATATTGGGGAAGAAATAATGTAGAATCAAGTGTAACTGGTTTATCTTCTTCCGTTAATTCTACCGTTATTAGATCGTATGTATTAGATAGAAGTATTCAAGATTTTTTAGTATATGAAAATGGTAGCTTGATAGGAACTAATACAGATGTTTCTGGTAGTAGTCAATTATGGTTAGAATATTTATTTAATGGTAATAGTTATCCAGAAAGTGGTAGTGCTTACTATGGCATAATTTTATTTTATAAGGGTGTTGCACATGATTCAACAGATACTGCTACTATGCATGATTGGTTAAATACTAAATATTCAACATATTAATATGAAAGCAATATTATTTACACAAGAAGATACAGCTGGATTCAATGAATTACAAGAGAGGATTCATCTACACATGATTTCAAAAATTGGAGTGGATGGATTCCATTATTCTGCTGATTGCTGGGCAAGAGTGGATGATGCCTATATTTATGAAGAACAGCTTTGTATGCCAGTTAATGAGTATCAACCAGTTAGATACAGCTATCTATTGGAAGTATTAACACAAGAAGAAAAAGATTCAATACAAGACATAAACTTAGAATAATGGCACAATTCGTTACAGCACAACAAGTTATAGATAATTCGTTCTCAAGCACGAATACAGACCCTAACTTTATAAAGACTACATCTATAGAACAAACTCAGCTAAAGCACATTAAACCTGTCTTGACTGAGGATTTGTATGACTTAATTGTTACAGAAAACAATGCTAGTAGCTTGTCTGCTGTTAATCAAACTATATTTGATACTTATATTGTACCAGCTATGTATTGGTTTGTAAAACATGATGTTATTTTAGATATTGCAATCAAATCTAACTCTAAAGGAGTCAATAGGTCTTTCGGTAATTTTAGTGAGCAAGGAACTAACACAGATGTATCTCATACTATGGAAGTTGCTTTCTCAAATGGACTAAAAATACTAGAAAGAATGACCGAATATATACATGATAACGAAACAGATTATCCTACGTATAACAGAGGTGAAAATGTATTAAATGACGTTTCTTACAGAGGAGGAATAATCTACTAATATGGCAAGTAATCAACACAGAAACTTAACAGGAGAACAATTACACAATCCAAAAGGATTTGATGGTGCTTCTCCATCAACTACATTAATAAAGAACGCAGCAGGTGAGATAGAATGGGTATCAAATTCAAACTTTGACAATGCCTTAGACTATGTATCTCCACAGTCAGCACCTCCTACAGAAGTAGAGGATGATATTTATCTCTTAGATGATACAGGAGTTGTATATGACATAGATACTATTGCATGGCAGTCAGGTAACACAATTAGATATACATTTAATGGTACACCTAACTTATCTGCTATTACTGCTGGTGACTACTTAGTTACTTCAGGTAATGGTAACTCATCTAACGATGGTACATTTGTTATTAGTGCTGTTGATGATGGTTTAGATTATATTGAAATAACTAATGCACTTAGATCGGATGCAACAGATGATGAGGCAAGTGATGCTGTAGGTACGGCTTACTATACCTTAGAAGAATGGGATGGTGCATCTAAAGGTTCACACATAAAGTTTGATGGTACGAATTGGAACTCTATAAACGCACAAGATGGTACTATATGTTACGATGAGACATCAAGTTCACATAGAATATATGATGCAGCAAATACTAATTGGGACACATCATTAAGTACTGCTGCTGGTGGTATAACTGCTTCAGGAACACCTGTAGATAATCAAGTTGCTGTCTTTACTTCTGCTACTAATGTAGAAGGACACACAGGATTTACTTATGATAGCACAAAAACAGAGATTAGCTTAATACAAGGTAATAGTGGTGCAGTTATAAGCTATAAAGACGTTAAGATAACTGCTGAAACTGATAGTGCATCATTACAGATGACTTCTCATAGTAGTAGTCATTATCCTGAGATAATAAGTACAAGAACTAGAGGTACTCTTGCTATTCCTGCAGCAATACAGTCAGGAGATGATTTATTAAGACAAAACTTTTTTGGACATAACGGCACTACAGCAATCAATGGAGCAAATATAATAGTAGAAGCCACAGAGAACTGGTCTGGTTCAAATAGAGGAGTATCCTATACAATAGGAACTGAGGCTAATGGAGGAACAGGAATAGTAGATAGATTTAAAATTGATGGTTCTGGAGATATAACTCTTGGTAACTTTAAATTTGATGGTACACAAACTGTTGGTGCAGGTCAAGATAACTATGTATTAACTTATGACAATGCAACAGGAAAGATTAGCCTAGAGGCTTCTGCTGGAGGTGGAGGTGGACTTACAGATGTAGTAGATGACACTACACCACAATTAGGTGGTTCTTTAGATGTTAATGGAAATAAAATAGTTTCTGTAAGTAATGGAAACATAGATATAGAGCCTAATGGTACGGGGAATGTGTTATTAGGAAACTTTACTTTTGATGCAGATCAAACAGTTGGAGCAGGGCAGGATAATTACGTTCTTACTTACGACAATGCAACAGGACTAATAAGTTTAGAAGCTGCCGCAGGAGGTGGTTCTTCTTTATGGACAGATAATGGAAATAGAATAACTGATTCTAATTACTACATAACAGAAATAAATAAAGGTGTCGCTAATACATTTAATGCTGCTACTTACACAGTTGGTAACCTAATAATCGGAGATGGAAATACTTTAGGTAGTGTTGGTAACAACATGAGAGGTTCTTTAATATTTGGTGAAACAAATACCGCAGGTTCAACGGGAAGTATTACAGATTGTGCTGTTATAGGAAGGCAAAACACTTTAAAAGATGGTGATTATTCACTTATGTTTGGTTATTTAAATGAAGGTTCAGGTAATCAATCTTTAACAGGAGGATATTCTAATACAAATTATGGAAATGAAAATATAGTTTTAGGATATAATCATAATGTTGGTACTTCAGCAACACCTGCTGATTATTCTTATGTTTTTGGTAAAGATTTAAATACTTCATCTGATTATCAAATGGCAATAGGATATGGTATTTCTAAATCTTTTAATACAAGCAAATATATTGGTTTTGGGTTATGTACAACAGGTACTCAACAACCGACAGCAGGTTTTGGTATAGACCCAACAGGCTCTGTTAATGGTGCTATAAATTTTGCTTTAGGAGGTCAAAATGCTTTTGAAGATGGTATAGGAATTAACCAAGCAGGTGCAGGTAATGGTATATTATATTTTCATAATTACAATGGAACTAGAACTGTTGAGCCAAGTGCTAATATACCTCATTCAGTTGCATTATGGGGTGCTGATAACGCTTCAGGGGGTCAAACAGGTTTAATTATTAAATCAGAGGATGGTACAAGACACTTCTTTAGTAAATATTCTGCAATAGGTGGTGATGAAACAGTAGCTACAGCTAATAAGACCTTAACAGTTGCAGGTACAGGTACAGGTTCAGGTACTTCTTCTTTACTATGTGAAGATAGTGGTGGTACTACTACATTTGAAGTTTTAGACAACGGTACTGCTAAATCAAAAGGTCAAATAGGTTCTAGTGCAGGTGCTACACCTAATACAGAAACACCTACGGGAACTACTGAAACAATAGATTGGAATAACGGTAACTATCAGATACTAGACTTAGAAAGTGCCTCTGGTAATGTTACATTGACATTATCTAACCCTGTTGTTGGGTTTGCTTACTTTTTAGAGATAAGACAAGACAGCACAACGCCATTAGATGTTATATTCCCATCAAGCGTTAAGTTTGCAGGTGAAACTGCACCATATACACTAGATGTATCAACAGGTGCTAATGCTGTAGATGCTGTATCTTTAGCTTGGAATGGTTCAGAATATATTGCTAGTTTCTCACAAAATCATGGTTAATGTTTTTCTTCAATAAAATAACTGCTCCTAAATGTGCCTCTGTTAAAGGGTTAAACTTTGACCCTATTCCAGATGTTGGGGATGGGTACGATACTGATGTAATTAATCATTATTGGGAATATGGTTTGAATTGTTGGATAATTAGTTCTTCTGAGATGGGCAACGCAAAACAACTTACTGGCTTAACATTGTTGGCAAATAGATATAGTGGAAGTTATGCTTATAGTCCACAAAACCAATATATTAAGATAGCACATACTACCGATTCTGTTTTGCCATCTGGAACAATGAGTCCTACTGGTGCAACTGCTGCTGATAAGAGTATGTCTAATATACTAAGTATAACAGATGAAACTTTAGTGGCAAGTGGAACTTTTGCTATACCTAATTTATCAGATGGTGATTACCATACATTTACTTTTAACGATAACAATTTTTGTTATAACGGTTCAGATAATATTGTAATTTTTTGGATAAACAATTGGGGAGACTATTCTAGTGGAAGAGAATGGTGGGCAGTAGATGATACTTCTATAAGTTCTACTAGTAGAGGTGCGTATTCTAAAGCAATATATTCTTTACCAACAAGTTTCTCAAGACAAAATACAAGACCAGTAACAAGATTTACATATTAAATTTTATATGATGATAGATTTAAACGCATTAATAACAGATTTAGACACGATAGGAAGTTTTTGTGTAGTAAACTTAGATAAGCAACTGAACAATAAATATCACTTAGATGTTATTTATGTAAACGTAACGGAAACAGACAAATCTGTTATAGATAATATTGTTGGAACTTACATGGGTAATATGCAAATAGATTCACTTTTAGAATCAAACACTTATAAAGCATCTAGTATACAATTATAAATAATAATAAATTAGTACAAATGGCAATAAATAACACAAACGCAGTAAGCACAAAGTTAGGAGTAGACGTTTCTTCAACTTACATTAGACTAGAGATTTACTTAGGCACAGGACAACAAGCAGAAATCGGTTATCATGTATATGCTGACAAAGCTGCTTACCTTGCTGGTGAGAATATGATTAACAATGTTTTAGACTTTGACTTCTCTAATCATGGTACAGGAATTTTAGCTGCTGCTGATGTAAACTTAGACAACCTACATGACTTAGCTATCGCTGAGTTAGAAGTAAGAGGTCTAGATGCAGCAGAATTAGCAAAAGCAGATTTAGTATAATGAAAGTAACTAAGAACTTCTATTTACACGAACTAGTAGATAAGACTACATACGAAAGGTTTGGCGACTTTTCACAAAGGTTTTTGGATGAAGATACTGTTAAGTTATTGCAGTTCTTTAGAGAGAGATATGGCAGTACTACAGTCAATAATTGGAGACAAAGTGGCAACTTCCAATACAGAGGATTCAGACCTCCTAACTGTACAATAGGAGGAATGTTTTCTCAGCATAAGTATGGTAGAGCATTTGACATTAATTGTAAGAACGCTACACCAGACGAAATAAGACAAGACATCTTAGACAATCAAGACATATTCCTTAGAGAAGGACTCACAAGAATTGAAGATGGAGAGTTTGCTAAAACTTGG
>Ga0208898_1000839_pt1 | contig 22279 bp, 21 predicted proteins | sample VirMetDEL_Mar_4_FD_184513 | JGI IMG/M metagenome (GOLD analysis project Ga0208898, IMG submission 184513) | Aqueous microbial communities from the Delaware River and Bay under freshwater to marine salinity gradient to study organic matter... | ecosystem: Environmental > Aquatic > Marine >...
ATGGACGCCGTACTGAATAGACGAGCATGAACTACCAAAAAATCCGCGCCGCTGTCGAAAACCCTCTTTTGTCTGCTTTTAGCGGCTTAAGCCCTGCTGTTCCTGTCTATTTCGACAACATCACAGCCGTCCCACCCAACACAACAACTGAGTACGTCCGCGTCAATGTTACTTTCGGCATTACCAACGAGCCCACGCTTACTAGCAGCGTCGATAACGCTCGTGGTGCGATTGTCATCCGCATTTTCACGGAAAAAGGACGCGGCCCTGCCCGTAACCAGACCTTGCTGACCACCGCCGTCAATGTGCTGGAAACACTCAACGACACAGCAAAAACCACTAGCGGTGTGTTCTTCCGTGTTGGCGAAATCAACGGTCCAACATTTTCTGCGACTGAAGCGGCACCGCACTTTGTCGGGCGAATTGATACCTCCTATGTGGCAACTGTGCTGTCCTAGGTAATGCTTTCTACAGGCGCTAACCTGTATTAAGCCGGGCAGTGCCCGCCCACAACGTCATCTTTGGTAAGCCAATGGCCACCACCGTACTGTCCGGCACGTCCGGCGCCCTCTACTACAAACCCGCTGGAACCACCGGAACTTTCGGTGAATCGAACGTCAGCGTCGGTAGCGACGAAATCACCGTCGCCCCTTACCTGAACTTCAAGGTCGGTGACCCCGTCCAGTTCAGCGTCGTCAACAGCCAAACCGGCGGCTCCGGCACCGGCACTCTGCCCGCAGGCATCAGCCCTGCCACCACCTACTACGTCATTGCTTACGCAGCGGCAACTGGTGTGATGCAGGTGTCTGCCACTCTTGGCGGCTCGAGCATCACCATCACCGACGACGGCACCGCAGCTGCTCCCAACGAGTTCCAGGTTGCCTACGCCTCCTTCGCCGTTGTCGGCCAAGTCCGCGACTGGAGCTTTGAAATCAGCCGCGCTGAAATCGACGTCACCACCATTGGTCAGACCCCTGGCCAGTACGTTCCTTTCCGCAGCTACATCTCCGGCTTCGGCGATGGTTCTGGCACCGCAACGGTCTACATGACCAATGAGGACGCCGCTCTGTCCAACCGGATGATCGAAGACGTGCTGCAGCGCCAGCAGACCGGCGCCGCCTTCAAGCTCTACACCGATCAGGTGTTCAGCGGCGGCACCTTGAGCGAAAGCCTGAGCCGTTCGATCGAGTTTGATGCAGTGCTGACTTCTGCCAGCCTGAACATCAACCCCGACGACGCTCAGTCTGTGACCGTGAACTTCCGTCCTTCCGGCACCCCGACCTTCGACTTCAGCACTTCTGCTTGATAGTCTGCCTACAGGGAACGAGCCCCGGCTTTACCGCCGGGGTTTTTTATTGCTTCTAGTCCGCTACAGTAGAGCAAACCTCAAATGGTTATGCCAATCCCAGTCCGCGCCATTGACCGCCTCAAGAAAGCGGCCAACTTGGAGCCCATCAAGAAAACCGTTGACCTGTCCGATGGCAGCGAATTTGAGATGTGGGTCACACCACTAACCGCCGCCGAACGCGAACGCGCCCAAAAGCAGGCCAAGTCTGACGACGCCAACGCCTTCGCCCTTCAGCTGCTGATCGCAAAAGCCCTCGACGAGACCGGCGCCAAGCTGTTCGCTGCTGGCGAGATCGACGTTCTGAAGAACGAAGTCAAGGACAAGGATCTCCAAGCCTTGATGCTCGCAGTCCTTACCGACGACGCCGAACCGATCGACCCAAAAGCCTGAGCGCGGAACTTCGCAAAGACAACTGGCTCATGCTCCAATTCGGCATCGCCAAGGAGCTGGGCCTAACGCTTAGCGAAGTACGCAACCGCATGACAGCCGAAGAGCTAATCGGCTGGAGCGCCTACTTCCAGATCCTCAACGAGGACCAGCAAAAGGAACTGGAAAAAGCCAAACGCCGCCGCTAACCCCGGCGGCTTTTTCGTGCGTAAACTGAAGTACCGGAAGTAATGCAGCGCCGTGGCCTACAGAGCTGAGATTGAAATCGGCGTAAGGGGTCAAGACCGCCTTAACAAGCTGCAAAATCAGATTAGTAGGCTCGCTGAACAGATAACTCGTGTAAACGATCAAAGCATTTTTGATGTAGTAGAACCTAAAGCGGTACAGAGCGTACAAAATTACTCTAACGCTTTATCAGTTGCCGCCGCAAATTTAAGAGAGGTAGCCCTAGGTCAAAAAGAAGAAACGACAGCAGTAAAACAGTATGTGGACATACTTATTGATTCTAATGCCGCACAAAAAAGACAAAATAATTTAATCAACGAAGAAATAGCTAGGCGTACTGCTGTAACGTCGGCAATACGCAAACAGGTAGAGGCTAACGTAGCTTTATCAAGCGCTTCTAGAGAAGCAAGCGGATTTAGCGATAAAGATCCCGTAGGAAAATCTATTCGCCGCAGGTTACGTAAATTAGCAGGCAATCCTTTTGCGTATGCATCCCCTATCGGCCCCGTAGAAAGTCCGCTACAAGGCCAGACATCCCCTGTCGGAGAACGAATAGCACGCATCCGTGCGTACGAAGCTGCCGCTATCGACGCAGCTAACAATGTTTCTAAGCTGGCCGAACAACAAGAACAGCAGATTACGCAAAAAGAGCTACAAAACGACGCTAAAGTTTTTAGAGAAAAACTTAACAAACTTGTAGAATTGGGTAAAATAGAACTTGAAATAAACAAAAGAAATAACGATCAAGCACTTAAAGATTTTAATACTAGGTTGGCTAACAGAACATCGGGGCGTTTTAAAACTGACGGTCCTTTAAAAAGTCCGGGATTTAAATCCACACAAAAGTCCATTGGAAAAATGGGCGAAAGCTTAGCCCTTGGCGCCGGCTTTCCTTTGTTGTTCGGTGGAGGCGCTGGTAGCGTAGCCGGTTCAATACTTGGTTCTTTTGTTGGCTCAGGATTTGGCGGTCAAATTCTCGGTGGCGCTCTTGGCCAAGCATTGGATCAAGCCGTATCGGCAGCTGCACGCCTTGCAAACACTCTGGAGACAGGTGGCGACAACTTCAGTAAACTCCGAGAAGAAGGCATCTACTTCACTGCAGAGCTTGAAAAGCAGGTACGCGCTGTCAGAGAACTCGGCAACACTGCAGAAGCTAACCGTATAAGTACTGCAGCCGTAGCTGCACAGACGGGTGATATTGGCGGACTTGCAGGACGAGGCGCTGGAGCCGCCGTCAACGAACTTGAAAAGGCATGGAATGGCGTAACTAAAGCTGTGGGTACGACACTAGGTATCATTGCCGGACCTTTTGTATTCGCACTAAACGTAGTCTTGCGCGGAGTACAAGGCATATTTTTACTGATCAATGCAGTCGCAACCGGAATAGCCAATCTAATCAATTTAATCCCTGGAGCCAAACAACTAGGAGACGCTCTATACGAAAAATCGTTAGAGGGCACTGCCGCGTACGAAAACCAGCTTGCCGAGCTGGACAAGCAAATTAAGGCCGAATACGAACTTGTAGAACTTGCAAAAGTCCGCACGGGATATTTGGAGCAAATGCTTGGTAAGAGCAAAGCAGAACAAGATATTCTCGGCAAACAAGCAGATGCTGCAGAACGACTTAAAAAATTTGAACAAGAGATTAAGGCGTTTAGAGCCAGTGCCCCCGATGGTACAAGCGAGTTACGTAAAAAAGCACTGGAACAAGAAACCCAGATGCGTATCAAATTTGCAGAAAATGAAAAACAAATTACGATTAAATATGCTAATGAACTGTATAACGCTATTCAAGAAAATAACAAACGTGTAGCAAACACACAGCGTGGCTATGACGAGCAACGGCTTGACATGGTACGCGCAGCAGCGCGGGCACAAGCCGACTTTGATTTGCAGGCAACCCGACGTTTAGAAGATGCTCGCATGAAAATGCGCGAGCAAGAACTTGATTATGTACAGAAAGTTCGCCAAGAAGAACTTAAAACTCTGCAATTACTTAACCGTGAACGGCAATTAGAACGCTCGATTACTGGAGCATTATCTGCTGATCCAGAACAAGCCGAAATTATAAACACAGTGCAGACCGCTGTTGAAAATTACCGTGCCGGTCGTATGGCCGTTGAAGAAGAGGCGCGTGCAGCCCAAGAAAAAGCACAGCTAGAGTACTCAAAAGTTCAAGTACAGATTGAGCGGTATAAGTACGATAACGCTGTACGGATTAACCGCGCAAACGAAGATAGTCAAAACAGAATAGCCAAAATTAACGATCAAATTCGTCGCCAAAACGAAGAAGCTTCTAAGCAAGAGTTTAAACGTCAGGGAGCTCTAATTGCAGCGCGTATTAAAGAACAGATGACTGCAGCTAATACCCAGTATTACGCTGCAAAAGAAGCTTTACCCGGAGCGCTTACACCGGCAGATAAAGAATACTACAAAGAAGTAATGGCTACATCGCAACGTATTTACTATGAGTATGAAAATTTAGGGAAAGAAATAACTGCAACAATTAACAACCTGCAGATTGCAAAACTCCAGCCTATGGCTCAAGCACCTGCGCTGAGCGATACTTCAGGCGCCGCAAGCGCTGCAGAAACTGCGGCAAATAAACAGTTGCTTGTGTACCAACAGCAAATTCAAAAACTGCAAAAAATTAACGGACTTAAACAGGAAGAGCTTCAGCTAGCCCAAGCATTACTCGCTCCCGGCATGGACAACCTCAAACAGTTTAACGATCTTATTAAACAGCAAAAGGACCGTGCCGCATACGAGCGTGAATATGGAGACCTGCTGCGTAAGGGTATCAAACCCGCGTTGGCCGAGCAACTTGCCGTAATCAATCAAATGGAAGAGGCACAATTACGCCTTCTTGATAATGTAATTAAAACTGTTGAAGCGTTAAACGATCCTGCGTTCAAAGACATTCTTGATAGGCTAAAAGAAATCAGACAAGGGGTTACGAGCAAAGCCGAGGAAGCGCGAAGCGGTGCTATAGAGCAGGCTTCTCCAAGGGCACGTCTAGAAGATGCAATAGCAGACGTAAAAGGTCAATTAAACGATCTTATTGACCCAGTAAATCTAATTGTTGGTGCTGCAGACGCTATCGGCACTGCCTTTGCCGACTCCTTCAAAGGTATCATCTCTGGAGCAATGACCGCCCAAGAAGCTCTTGCCAGCTTCTTCCAGAACATTGCTGACTACTTCTTGGATATGGCCGCGCAGATTATTGCCAAGTGGATTCAGATGACAATTCTGAACGCGGCCTTGAGTCTGTTCCCCAGTGGTGGCGGTGCTGGCGGTGCTGGCACTACTTCCAACGGCATGTTTGGCGACGGAGCACCGACTGAAACATTTGCGGGCGGCGGAATATTTAGTGGGGCCGGACCATACCAGTTCCCTAAAAAAGCAGCCGGAGGTTCCGTAAGTTCTGGTAAGCCTTACATTGTGGGCGAACTCGGACCCGAGCTGTTTGTTCCCGGCAAGTCGGGCACCATCGTCCCCAACAACAAACTGGGCATGGGAGACGCGAACATTGTCGTCAATGTCGATGCCAGCGGCACCAAGGCGGAGGGCAATGCGGGACAAGCCAATAGACTCGGTGAAGCCATCGGTCTTGCGGTGCAGCAAGAACTCATCAAGCAAAAACGACCTGGAGGCTTGCTTGCCTAATGGCTACCTTTCCCGCTTACAGTCCGACCTATTCGGCGACAAAAAAGTCTGAGCCCGCAATCCGCAACGTCAAGTTTGGCGACGGATACGAGCAACGTCTGAGTTTCGGTCTGCACCAAAACCCGAAGGAGTGGGATTTGGAGTTCAACGTTGCTGATACCGACGCGGACATCATCGAAGCCTTTCTGGACGCCCGCGCTCTTGACGCGGCCAGTTTCGACTGGACTCCGCCTGATACCACCGTTTCATACAAATGGGTGTGTGCCAGCTGGAGTCGTGAAATGTTTGACCATTTACGCAGCCGTATTTCAGTGACTTTCCGCCAAGTCTTTGAGCCCTGATGGCGATCCCAGTTTCCGAGCTACAGAAGATCAACCCGAGCAGCATTATCGAGCTGTTTGAGCTGGAACTGTCTACGGCACTGCACGGCGTCAACACGGTGTATCGCTTCCACGCCGGAAGCAACATGGACGCCAACGGCGAATTGGTCTGGAAGGGCAACACTTACCAGCGTTTTCCGGTTGAGGCGGAGGGCTTTGAGTACACCGGCAACGGTCAGCTTCCCCGTCCAAAAATCCGTGTCAGCAACTTGCTTGGCACAATTACCGGGATCTTGCTGACGGTTAATGCCACCACTGCTGGCAACGACCTTAACGGTGCGAAGCTCACTCGTATTCGCACACTGGCGCGATACATTGACGACGCAAATTTTGACGGCGGCTCTAATCCTTATGGAACGCCAGACACGACAGCAGAATTTCCCCAAGAGATTTACTACCTAGATCGCAAGGTTACCGAAAACCGCGATGTAGTTGAGTGGGAATTAGCAGCTGCATTTGACTTGGCTGGTGTTCGAGCACCCAAGCGCCAGTGCATCAACAATCTGTGTCAGTGGGTGTATCGCGGAGCCGAGTGCGGTTATACCGGCGCACCGATTGCTGACGAAAACGACGTATTGCTGGAAGGCGTTACTGACTCGGCAGAAGCTATTGCGTACTACGCAGCCAAGGAAGCATTTGAAGCAACAGAACAACCTTTAGCCGATGCACAAGCCACGCTAAATAGCGCATCCAATACGCTTAATAGCGCTTCTGGAACGTGGTATTTAGCAGAAACGCGCTATTCAAAAGGGATCGGATCTAACTATTACGTTCGTGGACCGAGGTACACAACGCTGGGTCTTGGATCAGGCACTTACGAGGGTGTATGGAACGGATCCACCGTGTCACTGGGCGACACCTATAGAAGAGGCAAATTAAGAGCGACTGATGCGACCAACCGCTATGGCAGCGGCTCATATTCGTGGTTTGAGATTGAACGCTGGTACTACGACACCAGTGCCGTTAGTTCTGCGCAATCTTCTTACAACTCAGCTTTGTCGGCTTACAACACCGCAAAATCCAACTACGACAGTGCCAAAACTGCACTTGATACAGCATTTGACGACTGGAAAACCTCTCCGCCGTACCAAGGTCAACTTGATGCCATTGGCGATGTATGTGGAAAACGCTTGAGTAGCTGCAAGCTGCGGTTTGGTGAACTAGCGGAATTGCCTTTTGGAGCGTTCCCCGGTATTGGCACCTTCTTCACATGAGCTGGAAATCTGACGCGCTTGACCACGCCAAGGCTGACTGTCCGCGTGAAGCCTGCGGTTTGTTGGTGGTGGTCAAGGGTCGCAGGCGTTATTGGGCGTGCAAAAACTTGGCGGCTAATGCGTCGGAGATGTTCATTCTCGATCCTGACGACTGGTGCGCTGCTGAGGATGCAGGCGAAATTGCAGCGGTGGTCCACAGCCATCCATTTACGCCGCCCGTTCCAAGCCAAGCGGATCGACTGGCATGTGAAAAGTCAGGCTTGCCTTGGCACATCGTCAATCCCAAGACGGAGCAGTGGGGCACCTGCAAACCAGAAGGTTTTCAAGCACCACTAATCGGGCGCGAATGGGTCTGGGGCGTAACCGACTGCTGGACGCTAGTGCGCGATTGGTACGACCAGCAGGGATTGGCGCTGCCGGATTGGGACCGACCGATCACGCCAGAGCAGTTTGAACAGGCACCGATGTTCGACGATTGCTGGCGCGATGCTGGATTTGCACCGCTTACGGAGGATCAGACGTTGCAGCGCGGCGACGCCGTGTTGATGAACATCATGGGCTCAGGCTTGAATCATGTTGGTGTTTACCTGGGCGATCAGATGATTTTGCACCACATTCGAGGTCGCTTATCCAGCAGGGATATGTACGGCGGCTGGCTGCAGAAATGCACAGGAAGACTTTTGCGTCACGTCAACGCAGATAAACTGACAGGGGGACAGGGGTGACCATGCTGAGGGAAATCCGGGTTTATGGTCGCCTCGCCAAGTTTTTGGGACGCCGCACGTTCACCGCTGCTGTCGATTCAGTAGCCGACGCAATGCGGTTTCTGCTGGCAAACTTTCCCGGACTGGAACGGCACATGGCAGACCAGCACTACCGGGTCAGTGTTGGAGCGTATGACTTGAGCGAAGAGGAACTGGGCCATCCAGTCGGCCAGCAGGTGATCAAGATTGCGCCTGTCACCGTAGGAGCTGGATCGACATTCACCCAGATCGTTACCGGCATTGCTTTAGTTGCGGCTGCAGTCTTTATTCCTGGTTTAGGCATTGGTTTGGCCGGTTCTACAGTCACGGCGGTTGGCTTGATTGGCGCAAGTCTTGTCCTTGGCGGGGTTGCACAGCTTTTAACGCCTACGCCAACACTTTCTCCAACAGCAGGCAACGCCTACACGCAGTCCACAACCCGCGACACTGAACTTGACCCCCAGAAGTCATACAGCTTTAGCGGGATACAAAACACCAGCAGGGCTGGGACGCCAGTACCTTTGATTTACGGCGAAACCATTGTGGGCTCCGTCGTCATTTCCGCCGGTATCGACACTGAGCAGGTAAGCGCATGACTGAAATCATTCGTGGCGCAGGTGGCAACGGTGGCGGTGGCGCCCTCATTGTTCAAAAGGTTGTCGCCGCCCCGCAGCGCACTCCTGTTCGGGCTGCAGACAATCTTGCCAGCAAGCAGTACGCCACTTTTGTTGACCTGCTAGGCGAAGGTGAAATCGAAGGCTTCCCCTCAGCGGCGGCTTATACCAAGGGCACTGCCAACTACAACACAGCAGCCCTAAAAGATATTTATTTGGATGGTACGCCCATCCTTGTTTCATACGCAGACCCGACTGCAACCCAAGCCGCTGATTACAACTACCAGAATGTCGAAATAACGCCAAAGTACGGCACACAGGACCAGACATCAATCGCTGGCGTTGGCGACATTGAGGACGAAAAGAGCGTCAACATTCAAGTTCGGCAGCCTACCCCTGTCACTCGCACGATCCACGATTCAAATGCAAACGCTGTTCGCGTCAGCATCAAAGTGCCCCGCCTAGAGCGGTACACAAACGAAGGCGATGTACTTGGCACCAGCGTTAGCCTTTCGATCCAAATTCAATACAACAGTGGCGGCTTTACAACCGTCCTGGACGACACAATTTCCGGCAGAAGTGCTGATCAGTATCAACGTGATTACAAGCTGGAGCTGTCAGGAGATTTCCCAGTTGATGTTCGCGTCATCCGCAACACCAGCGACAGCGCCGATAACAACCTGATTAACGATATTTACTGGTCAAGTTACACCGAAATTATTTACGGTCGCTTGCAATACCCCAACAGCGCGTTGGTGGCGATGCGGATTGACGCTGAGCAATTCAGCAGCATCCCATCCCGCACCTACCGCGTTCGGGGGATCAAGGTACAAATCCCAAGCAACGCCACCGTCGATCAAACAACAGGTCGTCTGACGTATAGCGGCGTTTGGGATGGAACGTTTGGCGCTGCAGTTTGGACATCAGATCCAGCTTGGGTGCTGTGGGACTTGCTCACATCCAGCCGGTACGGATTTGGCGATCACATCTCTGCAAGCCAACTCGATAAGTGGGCGTTTTTCTCTGCCAGTCAGTACGCATCAGAGCTGGTGCCTGACGGTTTAGGCGGTGAAGAGCCCCGCTTCTCTTGCAACGCTTTAATCCAAAATCAGGATGACGCCTACAAGTTGATTAACGACTTGTGCAGCGCGATGCGCGTCATGCCGTTCTGGGCAACTGGAACGTTGACGGTCAGCCAGGATAAACCGGCAGATCCTGCCTATCTATTTACGCTGGCAAACGTCACCGAAGAGGGCTTCACTTATAGCGGCAGCAGCTTAAAAACTCGCCACACAGTTGCTGTTGTCAGCTACCTAGACCTTGAAACGCAAGACATTGCCTACGAGGTTGTCGAAGATCACGAAGGCATCGCAAAATACGGTGTCATTACAAGCGAACTCAAAGCATTTGCTTGCACCAGTCGCGGTCAAGCATCACGCCTTGGAGATTGGCTGCTTTACTCCGAGAACCACGAAACAGAAGTCGTATCATTTACAGCATCAGTGGACGCCGGTGTACTGGTGCGTCCCGGTCAGGTGATCGAGATTGCCGATCCAGTTCGTGCTGGTGTTCGTCGCGGCGGGCGTGTTGTTACTGCCACTGTCAACGCAATCACTGTTGACGACACGGCGAATACAGATCTGACTTCAGCGCAGGACGCCACTTTAAGCGTCATCATGCCCGATGGAACGGTTGAAACCCGCGACATCCACGGCATCACCGGCAACATTATTCAGGTCACGGCTCCGTTTAGCGCCGTACCTAACAACAACACCATCTGGGTGCTGCAAAACACTGCTGTTCAGGCGAGCACCTGGCGCGTCGTCAGTGTTCAAGAGAAAGACGGCATTCAGTATTCAATCAATGCGCTGGCGTATAACGCAAGCAAATACGATTACGTCGAGCGTGACCGTCCGCTGCAGCAGCGTGATATCACCACGCTTGAGCTGCAGCCCAATCCACCGGCAAGCCTGCAGGCGGTTGAAACGCTGTACGAATCGAACAACAAAGCGGCTGTCAAAGTCATTGTCAGCTGGCAACCCGTGCTGGGTGTCAGCCAATATCGCTTCCAGTGGAAACGCGAAGACGGCAACTGGAACAGCGTTGATGTGCCATCACCGGATTACGAAATTCTTGATGCTGCAGCTGGAACGTATTACCTGCGGGTCTACAGCCTTAGTTCAACGCGCAAACCATCGAACGTTCCAACTGAGCTAACCAAGGCGATCCAAGGCAAAACGGCATTGCCGGTCAATGTGTCGGGCTTGAGCTTGGTGCCGATTGACGAAGCCAGTGCGATTTTGAGCTGGGATCGCGCCACCGATCTTGACGTGTTGTTGGGCGGCAAGGTTTTGCTGCGGCATAACACCGCCTTGTCTGGTGCGGTATGGGAAGAGTCGCAGGAGATTGTGGCGGCGGCATCTGGCAACCAGACCCAGAAACAGGTGCCACTGCTGGAAGGCAGTTATCTGGCGAAGTTTGAGGATGACGGCGGCAGGCGGTCAACAGATGCAACAGCGGCAGTGGTTGATCTGCCGACACCTCAAGCACGGTTACTGGTTCAAACGTATCGGGAAGATCAGGAGTCGCCGCCATTCCAAGGCAACTACACCGACATGATTTACAGCGAGGATCAGGACGGTCTGATCATCAACACCGGGCTGCCAGTGGACGAGATGGCGCTGGACGATGACTGGGATGCACTTGGAACGATTGACGCGATTGGCGGATCACTCGGTTCCGGCGAATACGAGTTTGGCAGCACCTTGAATTTGGGTGGCGTCTATGACCTGAACATGCGGCGTCATTTTGTGACGCGACCTTATCTGCCTGGCGACCTGTGGGATGACCAAGTGGCATTGATTGACACCTGGACCAGCATTGATGGGGACAACATTGACCGGGTGAATGCGGTGCTCTATGTCCGCACCACTGAGGATGATCCGAGTGGAACGCCTACTTGGGGCGACTGGCGTGAGTTCAGCAACGCAATCAACCGTGGTCGCGGGTTTCAGTTCAAGACGATTGCGACCAGCACTGACGCTGACCAGAACATCATTATTGACGAGCTGGGCTGCACAGTTGAGCTGCAGCAACGCAGCGAAGCCAGTGCCACGCTGACCAGCACCGCTTCAACGTTTGCGGTGACTTTCGCCAATGCGTTTTACCAAACGCCCAGTGTCGGACTGACCGGATTTGACATGGCGACAGGCGACTACTACGAGGTGCAAAACATTACACGCACTGGGTTTGAGGTAACCTTTAAGAACAGTGCTGGCACTGCCGTCAGCCGCGACTTTACCTACACTGCCATCGGTCACGGACGGGAGATCACCTAATGGCTCAGCACGATTACGATATTGCAAATCAATCGGGCGCAGCCTTCCGTCAAGATCTAAACAACTGTCTGGACGCGATCGTTAGTCAGAACAGCGGCGCGAGTGAACCAAGCACGACGTATGCGTACCAGTGGTGGGCAGATACAACGAGCGGCTTGCTCAAGATCCGGGCATCCGATAACGCCTCGTGGATAACTGTTGGAACGCTTGCCAGCGCCAACCTTGGCTTACTGACCAGCTCGACTGCCACCAGCACTTACCTGGCAAAAGCAGGCGGCACGATGACTGGTGCGTTGGAAATCGGCGCTGCTGGCTCGCTGGTTTTTGAAGGCACAACCGCTAACGATTACGAAACTACGCTGGCGGTTACCGATCCAACGGCTGATCGGACAATCACGTTGCCCAATGCCACTGGCACGGTCACACTGCTGGGCTTGGCTCAAACGTTTAGCGCAGCACAGCGCGGCAGCATCGGCAGCTTTACCAGCAGCTCTGGTACGGCAACGCCTGATTTTGCACTGGCTAACAATTTCAGCATCACGCTGAGCGAGAACACGACGCTGGCAAACCCGAGCAACCTTGTTGCTGGTCAAAGCGGGTGCATTTTTATCACCCAGGATTCAACCGCACGAACTCTTGCGTTTGGAACGTATTGGGATTTTTCAGGCGGCAGTGCGCCTACGATTTCAACTGGAAGCGGAGCCGTGGACTTGTTGGTCTATGTGGTCCGCACGACGACTAGCATCCAAGCACAACTGATCACCAACTTCAGCTGACCGATGGGTATTCCTGGAAGTGCCGACCCAATGCTGTTTGGTGGTGCAGCAGGTGACGAGATCGAGCAAAGCTTGCGGTTCAACTCGGCGGATTCGGCGTACCTCAATCGGACTCCCGGTAGTGCTGGAAATCGTAAAACGTGGACATGGAGTGGTTGGGTTAAGCGTGGAAATTTGGGTGCAAATCAAGATATTTTTACCTGCAACGCAAACGCAGAGTTTTACTTTAGATCGAACGACAAAATAAAATTCTACGATTTTGCGAGTGGCAGTACTGAAATTGAAACATCACAAGTGTTTAGGGATGTTGGTGCTTGGTATCATATTGTCCTTGCGCTAGATACGACTCAAGCAACTGCATCTAACAGATTTAAGTTGTATGTTAATGGTGAGCAAATTACAGGCTTTGGGGATGAAACTTACCCCGCTCTAAATGAAGATTTGAATTGGAATAATAATATAAGTCATTCATTGGGCAGACGGGACTCTGCTAACAGCCAATTTTTAGACGGCTACCTAGCCGAAGTCAACTTCATCGACGGCTCTGCCCTTGACCCCACCGATTTTGGCGAGTTCGACGACAACGGTGTCTGGCGTCCTATCAAGTACGCAGGCAGCTACACCGGCAACTCGTTTTATCTGAAGTTTGCCAGCGGCGATGGCGCTGATAGCAGCGGCTTGAGCAACACTTGGACCGCCAATAACTTCACCACCTCCGGCACTGGTACGGACGTGATGAGCGACACGCCGACAACGAACTACGCGACGATTAACCCCCTTTCCAAGGAAGCCAATATAACACTTACCAATGGAAACTTAGATGGTGATTCAAACGGTTCAACTGCAACTGCCGCATATACAACCTTTGCCGTATCTTCTGGTAAATGGTACACAGAAGTTACCTTTACAAACACACCAGCATTCGCCGGGATAATTCAATCTAATTACGTTGGAGGAGATTTGCGGTATCCCGGAAGAGACGTTAGCGGAAGCACAAGCATTGGGATTAGGGGGAGTAACGGCGCTAAGTACAAAGACGGCACAGCAACTTCCTATGGAAGCGCCTTTAGTGCAAACGATGTTTGCGGCATTGCGCTTGACATGGACAACGGCAAGATATGGTTCAGTAAAAACGGAACATTTTTTGCCAGTGGCGACCCTGCAGCTGGAACAAATGCCGCCTATACGACCGATATTCTTGGAAAAGAATTTTGTTTTGCAGCTGGAGACAATGCATCAGCATCGCGGACGTGGACTTTAAACGCTGGTCAACGCGCCTTTGCGTACACCCCACCGACCGGCTTCAACGCACTGAACACCAAAAACCTGCCCGCGCCGGACATTGCGGATGGGTCGCAGTATTTCAATACGGTGCTTTATACGGGCAACGCTACCGTTAGGAGCATCACTGGTGTTGGATTTCAGCCAGATCTGGTGTGGATTAAAGACCGCTCCGGAGCCTATAACCACGGATTATTTGATGCGGTGCGAGGCGCAAACCTACGTCTTTCTTCAAGCACATCAGGAGCAGAAATTACATACACTCAGTCGTTAACAGCTTTCGATAGCGATGGCTTCAGCCTGGGTGACAACTCAGACAGCAATAACACTGTTAATATTAATAATAATACCTACGTCGCTTGGAACTGGGACGCAGGCGGCAGCGGCTCAAGCAACACCGCAGGCAGCATCACCAGCACGGTAAGCGCCAACCCCTCCGCTGGGTTCTCGATTGTTACCTATACGGGAACAGGTAGCAACGCCACCGTGGGTCATGGTTTAGGCGTTGCGCCAAAAATGATTATGGTTAAAAACCGTGACGCTGCAGCTTACTGGAATGTATATCATGCTGGAGTCGATGCCTCAAGTCCTGAGGACTACTTCCTGAGGTTAGATACTACTGATGCGCGAATAGATTCTTCATTAAAATGGAACGACACAGCCCCCACAAGTAGTGTCTTCTCAGTAGGAACCTCTGGTAATGTAAATAGTAATACCAACGATATTATCGCCTACTGCTTTGCCGAAGTCGAAGGCTACAGCAAGTTTGGCAGCTACACCGGAAATGGTTCCACCGATGGTCCATTTTTGTCCCTAGGATTTAAGCCGGCGTGGCTAATGTATAAGATAACCAACACCACAGGCAACTGGATCATTCACGATACAACCCGCTCTGAATATAACGTTACGACAAACCGTTTATTTGCCAACCTGGCAAATACTGAAAATACTTCTACAACTGTGTCATGGGATTTACTTTCCAATGGAGCAAAAATCCGAACCTCAGACGCTGGAGTTAATGGTTCCGGGAATACGTTCATATTTGCAGCCTTTGCTGAAAATCCATTCGGCGGCTCCGGTATTTCGCCCGCTACCGCCCGCTGACCTATGAAACGGGCACACACCACCGCTACTATCTAGCCATGGGATTTCTACTGAACGGTCAGCCTCTTGCGGTTGGTCGCCCCTTCACTGACGCAGACGGTACGCAGTACCCGTCTAACTGGCTGCGCCTTGCCAGCGAGGATGAAAAGGCTGCAATCGGCATCACCTGGGAAGCAGACCCTGCCCCAGTTGATACCCGCTTTTATTGGGACCACGATCTCCCCAAGCGGCTTGAGGATGAGCCCGCTGTTGATGAAGACGGCGACCCGGTACTGGATGATGACGGCGTTCAGGTCATCAACACAGGTCTGAAGACCGTTTGGGTTGCCCAGCAAAAGGAAATTGCTGGCAGCCTGCTCGCTAATACCGACTGGTACGTCACCCGCAAGGCTGAAACCGGCGCTGCCATTCCGGCTGATGTGTTGGCTTACCGCGAAGCTGTACGCACCACCAGCGGCACCCGCGAAGGTGAAATCAACGCCTGCACCACCACCGAAGAGCTGGTAGCACTTGTGACCAACCAGCCGGAGGTTTACGACGAGGCAACTGATTCAATGGTGGCTAACACTGAGCCGTTCATCACGCCTTGGCCTGAACAGGCATAGTGCCTTTAGACTGGAACGGGAGGTGGGTCATGGCTATTTCGCCCGGAACGTATAACTTCACGCTGCAGCGCAGGGCTGATTACAGCGTCACGCTGCAGTTCAAGGACAGCAACGACGCGGCCATTGACCTGACCGGCTGGAGCGTTGCCGCCCAAGCGTGGAACAAAGCTCGATCCACTAAGTACGCCGATTTTGCTGTCACCTATACCGACCGTTCAACCGGAACGATTGCGATTGCCCTGACTGATGAGCAAACCGCGGCTTTCCCAAATGAGGCTTATTACGACGTATTGCTGACCAACGCATCTGGCCTGAAGGAGTATTACCTAGAAGGAGTCATTTATGTCTCTGAGGGGTACACAGCATGACTTCAGTCAATATCTCCTCAGTTGAAAGTAAGGTTGTCGTTACTGAAAACGGCAGCACAACTGTCGTCACCGTTCCTCAAACCTCAGTTGTTACTGCAATTACGCAGGGACCACAAGGTGCCACTGGTGAAGTTGCTGGTGGCCTACCAACTGGCGGTGATCCTGGCAACATTCTGATTAAAGACACAAACGCTAACTACGACACAAGTTGGACGGCTACACTTGACGGAGGAACCTTCAACTAGCCGTCATGGCTCGCATTCAACTTAGGCGTGGTTTGAAGACCAACCTTCCCACCACGGGAATGCTGGCAGGCGAACCGCATGTCACTACGGATCGAGGCACGCTGCACGTTGCAACCGATGCCACCACCAAGATCCCGGTGGTGCCTGCCGTTGATGACCTGGCAACCCTTGCTGCAGTTAGCGGCGCTGACGACTTGATCTTGATGCACGATGCCAGTGAGGCATCTGCTCAGAAAGAGAAAAAGATCACATTTAACGCTTTCAAGACTGCACTCAACATCCCGGCAGCCAGCTCGGATGAAAAGGTCGCTGTCGTTAGCGGTGGAACAGCTGGTTATATCTACGGCACTGATGGAACGGACGGCGTGATTCGCCTGAACAGCAGCCTGAGCTGGACCCTTGATTCCGGCAACAATTTTGTGACGATTGCGGTGGATACCGTAGATGGTGGTACGTTCTGATGGCCCGCGTCGCCAAAATCCTCATCCGCAACGGCACCACTGCCCCCAGTGCGGGTGATTTTGATGTTGCCGAACCCGCGTGGGATAAGACCAACAGCAAGCTCTACATCAAAAATGCCGCTGGCACAATGGTGGAGATCGCTGGTGGCGGCGCCTCGTCAAGTTCCATCGTGGAAACCCAGCAAGTAATCAGTCAAGATATTGAGCTGAGCGCCGGAACCAATGGACTATCCGTTGGACCCGTTGAAGTTGCGGATACCTACGCTGTGACTGTACCCGAAAACGCTATCTGGGCGATTGTGTAATGGCTTACGGATCTGTAAAAGTCGATTCCATCGTCACCAGCACGCAAACGGTGACGGTTGACAACCTGCTTGATAGCAGCGATCTCGGTTCTTCTGTGCAGGCGTATGACGCGGATACGGCCAAGACTGATGTAGTGCAGAGCTTTACTGCAGCCCAACGCGGATCGGTGGTGGCATTGACGCCAGGCGCCACGGTTGCACCTGATTTTGCTGCTGGCAATAACTTCAGCTTGGCATTGGATCAAAACACCACGCTTGCTAATCCGACAAACGTAACTGCAGGGCAAAGCGGCAGTATTTCGATCACGCAGGACGCTACCGCGAGAACGCTGGCCTACGGCACTTACTGGTACTTCGATGGTGGTGTACCGACGCTAGGTACAACAACAGGTGCCATCAGCACGCTGGCCTACTACGTGGATAGCAGCACCCACATCACTGCACGACTGATCAGCGAGCCGACAAGCGCATGACGATTCCTGGAAGCGCCAACCCCCTCTTGTTGAAAGCACCTGCTGGTGGTGGCGGTGAGTACACCATCGAACGCAGCGTACGTTTCAACAGTAGTGACAGTGCCTACCTTGGTGCGACCTTCGGAACGCCGACAGATCAAGATGTTTTCACTTTATCCATGTGGGTTAAGCGTTCTGCTCTTGGCAGCACGCAGCAGTTATTTGGCGTTTCAACAAACCACAGCTTTGGTTTTACGTCTGGCGATGCGCTAAACCTGACATTTGGCGGCAGTAGCGCACTGACAACGACAGCGCTATTTCGTGATCCATCAGCGTGGTATCACGTTGTCTGGGAGCAAAATGGAACTGCCCATGTATTATATGTTAATAACGTAAGTGTTGGCACTGTTACTGCAACTAGTGACACGTTTAACACGGGAGTCGCTCATCAGATCGGCGCGGCTAACACAACAAACTACCTCAACGGCTATCTCGCCGACGTTCACTTCATCGACGGTCAAGCGTTAGACCCCACCAGCTTCGGTGAGTTCGACGACAACGGCATCTGGCAACCGATTGCCTATAGCGGTAGCTTCGGGACAAATGGATTCCATCTGCCGTTCAACGACAACAGCACCGCCGCCGCATTAGGGACGGACACTAGTGGGAATGGGAATGATTGGAGTGTTAATAATATCAGCAACGTCTCCGGTGGTCCTACATCAGTTGCGTCTGCATCTGGCGCACTGCCTATTTACAACACCACTGATACTTACGGCACCACCAAAGGCACTGGCACTAGAACTGATAGCAACAGCAGCTCGATTGTGCTGGCCGTGGCGATGGACGGTGCCAACAACGGCACGACGTTTACAGATGAGAGTGCAACTATAAAAGGCAGCGGTAGCGCAAAAACTGTTACTGCTTATGGCAATACTAAAACAATAACATCAGAGAGTAAGTTCTATGGGTCTTCTGCTGACTTTGCTTCAGATGGAACTGACTATCTTGCAGTATCACATTCAAGTGACTTAAACCTAAATAGCGCCACTAACTTCACAATTGAAGCTTGGGTTTACGCAGATACCAATAGAACCTACAATTATTTTGTTAGCAAAGGCAGCGGCACCACACGGGAGTGGGCGCTTGCAACGACAGCAACAACTGTACATTTTTATTGGAGCACAAATGGTACAGGCAGTGGTGATTCTGTCATATCTATTTCCCATACGGTAGCAACTGCGCGGTGGAATCACATTGCTGCTGTAAAACTTGGATCCACAATAACCCTGTATGTAAATGGCATTTCTATAGGCTCCGGTTCGTTCACCTCAGGTTATTCAGGAACTTCGCCACTGTACGTGGGACGGTTTGCGGACTACACTGGAATTAGTCATAGCCTTGACGGAAAGATCAACGATCTTCGTATTTACAACGGCATCGCCAAGTACACCAGCAACTTCAACCCACCCAGTTCCACGCAAAATGCCACGATTGCTGTAGGCAACGACTCCCTCGTAGACGTTCCCACCAACGGCACCCAGACGGATACGGGCGTTGGTGGTGAGGTGAGGGGGAATTATTGCACCTGGAACCCACTTGATAACGGTGGTAATACTCTGTCAAATGGTAATTTAGATATTACTGGAGCCGGAACCGTTATCCGAATAACACGCTCCACTTTCGCCTTGCCAACCTCTGGAAAATGGTATGCAGAGTGTGAACTTAAGGCTGCTCCCATTAACGGTACTCCAAATTTTGGGATTATATCAGGCAGCCAAACATTGACTGGGGCTTATACTGGAACAACACTACAAATAAGGCCAAAGGGGGCTGATTCTAATAGACCGTATTGGGTCATTGATGCTGATGATGCTTCTAAAAGAGTCAATACCACGCCTTTGGTTTCAGGATCAATTATTCAGCTGATATACGATGCTGACCTTGGCAAGGTATGGATGGGTATAAACAACATTTATTATGGACTTTCATCCGGCAGTACAGTCACTGTTTCTGCTAGTGATATTACTAATGGAACAAATCCTGCTTACACATTGAGTTCAGCCATAACTTATTTTACTTGTTTTGTTACGTATAGCTCAGTAGCGGCTTCTATTAACTTCGGCCAACGCCCCTTTGCGTACACCGCCCCCAGCGGCTTCAAGGCGCTCTGCACGGCGAACCTGCCCGCCCCCACGGTTGAAAACGGCAGCGACTACATGGACGTTGTGACTTATACGGGCAACGGCAGCACGCAGACGATTTCGGGGTTGGGGTTTTCGCCGGATTTGGTGTGGATTAAAAGTCGATCAAATACGTTTAACCACGCGCTTACGGATTCAGTTAGAGGCACAGGTAAGGAACTCTATTCCAATCTGACAAATAATGAGACCACGTTTAATATTATTACAGCTTTAACATCAAACGGCTTTTCTGTTTCAACTCAAAGTGGAGCTTATAATGCTACTAATTGGAATAGCTCTGCCTACGTCGCTTGGGCCTGGGACGCCGGAGACTCCACCGTCACCAACACAGATGGCTCCATCACTTCTAGTGTGAGGGCTAATCCCAGTGCGGGGTTCTCGATTGTTAGTTATACGGGCAGTGGTAGCAATGCAACTGCTGGGCACGGTTTAGGCGTTGCTCCGGCAATGATAATGTTCAAAAAGCGCAGTGCTACCCAGAATTGGGTGGTGTATCACAGCGCTATGGGTGCAACAAAGGCTCTCTATTTAGACCAAACTGTTGCAGCAGTTACTTCCTCAAGCTTCTTTCAAGATACCCAGCCCACCTCCTCTGTATTTTCTCTCGGCACTGGAAATGGCGTTAATACAATTAGTCAAACATTTATTGCCTACTGCTTCGCCCCAGTCGAAGGCTACAGCGCGTTCGGCAGCTACACAGGCAACGGCAGCGCGGCGGATGGTCCGTTTGTGTTTACTAACCATCGCCCCAGATGGATTTTACTGAAACGCACAGATACCACAAGTAACTGGACAATTATTGATACTGCAAGAGAAGGCTATAATGTTGATAATGACCCATTGTATCCCGACGTTAATAACGCAGAAGGCACCACAGACCTTGCTGATATTTTAAGTAATGGATTTAAGCTTCGTTCTGCTGATGCTTCCGTAAATGCAAATGCTGGTACATACATTTATGCAAGTTTCGCTGAACAGCCCTTCTCCCTGGCTCGTGCCAGGTAACTACACCACCTAGCGAGCCATGTTCATCCTTGACTCCAAACCACTAGCGCTCGACAGAGCTTTTACCCACAACGGTGTTCAATATCCCGCTAACTGGCTCCGCCTTGCTAGCCCCGCTGAACGCGAAGCAATCGGCATCACCGAAGCACCTGATCCCGAACCGTACGATAAACGCTTTTTCTGGAAACCAGATCTGCCGAAAGATCACACCCAGCTAGTAGAGCAGTGGGTGGGTCAAACCAAAACCACTGCAGGCACGCTGTTGGCACCAACGGATTGGATGATCACCCGTAGCGCTGAGCCCGGCGGCAAACCTGCATCTGATGAAGTATTGGCTCAACGTGCAGCGATCCGCACTAAGAGCGACGAAAAGGAAACGGCAATCCTCGCTACCATTACCACCGAGGAACTCGCGGCTTACATCACCGGGCCTGACTACCCAGTGTGGACCGAGCCCGAATCAACTGAGGTAACAGATTCAACACAGGTAAGCTAAGTCATGGCTATCGACTTAGATAGATGGATGCCGAAACGCTAGAAAACTGGAGAAAAGTTAAAGCAGCACTAGAAAAAGCAGGCAAAACGGACTGCGACTATTACCGCCGAGCTGTGGTGATTTTGCGCGGTCAGCCCGATCCGTGGCGTCCGCCTTCGATAAAATAATTACAACGATTGACGCCCGTGGACCCCTTTTTAACGCCACTAGCCACGGCAGCGATTATCGCGGGCGTTGGCGCACTATGGCGTATCGACAAACGCGCCAGCATCATGGACACCAGGATGGCCTTGATCCTGGAACAAATTACCGCGCTGCGGAGCGATCACAAAGAACGTCTCGACGACCACGAGCGCCGAATCCGCACCATCGAACAGAAGCTGTGACCACCATCGTCCACTCCACCCGCTTTGAAGGCGGCTTTGCACTGGAGCAACTGGAGAACGAGCGCAACGAGATTTACTACCGGGCTTGCAAGGACAGCATCTGCCGGTATGCCGAGGACGAATACATCGCCCGCATGTACCTAGAGGGCATGGGCTGGGACCCTATGCAACCTCCGCTTCCCGAGGATCAATCCACTCCTCAATCTCAACCTCTAGTCGCTGATCCCAAAAATCCTGCTCCCGAAACCACTCCCGCCACTCCCGACTCGCCTTCCGAACATTGCACGACAGACAGGCTGGAATCAAGTTCCTCGGATGGGTATGCCCGCCTTTACTTTTAGCCAGCACATGATCGAGTGTTGCTGATCGCCCCAGATCCGAATTGCAGTAAGCACACCGATTTCTCCACTTCCAAATTATTTCTTGCCTAAATCTTAACTTGGCCTCCTTTTTATTTAAGTATTCGCCACCCTCTATGCGATGGTCCATACCTAGGCGTCGCTAGTCAGAAGGTAGCCGCAGAAACACTTAAGTGCTGGCTCTTCTTATCTAGTACAGCTAAACTTTCGCAAGATTCCACTATTCAATGGATCCCACGACTCTTGCCGCCATCGCAATCCTGGCTGCCGCCGGAAGCGAAATCCTCACCCTGCTGCCCATCCGCAGCAATAGCTGG
>Ga0208898_1000843_pt1 | contig 22248 bp, 33 predicted proteins | sample VirMetDEL_Mar_4_FD_184513 | JGI IMG/M metagenome (GOLD analysis project Ga0208898, IMG submission 184513) | Aqueous microbial communities from the Delaware River and Bay under freshwater to marine salinity gradient to study organic matter... | ecosystem: Environmental > Aquatic > Marine >...
CAGTGGTCGGGTCGCTCGGAACCGCAGCGTTAAGACCAGTCACCTCTTTGCCGCCCGAGCCGGTGCCGTCCGAATAGATCGAGGCAGACAGGTTGTTCGCCATCGTCGATTCGGCAACATTCAGCCGAGCTTCCAGCAGGTCAATGAACTGCTCTTTGCCGCTGTTCTGCAACATCTCCAGGCCGCTCATAACGACCGGGACAGCGTACTGCTTGATCTGAAACTCGGCAGCCGAGATCACGTCCTGTGCAGCGACCGGCAGGAGGTCATACCCGCTGTAGAAGCCACCGTTCGCATTCTCAGCAAACGAAAGCTCTTCCAGGATGGTGTTACCGCCCGAGATCGTGCGGACGTTGCCGCGCTGGTTCAGTTTCGCCAGGATGGCGTTGTTTTTGGTGACGTTGTCCGCGATTTGACGCGAACGATTCTGGATCGTCGTTGCGACGATGTCCGATACATTCGGAAATGCCATGATGAAAACTCCATCTGAGTGTTGGCTACGGGCTTGCGCCCACCTAGTTCAGATGCGCCTACAGACCTATGACAGTCCGGTCTTGTCGTAGGTGGGACGCCCTTGCGGCGTCTCCTGCGAGCTTTCGGTGGCTGGCTGGTGCTACGGCACACCAAAGGCAAGTTACCCTGCCCTTGATGTAATTATAACCACATTATCTTGCGGTTTGGACAATCGCCGCTTCAATTGCCGCGCGAACATTTGTCGGGTCTTGTTTTAAGCCGCCAACCGGCGCCCCGCCCGACACACTGACCGCCGCCGATCGCGCCCGCTGCGCGGCCTGTGTCTGCTGCTGCGCGCCTTGATTCTTGGCCCGTTGCGAGATCACCGTGCGCACGTTATCGTTCAGCATGCACGCCTTCTTGTAAGCGTCGAGTAAGGAAATGTTCTGCCCGCGTCGGCTGGCAGACTCAATGATGTCGGCCATCTCTTCACGCACGTCATTGCCGAACTCAGCGCGCTCAAGGAACGTATTGACCTCGTTCTGAGCCTGCTGCGTGACCCGCTGCTCCTGAGCCTGCTGGGCCTGCTGGAACTGGTTGAACATTTGCTGCATCGGTGCCAGGCGCTGATTGATCACCTGATCAAGCGCGGCCTGCTGGGGGTCCATTGCCGGAACCTGGCCCACCAGGGCGCTGTCCAGCATCTCAATAAATCCCTTGCCAAACCGACCCACGCCGTACTGGTTAATCAGCCCAGAGACAAGCTGCGCAAGCTCCGGTGCCGTGCCGGTCCGCAAACGCGCCGCGGTGCTCATCAGGTTGTCGATTGCCTGCAAGGCGTTGCTGTTCTCGGCGCGGATAAAGCCCTCATACGGGGCGATCGTCTTCATTACCGCGTCGTAGCCCTTGCGAGCCTCAGCAGACTCCTGCAAGACCCGGTTGCGCTCGACCTCGAGGCGCTGCACCTCTGCCCTGACAGGCTCGGGCAGTTGCGCCCAGTGCTCACGCACGTCAGGCCGCCAGGATGCCGGTGCCCTTTCACTGTTCTGCTTTGGCCCCGGTTTCGGACCCGGCTGGATCGCCTCAGTCTCTTTGGCCTTGAACCTGCCCTGCTCATCGCGGGTGGGGCCGGCCTCCGGTTTGGCGTCTTCAGCCAGCGCGTTCAGGTCTTGCTGTGGTTCTGCTGATGCGCTTTCTGCCGCTGGTTCCGAGACTTCCGCTGGTTCCGGCGCTGGTTCCGGTGCGCTGACTGGCTCGTTGACGACTTCCGGTTCTGAAGAGTCAAACGCGGCCTCGATCTGGTCGCGCATTGTCGTGGGTTCGCTCATGCTTATCGCCTTTGTAATTGAGAAATCGCGCGCTCAATGTCGCGCCGACTGAACGTGCCGCCACTCTGCCGGTAACGGTCACGCTGCTCTTGCGCCTTGGACCACGTCTCTTTGAAGTCGTCCACGGTCGCCAGATTGTTCAACTTCATGTATTCACGGTGCTTGGCCCGCGTGCTGATGTCGGTGCCGTCAGTCGCGCGCAGCCCGTCATAGCTGCGATCGCCCCACAACGCGCCTGAGTCATTGTGATGCTGGGGCTGGTAGTCGTCGGTAATTTCGACCAGTTCACCCTTAATCTGGACGTAGCGGCGGCGTGTCATTGGCAACTCTTTATTGAACAGGTGGCATCGGCCTTTGATGTGATCTCACTAGATCAAAACTTTTTACCGTCTTGTCTTTCTAAGCGCATCAACAATCGCCGTGCTCCCGACTGGCTTGATGCTGAAGTCTTCAAGCGACATCTGAGTGATGCCTTGGTTGTTTTGTTGGTTTTTGCCTGTGAATCTGTTCCAGGCTTGCAGAATCTTTGGTTGCTCAGAAAGAATCTTGCTTCTGAGATTTTGAGTCGCGGCGTCTGGTGACGCTGCCCTCGCAGTTGCCAAGAAGTTCTCTAGTGGCTCTTGGCCTTGTGTCGAAATGTGCCACTGCCTAATTGCAGCGGACGTATCGCCAGATAGACCAAAATTGCTTGCTGCGTCTTTGAGCGTCATGGGGGTGGTCGGTTGTGCCCACGGCTGAATGGGGCCGGCATCAGTCTGCTCAGTTTGGAAAGCCTGCGTCCTTGGGCGCTTTCGTAAAGCGCCAATTGTGTTGTAGATGTCAGCCATGATTTATGCCTCACTGAACAGGCGGCATCGGCCCTTGGGGCATCGGCATCTGTGGGGATGCCGGCGGCAGATTCGGCTGCGGCTGGTTGATGCCTAGCATCCGACGCGCAACGGCCAAGTCCATCGCCTGGCCCTCGGCCTCAAGGTTCGTTTTCTTGGCCTTTGCCATTCTCTCGGCGGCACCGGCTTTCTTTTCTTCCACCGCCGCAATCTGCATCGGGTTAGGCTGCGGCGGCTGAATGCCCTGCTGCTTCAGGCCCGTGATCGCCTGATCCAATACCGACTCAATCTGCGTGCTGACACGGAACTTGCTGACCGCCCACTGGAGCATCGACAGCAATACCGGCGCAGCACCTGGCACCTGTTGCGCCATCGGCGCAACCTGGGACACAAACGCGCCAAGTCCCTGCATGAACTGCACGGCGCTATCCCTCTCAGCCGCCCAGTCCAGTGCCGCCATCGAGTCCGCTTCGATATTGATCCGGTACTCGGACATCTCTTCATCTTTGAGCAACTGGATCGCCTGCATCGCCAGCGGCGCATCCGGCGTGCGCTCGATGTTGCTGCGCCTGATGATCGTCTCCGGTTGCCAGTGCTTGCAGATAATCTCGGCCTTGATCCGCAACGCTTGCGAGATCCAGTCCGCGATATAGAACTGCATCAACTGCACGCGCGTTGAGCCGAACTGCGCCTTGATCTGCTGCGCCGTTGCCGTCTCGGATGCTTTGGAACTACCGCGCATCACGTCCGAGATGCCCAGCACCTCATAGATCTGCATGACTTTGTCTTGCCGGTACTGGCGTAACTGGTTGATCGCGTTGACTACCTGCTCGATCGGTGCCCAGTCAACCTGACCCTTGATCCCGCCACGCTCAGCAAAGAGTGCCCAGTTATCGACCGGGATCAACTGATTCTCCGCGCCTTGGCTAAACATGCGCTGGATACCGTCAGCCGACTTGTCATACACACCCACCACCTTGGCCGCGCGCGTCAGCCAGGTGATGCGGGTATTGATCTCGTCCAACTCATTAAATTGATCCTGCGCAAAAATGTAGTCGGCGCGGGGCATGAAGTTGGAGCTTGTGACGTTGGCCGCGACAGGCTTAGGACACGGAAAGAAGTTGTCTAATCCTAGTGGGTCATCCTTCACGTCCAGGATCACGTCCGCGCCGCGGGCGTACCAGTACACCTTGCGGTGATCCTTGCACCAGATCTCAAAGACTTCAGCCTTGCTCCACGGGTCATGCTTAACCGTTTGGTCATTGACGCTGTCGCTTTGCTTGCGGTTGCCCAGCGGGACAATCCGCGCAATCTCTTCCCCGAACCGCGCCTCGAGTTGGTCCTTGGTCATAAAGACCCGACGCGCGACCCACCGCACCTCCGGCCACACCCGCGCCGGCGACCAGTAGAAGTCCTCCCAGTAGACGTAATCACAGCAGGTATCTTCGTCCGTAATCCGCTCGGCCTCCTGCGCTGGGACCAGTTCCTCACCCGTCATCGGGTCCAGGACGGCCTCGATCATGTACGGTTCAGTCTCGACCTCATACCGTAGCCAGATCTGACCCAGTCCCACAATCAGCCAGTCCTCAATCCCTTGCCTGACTGCCGCGTCCCACTCCGATACATCGTCATCAAAGCCGCGATTCAGGATGCGCTGCAACATCGTGCCCGCAACCCGCGCCACGTCGTCTTCGTAGTCCTGAAACGTGCGACTCACGTCAGCCTTGGGTGGCCGCGCGTAGAGCATGGAGAGCAATACCTTCATCGTCGACCAGAAGAGGTTGACTTTCGACTCGTCGTGGCCGTAGGCGTCACGCTTGTCCAGGTACCGCTGCGTGATCCGGTTCGCGTCCTGATGGAACTTCAATAGTTCCTGACGCGACGCCTCAATCTCTGTGCCCCACCTTTGCGCCAGCCCAGCCGGCGAGTTGTCAAAGTCGCTCTCGCTGACTAATTTGCTTTGCGTGTCCATCATCCAATCCTTTGTGACGCCTGTGGCCCGCAGTCCCAGATGTCATTGAGCGAAAACTGGTAACTGGCGCTGGTAATTGGTGCGATTGTAGTATTTGGTTGTGCTTTTCGCGACACCGGACGCGCAGCAAGCGCCAAATACCTGAAACTGTCACTCGCGTGCGAGTGCTGGTCATGCTTGGGCTTCGAGCGGAACGACTGCGTGCGCTCGTCCCACTCCCGCATGTACGCGCGCAGATGCTCGAGGCCGTCATACGTCTTGGTTTCATCGAAATAACATTTCGGTAAAACAAGTCTTGCCGCCTCAATCCCGTCCTGCAACGACATCTCTGGGACCATGCTCGGTCGGATGCCGTTTGCCAGGAACTGCTCAATAATCGACTTGCCGGTCTGCAAACTCTTGGCTTTGGCGTCGTGGGGCAGGTAGACACTCCCCACGCGATAGGGCCGACTCTTGACCCAGTCAATGTAGTGCTGGATCGGCTGGTTGTCGTCCTCATAAAACTCGACAATCCTGTACCCGTCTGGCGCCTCTTGCCAGCCCCACCAGCTACAGGAGTCCGTAAACCCCAAGTCAGCGACCAGGTTGACCGGGAACGCCGGGTCAATCAGCAACTCCTTGACGCGACCCTCGTCATACGCGGCCCCGACCAGCTTGGCGTAGTACGCCCCCGGCACCGCGGCATCGAAACTGCACTCATACTCAATCGCAAACGCGTCCTCCGTCATCTGCGCCTTTGCGTCGCGCAATTCGTCAGGATGAATCAGGTTCGTTTTTGATACTGGCAGTTCAAGCAGTAGATGGGTTTTCGGATTTAGTCTGGCCTCTTCCCGCAAATTCCAGAACATATTCTTGCCGGCAGGCGTCCCTGCAAATATCGCCCACCCGCGGCGGTCAGATAATGCTGGCCGCAATACCGAATACCAGGCACTTGGACGAATTTGTCCCACCTCGTCCAAAACGACCCCATCGAAATACATTCCCCGCAGGGCATCGTAATTATCTGCCCCGGCAACATATATCGTTGAGGTGTCTTTGTGACCATTATTGATGGTCAACTTTAATTCGGACTCATTCGGCGGTTTTGCCCAGAAATCGCGCGTTAATTCCTTCAAGTAATTCCACGCGACCCGCTTTGCCTGGTCCCGCTGCGGGGCAAGGTATGCAAATTGCGGCTTTGGCAATGCCGTCTCCAACGCCCCGATCACCAGATCCGCGCACATCGCGACCGTCTTACCCGCCCGCCGGTGCGCCACCACCGTCACCCATCTCTTGCTGCGGTTGTGCAGCGGGTGGAACACCTCGCGGGGCTGGTATTCGGAGAGTTTCAATGCACACTCCGGTACCAGTCATCCTGCGCCCGCATCGCAGCCTCGAACGCGCCCTGCTCCGTCTCTGAAACGCCCATGAACGCGGCGCCATCAGGCGACTCCCACAACCAGGAGATTGACCCGTCAGGGTTGTCCAAGACCTGAATATCAATGGTGTCCATCAGCTTGCCCTTGCCCACGCTGGAAAGCCGCCCGGCATCCGCTTTCCTACCCAGAACCCTCGGCTGTTGCGCGACATGCCCCTTTGCAGCATCTCCGTAGGCGTCAAACAGCGCCGATCGACACCAAACTGACCCACCCTATGCCTGTCAAACGATCGCGTCGAATTGAAGGCTACGGAGCAGCTCCGGCATTGGTTGCGGTCGCCTGTGAGTTTCATGGTGCGAATTTCTCAATAGGGCTGGTGGGGGTTACTGAAATAGGGGGGAGGGACCCAGCTATCGCTAGCCCCCCTCCCCTGGCTCGATGGGGGGATGGGGGTCTGGCTTTTCCGCGGCAGGATTGGCTGGCTGCGCGTCATCAATCGGATCTTTAATCCGAAGCACACCATCAGAATCTGCTTGCATTTCAAGCACTTGCGAGCGGTCGCTGCCAATTTGTGCCTGTGTTGCGCCGACGTTGCGACCGCCCAGCCAGCCAAGCTCGATCTTGACCGTGCCGTCGACGTTTGCCTGCACCTGGAGCGGCAGCGCCTTCATGACCATGGCCGCGAAGATCTGCCGGTCCTGAATGCCTCCGCGACTGCGCTCGAGAAGCCAGCCTGCCAGGCCGCGCGGATGGCACTCGTGCGATGCCTTTTCGACCGCCTCGCGGATCGTCCTGGTCACTTTGTTCTGCGTGCCCTTGGGCCGGCCAGCCGGCAGCATGTGGCCGCTCGGCGACCGCATCATCTTCCGGTCATCTTTTGAAATTGCTTGTTGTGTCTCACTCATGCCCCCATTCTGCCATCCATTTTTGCACTCGTCACAAACGCGCTAAACAATCGCCCAGCAAACGCGCGCGCGCACCCAGCCCGCGCAACCTTGCGCAACCTGCGCGCGCTCTCCCCACACCCCTACTAAGTGCTAGCACGCGCAGGAGAAAACACCCCCTCCCCTAGGGGGGAGGGGTGTTATTTCTCCATCCTGCGCAACCTATGCGCGAGCATGCGCAACCTATAGCAAGCGCACAGCTCGCGCAGCGCGCGCAGACAAAACCCTATCAATCGTCGCCCCGCGATTAAAACAATTCATGAATGTGCCGCAATAATCCGCTTGACATGATGGTGAGATTGCCGCACCATAGCGTCACGGTCGCATCAGCACCGCAACTACGCAAACGAGGTTAACGATGCTACGAATCAGCAAAACCAGCAAGCTTGACGGTATCCTGTCCTGGTCACTTCAGGCAATCGACACATGCCCCGGCAGCAAGGGCCGCGACGGCCAGCTAGTAGAAGCATGCCGCGGTTGCTACGCGACAACTGGCAATTATCGGTTCGCTAACGTCAAGGCGCCGCGTCTTGAGAATCGCGACGACTGGAAACGCGACGCATGGGTTGACGATATGGTGGCCGCGCTCGAGTCGCAGCGATATTTTCGCTGGTTCGATTCGGGCGATTGCTACGACTACCGACTGGCCGAAAAGATCCTCGCGGTCGTGCAATTGACTCCTTGGGTCAAGCATTGGATGCCGACGCGCATGCATAAATTCCCGAAAGTCGCGCGCGTACTCGAGCGCATTGCAGCGCAACCTAATGCGGTCGTGCGGTATTCGGCAGACGAGGTATTTACCGCAAGTTATTCGGCGCCTAAGTCGGGTCATCATTCGGGAATCATTGCCGACGCTAGCGTGCGCACCGACGCGCGCGTTTGTGAAGCATATTCGCGCGACGGTAAATGTGGCGGTTGCCGCGCATGCTGGGATAAGTCGGTCGGCGCAATCGCCTATCCGGCGCACGGCGCCAAAATGTCCAAAGTTATCAATATCAAGCTTGCCGCTTAATTAAGGGGATAAATCATGAGCATTCGCATCGTCTACAACAAACTGCTCGGCGCATGGTTCATCGTGCGCGGTCGGCATCAGGCGCCTATTGGCGGTCGTTTCGAGTCGCGGGCCGCTGCGCTCGCCTATTTACATGCAAGGGGATAAATCATGACAGCAACATCAAAACTTGTTGGCGCGGCCCTTGATTGGGCGGTCGCGCAATGCGCCGACTTGCCGTATCCCGTCGTTTATGACGAGCAGGGCGAAGCGGTCGCGGTCGCGCCGTCGACGGATTGGGCGCAGGCCGGCCCGATCATTGAGCGCCAGGGAATTTCCGTAACCAATACCACGATGAGTGACGCATACGCATGGGCTGCGTACTTGGCGATCAGCGAAGACAAAGTGCGCGGAGAATATGGCTCGACTCCCTTGATCGCAGCGATGCGCTGCTACGTCGCAAGTAAGCTGGGCGATGAGATCGAACTGCCGGAGAAGCTGCAATGACCAGCCAATCAATCATCGACTGGGCAATCGCCCTTGCATTCGGCATCGCGCTCGGCGCCGCGATCGCACTCAACATCTAAGGGAACCAATCATGACTAAGAAAAAATCCGAACCATTCATCATTGACAACTTCGCGGTCGAACAACGCATGATCGAAGCTAAAGCAATCATCGACGCGCTGGCGCTGATGCTATGCGATGACGATCACATCCTGCCGAATCCGTTCATGGTTTCAGCGGCGCTCGACGGCGCAAGCTTCTTGATCACCGCCGGCATCGACTCACTTTCGCGGCCAGTTCAAAAAGGCAACTTAAACTAAAGGAATCAATCATGGGAAGCAGACACTTTCAACAAGATCATTCGACATTCGGCCTGGACGAGTTCCGCAAGCAAATGCGCGCTGAGTTGGCAGAAACAAATCCGATCCATCTCTGGTTTCACGGTCGCTGGACAGTTGCCAAGCAGAAACTGCTCGACGGACTCACAGAAGAGGGCGCGACCGTTAAGAAACGCGGTCGCGGTTACTCTGATTTCAATGTGATCCAATCGCTGCTCACGCGCGGATACCTTGAGATCCGTCGCGAAGGGCCGCGCGGCGGCAAACGCTATTTCACGTCAGCCGCCGGCAAGCACTTAGTCGATACAAACGCGGAACGGTGCTAAGGGTGCCGGTCACTGGTAAGCAATCCGCATCCTGCCCGCATCCGTAAGCTCAATCGTCTTCGCAACATGCCGCGACGGCCCTTGATAGTCACGCTCGACGATCAGGCCGTCGCGCTGCATCGCAAACAGCAACGAGAAGAAATCCGACCGCGCAATCCGCGGGAATCCTGGCGCGCGCTGTAGCACTCGGAATGCGTTGTTGTTGCTGGTCGCGCTCATACTAAGGCGCTGCCCTGCTTTGACCGCATCCTCAATCAGTCGAAGAATCACACCTTGGTTATGATTTCGCACCACCGCCGCCGCGGCAGCAGCGCCAGGAATCGTGCCGAACTCGCGGAATATGTGCGAGCCAGCGTCATACTCGATTGATACCGCGGCAGACTTAGGCCCGACGTTGCACTTCTCATGCTTGAGCACAATCTCGCGGTCGTCAGCGAGCACCATCGCCCAGCGCGAGCGCGCGGTGTTATTCCAGGCAGTCGAGCCGCTGAACGTCGAATCCGTGTCATTGCCGGCCCCCGAGCGCACCGACGCCTTATCGACGTGCGCCAGCAACAGGATCGCTGCGTCGGTGCCCGACGCAATCGTCTTCAAGCACCGCAGGAACCCTCGCACCGTGGCGCGGTCGTTCTCATTGTCTGCGTACACGTCCGACGCGTTATCGACAACGACAACAGAAGGCCGCACACGCGCCACGGCATCCGCAAACCACTGCATGCGCACCGTCGGCGCACCGTCGCGCCACAAGACCGAATCCTGCTCAGACAGATCAAACACGACCAAGTCGCGGTGCAAAGCCTGCAAGCTGACATCAGAAGCTCGGCAGATGTTCGACACGCGCGCATGCACCAGGTCCGTACCATCCTCAGCCGAGACGACCATCACTGAACCCTGCGCGACCGGCAACCCCAGCCACGGCGAACCCTGACAGATCGAGACGGCCATCTGTAGCGCCGCGGTCGACTTGCCGACGCCGCCATTGGCCGACAGCAGGGTCACATGCCCGCGCGGCAGCCAACCCTCGACGGCCCATTCAACCTGGCGCGGTTCACGGCCAGCAAGCGCCATCCAGTCGAGCGGCACCGGATCACCCAGCGCGGCCTCGACAGGCTTGCCCAGGTTAACCGTCACAGAGACAGGCGCACGCTCAGCCGGCGCGAACTTTTCAGCACTCTTTACTGCTCGCGGAATCTCAGCCCGACGCGCCTGCCAGCGCAGGATCTCTGACTCCGGCCCGACAGGCTTTGACGCATCCATCAGCGAGTACAGATAGCTGACCGCCGCGCCTGGGAACATCCCGCCCGCGACCAATGACGCCGCCAACTTGATCAGGTTGTCGTGATACGCCCGATCCTCAAGCGGCCCCGTAATGCCGGACACGAAGTCACCCGCGTGCGACCCCTGCCCTGCCCCTGACCCAGTTGTCGAAGAGGTAGTCTTCACGACTTGACGCAGCGCAGCAAGATCAACCCCCAGCGATGCAACCGCATCATCAAGCGAATACCGGATCGACGGATTCCACTGCTCGAGCTGGACCGTCCACGGCCCCGCATCGCGCGGCTTTGTGTTCATCCCCCGCGGCAGACGCAACAGGCGCACCGCGTTGTTGCCCGACTTGTCGTTCTTGATCAGCCCGCGACCGGACAGGTGCATCATCACCCGATCAACCAGGTCAAGGTTCGAGCAGTCAGGGTCATTCGGGTCCAGCAGGATGCCGACCTGGAACTTGCCGGGGCTGGTCTGGATCGAGTAGCTGAACTGCCCAATGTCGTCAGGCTGCACGTCGTCCACGACGAGCGCCATCAACTGCACAAAGGCAGACTTGCGCCTGACCATCTCGCCATCGACAAGACCAAGCAAAGCCGGACAGAAGTAAGTGTTCTCACTTACTGCGCGATCAATCAGCCCAGCCTGCGCCGGACCCCCGTTGTAGGGTCTGCCCGACCATACATCGGGCGGCGCGTCTGAAGGGTCAGCGGCGAAGGTACAAACCCACCCGTACTCTCCCTTGGGTATTTGCCCGTAAAGCTCGGCCAAGAAGTCGGAGTTCGTCATCTCGAGGCCGATCACTCTTTAACCCCGCATGCCGGCCAGATCGGCCAGCTTGATTCTGATGTCGTACCGCCGCGCCATAGAAAGAAGTTTCGGCCAGTGCTGCTGCGGGATCATCCCGCCAGTGCCGCCGGGGCGCTCGGAACACCACCGCGACAGAGTCGAGCGGTCAAGCCCCAGATGGGCACTGACCGGCCCCTTTCCACCAAGACGCTCAAGCACCGAATACGCAGGTTCACACTTATGAACGGTCGGGATCATTACTTTTTCTCCAAGCAGATGGGATTGACTCAATGTGGATATTCTGACACGATCCACCGCGCACACGAAATTTACTCTTTTTACCACGACCAGTTGCGCTTTACTCATCGGTGTGTTCCAATCTACTTGCGTTCTCAAAAACAAGGAGTGAACGATGAACGATGCAACAACAAGTACCAAGGCGATTTATGTGACCGGGGCCGACGTAGCCTCAACCTGGCAGCGGCTCACTGGCTGGGTTCCTCCCAGCAAAGACCCGCGATACATCAAGAAGTGGCTGGACTTCCAGCTTGATTTTATTGAAGCAAGACGCGAAGCAATCACGTCGCAGTTTCAAGTCAAGCAGGAGGGCTAACCATGATCACACCGGAAGAGCGCGTGCTGTACGCGGTCGTCAATCAGGCAATCGTTGACGCCTGCGAGCGCCCCATCGTCAAGCACCGCGGGCGAACAGATTCGCTGGAAAACTTCGAGTTGTCAATGCACGCCCGCTCAGCGATTAACTTTTTGTTTACCGATACCTCGCACGCTTATCTGAAGTGGCTGGATATTGATCCTGACTGGCTGCGGCGTGAATTGCTGGAGGTCATGTACGAACGCCGCAAGCAACCCACCGCTGCCGCGTTGAGAGGCAGGGGCGGCGACGCCGGAAGCACTGTTGAGCGCATTGATGAGTACGCGCGGCGTTCTTTCAGGATCAACTACGAACTGTGGAAGCTCTCCCCTGAAGAACCGATCCCAATGCCTCGCGATAGCGAAGGCGACATGCGCACCGTCAAGATCGTCAAAGTCAAAAACGAAGTGAAGAAAGGAAGCAATGATGCAACAGGAAATACAGGACTCAGCGGAAAAAACCAAACCCGCCAACCCGCTGGATCTATGGCAATACGGGCCATTTCTGCTTTCGCAGCGAGCGGACGGATTGATAGCTCTACCGGGCGGTGGGTCAATGACGGCGATGGATCTGTATCGGTCGGGGTTTCAGAAAAAGTGGCGAGTCGCAAGACCAGGGGAGCGAAAGCATGACGAGACGCCAGATGGAAGATGTCGTCATTGCGGTTGCACTTGGCACAGTCGCAGTGTTCTGCGCAGCCCTTTTGATATGTGAGTGGATTTTCGGAGTCCCGCAATGACGCTTGACCAACTCTCCCAGCAGTGGCTCGAGTACAAGGCGCAGGAGGACACGGCACGCGACAACCGCGTCGCGATTGAGCAGCAGATCCTCGCCCTGCACGCAGCGCCTGAGGAAGGCAGCGAGTCATTCGCCACTGACAACGGTGCCCGCATCACCGTTACCGGCAAGTTGTCCTACAAGGTCGACATTGATCGACTGATTGGACTGACGGCAACCTGGCCTGAGTCCGCGCGGCCATTCATCAAAAAGGTTGTTGTTGACGAGACGAAGCTCAAGGCAATCCGGCGCGAGACGCCCAAGCTCTGGACGCTCATCGCGCCAGCAATTGAAACAAAACCCGCCAAGACTGGCGTAACCATACGAACCAAGGATTAACGATGGCATTCGACTTAAAGAGTATCCGCAAAAACACCTCAATCGCCGCACCGCGTGTGATGGTCTACGGCGTTGAGGGCATCGGCAAGAGCACCTTCGCGTCAGGCGCAAAGAACCCGGTCTTTATCCTCACTGAAGATGGTTTGGGCAGTCTGGCCGTCGATCACTTCCCCGTCGCAAAGACCGCGGCTGATGTGCTCGACGCGATCGCCACGCTGATCAAGGACGACCACGACTTTAATACCGTCGTCCTTGATAGCGTGGACTGGCTCGACAACCTGATCTGGACCGACGTTGAGGCGACCCACGACGCCAAGGATCTCGCCTACGGCAAAGGCGCAATGATCGTTGCCGAGCGGTGGCGCGATGTGCTGGCAGGGCTGAACCATCTGCGCAACGAAAAGAGCATGTGCGTCATCCTGATTGCGCACACGCAGATCAAGCGGTTTGATTCGCCCGAGGTCGAACCGTATGACCGCTATCAGCCCAAGCTGCAAGAACGATCCAGCGCACTGATTCGCGAGTGGTGCGACGCGGTGCTGTTTGCGAATTACAGGACGATCGTCAAGAAAGATGACCTCGGTTTCAATAAGACCAACAACCGAGGTGTCACAACGGGCGAGCGCCTGTTGTTTACCAGTGAGAAGCCTGCCTACATGGCGAAGAACCGCTACTCACTCCCCGAATCGCTACCCATGTCCTGGGAAGCATTTACCCAAGCTATCAACTAAGGAAACCAAAATGGCACTCTTCAACTTTGACGCAACGACAGTCGAACCGCAGAAACCGCGCGCGTATGGCCCGCTCCCCGCTGGCGATTACGAAATGATTGTTGCCCGCTCGGACATCAAGCCAACCAACGCCGGCACAGGCCACTACATCGAGCTGGAGATGCACGTCGTCAGCGGCGAGCACTCAGGCCGGCGCCTGTGGGAGCGGCTGAACGTGGACAACCCCAACAAGACCGCCGAGGACATCGCCAAGCAGGCGCTGTCGGCGTTGCAGCTTGCGGTCAATGTCCCGAACATGAGCGACACCGAGGAACTGCACGACAAGCCGTTTATCGCATCGGTCGCAATTGACCGCAAAGACCCTGAGCGCAATCGGATCATGGGCTACACGTCCGCGAGCGGTGCCGTGACCGCAAAGCCGGCACCCGTCAAGGCTGTCCCGACAGCCAAGGCAGCAGGACGGCCCTGGTAAGTGTCTCCCCTTTCCCGCCGCGTTCAACCGGCGCGGCGGGTTTTTTATACGAGGCAACGATGGCACAAATCCCAGAATCCAAGCACACCACCGCACACGCAATCGTTCAATGGTACGAACGCAAGCCGCAGGAACACCGCCCGCACATGGGCGCGTCCATCATCGGCCACCCGTGCTCACGCAATGTCTGGCTGACCTGGCGCTGGGCCATGAAGCCCACGTTTGAGGGCCGCGTGCTGCGCCTGTTTGACACCGGCAAACGCGAAGAGACGCGCATCCTCGAGGAGTTGCGCGGCATCGGTGCCGAGGTCTGGGACACTGATCCCGCGACCGGCAACCAGTGGACCGTCAGCGCACACAATGGTCACTTTGGCGGCTCGCTTGACGGCGTCGCCAAAGGACTGCCCGAGGCACCCAAGACTGCCGCGGTGCTCGAGTTCAAGACGCACTCATCCAAGTCATTCGCGGACCTGGTCAAGAACAAGGTCGAGGCCAGCAAACCGCAGCACTACGCGCAGATGCAGGTCTATATGGGCCTGATGGAGTTGACCCGCGCCCTGTACATCGCAGTCAACAAGGACACCGACGATCTGTATACAGAGTGGGTCGAGTTCAGCAAGGAGACGTTTGACTCGCTGATGGTGCGGGCCAGCATGCTGCTTGAGTCCCCTGTGCCGCCGCAGCGGATTAGCGATGACCCGTCACACTGGCAATGCAAGTGGTGCTCATTCTGGGCGCACTGCCACAACAACCAGGCCGCGGAGGCGAACTGCCGCACCTGTTCTCATTCGACGCCTGTTGCGAATAGCGAATGGCGGTGCGAATTTCACCAGGGCAACCCGCCGCTGGACGCCCAGCGCAAGGGATGCGGCGACCATTTGATGATCCCGGCACTGGTTCCTTACGGCGAGCCTGTTGATGGTGGCGAGGGCTGGGTCGCGTACAGGCACAGAGAGACTGGTGCCCTCTTCACCAATGGCGCGGAGTCGGTCAAGGACTACGGGCCGGTGTTCAGTTCCAAGGAACTGGAGCACTGCCCCGGCTCGCTGCTCGAGGGGGCGGCAGAACTCAAGGCTGAGTTCCCCGGTGCCAAGGTGATCAGCGGCACGTTTGCGTCGTCGTTCGATGACCTGGCAACCCACCCTGACGACATCCCGATTAAGGCTGACGCACCTAAGAAGAAGGAGGCACGCAAGAAAGTCAGCGACGCTCTCAAGGCGCTGGAGGAGCAGCAATGAGGCGCGGCCATGTGATGTCTTTCGGCGCGGTCTTGTTCTGGTGGGCCGCCGGGGCCATTGGACTTGGCGTCGCGCTCAAGGTGCTGTACCTGCTGGTGAATTTTGGCTGGGGGTTGTTATGAGTTTCATCATCGGAGTCGATCCCGGCGCGTCAGGTGCCGTGGCAATCCTCGAGCGCGACGGGCAACTGGTGCATGTTTTTGAGATGCCGTCCGTCGAGTTGATTGTCAACAACAAGGCCAAGCGCCGGATCTCGCCTGAGATGCTGGCCGCGGACCTGAGACTGTATGCAGTCAAGGCGACGATCGCCTACGTTGAGCAGGTGAATGCAATGCCAGGCCAAGGCGTCACGTCGATGTTCGCATTCGGTCAGGCATTCGGGATTGTGCAAGGCGTGCTGGCTGGGCTGGCGATACCAGCGCAACTGGTGCCAGCGGGGAAGTGGAAGAAGTGGCACAACCTGTCGCCAAGCAAAGACGCCTCACGCGCCAAGGCCGCGGCGATCTGGCCTGATATGGCCGGCGAGTTCCGGCGCGTCAAGGATGACGGCAAAGCCGAGGCAGCACTCATCGCACACTGGGGGTTACATGCCTAGAGACTTCAAAGACTGGCGCGATGCGTATGAGCATCAGGAGCGCCTCGAGGAAGAGATTAATCGGGCGATCCGCGAGCGTCAGGCGCGTAAGCACCCTGACCCGCTTGATCCTGAGTACGACGAAGAGTTCTGGGAAGAGGATGAAGAGTGACAAACACGCAGCGGCGAATTTTTCACCGCCTGTCGGAGCTTAAAACTCCGCAGTCGGTCGCGATGTTGGCCGGGTATTTCTTTCTGTCACGCAGCGCGGTCTATAACGCTTTGATCGACCTTGAAGAACTTAACCTGGTCGAGCATCTTGGATATGGCAAGGGTTGGAGGGTTTTGAGGTAATGGCAAGCACAAGGGAAGAAGCAATGGCAGGGGAAATCGCCGCCACCGGAAAACGCTGGTGCTCGGCGTGTCAGATGACAAAGCCCATTGAAGGCGGTTTGAAGACGCCGAATATGTGGCGCTGCAAACGATGCGCGGAAGTCCGCAAACAGGCAATGAGGAACAGATGAGCGAATCAGACAGCAAGACTGAGTGCTGCGCTAACTGCGCATGGTCAGGCCCGCCGGCAAAGATTTGGGACATCATCATCCGGCGCTGCGAACTGGACGGCACTGGCCGGCCTGAGAAGTACCGCTGCGACGAATGGGAGATTAGCCCCGCCAAGCGTATTGACGTTCCCTCACGATGATGAGATGATGACACCACTATGAACGGAGCACAACGATGACGATCAAGAAACGCGGGGGCAGCTACTGGATTGACGTGTGTATCAACGGCGTCAGGCACCGGGAGTCGCTCAAGACCTCGGACCCCAAAGCGGCCAAGGAACTGCACGACATCCGGCGGGCAGAACTGTGGCGGGCGCGGGTGCTCAAGGAGCGGCCCAAGAAGAAGTTCTCAGACGCCACCAAACGTTGGCTGGTTGAGCGCGCCCACAAGCGCAGCATCCGCGACGACCGCGACAAGATCCGCGTCCTCGAGCCGATCCTGGGCGACAAGCTGCTGACCGACCTTGACCGCGACACGATCGAGGCGTGCCTGCCGACCGACGTGAAGCCGGCCACCAGGAACCGTTACCGGGCGCTGGTCAGGGCGATCCTGCGCGCTGCCGAGCGCGAGTGGGACTGGATCGTCAAGGCGCCGGCCCTGCGGGTCGAGGCCGAACCGCGGCGGCGCGTCGCATTCCTGACACGCGAACAGGCTGAGGCACTGATCGCCGCGTTACCGGAAAAGTACCGTTGTCCAGTCCGTTTTGCATTGCTCACCGGGTTGAGAAAGTCGAACGCGCTGGGACTGCGGTGGGAGAATGTGAATCTTGAAAAGGGCATGGTGATCGTCCACGCTGACGAAGCCAAGGCCGGCGAGCGCATCCTAGTGCCGCTCAACAGTCAGGCCAAGGAGATGCTGGCGGCACTGCCAGGCGAGCGCCAAGGCTTTGTTTTCAAATGCCCGACGCGGGTTAGCCCGTCAGTCTGGAAGAAGGCTTGCACGGTCGCTGGCGTGCCTTGGCTGCGGTTCCATGACCTGCGCCACACCTGGGCCAGTTGGCACGCGATGGCCGGCACACCGCTGTCAGTGCTTCAGGAACTGGGCGGCTGGCACTCGGCGTCGATGGTGCAGAAATATGCCCACCTGTCGCCCGAGCACCTGGCGGCAGCCGCTGAAAAAGTCCTCATTTGAGCGGAGTTTTTGGCACGTTTTTGGCACAAAATAGAGGCAGGCGCGCGTAAGTGTGAAGGCGGGAAGGAGAATCGAACTCCCGTACACGGATTTGCAGCGCGACCGACGCAAAAATGTTCCGGAAAAACAATGACCGACATTTCCCAAACCAGCTATCAGGCACAAAGCATGGCACATAAAAGGCACGCCATGAGATTCGGTTCAGTGTGCTCTGGCATTGAGGCCGCCAGCGTCGCTTGGCACCCGCTGGGCTGGGAAGCTGCGTGGCTGTCTGAGATCGAGCCGTTCCCGTCTGCTGTGCTCAAGCACCACTACCCTGATGTGCCCAACCTGGGCGACATGACCACGCTGCCGGATCGGATTCGGGCTGGCGAGGTTGAGGCGCCTGACCTGTTCTGCGGCGGCACGCCTTGTCAGGCGTTCTCCGTCGCCGGGCTGCGTAAGTCGCTAGACGATGCTCGCGGCAACCTGTCCCTGACATTCTGCGAGATCGCAAATGCAATTGACGATATTCGACTCTCTCGGGGAGAACTCCCCGCCGTCATCTTCTGGGAGAACGTCCCAGGCGTGCTGTCCACCAAGGACAACGCATTCGGATGTTTCCTTGCAGGACTGGCTGGGGATGATGAGCCGGTCGTCCATCCACAGGGAAAGTGGAAGAACTCAGGTGTGGTCGTGGGGCCAGAAAGACTTGCCGTCTGGCGTGTCCTTGACGCCCAGTATTTTGGAGTGGCTCAACGGCGAAGAAGGGTCTTCGTCCTTAGTGTCTCTCTCCGACATCCTCGAGCGTGGGCCATTGCCGAGTCGCTTCTTCCTCTCAGCGAGGGCGTGCGCGGGGATACTGCGCCGAGCCGAGAAGCGCGGCAAAGCGTTACCCACACAACTGCACCGTGCCTTACAAGCAGTGGCAGAGGGGTAGAGCGAACTGGCGACACACGCGGGCAAGACCCAGTAGTGGCGACATGGTGGGACGGCGGCGAGGTAGCCGCGACCAAGACCACAAAGTCTGATGACCAGCGGATGCCGGACAAGGCAAACGCGCAGCTCGTGATGGTTCCTGCTGTGGCGCATGCGCTACGCGGCGAAGGATTTGACGCCAGCGAAGACGGCACAGGGCGTGGCACGCCGTTGGTTATCGCCTTCCACCCTACGCAAGACCCGATCAGCAGCGAGGATGTATGCCACAGCATTGGCGCGAATGACAACGCGACGGCAGCGGTGGCGTTCGCCCAGAACCAACTCGGCGAAGTCCGCGTGGGTGATGTGTTCAACACGATCAACACCAACAGCAATGCAAGCGGACGCAACACCCCCATGGTGGCGGTCGCTACTGACCTGTACAACGGCGCGATCGACGGAGATGTGACGCACTCAATCAGAGTGGGGAACGGGAACGCAATGGGCGGCGTTCCGTCAGTAATGTCAACCATGCAAGTGCGCCGCCTTACCCCAACCGAATGCGAGCGACTTCAAGGCTTTCCCGACAACTACACGAACATTCCTTGGCGCGGCAAGCCAGAGTCGCCTGACGGTCCTCGGTACAAGGCACTTGGCAACTCTTGGGCAGTGCCTGTTGTGCGCTGGATCGGCAGCAGGATCGACGCTGCGGTCAATGCCGTGCCGACAGCATTCCGAAAAACATCCGATGATGCGAATGTCACATCCTCGGAAATTTACGGCACAAAAAAGGCACAAAACACTTTTAGAAGCGTTGAAATGCCTTGCAAGTCGTTGATTCAAAGAAAGGCGGGAGTCGGAATCGAACCGGCGTACACGGAGGCTACACCATCAGCGCGGCCTCAGCCCGCCGGCGTCTGACCAGCCCCGGCAGCACCCGCCCGCCGCCCTTAGTCCACAGCATGAACGCGGCGGCAGCCCCTTCCCAGTCCTCGCGCTGGACCCTCATTCGGACGCTCGAGCGTTGGAAGTTGCCGAGGCCGACATTGAAGCTGAAACTGACGCAAGCGTCGAATGCGCCTTGATTACCATCCAGAGCGGGAGCAAGTCGAAGAACACCACGCTCAAAAGCACCGACATCAGCCTGGAATAGCGCATCAATCTCATCCTTGCTGAATACGCGGCTGTCCTCTGGCCGCAGCGGGTATTCCTTGCGGATCATCGGCGGCTGGCGCTCTGGCGATCGCGTGACCGGCAACCGGATCTGCGGCTGGTACAGGACGTGCCCGTAGCCGATCGTCCAGATGTGCGCCGGGCACAGGTAGGGGCGATCGCGGCAGCCCTCAAACTGATGCATGACCGCCGCACCAGCCGGAGACAGCTTCATTTCTTCCAATTCCTGGAGCCAAACCAGAAGCCGATGATGCCCCCCAGCATCGCCATCTCATCTTCGCTGAAGATCACCTCGGTGATGCTGACCAAGTCTTCGATGCTGCTCACTAGGTCTGGGTGCGCAAAGACGTAATAAGTCAACGCGACATTGATTGCGATCAGTTCGATGATCAGCAGGTACGTCACTGTCGGCCTGACAGTCCCGACGTAGTTCGCGACCCAGCGCGACGCACGCTCGAGTACCTTCTTGTCGTGGTCAAGCGCCGCGACCGTCATCTGTGCATTAGTCTGCATCGCGATCTGATCGGTGCGGATCTCTTCCATCCGCGCCTGCGCCGCAAACCCTCTGGCAGCAAGCTCAAAGTCTCGTTCGTTTTGCAGGCGAGCCAACGCTAACTCTTGCGCCTTATCGGCACGGTCTTGAAAGAAGTCCATCAGCTTAGGGAGTCCGGACACCAGCAACCCGCCCAAAGTCGAAATCAGTGACAGCATCAGACTCTCCCCAACAAACGGACGCTGATCCAAGTAATCACCGCCGCGATCGCGGTGACCAGGATGGAGATCAAGGTGTACTGCGCGAACGTCTTCACAAACGTCATCCGCTCAATCCGCGCCTGAATCTCTGCCCGCTTGCGCGCCTCGCGTTCGCGTGCTGCCCGCGCCTGGAATTGCAGCCAGTCTTCCCACATCCCTGGCCGACCGGCGTAGATCATTTCCTCGCGCAGCCTCTCTTCTTGCTGGCGCAAAGTCTCCAGCGCCATGAACTCCTCAAGTTCCGATTTGTTGCCCTTGCTGTTGCTCTTGCGTTGCAGCGCAGCCTTGGCATCAAAGTAATCAAAGACCGCTTTCCCGGCAGAGACAATCTCCCCAGAGTGGGAGATCGCCTCCTTGATGACCGCAAAGGCTGCGTTTGCCGCCGCAAGTTCCACGAGCATGATCAGAGTTTCAGCACAAGGCCGAGCAGCAAAATGAACACCGCGCCGAATGAGCCGATCAAGATGTGCTCAAGGCGCTTGAGCCTGGCATTGATCCCCGCGTACCGCTCGGCACAGACGGCTTCATGCACCGACAATTTTGTTTCGACGCTATTCACCACAATTCATCCTCAAGGCGCATCAGGCCAAGTGACGTTCCAAGGGAAACCAGCTTGCGCAGTGATGTCCCGCAGGGCTTGGCGGTAGGTCATCCATACTTGAGGAAGCTGAATCCCTAGATTGTCATTGCTGGCGTCAATTGCTTTCAAAGTCACCCAGTCACACTCTGCCAGCTTACGGTCACGCTCTGCGCGGACACTCTTGGCTTGCTCTGCGTCTTTCTGAGCCTTGTACGCGGCTTCCTGCTCCGAAGCGGTGGCATCTGCGTTGTCTGTGAAGATCGGCCCAAGCACATACTTTGTGTACCACTTGCCGTTGATTTGCTCGATCCCGGCAGATTGGCTGAATTGGTAATGATCCCCTCCGGCAGCCTGTGGTCCCTCAAAGATCACATCAATGCCAAGAGCCTCGCAGATTGACTCATCCCAGACACGGGGCAGGGATGTGTTGGGGTGCAGTTTCCTGATGTCGCCTTGAGTTTTGACTTCACCAGTTGATCGAATGCGATAGTTCATGTTGTTCCTCAAGCTATTGCCAAGAAAATAAATGTCCCACCAGACGCATTGATCGCTGCCGGGGCGGTGCTGCTGATTTCAAACCCAGCACTGTATGTGTCAACGTAGTCGGTGTTGGTCACTTCAGCCGCTGTGCTGTTCAAGAGCAGGTACGGGTCGTTGCCCGCCACAATCCCCCGTGCGCTATCCCAAACGTACCAGTCGCCTGTGCTGTCGGTGCGTTTGATCAACACGAACCTTGCGCCACCTGTGAAGCCACAATTGATCTGTTGGGTTGCTGCTGTGCCTGTGTAGCTTCCAACCTTACTTACGCCGGGACAGGAGGCAAAGAGGTAATTGACGTAGGTAATGCTGGAAGTATTTACCTCAGTGTCGGTTCCCACGGTAAACACTGTGGATGTCGGGGCGGTATCATTCCACCGACTAATTTCATCCACAGCGGCTTGTGGGTCATTGAGGCGCAAATAATCTGTCGGGTCGCCAAAGTAAACGGCCCATGCGTCAATCGCACTTCTTCGCTTCACAAGCATCATCTCAGGCGCAACGCCGAGGTTGTGATTCACCGTCCTTGCAACACCCGTCCCCGTATAGCAAACCACATCGAAGAAGCCGCTGGCGCGTTTGAAGTCATAAATGCAAGCGGCGGTACTAAAGTTATAAGTGCCTGTGTAGAACCACCCTTGCATATTGTCCAAACTTCTACCAGCGCCAGCGGTTTCTGCGGCAGTAGAAGATGTCTGAACATATTGATTAGCACCCCGTAACCGATCAAAC
>Ga0208898_1000848_pt1 | contig 22127 bp, 24 predicted proteins | sample VirMetDEL_Mar_4_FD_184513 | JGI IMG/M metagenome (GOLD analysis project Ga0208898, IMG submission 184513) | Aqueous microbial communities from the Delaware River and Bay under freshwater to marine salinity gradient to study organic matter... | ecosystem: Environmental > Aquatic > Marine >...
TCGTTAGATAATAACCAACAATTTTCAGATCAAAAATATCTTGATGGGTTAAAACCAGTATATGCGGGTGGTTTTAGATATTTACCTTGTTTACAAAACCCAACAGGTAGTAGTACATTAGTATATAAATTTACTACAGGATCTATTACTAATATCACTAAAGAAGATTTAGAACAACTCCCAGATAGTTTAGGAGGAGAATATATCCAATTAGGAGATTTTAATTTAGGAACTCTTCAAATCCAAAGTAGCAGTAATGCTGTTTCAGTAGGAGGCTTTCCAAGTGTTACTTTAACTCGTAATACTCCTATTAACCAATCTACTATTTGGTGGGATAACGATTTATTAGTTAATATCGAAGGTCAATTAATATTAGAACTTAATATACCTAAAAATTCATCTGCTGATATAACTGATATAACTTGGAACCCCTTTAATGGAGTAGCCCCTATTGCTTCTTCCTCTCAAAATCTTGGAAGTTTTGCTTTACTACAAGCTACATATTATATTAGCAACTCAGTAATTTTACCTAAGAATACAAATACTATAGAAGCTTTATTAAATGAAGCTAATTCTCCAATGGGAGGATATTTTGAATCAAATTTCTCTTCTCCCGAATTCAATAGTGCTTCTATTAATATAGGAAATAGCGCATTAAGATACTCAGAACCTGAATATACTTATTACTTCCCCTCAGATCCAGTAATATCTTTAACTTCTAGTATTGTTGATGGTGGTGATGCTAATAATGGAAATGCCTTCTTTGTAAGAAACAATACAGGTTCTTTTAATATACTAACAGCTTCAGTTTCAATGTCATATTGGTTTGGTGATTTTATACAAACCTCGTCTGTATTTATAAGTGGATCAGATTCATTTGGTGTAGTAGATGAAGAATTTGCTATTAGAAAAGGGGATCTATTTAGATTTGTAGATGTTAAAGGAGGAAGTGCAGGTTCTGGTAGTGGTGAATTTCCTATAGAATTTGAAAGACAAGTAAAAAGAGTTAATATTATACCTAGAGATGAAGTAACTAATACAAGACGTTTATCTATTGAATTTGACAGGGATATACCAGCTCGTGCTTGTGAAGATTTTCCCTCTTCTACTACTCCCGAAGATGCAAGACAAATCAAACGCTTTATTATTTTAAGGAAAACAGAAGATGAAACAAATATTGTTTTAAATTTTCAAAAACAACCCGGCCAGACGTCAACAGGTATCGTTTTACCTGCTGATATACCAAAAACTCTTCAAGAAAGAGCAGGTAATATTATAAAAGAATTAAAATCACAGAATCTAATTTCATAAAATTAAAAAATATTATATTTATATACAACAAGAATAAACCATGGGATATTTAAATAACACTACAGTTACTGTTGATGCCATCCTCACTAAAAAAGGACGCGAGCTGTTAGCTCGAAATGATGGCTCCTTTAGAATTACACAATTTTCTTTAGCAGATGACGAAATCGATTATACACTGTATAATCCAAACCACCCATCTGGTTCTGCATTTTACGGTGAGGCAATTGAAAATATGCCCATCCTTGAAGCATTCCCAGATGAAACTCAAGTAATGAAATATAAACTCATTACTTTACCAAGAGGTACAGCTAAACTACCTGTATTAGAATTGGGATATACAACTCTTACCCTAAAACAAGGTGCTTCAATTTCAATTACACCTCAAACCTTAAATTATCTAGGTACAGATTCAACATTTGAATCTAGTGGTTATGTAGTTACAATTGGAGATTCTAGAACTTTATCTAACTTTGAAGGAGTAGGTGTAAATACTAATGATGCTTCTACTTTAAACTCAACCTCTACTATTGGTACTAATGTATCAAGAACAGTAATTGGAACTACAATTAACCTAACTGCAACTACAGTTAATACATTATTTGGAACTGCTAATACATTGAATACAATTTTAACCGTAACAGGTAGAGATTCAGGTGCAAGATTAACAATCCCATTAAATATAACAAAAGTAACATCGTAATATTATGAGCTTCGTAAGTTTAAATGCTAGTGATTTTGTAGTTAGTGCGGATTCTATCACATCTACTTTGTGGACAGGTGGAGAACCTATTCTAAACAAATTTTTCACTTCTTCTCAAACATCTTCTTTTAACACATATTTAGATGTTTACCAAACTAGTTCCGTAAGATCAGATTCTGAAATTCAGTTTTCGATTGCTTATGGAGAATTAGAAGGTTCAGGTTCTGCACCCTATAATAATTTAGTAACAGGAAGTTCTCCTTCTAGAGTAACCTATGGTCAATTTAGAACTTTAGTAAATGGCGATGAAAATACAAACTTTAGTTTTGGAACCGGAAACACAAATTCTAGAGACATTTATGTATTAAATATCAATAGAGCAAGATATAAAGAAAAATTATTCCCTGGTACATTTAATTTAGTATTATCTGGATCAGATGGTACTGAAATTTCTCGTATACAATTAACTGATAATTCTAAAGATGTATCTACCTTAACTTTTACAGATGCTGGTAGAATATTTGATATTGTAAGTGGTACTAATGGTAGTGCTGTAGATGTTAGTGTAACTGAAAGTGTAACTCCTGGTTATACACCTTCTGGATCTTATGGAAAATTTTTACCTGATGTAGGTTTAATACTTTTAAATCCAAGAGCATTAGCCTTATCTGCTTCTCAAGGAGGAGTAGGACTAATACTTAGTGATGATTTAACAGACACTGCTCTTGTAAATAACAATAGTAACCTGTTTGAATCAATAAAATTAGCCCAAACCTTTTCACTCAATTCAGAAGAAACTATAACATCAGATTATATATTTGTAAGAGTAAGAAATACAGATTTTAATTATTCAACTAACCCTTCTATGATTAGTGGTAGTGGAGAATTTGTATACTCAAGTTTAATTAATAACCCCCAAACATTTATAACAACTGTAGGTTTATATAATGATGCTACTGAATTACTATCTGTAGCTAAATTATCAAAACCATTAGTTAAAGATTTCACAAAAGAAGCTCTAGTAAGAGTAAAATTAGATTTTTAATGAATGAGTTTTGCATACAAAAAGATAAATCCGTCTGATATAAAATCAGTACCTTATGTTGCTAATAAGCAATATGAGTTTACTTCAGAATCTTATTCCGATAATAATATACAAACTTACGTTGGTGAATACATTCCTGTATCAGAAAAAAATCCTTTTGATCCAGTAAATGATAATCTTACTACAGATGGAAATTATAGAAGACTATTATTTGAATCTATTCGCCATTTATATTATGAAAATTACATAACAGCATCTTCATTAGATCAACTCCCTGTTTCTAATGATCTTTTATATGCCACCAATATAAATTATTTTTGGCATACTTCTTCATATATAAATTATGAACAAAATACTATGGCCTCTGGGTCATATCCTAATTTTAAAAATTTTCCTTATTTTACAGCTTTACAATTTAACTATGATGATCCTACAGGTTCATATTATGATGGTAATGCTGTTTACTTTCAAGATAATGCCGCTAGAGTTAGAATAATATCTATTCCTAAAGACAAATATGGTGAAGGAATTAAACCTTATTCTTTTATACTTTCAGGTTCTAATTTTTATATAGCAGACGATGGTCAGGGAAATTTATTTGATTATGAAGCTTTTAGAGCTGAATATTTGTCTGCACAATATTCCGATCCAATATCAAAGTATGCCGGATTAAGTATTAATGATCAAGTACCTAATGTTGGTAATATTTTTTATGGACACGGGGTAGCAGTTGTTACAAATCAAGATTATATCTGTTTTATAGAAGGTAACCCTGTAGCTAAAAATGATTATTACGATTTAATTAATACACAAGAAGAAAAAAATCTATTAATATTAGCTAATGATTTTGATGACTGTTTACAAATAGATACTACTTCAGTAGTTACCTTCCCATTCCCTGATTATACATTCCCGGATTATAGTGTAAGTAGTAGTGGAGATATTGTAATTACCCCTAATCAAACTAGTGTAACTCCTGGTGAATATAGGTTACAATATTCTTATCAAAATAATTTAGGACTAGTAAGTAATACTGGGTCTATATTTTTAAATATAAATGCTGATCCATTAGAATTTACTATAAACTCTGTAACCCAAGCATGTTATCTTAACCCTGACAACATCTCATCTTCAGTAACATTTTCAGTAGATAAAGGAGTTCCTCCTTATAGTTGGTCAGTAGATAACTCTACATACATTCCTATAGATGATTTATTCCAACCTATAATTACTGCATCTATACTTCCAACTAGATCACAAGTAATATATGTTAAAGATTATGAAGGCTCAATATCAACTGCTTCTATTAATACTGGATTTAATAGAATATCATGTTCAATATGGGAAGATGATGTTTCATTTTGTGGTACAACCGATGGTGCTATATTAATTAGTGCTAGTGATGGTTATTTAGGAGACACATCCTCTTTATCGGCTTCATTATCTACTTCATTTGATAATGCTATAGGTTTACCTGCTACATTCCCTAGCCTATCAGTAGGAACTTACAATGTAATAATAAAAGATGCTAATAATTGTACATCTGTTTCTCAAATGGAAGTAACTAAAACTGCTCCTGTAACAGTTAGTTATTTAATAGACCATATAGATTGTTTTGGTTCATCTACTGGAATAATTGAATTTGATGATGCAGACATGGACACTCAAGAAACGGGGAGTGATAATGGAGGAACTGAGAAAGTTTATTTAGAGGGAGGTAAAGAACCCCTTGAATTTGAATGGTCAGGTCCTAATGGCTTTACAACTACCTCACAAGAATTATACAATGTTCCCTCAGGAAGTTATATTTTAAATATTACAGATGATGATGGGTGTATTTATGGATTTAATTATGAAATAACTACCTCAGCTAAAATCGAATTTACGGCTAATGTAACTTATAGTAATGAAGAATATCCTATATTACTTATTAATGATCTTACAGGTGGTGTCCCTCCATATAATATAACAGCTTCAACTCCCTTTTCAGAATACTTGTTTACAGCAAGTGTTACAAATAGTTATGAGTTTGATTTAAATGGTGAAGGTTTAAATTCAAGTTCAGTAACAGTTTCCATTCAAGATTCAATCTCATGTTCAGCTGATACTCAAAGTCAAGAAATTTATGGAAGAGTATGGGAAGTAATAGATACTTTTTGTGAAGACGGTACAGGTAGTGTAGCACAACGTAATCTTAATTTTTACACTAATGAACCTACAGGAGCAGAATGGGTAACAGTAAAAATCAGATCTGGAAGTGAAACACCTGTTGAATTAGCTACTTCAGGAAGTGCTACTGGTAGTTATTCATATAATACTAATGATACTTTATTTATAGATATATTTACTGGGTCTAATGATGCATTTTATTTAAGAAGAGAATATAGTGGATCTAGTGATACAAGTGGTAGTGCTGCTAATGTTACTGGAAGTGAAGTTACTAATTCCTTAATTATATCTGGAAATGCTAATTTGTCTCATTTCGATCAAAACTTAGATGTTTCCCTAGCATTTGGTTTAGAATACTCAGCTTCAATTGAAGCTTTACATTTAACAGTATCTAAAGTTAATACTGAAGAAGAAACTACTAATATAAACTTTAAATTTGATAGACAAATACCTTTATCAAAAATTAGAGATAACTTTACAGCAAGTGTTGAAAATTTATCTTTAACAGGAAGTGGGGGTACTGCTATAGCAGATGGATCTGGTAGTAATTTTATAGCTAGAAACGATGAATTTACAGATATTCTTTATGGTAGTACAGGTAGCTTTATAGGTCCTAATAAAAAATTATTTAGACCTACTTATGCATTTGGAAATATATTCAACACCGTTTCTGGATCAAATGTAGAATATACTAGTGGATCTATTTGGAGTGGATCTGTATCTGCAAGTTACTTTGGAGCTGATAATGCATATTATTTTACTCAAAGAGAAGATAAAATGTGGTTATTAACAGCAGATATAGATCATATTGGATTTTTAGAAGCTTATTCGTATACTGACCCAACACAATTTTCAAGTGATCCTATAGGAACCAGAACCAATTTAGATCCCTATACCCACAGAGATTATACAATCTATGCTGGCTCTCAGAAAATGGAACATGATCTTATGTATATTATGATAATACATGAAGATGAAAATACAACAATGCCTTTACCAACAGGTATAGGAGGAGGAGAAATATTCTCTAGAAGATTAGAAAATATACAAGATGTTAACCGTATTTACTATTTATTTTTGTCACCAAATGCTACAACAGGATCCCAGGCAGAAATAGACAATAGAGCAGTTGCAGTAGGAAAATATTTTATAGATAACGTAATTTATGGCTAATACAGGCTACAAAAGAATACCGACAGTAAAACAATTCTTCACAACAGGTCCACAATCTGGTAGTGTAGTATCGGCTTCTTATGACAGAGATTTAACTGTTACTCCCTTTAGTGCTTCATTAGACAATGTAACATTCTATAATAGATCATTTGATCCAGAAACATGCGAAATTGGATTTGAAGATTGTTTAGTACCTTTACTTACTAGTTTAAATACTGGATCTTTAAGAGGAAGATTTGAAATAACTTACGTTACTCAATCTGGGTTTAATCCCCCCTTAGATATAACTGCTTCAGTTGCTAACAATGAAAGTTTTGCTAATTCTGAAATATTTTCTGCTTCAATTGGAAATACAATTCCTATTACTTCTTCATTTGTAAGTGGAACTGTATATTTTAAGGCATTTACATCATGTAGTGGTCCTACTCCTTCTCCCGATTCATCCCCACTATCCTTTACTTTTAACCCTCTTTCTCCTCCTAGAGGAAATGCAAATATAGTTTTTACAAATAACTATTCTACTACTATGAAAGTAGAAATACGAAGTGAAAGAGGAAATCAAAATTATAATATAGCCCCTAGAGCTTCAGTAACTTACAATTATGTAGAAACTGCTAATCCTGGCTCTTGGTCAACAACAGGTAAAGCTGACCCTTTAAATATTACTATAAAAGGGGGAGCTAAAAATACTTATGGTAATTATATCCAAAGAAGAACAAATGATGAAAATAGAGTAATTTTTACTTCTGGAGGAGGATTTGGAGGAACTGATAAAACTGAAAATAGTAGTACATTTGTTCCTGATAAAGGATTAACCTTTAAAATCCAACAATTAGAATTACCCCCTGTAGGAACTACATCAACAACAACCTTTACTTTATTAGCTAATACCCCTCCTCCTGCAGTTGCACCTCCAACTGCTGTCCCGGAACTTGTATTTGGTACATCTCCTTTTTCTACCCAAGCAGAAATTTGTAATTTTACCCGAAATTTTAGAGAAAGAACTTATTATTTATTTAATAATTATTTATATAATACCCAAGCTGATGCCTTAGCTGATAGAAAAGCTACATATCCTAATGAAGATAATTATATACTAATAAACCAAACTCGATTTTTAAAAGTAAATAAACAGGGATACACTTTTGGTTTAGGTTTTGGTAGTGGTGATTGCCCTACTAATTCATATAGATTATCTACCTCCTCCACTCCTACTGCTATTGAAGCTTGTAAAAGAACTTCATGGTTTAGTAGCTCACGTTATTATACATTTAAAAATAATACTCTAATAGACTCTTTTGGATATAGAAGATCTGGATATTTTTGGCAATACAATGGTGCTGGAAGAAAACCTAGTAAAATATTTTTAATTAGTGGAGGTAAGTTTATAGCAACACAAGATTGTTCAACTGACGTATTTAGAAATCAACCACTTTTACCACTTTATGGCGGTTTTAAAGATTTTGGACCTGAGGGATGGGAATCAATTTCACCTTCATCAAAAAGATATGCTAAAGTAACACCTGACTATAGGTATAGAACATATTATATAGATTCTTCAACGGGTCAATACTTTAGATACGGTTCCTTCAATTTTTACTACTTATCAGGATGGGCTTATAACAAACCAGCTCAACAATTTTTATACTTTCAAAATGGTATTATCACACACACTTTTCGAACTTAACTATGGCTTTAACAGTAGGACCAAATAAATTATCATTTAAAAATAGATATACAGTTTACGAAAACGAACTTGTATGTACTATTGAACAAAATGAATTCAATATGAGCCAAAATCCGACTATAACAACGGACACTTCAGGCTCATTAAGAGATTTTGCTACAGGCTCGGATTTTCAACCTTACGTTACAACTATAGGATTATATAACGAAGCAAATGAACTATTAATAGTAGGTAAATTAGCACAACCTACATTATTATCAACTAAAACTGATACAACGTTCGTAATTAGATACGATCAATAAAAACACAATATGTGGTTATATAAAGGAGAGGTTATAGGGAGCATCGAACAGATGCCCGAAAATACATTTGGTTTCATTTACGAGGCTACTTATATTCCAACTAAAGAAAAATATCTAGGGAAAAAGGTACTATTTTTTAATCGTACTTTACCACCTTTAAAAGGTGCTAAACGCAAACGTAAAGTAGTTAAAGAAAGTGACTGGCAAACCTACTATGGTTCACACACAAAAATCAAACAATTACTATTAGAAGGTAAACAAGAAGATTTTTCACGTGAAATACTAGAATTTGCATTTAACAAAAAACATCTTACATACCTAGAAACAAAATATCAATTCTGTAATAACGTACTTGAAAACACAGAATATATAAACGATAATATTTTAGGTAAATTCTTCAGAAAAGACTTGGTAAACCCAAATACTTAACGTATATTGAACCAAAAATATTTTTTGGCTCGAAAAAAGATAAAAATAGGAGATACTGTTAGTTTTAATTTTGCAGGTCAACCTTTAGAAGGGGTGTTAAAAGATATAGAAAAAGTACAATGGGGGACAATTATAAATACCTGGTATCAAGTAAAACATAAAGATGGTACAATATATCCTTGTCGAAAAGAAACACTAACTTTAGTTAATGATTAATCAAATATTACTTGGATTAGTTCAATCCGTTTTAGGTAGAAGTAATCCTACAGCTAGAGGTAACCACTCTTTTAACTGTCCTTTTTGTAATCATAAAACCCCAAAACTAGAGGTTAATTTAATCCCTAATAAGAAAAATGAAAATTTTTGGCATTGTTGGGTTTGTGATGCTAAAGGAAAAACCCTATTTGGTTTATTTAAACGTTTAAAAGTATCACAAGAAAAACGTACTCAATTAAGTGAAATATTAGGTACAACAGACAAATATGATACTATAGTAGCTAGTAGTAGTGTAGAATTACCTAAAGAATACAAACCATTATATAACCTAACTAAATCGGACATACACGCTAGACATGCCTTAGCATACCTTAAAAAACGAGGTTTAACAATGGTTGATGTTTTAAAATATCAAATTGGATATTGTGAAAATGGACGTTATGCAAATAAAATTATTATACCTACATATAATGCCGAAAGTCAATTGGAGTATTTTGTAGCACGTTCATTTGAAAAGGAACCATCTAGAAAATATGATGCACCATCCTCAGATAAAAACATTATAGGGTTTGAAAATATGATAAATTGGAATGTACCTATTGTGTTATGTGAAGGTGCATTTGATGCTATTGCTATAAAACGAAATGCTATCCCCTTATTTGGTAAAAATATCTCAAGAAAACTAATGCAAAAATTAGTTACATCAGAAGTAAAAAAAGTCTACCTAGCTTTAGACAGTGATGCTATAAAGGCAACTTATAAAATAGCTGAACAACTCTTAAAAGCAGGTAAAAAATTATTTGTAGTAGAATTAGATGATAAAGATCCCGCCGATATGGGGTTTGCTCTATTTACAAATAAAATACAGGAGGCACAAGAATTTACATTTTCTTCCCTCCTTAATTTAAAACTATCTATATGATATTACGTAAAGCGAATTTCCCTAAACAGGAATACAATCGAACATTTACGCAGATTACAACAAATGATTCTCGTTTTTATGAGGATGGGGAAAAAACATACCCCTCTGTAACTTATGTTTTATCCTACTACCCTAAGGGTAGACATTTTGAAGAATGGCTTAAAAAAGTAGGAATGAATGCCGACTATATAGCCAAAAAATCAGCCGATGAAGGTACAATAGTACACAACTTAGCTGAAGATTATCTATTAGGAAAAGAAATTAAACTAATGGGTGAAGATGGTAATCCTAAATACGATCTTAAAGTTTGGAAGATGTTTTTAGCATTTGTAGACTTTTGGAAAAGTAGTGGAGCTGAACTTTTAGAAACAGAAGTATTTTTATACTCTGATACACTCCAGGTTGCTGGAACATGCGATCTTGTATGTAAAATCAACGGAGAACTGTGGGTAATCGACTTAAAAACATCCAACCACCTACAGACGACGTATGACCTACAGACAGCGATTTATACGCGCTGTTTTGAAGAATGCTATGATCAAAAAGTAGATAGAGTTGGTGTACTTTGGTTAAAATCTAAATCAAGAGGACCAGATAAAACTGGTAAAAGACTTAAAGGTAAAAAATGGGAAGTATATGAATCATCCCGCACTGTAGATGAAAATTTAGAGATATATTCTCATGTACGCGCTTTATTTGATTTAGAAAACCCTAATCTTAAACCTATCTCAGAAAAATGGCCAACAGTTATTAAAAAATCCTAGGCTTCCTCAGTATCTTTTCGTATATTTATATGTTGACAATGTAACCCTATGTATAAATTACGAGATATAATCTTAGAACAATCCGTTAATCCTAAGGCACTTATACTTGCTGGCTCTCCAGGAGCTGGTAAATCTTCGTTTATCGAAGGTGTAAAGAATGCTTTAATATTAAATGTAGATGATTTCTACATGCGTAATCTAAAAGATTTAAATGTATCTTTAGATTTAAAAAATGCAAATGCTGAAGATCGAAGTAAAGCAGCACAAGCAATGGCTGCAGCTAATAAGGAATTTCGCCCAATGACACGTGAAATTATCTTAGGTAAAAAGAATTTTATCTTAGATGGAACAGCTGCTTCTTCTGGACCTACATTAAAATTGAAGGCTGAATTAGAAGAACTAGGCTATGATGTATTAATGGTATATGTATTTGCTTCACTAGAAAAAGCACTAGAACGAAATGATACACGATTTGATCGTTCAGGTGGAAAAGACAGAAGTTTAGCACCTGCTATCGTACTTCGTACTTGGAATAATATAACTCAAAACTACGAGTTGTATCAAAAAGAATTTGGAAACAATTTTGTATCGGTTGTAAACGATAAAGCATTAGAAAAAGGAGAATCTATGAAATCTTTAGAAGATTTAATAGATAAATATCTTACACCCTATGCCCCAACTGATACAAAACCAAAAACCGATAAACAACAAGCTCGTTCTGATGCTTCAAAAGCAGAATTAGAGAAACAAATTAATGATTTTGTAGAATCAGATAAAGTAGAAGATATCAAATCAAATTCCGTATCTAAAGACGAGGCAAAATCTAGAGTAAAACAGTTCTTCTCATGAACCCAGAAAAAATAGGTAACCAAATAGCGAAATCTATCCTATTAGAGGAAATTGTAGAGAAAGTTGCTCTATATCCTGGTGCATTCAAACCACCTCATAAAGGACACGTTGCTACTGCTTTAAGAGCAAAAGAAGGAGACATAGATCGTGTTATTGTCTTCATGTCTACAAAAGAAAGAGATGGTGTTTCTGCAGAACAAGCTCAAAAAGTTTGGGACTTATACAAACAAAATAACCCAGAATTAGAGAATGTAGAGATTGTTCAAACACCCACCCCAGTTAAAGACGTTTACGATTACGCTAAAGACAACCCAGCTAATCTAGTTAGAGCTGTATTTGGTAAAGGGGAAGAAGATAGATTTAAATCATTATTAGATAAAGAAAAATATCCCCACGTAGAGGTATTTGATGCTGGGATAGAAGGCACATATTCAGCAACTGATTTACGTAAAGCAATTCGCGATAACGATTTAGAGGCTATATCTGAATTTATACCTCAAGAGGTAAACGTAGACGATTTCAAATCTATATTTGATATGAAAGAAACTAAAAAAGACTATCTACAAGAAGCTAGATATAAAAAATTCCTAAACGAAGGTTGGGATAATTCAAAAGGTAAAGTAATAGGAGATTTTGTAAATTATGTTAGCGAATATCTATCTATAAACAAACCTAAAATTAAACTAATTAACCAACCAGGCTATACCCAAGAATATCATAGTTTTGGAGGCTATTTACCCTCAGAAGAAAAAATAATGGTTGTGGTTCACAATCGCAATATGGCTGATATATTAAGAACTGTAGCACACGAGATGGTTCACCATATGCAGAATCTAGACAATAGATTAACTCCAACTTCAGGTGAAGACGGATCACCAGATGAAAACGAAGCTAACTCTTTAGCAGCGGTTATAATGAGAAAATTTGGACGTGAAAATCCACACATATATGAATAGAATAAAAGGTAGTTTAATGGAGTTATTACAAGAGGATCTTGCTAAAGCATATGACGTTTTTGTTGATATGGATGGGGTTTTAACAGATTTTGAAAGACGTTTTGAACAATTTGCTGGTGTAACCCCAGATGAATATACTTCTCAAAAGACAATTCAATTTGGTAAAGAAAAAGCAGACGAGCAATTTTGGGATTTGATAGATAAGCAAATCGGAGTTCGTTTTTGGGCTGGAATGCCATGGATGCCTCAAGGAGAGGATCTTTACAAATATATTAAAAAATATAAACCAACCATTTTAACCTCACCCTCCAGAGATGAATCATCTCGTATAGGAAAAGGTGTATGGGTTAAAAGAAATATGTCTGGTGTACCATTAAAATTCGGATACAAAGCATCTGGTAAAGCAAAATACGCTGGACCAAATAAAATATTAATAGACGATAGAGAAGATAATATAGCCGCTTGGAAAGCCGCAGGAGGGATTGGTATATTATTTAAATCAACAGAACAAGTTAAAAACGAGTTATCTAAACTAGGGTTATGAGCGAATCACGCTTAAACAAAGAATTTTCTGAACGCGATATACAGAGAATGCGTAACATAGTTTCTGGGAATACAGCAGAGCGTACTAGAGTTCAAGCTGGCTACCAAAAACAAACAATAGAACATAGCGAGGGCGATGTATGGGAAGAATCAGGTAAAACCTGGACTATAAAAAATGGTATCAAACAAACTATTACTAAACATGACAAACTAAGGGAAATGGTTAATATGCCCTTAAAATGTCCTGAATGCGAACGCGCTATGAAAGCCACTAAATTAAATAAAAAAATGTGGCCTATACATGGTAAATGTTTCGATTGTGTAGTTGAGTATGAAACACATTTAAAAGCTACAGGAGGGTATGAAGAGTATGCTAAAAAATTAATGAATGCTAATAAAGATTCGTTTGTTAAAGATTACGAACAAGCAGTAGAAGCATATATGAACTATACAGGAGATACATTTATGTCTGAAGATGGAGATTTAGAAAATTGGTCTAAAGTTAAATTAAATCCTGAAGTAATTAAAACACTAAAAGATAACATTAAACAATTAAAAGAACTGGAGTTGTAATATCCTTATATATTTATTACAGAATAATTCTACAAACATGAAAAAACAAGAACTACGTAAACTCATCACAGAAAATATTACAGATTGGCTAGCCGAACGTTCACAGCAAGAAGAAGCTGATAGTGGCGATATGGCATATACTGAGAAAGCTACTGTAAAAGAAAAAGTAGCCAAAATTGAAGATCAAATTGCTGAATTCTACTACGTTACAAAACCTACTAAAGAATCTTCTGTTGAAGAACTAGTAAAAAGTGGAGACGTATTTGAATTTGCTATGAGTGGCCTAACTCGTGAAGACATTTCAGGTATCTACAAATCTGAAAGCAGAGCAAAATCAGCTGCAAATAAAATAATTAAAGAAAGAGACATTAAGCTTAAAGAAACCTATAAAAAAGGTCAAGACAAACTTAAGCAAATGGAAGCTTCAATTGACGAGATTAAAGGTCAAATTGAAGGTAAAATGTCTGAAGCCACTTCTAATCCAGATATGCGTGAAGCACTTACATCTGAATCTAACAGCTTAATGGAAAAACTTTCTATGCTAGAGATGCAAATGGATAAACTACGTGAGGCATTAGAAAAAGAAGGTTTACGTTTTGAGAAAAAATCGTCTAAAAAAGCTAAAAAAGAAGACGAGAAAGAAGACAAAAAAGACGAAAAAGAAGATAAGTAATCTATGGACAAGTTAAAACTCAGATACTTAATCCGAGAGGCTATAGAAAATGTTGTTGGAGTTTCAGCGAAATTCTCTATAGGGGATAAAGTAACTACGGTAGATGGAGACACTGCTACTGTTACAATGGCAGAACACCCGTTCTACACTGTAGAGTTAGAGGAGACTGGAACAACTAAATCGTTTAACTTTAAAGATTTAGCTCCATTCCAAGAAAAAGAAATATCTAAAACATCAGAAGGCATTATGCTCCAAGAAGGCGCAATTGCCTCTCCTGGTTTAATGTTCCATCAACAACACAACAAACCACTATCAGAGTGTATTTTTAGAATAGGTTCAGAAGCATACGTAGACTTCTATGCCGAAGCAAGAGAATTATTCAACGAAGGCGTTCTAAAAGTAAACGAACTTGATAGAGATTTAATTCGCAACACTGATATAGGCGAATATGGAATATTTGAAGGCAAAAAAATTGCCTTAGATATTCCTTTTATTAATGAAAGAGAAGATGCTTTAGGTATTTACGATGATGGTAGAGGAAATTCCGCTGCAATTGGATGGACACCTGATGGGTATCTAGCTACAGTAGATGGTGAATACGATTTTCAAATCGGACCTGCTAAAACAGTAGAAGAGCTAATTAAGATGTTAGCTGATGAAGGTTTTACAAATAAAATATTTGAAGCCCAATTTAAAGGCAAAGACGTTCCACTAAACAAACCAAAACGTGGTGGTTCAAAAGCATACTATGTTTACGTTAAAGACGGGGACAAAGTTAAAAAAGTATCATTCGGGTCTGGTGGCCTAAGAGCAAAAATTAACAACCCAGAAGCACGTAGAGCATTCGCTGCACGTCACAATTGCGATAAGAAAAAAGACAGAACCTCAGCTGGTTATTGGTCATGCAATTTACCACGTTACGCTAAGGCATTAGGTTTAGGTGCTAACAAAAATACATTTTGGTAGAATGGAAAATTTTGATATAAAAAAATATCTAGCGGAAGGTCGCTTATTAAAAGAAGATTGGGGTTGGGGTGTTAACTTAAATACACCTGAAAACGCAGTTAAATTTAAAGATTTACTAACCCAAATGGGCATACCATCTGAAGCTGATGGAATTTTTGTAAACTTTGATGGTAGTATTGATGATATGCGAAAAATAGGTAATTTAAGAGATGAATTTGTAGGCGATTCACAAGATTCTTCACCATTTAAAGATGAAAGACCAAGTGATACTATAGCACTAGCCGTAGATAAAGCATATTATGATGACGATAAAGGTGAGTTTACTCTAACACCTACAGATGTTGTAGTAACAGCTGATAACTTTGAAGATATTATATTTGACGAAGTAGGAGATGAAGAGGTAGATTTTACAAGTTATGTTAGTACATATCCTAAAATTTTTAAAAGAGTTTAAAATGGCAACATACACTGACTACGAATATAAGGGATACCATGTAAGACATTTCTCAGCTGATACTGAATCAGCGGATTTAGTATGGCACCGTGATCGAAAAGATAGAAACATAACTCCAATAGGAAAAACGGATTGGCAAATTCAATTTGATAATGAATTACCACAACCCATAGATGATTGTATATTTATACCCGAAGGTAAATGGCATAGGGTAATAAAGGGTACGGGTTATTTAAAAATTTTAATAAACGAATAATATGAACGGAAGTTTTACTTTGGATACTAAATTTAGTGGATCTGTAACCCTTGATGGTGTAACCCATGAAAATTTAATGCATAGAGTAGTAGTATCACATACTAGCCAATCTTACTCCCAATATTCAACTGTACATGAATTCTTTATGTATAATACATCAAGTGTAAGTGGTAGTGGATACCCTACAAGATATACTGTATTTGGGCAAGAAGATAATAACTATAACGGATATCCTACTTTTAAAAGTTATATTTCATACTCAGGTCCAAAACTTATAGACGTTGAAGTTGGTGAATCTTTTAAAAATGCTTTAACAACTGGAAGTAATGAAGATATTATTAGTGTTATTAACAATGAAATGTATACTTCCTTAGATCTTACAGGTAGTTTATCATCATTTATTGAAACAATTCCTGGTGTTTCAGATCCAGAATCTTTTACTCATTTTAAGATTAAAACTTACGAATAGTATATTGCTATGAACAGAGACAAAGTTAAAGAAGCTTTAAAACAAGTATTAGAACAAGACGATAGTTTAAAATATGCTTTAGCTACTAACTTAGCTAAATATGGTCGTCCTCAATCCAAAAAATCAGATAAACCTGCTAAACTAACTAAAGGATTAGAGAAAAAACGCGAAAAAGCAGTCAAGGATTTAAAAAAATCTATGGACGAACAGAGTGTTTTTGATAATATTTCTATTAAAGATTTAGCTTTAGAGATAGCAAATGATATTAAACCATGGTTAGCAGATGATGTAAATCCATCTCAACCCGATTTACAAATGACAATTCAAGCTATTTTAGGACAATTACAATATAAGGGATTAAGTGAAGGTTGGAACGATAACGAAGTAAAAGTTAATTTAAGTGACTTAAGTTGGGATATTGTAACAAGCATATTTCCTGATATTAAACCAGGTATGGGTGGAGTAGGTTTTCCTCTTCCTTCTGATGCTAGTAGAATGGTTGGATCTGAAGACGATTTAGAAAGTTGGAAAGATGAGATTATGAAACGATATGGGGATGTAGAAGTTGAAATAGATTCCACTGCTAGTTCACCTTGGAACAAAGTAAAAGTACTAGACGATAAATTCATCTCAGATAAAGAACAATACATTGGAGGTAAAGCTGCATTTTTAGATAAAGAAAGACAAGCTGGTAGAACTACTGGTTTAGATGAAGAAGACAAAAAAAAAGCTGACCGCTGCCTTAGAATAGCACGTAGGAAAATACCACAATCCTCTGCATATCGTTCCGGACTGATAGTAAAATGCAGAAAAGGAATGATATGGAAAAGCGAAAAATAAAATACTCAACCGAACGCGATCAAGACATTAGAGCTTTCATGCGAGAGCTTCTAGAAGAAGTGCTATCTGAAAAGAAAGAAACACTTCGCACTTGGTTTGGACGTAGAGGTGCCCCAGGAAGTAAAGGAGGTTGGGTAGATTGTAATTCACCTATCCGCAAAGACGGCAAAATCACAGGTTACAAACCTTGTGGAAGACAAAAAGGCGAAAAGCGAGCAAAATACCCATCTTGTAGACCTACCCCCGCAGGATGTAAAGACAAAGGTAAAGGTAAATCGTGGGGTAAAAAGAAATAAACAAATGAAAAAGTTATTATTATTATTACTTGTATTCTTAGCAGGATGTGTTACAGAAAAACAACCTGAAAATGTATTAAGAATACATCAAGGCAAATTTGCCTTTTGTGGCGCTTCAGCTGCTAAACCAACTGGAAAGAAAATTATAATCCAAGGAAAAGAATTTGATGAAGGTTGTGCTATTTGTCCTGTATTAGAAGGACCATCCGTTTACAACCTAGCAATGAATGGTAAAGGTGGTACTTATGGTCAATTCGATGCTTCAACAAATTTTGATACTCCTGATGGGACAGAAGATACAGTATGGTCTTTATTTTGGTATTATGGTCCAACTGACACAATTCCACAATTTAACCTTGATACTAAACAATGGGAAATGATGGCTCCTGTAAATCGTAAATTTACTATTGATATGAGCTCCCCATCTACAAGTGAAAGTGATATGTTCCAAATGCCCTGTAAAATTTGGAAAACAGAAAATGGTATTTTATTATCTGAATGTTATGGTCCACTAAATCATATGGCAGTACCACTTCGTAAACCATTTTCAACACAAGACGGACAAACCTCTGTTACAGCTGCTCCTGTAGGCGCTCCTTATCCAGTAGGTACTCCAATTCCAACACAAGAGTCTACTGAAGAATGCCCATGCCCAGAAACAATGTGTATGTGTTTAGAAGAAACAACTCAAAATTAAATTAAATGAAAAAACTATTATTACTATTATTAGTAGCTGTAGTCGGTTGTCAAACAACTCCTGAAGTTACAAAACGAATTCGTTACAATGCACATAGCCAAGAGGCTATTCCACATTTAGAGGCTATGGATAAAGCCTTTGGTATCATGAAATCATTAGATTGCGATGATCCAAGAAGTTGGTATTACCAAGGCAGTATCCACTGGATCCCAGATAGTATCCCAAATAATCTATTATGTGATTCATATTCTTCCTCTGAAACTGATTTAAAACTGGCTTGGGATAATTGTACACATTCTGAAGCTGGTGCTGAAGAAGTACATTTTTTAGCTTGGCATAGAATTTATATCTATCATTTAGAAGAAATTATACGTGAATTATCTGGTATGGATAATTTTGCTTTACCATATTGGGGTTATACAAATAATAATGATACTGATAAAATAATGCCTGAAATATTTAGAGATTCTACATCTAATTTATTTGAAGCTGCTCGTTATAAACCATTAAATGAAGGTGTTGCTATCAACAACAATAAAATGGGAACTGCTTTAGATTTAACTGTATTAATGCAATATACTGATTATCAATTATTTAATTCTAATGCTGATGCTGCACCACACGGGGCTATGCACAATTATATAGGTAATGGAGCAAGAAAATTAAGTCCTGGATATGATAATAAAATTACCCAAACTGAAACTAGAACAGGTTTAATGGGGAATGTTCCAACAGCGGGATTTGATCCTATTTTTTGGATGCACCATTCAAATATTGATAGAATATATCAGCAGTGGACTAACTCTAAAAACGGTACTTTAATTACTGAACAGATGTTAGACAACCCAGCTTGGGGATATATTTTCTTTAATGGTAAAGGAGAAAAAGTAGAATATACTATGGGTGATTTAAGAGAAGTATTATATTCTTTAGATTACGATTACGATGATACACCTGTATACGAAAAACCTAATACAGTATCTAAAATAAGAAATATTGTTCAACAAGATGAACTTGTAGGTAATACTATTGTTGCTAACGAAGAAGTTAATTTAGGAACTTTAACAACCCCTGAAGATTATAATGGTGAAAGACAAGTTATAGAAATAGTAGTAGCATTTGATGAAGAACCAACAGGTATCTGGACAGTATTTGATAATGGAAATACACTTGGATACATGACATTCTTTGGAGCTACACACCACGCAGGACATTCCAATATGCCTGGTATGAAAATAACAAAAACATTTAAATACGAAGTAGCTACCTCAGATTTACATAATTTAACAATTAAAGAAAACGATGAAGGTGGTTCTACTTTTGAAGTAGTTAAAATAACCTTATATAGCTTATGATTAAATTATTAAAACAACTTAGAGCATCTTTCTTCCAGTGGTTATCCACTGGTTTATTTGTTTTATTGTTTATTTCATGTATATCATATTATCCCGCTTCATATCGAGCTGAAAGTGTTCTTGCAGTAACAAAAGCAGGAGATACTATACAAGTTCCTATCTCTCAGTTGCAAAAACAATACAATTCAAATACGTATAGCGACTGGCAATTTTATTATGGAAACAATTTATGGTATAATTGGTACGATTGGAGATTACGCTATCCTACCTATAGTTTGTGGTATTATGATTGGTATCGTCCATATGGCAGAACGTTTAGGTATTACAATCAACCTAAGACAAGGTACATACCACGACGTGAAGTTCCACAAACAAGACCACAAACAAGACCTCAAAGATCAACAATAAACACTCCCAGAGGTAGCAGATCAGAATATACCCCTAGAACACCTCAACGAATTCAACGAAATACAACTCCAACTAGAACACAAACTACACCAAATGTGCAAACACGTACAAATGTAGGTCGTAGATCTAATGGGGTAAAACAAAAACAATAATATTTATATCAAAATATAGTGTAATGGACAACTTCAACTTAAAAAATTTCATCAACGAAAATAACCTTGGAGCCTATTCTAGATTAAAAGAAACCGAACTAGATGAACAATCAGCATTTGTATTAGCTGCGGATGCGGCACGTGATGCAGGTAAAGATGAATTTGAATTTCCTAAAGGAAGTGGTAAAATGCATAAAGTTACCTTAAAAAAAGACATCCCAGTTGAAGAAGAAATTACCCAAGAAGCTGATTTAACATCTTCTATACCTGAAATCATGGCAGAATTTTTAATGTTATTAGCTATGGGTAAAACAGCCTTAGAAGCTACTAAAATGTTAGCAGATAAAGATGGTAATATAGACTTTAATAGAATTATCCAAAAGTTTAGAGAAAAAGGAGGAAAAGATAACGATATCGATAACGAAAAGTTAAGAGAAGCATCTAAAGAAGAAGAAGACAAATTCCATACTCAATTAGATAAACTCGTTCACAAAACTTTCGGTGCAAGCAGCGACGAAAAACCAGAAAAAAAATCTCAGTTTAAAAAAGCAGGAGAACGTGCTGGTTTTGATATGAGAGGAATTAAAGAAAATAGATTCCTTGCTGCCTCTATGGAAGATTTAGAGCAGGTAATTAGAAATTTAGCCCATACAGGTGAAATGTCTGAAGATGAAGCTATTGAAATGGCTATTAGAAAGCTAGAAGCTATGTTGGATGGTAGAGACGATATGGATGAAAATATAAAAGAAGAAGATTATAGTAAAATGCATAATGTTGAATTAGTTGCTACCTATAAAGATAAATTTGGAGCTGATTCTGCAAAGGGTTTAACTAGAGATGAACTTATTAAGGGATTAAAATCCGGTACTGTTGGTGAAGTAAAAAATATAAAAAAAGATCATTCTGGTAACCCTAATAATAGATATGAAGTAAAATACTCTAAATCTAATGATACTTACCAAGTGTGGAAAGGAGATACCTTAGTAACAGATTTTGCTACTAAAGAAAGAGCTGATGCTGAAGCTAAAAGATTAAATGCTTTAGAAGATACCAAAAAAATGGACAAAGCTCAAGTGGGGGAAGATTTAGATGTAGGCCATCAAGATGATGAACCAAACATGCTCAAAAAGACAATGTATAGAACAGCTAAAATGGCAGCTATGATATACAAAGAGCTAGACAAATTCGATCAATTCCCCAATGAAGTAGATTTTCCAAATTGGTGGCAAGCAAAACTAATCAAAGCAAACGATTATCTAAATTCAGCATTTGATTATCTAGATGGAGAACAACAAACAGCTAAGCTAGATGCTATGGCTGAAAAAAAGGTAGAAGTAGATGACGAGACAGAATTTAAATTAAAGCTATCTCACTTATTAGATAAACATGCTGAATAAAAAAGAATTCATACAACTTTTAGAGCAAGAAGTAGAAGACTTCATGCAAACTCAAGCCGAAAAGATCGTCTCATTTGAGGACGATCCTAAAGAATACATTTTACAAAAATACCCATCACTAAAGGCAACTTTAGAAGATTTGATGACAAATAGTTTTGACGAGTACACTACTGGTATCTATGTAATGGCTCCCAAACCAACTACATTCAAAATATTACTTCATAATGGTCAACATTTTTTCCTTATCTATGCTAAAGATTCTTATATAGCAAAAATCGCAGGAAAAAAATACTACCTACTTAACTTAGGTGAAGAAGAATACGCTATCAAAGCAATAGCAGATCTACTTACAATGGGAATGCCTCCTGGAGCAAAAGGACCAGAAGGTGAAGAGGAAAATGATATGACGGCAGGCGCAGATGATACTCCAGATGAGGCACCCGCTGATGATACAGGAGGAGACGAAGAAGAATTAGCTGAAACTAAAGAGGAAAAACCAAAACGTAAAACTCCACTTAAGTTTAA
>Ga0208898_1000851_pt1 | contig 22084 bp, 12 predicted proteins | sample VirMetDEL_Mar_4_FD_184513 | JGI IMG/M metagenome (GOLD analysis project Ga0208898, IMG submission 184513) | Aqueous microbial communities from the Delaware River and Bay under freshwater to marine salinity gradient to study organic matter... | ecosystem: Environmental > Aquatic > Marine >...
TCTTATATTTGATACACAAAGATTGCTTTAGTCATCCACGGATTAATCCCAATTTTTGTTCTTTGTTAATTTGTTTTCATATAAGAACCCTCAGCCCTGTCAAAAACGCTGAGGGTTTTTTGATTAAATTTGTTTATGGACTACAAGAAAAAAGTATTCGTAAACAAAGAGCTAACTGACATTGAACTCATGTTTGTCAAAAGCATGCTAGAAGATATAAATCTAGAAAAATATTTAGATGAATGCTTTGTATATATTGACCTCAGTGAAGATGGTGCGGTAGAAATAATTAGTATTGCAGACCAACACGTTTATCGAGTCTCTAAGAAATATAATGTCACAAACAAAATGGCAATACAATATATCCGCCACAAAACACAAATTAACCAAGAAATAAATAAATTACTATATTGGATTGGAATAAACGACATTAAAAAATATATTCCAGTTAAACATGATGAATCCAATAAAAAAGAATACATGCCAATAAATGTGTACGCAGAAAGCATGCCAGAGGCTATTAAGACGCTCACAGACATGCTCTATGATGATTATACCTACCTAGAAGACGTAGATGAGGAGATATAAGCGCAAAAAGCAAATAACGCAGTCTAAGAAAACCAAGGTCGATGGCATAGAGTTTCAGTCAAAACTCGAATCCCACATGTATCTGATACTAAAGGCCAATAAAATTCCTGCTGGATACGAATCAACAAAGTTCACAATCATCGACGGCTTCGATTGCGGCTTTTCATCATACGAAAAAACGCCAAGCAAAAAATACTTACACGATAGAGGCAATAAAAAGGTGCTTCCGATAACATACACGCCGGACTTTGTTGACACACATAACCCTCCACGATTTATTATTGAGTGCAAAGGAAACCCTAATGAGCGATTTCCTATAGTTTGGAAACTCTTCAAAAGACACCTGCACCTAAAAGGATGGGCCCCCGACTTATTTGTGCCGAGGACCCAAAAGGATTGTCAAGAAGTAATTAATCTTATTAAAGAAAAATATTACAATTAATTATTGTCTTTCCTTAGACGCTTTACGCATTTGGAATATCTTATCTGATGCGTATCTTCTTGCAGATTGATTTAAATTTCTTTGCTCTGACTCCCACCATTTGTCCAATTGATTCATATCAATAAGAGCTCCTTGTTCTTGTCGCTTTTGTAAGTAGTATTTAAAGAAATCTCCTTTAACGCTTTTGAAGTTTGGAATTTTTACAACGAAATTTTGTTCGATATCTCTTTCAAGCTTATTAAGCAATTTATTTATGTCTTTTCTAGGATGCGGAACAGCCAAATTAGATAATCGCATCCAAAACAATGTACCAACTGCGTCTCTAAGTTGTCTTTCCATAGCCTCATTTGGAGCATATAACATACGTACCTCTGGCCCACCAGCTAATCCAGAACTCATAGGTGCTGTCATTTCTCCGCCAGTATATAAACTGTATGCGTTCCAAAGATTTTCAACTTGTTGCTTCATCACAGATGTGACACCTGCGTTATCTAAAACTGATATAAAAGCATCATCTACTGAAATAGTACCCCTTTCCACATCTCTACTGATGTATTCTGGTAGGATTTCATCACCAACCCATGTATTTATTCCCCACTTAACCAACTCCATTGCCTCTGGAGGGATGGCAAAAGGTTGTGCTTCTATACCGGTTCCAACTGAAACTGAAAACCCAATATCTTCTGGTAAACCTGATTTAAATTTATTTTGAAATTCATGTGCAGATTGCATTAACTCTAGCATTGTTGATGTCATTCCAGTTGCATCTTCTTGCATCATCAACTTAAACGCCTCCATGGTGTTTATTTCATTTTTCGACATTGTTCTAGCAACTTCTGCAAAGTTCGGGTCATCTATGGGCAAAATAGCTCCACGAACTATGTTTGCTATGCTTAGATTGTCAAAACGACGAATGTCTTCTTCTTCACCACCAGCCAAAACATATAATCCAGCAAATCCCCCCATAATTGTAAGGTTATCAGTCATTAACCTAATGCCATGGAACATACTTGCCTCACGAAATAATCCATTTAGCCTTCTTCTAGCATCTTGTTTCTCAACCTCAGGAAGATCCGGATCCATAACCCTAGCCATTTGATTGGCAAAATTGGACTTATAGTTCATCTGGAATTTACCCCAAGAGAAAAATACGTTTTTAGTAAATTGATTTCTCCAATCAGAATCCATTCCATAATACTCAGCCTCAGACATGTCTGTGGTTTGGCGCATTGTTTCAGCTATTCTCTGGTCTGCCTTTTGAATTGCTTCGTCGTTAGGGTTTTCGTTTTCCTTAGCCCACCAAGCATTCATGTCTTGAGGAAGCCTTTCTCCTTGGTCCACGCGCGCTTGAATATAATGAGATTCAAACATTATGTTTGCTGCATGGGCATCTGCATTGGCAAGGTAAACATCTAAAGCAAATTCTGCACTGGCATTTACACCATCTAAAATTTGATTTAGTCTATAACGAGCTCCAGGGCGGAATCCATATTTTTCAGGAGTTTCAGGATCAATTTGTAATGCTTTTGCATAATAGCTATAAGGCAATAATGTGTCATCAGAAATCAATAACTCTGCTTTAATTGCGCTACGTAAATTAGTTCTTGATCTTGCATAAATGTTGGACAAATCATTACTCCCGAGCATACCTGACACAGCATCTTGAACACCTTTAGCACCAAGGCTGCCGGCAAATCCGCCAACTAAATTTGGCACAAAAGTAAATCCTCCTCGGCGAGCATGAGCCAACGCAACAGGATCTGTTAAAGTTCTCATTGAACCAGACATTGCGCTATAAAACTGTCCAAATGGTTGACCTACACCACCTAAAGCAATTGAACTTATCGTACTGTAAGTGGCTTGACCAGCTCGACTACCAGCTCTTTTTCCTATATCTTCAGATCCAAAATCTGAACTTCCTGTTTGAGAATTTAATAGCTGCTCAAAAACCTGCCATCTTCCGCCAAAATAACTCTGAATCATTTGATATTCATCATTATCGACAAACATATCTTCAAATGCTTTTGAATTAACCATTTGAGTAAATGTATCCCAATCACCTCGACTCATAATATCAACATTAGCTGCCTGTAATGCCTTATAAGCGTTTTTAAAATACCCACCAAAAAGTATTCTTGAAGTCTCTAGTTGATCATCCATAGTAACATCCTTCAGTACATCAGCATCAGCATCTCTCGTAACGCGTCTTCCATCTGTTACAATTTCTCCATCAGTAGCAATTCTAAAGGTTGGTACATACGTTCCTTGTACAAAAAACGATCCCTGTCCATCATAATCTAATTTGCGTTGTTTTGCAGCTTCATGAGGGAATCTTGATGCCATTTTATCTAGTGCAGATACAAGCGGAGCTTTTGCATTTGGAACAACATCATTATATGATCTTGCATCTTGAAGGCCTATTCTTTCGACAATATCTCTTAGTAAAACATATCTAGATTGCAAAGCGTCTTTAGATATGTTTGGGTCATTGCTTTTACCGCTCTCAGCTTCCTTCTTTCTTAACTCAAGCTCTTTTAATAAAGCATTTCTTTGTCTTTGAAATTCAGTATCAAGGCCGGTAGCCGGATCAATTTCTCCAGATTGTCTTTTCAAATGACCAAGAATTTGTAATTCATAGTCATCGTTTATGCCAAGTGCCCCGTTCTTGATATTGATTTTTTTACCAGCCTCTGCTATAGGCAAAGATGCGTTGTATGCATTAATGTCTGCTTCTAAGGCAGCAACGTCATCAACAGTAGCAGTATTAGATTCGTTTATTGCTATAGCGGTTTTTTGATTTGCAGTATTCCAAAGATCGATAAATGGTTTTCCTGCACGCTGGTTTCTAAACAAAGCGTCTTTTAAAATATCTCCAGTAACCATATTCTTTCTAGACTTACTGCCAAAAGGTAATGTAGTTGCGTTCCAATACATGGCATTCATAGACTTTCGTCCTACGTCATTCAAGAAAGGATATATATCTCCCGCTAAATCTGTAACTAATGCAAAAGGATTGTATTTGTTAAGTTTAAATTTTTTCCATGCGTCTTGTGTAATGCTAGTAAATTTATCTTTGAATATTTGTAGCTTACCATTGTTTAAAGTATTAATCTCGTAAGCTAACTCCTGGGCACGAACAAGGTTTTCCATTAAACCAAAACGAGGTCTTCTGCCCTTAATGATGTCATTAAAAAAGTCAACTACAATTCCTTGCTGTCTTGCATCTAAACTATTATAAAAGTTATTTGATTTATTTAAGGCCTCAATCCTGTCAACTATTGCATTTTTGCGGTCAATATCTGGATTGACTTCACTCGGTGCAGCAGGTTTAACCTCAACAGCTCCAACATCAGACGTTTCGACTTCTGCGGGCATCTCTGTAGCTGCTGGCTCTTCTGTAGGCGCTTCAGCTTCTGCTTCAGCTTCTGATGCAGATTGTTTCATTGCTTCAATCTGGGCTTCATTAGCCAGCTTAACTTTCACAGCGGCATCTTCTGCATCTTGACCAGTAAGCATAACTCTTTTATCTGAGCCTTTTACTCTCAAGCTGACTGCCTTAACGGTTCCGTCTGGATTATATTCAACCCCTTGATTCGCTACATCAAATTGAACTGTATAATCAACATCATTTACAGTAATTGATCCATCATTGTTAACGCCAACAACTTCTTGATCATATATGATACCAGAATTTGCAGCATCACTTCCACTAATTTCATCTACATTACCCAGCTCAAATACTTGACCCGTCTTTTTAGACTCAAAAACAACTGTTTGACCATCAAGATACACATCTCCATCCATAACCTCTCCGGTGATTGGATTTCGGAACTGAGCACCACGATTTATAAAATCATCAATTGGTTTTCCTTTTGGAGTTGGCTTAGTCTCTTCGACTGGTTCGGCAACTGTTGCTTGCTGCTGCTCAAGAGTCGCATCAACAGGAGTAGCTTCAACTTCTTGATCTGTTTCTTGTTCAAACAGATTTTGCTGGCGAGCTCTATCAATATTATCCCTTAAATTAAACGCAGCTTTTTGCTCTGGAGTTACATTGGTATAGTAGTTTTCAGCTTGATAAAACTGACCTTTGGCACTAGCTATAGGGGTAAATGGAGCAACATTATCCTGAATATCCTGTAAATATAATTCAGATGCTTTTTCAGCAACCATTTCTGGAGTGAGCTTAAAGTCTTCTGTTTCAGAATACTCGCTCTGCAATGCATCAACAGCTTGTGAATCATACATTGCTTTTTCTTGAGCAGTCAAGAAATAATAGCCTAGTTTACTTGGATACTTGGCTAGTATTTTATTGATGTCTTTTTTGTAGTTCTCAATATTTCTTATATTGGCGTCAATCAATTCAGGCAGGTTTCCCTCCATGATCGCTTCATGCTGTTGTTCGATTTGAGCCATAAGATTTAAATAGTTCATCTTATCTTGACGACTCATGCTATCAACAAGTCTTTGCTTCTCTTCGTCAAGTGCTAAAATTTTATTACTTATTTCTGCTTTAGCATCTTGAACTGCTTTAAATTTAGGATGAGTTGGTTTAACACCACGCTCTGTTAGTCTTTGCTCCTCAATGTCTAGTTGTGCTTTAACCTGTAGTTGAGCAACTTCACCTTCTAAAGTTATATTGTTTTTGATAATTCCATCTCCAGCATTGCTTAAGCCTCTAGATAATTGTTGTTTGGCAGCACCCATTGGTAGAGATGTGAATAATGAATTTACTCCAGCATCAGCAGCTATTTTCATAGCCTTGTCCATATCAAACTCTTCTCGACCCGCGATTACATCTACCATGTAATTTGTTACGCCAATTAACATTTCTTCTGGAACTTCTCGCATTACAGCTTCTCTAGACAAACCGTAAGCTCTTGAATAAGATCCAATTATACCTTCTCGATATCTTTTCGCATACTCATTTGCAAATGATTGCAGTTCAGTAGATGAGCCTTTTGTAAAGTTGTTAAACTTTCTTAATCCCTGAAGGTCCTTGAAAAATCTATATGTAAACGCAGCTGTCCAAGCGGTTTCAGTTGCCCCTTTGCTAAATGAAATTGCTCGTATTTTAGCATCAGACATGTTTAGCATGTCTTCTTGTGCTTGAGTTAAATTAATTCCTGCTTTTTGCATTGCACGAGCCTCTTCTCGTGCAGTTATAAGTTCTTCTCTACTTCTTCCGTAACCAGTTGTACCTGTTGCAGCTAAACCCATTCCAGGATTCAATAAAAATAAAGCTGTGTGAGGCAGTGATTGCATTGAAGCAGATTTTCCTTGTACTAAAAACTCTGCTATAGTTCTTGAATCTGTTATGCTATAATCGTATTCAGGCAGACCCTCTTTTGCTCGTTGTACACTTTCTACAGAAGGAAAGTGTGGCTTTTGTATGTTTACGCCTCTGCCATTAGAAACACCAAACTCTTCGAACAACAAAAACTTAGAAGCTTCTGGCCCAATGATTGCACTTAAAGGGTCGTCTAAAAACATTCCAAAGTCATGCAGCATTTGCCAAGTAGCTGCTTTAACTTCAGCTGGAATTAAATACATTTGACGCTCAAACTCATTCCATACCGGATTGTCTGGATCGTATTTAGCATTATTGTTTTTTTCTAAACGCGCTAATTCATTAACCATGTCTTTAAAAATACCAACATCTGCATCTTTGTCAATTTCTATAGTATACTCGCCATTTCTAATATAGCTAAGCTCTAGTGGTCGACTAATAAGCTCATACATTTCTCGGTAACTAGCAGATTCACCGTTAATTTTTAAAGCGCTTAAAGGAACATCAGCACGCATTAAACCCTGCTCTTCCAGAGTGTTCCAAAGTTCTACATTATTATAGTCTGCATTATCAAAAACACCAGATGTTCTAAGGCCATGACTAATTAACGATGAAGCTCTTGCCTTTTGCTCCTCGAATCTTGCTATAGCTTTGTCAATAAAGTTTTTAGTTTTTCTAACATTAGCTACATCCTCAGGAATTAAATCTGCTTTGATCCGACCAGCCTCTGTCATAACATATTCATCGCGCTTTCTTGGATCTCTTGATCTTATTTGCTGACCTCCTCGCGATGTTTTTGGTCCAGTGCGGTTTTGAATGTCTTTAACGAATTCAATGGTCTTTTCGTACTCGGGATCTATAGCTACTTTCGCCGCATATAAAAACATCGCATAAGAATATTCATCGAATTCTCCTGCATTATAAAACATATCCGTACTCATACCTGCTTGACCACTAACAGTCTCTAAAAGCTGCTCTAAAAAGCTTTCTGGTGGTCTAACAACAGCAGCTGAAACACTACCAACTATTTCTGGAATAGCAGTAGGATTTTCGCGAACTCTCCTGGCTATTGAAGGAACCATGTGTTGTCCCCCGCCTTCTACTCCAAGAGAATATAAAAACTCATTGTGTCTTTGCTCAACGCGTAAATTAAAATCCTCTTCATTAAATGTTTCTCCAAACATATCGCCCATATCGGACATTAATTCTGTAACAAATTGCGATCCGTCTGGGCGCGTAATAAGCAAAGCTCCTTCTCCGCGTTCAGCAACTTCAGCTTGAAAGCCGAGATTTCTAAACTGCTTGTTGAAACGCATCATTGCGTCTTCTTCATTCATCTTTAAAAAATTTCTGTCGAAATTCTTTAAAGTATCAAGCATTGAAAAATCGTTTTCTATCTGCTGATTATATACAATATATCGGCTAGGAGGCTTCGGATCTTGAGATGCAGAATCCGATAAAGATAGATTTTGTTGAGTAGTTGAGGGTGATACCGTACTTCCTGTGATTGCAGTCTGCTGTTGCTGATCCGAATCCGAATCTTCTTTTTTTTTTTGAGTTTCGTCTGGATCTTGAATGGTCCAAGAGTTGTTCAAAGAGAAAAATTCTTGATCAGTTAGTTTTGGTAATTTATTATTTGAGCGCACATTATTAACCCAAAATTTTAATTGCTCGGTATCTTGCAGCCCAGAAATAATATTTAAATTATTCTCACTGTAATTACGCCCAGTCGCACCATATAAACCAACAAGGTAATTATATATTCTTTTGTTAGGTGGATCAGTAACTGGCGCATTAGTTTCTTGCGTTGAATCAACTGAAGCTTGAGCCACAACATCCTGCTCTACAGGCTGTAATGTGGCTTGGGTATCAGCAGTAAGTGTGTCCTGAACAATGTTTTCTTCTTGTGTCATCAACTTAAAATATTTTAATTTAAATAGAAACTTTCACTATAATCTTTAAATGCAGATATCCATTGATTAGCCTGGCCATCTTCATTACTTCCATCTGCTTTATAACCCTCCTGTACAAGATAGTCTCTAAACCCTCCGACATTATTATTCCAAAAATTTGCATATAATTGAGGCATTTGATCAATCGGAATTCTTATGTAGTCAGTTGTTTGAATTGTGCGTTCTTCTGTTAATCCGAGCTGAGAGGAACCAACCATAGCAGCCACTTCAGAGCCAGCTTTACCGAAATCAGATGTTCCCTTTATATATACTGCCGCTGGCGATGCTTTTCCGTTTCTACCAAAACCTTCATCAAAATACAAAATACCAGTAACCTCATTTAATGTTCTATCATGAATTGTTGTTACATCGTCAATATTGTTTAAAAGAATATCTTTTCTACTAGGAGCACCTCCTTTTTTAAGAGTTCCTTGTTCAGACCTAAAAGTAACCGCTCCTGCTAAGTTATCCATTTGGTTATATAGAACATTATTTTTTAAAGAATCATTATAATTCGTAGACTCAATTTGCTGTCCGTTCTGGTTTATAGTTCTGTTGTTTTCAAAACTATCATTAGCTGCATTTCGAGCTTTACCTGCTGCGTCAATAGCCAATATTAAGTCGTTTTGTATAGCTGATTTATTGAACTTACCTATCGTACTTGCAGTAGGAGCTCCAGGTCCTAATGAAATTTCAGGAACAGATGTCTGCATTACAGACGCATTAAATACAGGAATTCCTGGAGGGGTTGATCCACTTCCATTATTTGACCAATATTCACGATAATTTACATCTAGACCCTGTAAAAATTTATCTCGCATAAAAGCTTTTGCAAGCTCTCTTTGCTGATCAGTTATGATTTCCTCACCTTGATCATCTAGTTGGATTGTAGTTGGGTCAATAATCAATCCGTTTTTCATTTCTGGAACAAGAAGTTCTCCCTTGTCATTATAAAATTGTGGGATCTCTTCCTCGTCGCCATTTTCATTTACAAACTTGCGCGTTCCATATATTTTTTTCAAATCCTCTTGCGTCATCCATTTATGACCAGGATCTCCAATAGCTTTACCGCCAAAATGTTGTGTTATGATTCTAACAACATCTTTGTCATCGGCCACTATTGAATCTAATTCGTTTTCGATATTATTTCTTAGCTCAGGAACTTTTCTATTCTGTAGAACAGCTTGGAACATTATTTGACCACCTAAATCTTGAGTTTGATTATAGGGGAAAGCATAGTTTTGGCCCAATACCTTAAGGAAGTCTTTTACTCTTTCGTTAGGGTCAAACTTCAAATAAACATCGTCTTTACCTCCTGCTATATCAGTTAATCGTCTTGTTTGTGTTGCCGTCTGAATCTTGCCTGATTGATCCGCATACTGAAAATTTCTAATCATAGAAGCATCATTGCCAATCATGCCAACTTGAACTGTATCTTGATACGGTATTCTTTCGCCTTTTTCATTGATTAAATATCGAGGCATTGGGCGATCTTTAATTAAAGTACGTATGTACTTATTTCTCCCATACTCATCCTGCTTATCTGCAGCTATAGCTTCATCATAAGCTTTAAGTTTTTTCGCTACAAGATCAGAAATATTACCAAGTTGGTTGGCTTGGCTTTGATAACTTGAGATTAATGCCGTTGCTTCAGATCTACTAATTTTACCTTCTCTGTTTGCCTGATGAGCAGCATAAGCAGCCTCTGTTAAGGATCTTGCTCCGCCAGCATAAAGTTTATCAAGCTCTCCAGCCCCTGTTGCTTGAATGGTTGCAGATGCTTTTGCCAATTCAGATAGCTCTTTAGTACGAGCCTCCTGAACTTGCAATTTAATTTTATTGACATTCATCTGGCCGTCAAGATAGAATTGAGCTATCTTTTCAGCTTTTGTTGCAATAGGTTGCGTATATATTCCCCCTTGATAAGCCATTAGAACTATCTATTTCTATTCATAAAATTAAAATAACCAGGCATAAAACCTCCAGAACTTTTACTGTTAGGAAAAACAACCCCATATTTCGGTGTAGTCGGCATATTATTTATTATGGAATTATTGATAGCCCCTTGAAGTCCGAATTGTGGATCATACATTGTGTTTCTTGGCTGCAATGAGCTAAAGGTATTGTCTAGTTGAGCAGAAAATGATTTTGCTGCCAATCTTGAATCAAGAGGTAAATCCTCAACCAATTTAGCTGTATCTGTAACGTCTTTTGCCGTTTTAGTAGCATTTGCAGCAGCTTCTGCAGCGTCTGCAGCGTCTTTTGCGTTCTTCACAGAACGTGGATCAATTCCTGCTTCAGCTAAAGCTGCTTCTCGCGCAGTGCCTGCACTAACAACAGTCATAGCAACATCACTAAGTGCATCGCTTTTCATTTGAGCTCCAGCCATTGCTTGTTGCTTAAGAGATTGTAGTCGCTCTAAATCTCTAGCCTCTTGCATCTGTCTCATGGTTTGCTCTTCTTGTAGCCTAAGCATGTCTGCTTGAAATTCTTTGTCTAACATAGAAGTTAGTCCCTGTAATTGAGTTTTTTGAGCTTGCTGATATCCCATTCCTAAAATACCAAGAGCCCCAGCAATATCTCGACCTTGAGCAACATCACTTGTAGTTGCAAGCATTTCAGAAGTTCCAATACGCAGCTGTCGTTCCGCTTCTAAAGAAGGCTTAATAGATGCAGCTAAATTAGTTAGATCTTGATATTTAAATTGGTCCAATCCGCTTTTAGCAGATGAAGCCATTTTTTCCCCTTGAATAAATTGATTTATACTGCTACCTGCACTTGCAATTAATCCTAATGTCGTTAAAAGAGCCATTATTCTTGAGCTTTATAATTATACAAATATACGAATTTTACATGTAGCTCTTAAACACCTCAGAGTTGACGGCGTATAGCTCTACAAAGTTTGTTGAATCATTTTGCAACAAGATGCTAGAGTAATATCCACGCAATCCATATGACTCAATTTGTGGGTCTTTAACTACAAAACAAAAATCATTTACTGAAGGTGCATTTATTATCGAAACAACGTTTATGCTTGATCCAGATATTGTGTTAATCACCCCTACTTGAAGTGGGGTTCCTGAATTATCAAACCATAATTCATCACCTTCTTGTATTTGATTTGGAATCGCATTGCCAAACACTATTTCAGTAGGCCCACCGCCACCGGTAACAGGCCCAATGCCTTGAATTGAAAGCTTGTTGTAATTGTTTTTATCACTAGCTTCGCGTCTAATATAGGCATACTTCATACCTTCTTTATCCTCAAACTTATAGTTCCCAGCAGATCCAATTTGACCAGACTCTAACTCAGAGTTAAGTGTTGCATACCACTGAGTACTATTGGTCTCTAGTCCTAATGCCTTAAATAGCTTGACATCCGAAGGACCTTCATTAGCAGAAAATTTTATACGACACCCATCTATGCTTCCATAAAAATTTGTTCGCTCTTCATTAGCATCATGCTCGTACAAATTACCGTTCTTAAAGGTATAAAATTTTGTCCCAAGTCTTTGTGTCCACTCAGGAATATATGTATGAAATGAAGTCCACGCATTGTAAACCTCATCCCATGTTATTGTTCTTTGATCTGTTGATAATTGCGCCATATCTTATCCTACGTAATCCCAAATTAAAAATAAATTCTCACTAGTATTAGCCCTGTTGAATGTAAAGTTTCCAGAAACCAATGTACCGTTACCACTAGTAGTTACCGTTTGACTCACATAAGTTGCATTGTTTCTAATGTCAGCTGGAGTAAGTGTTGTTGAGCTACTAACTAAATAACCTAGTCTATGTGTGCCTTGTAAAAATTCTCCTGTATGAATATCTGAATTGACAAAAGATTGAATCACAACGACATCGCCATTATCTGGAACAATATCTGTACCCATGTCTCCGCTGACTGTTTCAAATCGCGTAACCCCATCAAAATCAAATATATCCAGCGTTGAATTTAATGCGCCATCAGCGTTAATTTTATATCTGTTTATCGTGGTTAATTCAGCGTACTCAGGAGAGTTCATTACAAGTAATGTAACATCCATTGTCTCAGGAATTGGACAGTCATGTGTTAGAGTTACAGTTGGATTATCGCCAACAGCTTGAATAGTAACAGAGGCTATTCCATCAGCATCTAAGTCTCCTTGACTTACTGCAAAAGAAATAGTTCCGCTGCCTGTAAGACCGTCATTAGTAAATAATGTTCCATTATGAACAATTGAAATATTAATTTCAGCAGAAGTTACATAATCAATATTTACAGTGCCAGGATAATTAGCAATTTCAAAGTCATAAGTATATGTTCCACTTACGTCTCGCGTAAGTACTGTGCCGCATTCAATATTACTTGTTGGAATAATTTGTCCTTCATCAGTCATCGTCAATACGTATTGATGATTTCTTGGATCAAATCCTCCTAGGTTAAACTTGTTTTTATTTCCAATTAAAAACTCTTTAAAAAATGACTTCATACCTGCGTATGAAATTGGAGTAATGCCTTCGTTGTTGAGACTCAATACTGCTCCCCTATTAGCGTCAGTAAAATACACACGGCCCTCATAAGTAGCAAAACTTTCTGGGTTTGTGGATATACCATATTCTCCAGAGTACGGAACATCTTGCCCAAGCACTTGCTCTATTTGAGTCAAACTACCAGACCCATCAGGACTAGTTAAAATGTTTTTCTCATATAACACCTTAGACACTCGGTCTTCTTGGAAAACAATTAAATCTCGTTCTCTAGCAAATATCTTTTGAATACCTCCATATTTAGAATCTAGATTCTTAGATATACCTCGTCCAGTATTAAATTCATTAAGGCTATTATATCCAGTATCCTCGCTAAAAGAACCACTATAGATAAGCCTGTTTTTATCTGCTCGACTAGCATACCCATCAATCAAGGCAATATTGGGGCGAGTTTTTAAAGTAATATATGGCTTGAATCTGCCATCTAAAATTCTTGATGCTTCAACACCATTGCCAAAAGAATAACAATTTCCAGCAGATAAAGAAACAATTGCTGGGTCTGAAGAATTTTGATTCTGTAAATTTCCTTGGTGATATCCAGCTTCAATCGTAAATGTTTGTTCTGTCTCGTAATAAATATCTGTGTTTTCTTCAATCGGCTCAGTTTCAAAAACTACTAAGTCCTGAAACAATGCCGTTCTTATTCTAGCACGAAATGTTGCTCTATCAGATCCATTAATAAATCTATCAGTTGTAACCTTACATCTCCACCTATCACCGACCTTATAAATAATAATCGCAAATTCAAACGACGCCCTAATTGGTATATCGTATCTTCTTGCATTTGGATCGCCAGACTCTGTAATTGTTGTGTAAACATAATTTGTCTGAGCATCTAAAAATTTTGCAAAACAATGATCATTTCCGGTTGTAACGTAATCTGATTGAGCATCATATTCTTCATTGAAAACATCTGTAAGAGTATCATAAACAATACCGCCAACAGCCTCTTGTTCTGTATGCAAAAAATCAAGGGTTATTTTAGCGCCACGGGGTATTGTTAAATCAGTATAAGTGCCTGTAGATTCACTATATGATTGATAAAATCCAGAAGTATTGCTTGCTGGCAAAACAACAGTAGTGTATCCGTTCTGACCAGATCCTATATAACTTCCACGATAATAATCAACATTTCTATCCGTATCAAAAACCATCGCAAAGTTCAAAGGACGAATTTTCATGTATGTCCCAGCCTTTTCAATAATGGCATTGCCATCATTATCCTCATTCCCTTCAATCCATCCTTCTCCTGAGGTGTTTTGGTCTGCTCCTGTTTTTTGACTAATTTCTAAAACTTTGCATCGAACAAGATCTGTAAGAGGCCCGCTATTATCGCGCTTTACAATTAATGTCTGGCCTTCTTCAACTTTTTTAGCATTTGCTCCTTGCATTAAAACGTAAACATCTAAACCATCTTGATAATACTCCGTAGCGTATATGGTATAATATTCTTGCTTACTGCTTTTTATAAAGAACTTGTATCTGTCAGCCCAATAAGGAGGCAAATTATTTACTGTAATCTTAAAAGAATTTATATTTACAGATTGTCTTATTGGAACAAATACCTCGGATTCGCTATCTGGCACGTTTTCTAAAGGAAGCAATACACTGCTGTATCTACCAAATCGATCCAAATAAACAATTCCAACCTCATAAGTTGTGTTCGATTTTAGAGACAACTGAACAGCTTTTTTCCTATAGGTAATTATTGAAGGATCTTGCCAATAAAATGCTTCATTAGCAGTCCCCGTTGTTGTTGTGTATTCAATAAAAGGATTTGCCAGAGTAAAAGCCGTTGAAGTTGGAGGGGTACTTAATGATAAAGTTGGTCCAGAAAAAGTTTTTGATACCTCATCAGGGTGAGGTACTGTATTAACGTTTAACTGAAAGCTACTTTGAAGCTGCTCTAAAGCCGCAACAAACTCGTCAGAAGCACACAAATCAATTACTGAAGAATAGTTTTGTAGTAATATTACTGTGGCTTGAATATAAGCTGCTCCACCAAAATAATCTGGAGGACCAACTACTTGATTAGAAAATAAATTCAATCCAAACCTAATGCTGCTACCTTTAATTAAATCTAATCCAGACAAATTAAAAGTTACAAGCTGCCCCTGGCCAGTTGTAATAGTCCCAGCAATATCAGTTCCTTCCTGAGTTTCTGATACTAGCTCAACGTTGTAATCAATTTTAATGTTTTGAGCATCACCCTCAGTACGTACTAAATCATACTGACTAGTCGTATTACCAAAAACAATACGATCTTCAATAATATCTTGGGCCTTTGCAGTTAAGGGAACATCGTCAAATATCCGGAGTACCTCATCCGCAGGCAGCGTCTTAAATATTTTTTTATTAAAAAACTCATAGGTCTGAACCGAGTTGTCAGGTATATTGCTTTCATCTTTATTAATGTTATCGATAACATATATTGTTGGCTCATTAGCTACTTTAAACAAAAGCTGAACATCTGTAACTCTTTTATCTCCAGCATTATACGATAATCTATATCCATTATATAAACTCTCCATGCCAAGGTTTTCCATGGACGCATAGTCCAAATCAAATTCCCCTGGAACAAATTGGTAATTGGTAAATGCAGAAGGCGCAGAATACTCGTTATCTAAATATTTGTAGCGATATGCAAATGCAAAAAAGTTTTCTTTTAAACTGTTTTCTGCATCAGTAGCTGTGTTGAAAGGAGTTACACTTGGAGCAAAACGTGGAGGTTTTTTATACAAAGAAATATCGTCCTCGTTAAATCCATTAACACCATAGGTCTTAGCTCTCTTAATGTTCACCATTCTTGGCGGATTAATGCCATCAGTAAATAACAAAAGTTTATCTTTTCTAGAGGTGTTGTAAAGAATATTTACCCCAGTAATTTTATACTTAGCGTTAAAATTTAAAACTTGCAGATTTCCAGATCTTTCGTCCGCTAAAATAGTTGTGGTTAATTGCTTTAAAGCATCGTATTCAAAGACATAAGAATACCCAAGACTATTAACAATAAACCAATATATTTTTTCCTCGGCCTCATCAGCTACAGAGCCAATACATATCGGAGTGTTTGTTACTGGGATATTAGTTAGCTTGACATTTCCCTTTTCATTTTCTATTGCGCCAGCATCAGAGCCACTAGTGTTGAGCACACGAATATTATAACCTTCAATGAATTCGCCTTTTTGAATAAGACGCTCATCGACGTCTTTATTCATCTTGCCCGTCGAGAATACGTTTTTAATCTTCATACTACTTTATCCACTTATCTCGTCCTCGTAGAATCTGAGTAAGTTCGCCTAGTTTAATAGAGTTCAATCTAATCTTTGTGTTGCGTAATGATGCTGAAGCTTGCTTCTGAGCTCTACGCACAATGTATTCTTGTACACCAAACTTTTGTTTTAATACGCTAGACACAAGATAGTCGTACATGTAATTCTCTGCTAATTTATGAATCTTTATATCTCCGTCAGACAAAGCGTAAAGACCGTCAGACACATATTCAATAATAATTTGCTTACCAGATAAATCTGAACTAAACAAAATAAACCCACGGTCTTTATCTAAACGATAGCTTCCATTGTGATTAGCAGTTGCAGTGTCTAAACCAAATCGCTTGCCAAGTAAATTTGTATCAGGCTCAACAACAGTTCTTCCAGAATGTTGATTTCTCCAATTAGTTTCGATTACAGGGGTTCCAGTTAGCGCATTGTCATTGTTATCCATAAGGATATTTTTCTGCGCTGTATTGTCCTGTAAATAACTAATAGGTGTAGATGTATTGAAGTTCTCTGGAATCATTCTAGCCGTACCATCTTCTCCAACATAAGCTACTTTAACTGCACTAACAAAATCGTGTGGTAAATGCATCTTTAAATTGTCAGGTAATTCAGCTTCGAATCCACGAATCTCTCGCAATGCATCATAATGTAATTCCTGCAAACCACGCTTGGCATGAAAGACAATTTCATTTCTATCAGCTTTATTAATGACCTTATCATCACCAACATAAGTGAGCATAAAGTTATTTATGATGTCTTTCAGCAAGACATACTGATACGTTCCCCAGTTTTCGTCTGTAGGATTATTACCATTGTTTTGGTAGTATTCCCTTTGATCTATATATGTTCCAATTATTGGCATAGGTTATGAATTTTCTTTGGCGTATTCTATCTGCTCTTGCTGCGCAGTTAATTGTACGACTTCTGTTTCTCGTATACTTAGTCCAGCATACTTACATATCTTGATGATTAACTCTGTCTCATCCTCCTCAGATATTTCAAAATCTGTGCTAGTGGCAGAGTTGTAAACAGGATCCCCTCCTACAGAAACATACCCCCAGTGCGGATCGACAGGCTTACGAATGTAATTAGCCTGTACGGTTTGCGATATACTTAAAGGTCGTACGTATATATTATTGCCTTTTCGTACGTATATAGGGTAGGTCAGTGTTGGCGTGGTGTAGTTGCTGTTCACAATCATATCAAACTTGTGTGGCGCAACTGGCTGAATTACAGTTCCTCCAGATTGAATTACGTCTGTGCCAAATCCTCCTTGATAGGTAAGATTAATTAATTTATATAAGTCAGCAGGAAGCAAGAAGTAATCGCGCTCTTCCGGTGGAGGAACATTATCGACATACGTCAACGCAACATTTTCATAGAAAATATCAATTTTATTCTGTATATGCTGGACAGTATCGCCATAGTTCAGAGCTTTTTTGCGAACATTTTGCATTGCCATAGCTTTTGAGTAGTCAGAAAAATATGACTCAAAAATTTCTAGCTGGGCTAATTTTGCAAAATAATCAAATTCTGATGGAGATACATATCCTCTGTTGTCCTTGTTAAGCAAAAACATAACAGTATTTCTGACGCTATTAATCATAGGATATATTTTCTACAAAAGTACAAAAAAAAGAGGCCGCAAATTGCGACCCCTCCTCCTTTCACGGTAGAACTGTAAATCTATAGTTTATTGGTAATGTTCTGTAAGACATCTAATCCTTCATCAGTTTTGAAGAACGAGGCTAATGCACTATATACATTTTCACCGAATGGGGCAATCATTACCTTTTGGCGTTTGTCAGTAGCCCAAGTAACGGTACGATTGTCGTCTTTAATGTGTAGTATTCCCATCTCTACTGCACGTACAGCTAAGTTACGTAGTTTTAGATTTTCATCGTTTAACAAATCCATAAACTCACCTGGGTTATTTCTTGCCCAAATAATCATGTCACGACGCAGTTCTGATGAGGTCATTTTTGAAATGTTTCCTTTAAGCGCAACACGAGCAACAGCCTCTAGGTCGTTGATATCTAAATCTTTAGCAGCAACCTGCGCTTCAAGGGTAGAAAATATAGTTTCAACCTCGTCGCTTGCTTGTTTCTCCTTGTCAAACTCCTCAAATTTCTTGTTGAAATCGGGATGAATCATAAGAAACTTCTGTAAATTAACATTCCACGCTGGAACAATAAGCGTTCCATTTTGAAATACAATAGGCTCCATTGTTACAACACCATCTTGCTCATCTACAAATGGAGATAATTGATTTGTAGCATATCTTAATGCTCTGTTCAAAGAGCCATCAAAATATGTTAATGGCTTTCTAGAGGTGTGTTTTACTGAAATCATTGTGCGTATTGGGGTCTTGTTTCCCTTAAGAATAAATACGCGATCTTTTTGCTCTAGCTTTGGTAATACTGTATTGTACCCATAAGCTTTGGTAGTTTTTGTAGACATTTTATTTAAAATTTAATTTTATTAAAAAAAAGGATTGGGGGGCGACAAGCGCCCCCTTTTCCCTAACATAGTTATTATTGGAACAACATAAAGTTGTTTACTCCCATTGTACAAAGAGCACGCTCAGACAAGAAGTGAACTTCCATCACATCTTTATCAGTTGTAGCAGCTCCTCCAGCAGAACCAACAACCCAAGACTTATACTTGCGGTCTTCAGTAGGAGAAACACGATAACGAACGTGTAAGAACGGACGTTTTGCGTTTTCACCCAATACTTGGTCATATACTGTAGTAGTACCAGCAGGAACTAAGATTCCATCAACCCCTCCAATGTTACCACGAGTAGTAGCATCGTTAAGGTATTTCCAGTCAGACTTATAGAAGTCATATCCGATACGGAATCCAGTGAATCCAAGGTTAAGAGCCATGTCCTCGTCATTGTCAAACAAACCGTAAGAGCTATCAGAAGCTGATGCGTTGTTTTGTGAAGCGAGTACTCGGTCAATTTCAAAGCTAGTTGCACGGTTTACAAACATAACGTTTTCTTGAATAGCTCCTTCTTTGTCAAGAACTTTAGCCATAGCTTCAAGATCGTCACGGTCAGTAAAGATACCAGTAGCAACGTTACCATTGTTTTCTACATCGTAGAAAAGACCTTTGGTTCCTTTGTATCCAGCAGTAGCGGCAGAAGAATTAACAGCAGCAGGCTCTCCTTCAACCATTGCAGTCTCAAGATAGTCTTCAAAACGTAAACGAGTTTCATGCTCAGACTTCAAATACCAAAGATATCCAGAAGCACCATTCTCAGTAGTTACTTCAACCCATCCAACGTGAGCCATTTCAGAACCAGATACTTCGTAACGGTCTTTAATGATGATTGGATTGTTTTCTTTAGATTCAAAATCAGCTTCAAGAGAACCTTTCATTCCTTCAGATCCTTTTTTAAACTCAGAACCATAAACAAAAATAGTTATATCGTCAGCGGCTGTGAAGTTTGCGGCCCCACCGCTAGTAACTTCTACAAGGCTAAAAGTAGCAAAAGTAACAACATCAATAGAGTCTGTAGCTACGCTCGTAATAAGACACTTAGCTTGCTTGCCATCAGAATCACGAGAAATGATAATGGTTTGGTTTGCGCGGAAATTGTGTCCAGTCACAGCAATAGTATTTCCATCAGTAATGCTACCAGCTGCTTGAATGTGTAAACGTCCTTGCTCACTCCACTTGATAAGGTCTGAGCTAGAAGGTAATTCAGCTCCTACCATACGTAAGAAAGAAGCAATTGAACGATTTCCATAACGCTCAAATTCTTTTTCGTACAAATCTGGTAAGTACTGTTGTGCAAAAGTGTAATCTGCATTAGAAAGGTAGTTGGTGTTAGCCAATCCCTTTACTGGTGCAGGAGTTAAAGAGGTAGATCCGCCTACGGTTCCAGCTCCTCCAAGGGTGATAGTTTGTGCCATCTTAATAAGGTTTTAAAATTTTTTTTATCGTTTTTTAATTTTCAAACCAGACCCATAATCATTGTCGTTCATAACTCTGAATTTTGGACCAGGCTTCGATGAATCAACATTAGCACGAACATTCATATTTATATTTTTACCATCCTTAACCACTTCGTTTACCGCGTCGGCTTTGCCCTGCTCATAAAAGAACTTAGCGTATGCCTGAGGGTTCATTGCCATGTTTAAGGCGGTATGATACTGTTTCGCATCTTTTAAGTAGCCATTGTCATCGACAAAGCGTGAAATAAAATTGTTAAGGTCTGATTGAGCCTTGACAACCTCGTTCACATCTTTTGGCTTATAACGCAGCGACTTTTCACCAACATTAAATTCGAAACCTTCGAACTCATCAGTAAAAAGCTCAGACGTTTTTTGCTCAAAAGTTTTTCTTTGACTTTGAACAACTTCTTGCTCCCTAGTTGATTCATCATTATATTGCTTGTAAAACTCAATAGCTTTTCTTGCATCCTCAGGAAGAGCCTCGCTACTTGACTCAAGTGGGGCTTTGTACTTATCCTGCATCTGCTTGAAATACTCCTTTGCTTTATGCAATTCTTGTTTTTTCTCAAAAGCTTTTCGCTTGGCATCTTTTTCAGTATCAACATTTTCGTCAACACTAAACCTGTCTTCAATTATATAATTAATATCAGACTCATCCAGCTCTGGATTTGATTGTCGATAATATTCACGCAATAAAACTGATTCTTCATACTCGCTCACGTCTTCGTTTGCTTTAATGAAGTCTTTGAGACCGCGTTTAGTCTCTTGCTTATATTGCAAATACTTCTCGACTTCCTCCGGAAGCTCTTGAGGGGTATTCTTATTTGAAAGAACGTTGTCTAAATCATCTACACTGATTTTATATTTATCAGTCAAGAATTGATTTATAATTTCTTCTCTGCTTGGAGCTACAGTCTTGGGGTCTTTTTCCTCTACGTCCTGCGATTCTGCTTGGGCTTGTTGCTCTTCTTTTTGGCCTTGTTCGCCATCGAGTAACACCCCTTCATCAGTTTCTTGCTCTTTAGTGCCATCTTCTATATTTTCTTGTTGTTCAGTACTTTTTTCTGCCGCTGGCGGCTGTGATAAGTCGACTTTAAAATCAACCTCTTCGTTTACATTACTCATAATGAATTAGATTTAAATTATTATTGCAAAATTATGTAAAAATATTACATGTTTCCTTGACCCATCATAGCCTGTATTTTTGCCATAATATCTTCCTGATTATTTTGTTGTTCAAAATCAGTAGGAGGTAAATTTTCTTTACGCTGGGCAATCATTTTACTTTGCTGAGTCGCTTGTTTTTTTGTTCTTTCGTCTTTGCGGTCTTCTTTGTATTTTTCTTTAGACTGGCCTACTTGACCCTCAATTTCTTTTAAGCGCATTTCAAATTCGTACTTCATCTTCATCAGCTCCATGTCAATTTCTTTTTTGGCTTGCATTTTTTGCATCTCTAGTTGAGCACGCATTTGCTCCAATTGAGATTCAGACTCATTCTTCATCTGCTGTTCTTGCATTCTAGATTGAGAAGCCGATTGTGCTGATTGAGCATTAGCCTGAGTTTGCATGTCAATAGTCTTTTGCTGTTTTTGCAACTCTAGCTTTTCACGTTTTTGTTTACGAACTTTTAATAAACTATTAGCTAAATTCAAATTATTTACACTGCGTATGTCAATTGCATCTTCCAATCCAATTTGACCAGCCTGAATAGATTGTTGAATATTTTGCTCAAGCATTTGTTTTTGTTCCTCGTCGGGCTCAATCTCAATGAAAATGCCAAAATCATGAAGATGCAATTGCATAATATCTCTAACAGCATCTAAGTTGTTTCGGCCAATCATTTTTGCAAAATCCGTTGAAAAATCTGAATATTGTAAAATATCAGATATTCTATATGATAATGCCTCAGCTAATTGCTCAGTAATATAAATACCAGACAATACAATGTGTCTTGTTGCTGTATTGCTGTTTAAAGCAGCTAACTTTTGAATACCAACCAATGCATATTGATCAGGAGTACTGGCATCCCTGGCTTCATT